>WNFX01004762.1_pt1 | contig 13231 bp, 10 predicted proteins | sample 5400111 | NCBI WGS metagenome assembly WNFX01 (sample SAMN13153363, study PRJNA577476) | soil metagenome | isolation source: 40 cm soil or saprolite under grassland replicate 1 | place: USA:California | collected 2016-06-15
AATTTCCCCTCCTCCGTCAGCGTGTTCTCCATGCACTGTAATTGCTATCGCAAGGATCGTCTCGTCTGCTAAATACCTGGATATCGGGAAAGCAAAGAGCTTCACCAAAAGTGAACCAGATCGACGTTTGAGGGCAAAACCTGCTATGTCTTGACCCCATTTACCAGGCATAACGGCAGCATTGCGCGGAGGGGGAGGCCAAACAACAACCATGACAAAGACAAACCTCTTTTCACATATGTGATGAGGCTATTTTAGCATTACTCAGCAAGTATAGCCTCCTCTGACAGTCTTCTCATGGACAGTTCGCACAATGATTCAGTGTGTTGAAAAACCCATCAGTTGAGTAGTCTATATCTATCCAGTGCTTCCCAGTCCAGCGCAACTCCTAAGCCAGGACCGGTTGGAACTGCCAGGAAGCCATCGCGGACAGGCAAGTCCTCGATGAGTAAGTCATCAATCAACAGGTGAAGAGTCGCAAGACCACACTCAAGCGTTACAGCGGGTGATGCTGCAGCGAGGTGCAGCGCAGCTACCAGGCCAATACCTGCCTCGATAGTGCTTGTAATGACGCTGCGTACACCCCACTCTGTCGCTGCCTGGATAATCTGCTGCCCAACACGTAGTCCACCAGCAAGTTGGGGCTTGATAACAAGGATATCAGCAGCCTTGCTATCAAGTACGCGACGGGCGCTCTCCAGGCTGTGCAATGCTTCGTCAGCTGCAATCGGGATGGGTATTGCCTGCCGGAGAGTACGCATTCCCGCAAGGTCATCTGCCTTCAGTGGTTGCTCGACATACTGTATGTCATATGGGGCGCATTGCAAGAGGATAGCCATTGCTTCCTCAAGATTCCAGGCCTCATTTGCATCCAGGCGGAGATGCATAGCTGGTCCGATTGCATCACGAACCGCTATTACACGCCCTATCTCTTCGTGGACACTCACTCCCATTCCTACTTTAAGCTTTACACAGCTAAAACCACTCCTTCTAGCATCCTGTGCAATCTCAATTGCCGCCTTCGTTGCTCTTGCACCGATAACGGCGTTAACTGGCATAGCTGCTCGTGGTGCAGAACCGGCTGGAGAGAGCAACGTACAGACTCTACATCCATCAGCTTTGCCAATCACATCAAGCAGTGCGATTTCCAGTCCGCACAGTGCAGAGGCGGCCTTAGTACCTGCTTTCCCTTCGGTGAGCACAAGATCCAACGCTTCATGAGGTGTTTTATGCTGAAGACGGGCAACCAGTGCCGGAAGAAGCGTACAGGCCTCTGCAAGGCTTCCCCCACCGGATGCTGGAAGCGGTGCTATCTCTCCGACACCATGGATTCCCTGATCGGTAGTCACCTGCATAATTATCCCCTCACGTGCAGTCATTACGCTGTGAGCTGTGCTGAAGCTGTGAAGGAACGGCAGGCGATAGTTGCGCCACAGGATGTCAATGATTTTCATGCTGTCAGTGTACCTAAGGCAAGCGCGGGAACCTGGAAAAATCGGGCTCGCGCTTCTCCAGGAAGGCATTCCTCCCCTCCTGACCCTCTTCAGTCATGTAGTAGAGCATCGTTGCGTTGCCAGCCAGCTCTTGTATACCTGCTAGACCATCGGTGTCTGCATTGAATGCGGATTTCAGGAAGCGCAGGGCAAGTGGGCTTTTCCCCAGTATCTCCTGTGCCCATTGTATAGTCTCTTCTTCCAGGCGCTCCAAAGGAACGACAGTATTCACCAATCCCATATCCAGAGCCTCCTGAGCAGTGTACTGCCGGCAGAGGTACCAGATCTCACGGGCTTTTTTGTGACCGACGACACGTGCCATATAGGTAGCTCCCCAACCGGCATCAAAACTGCCAACTTTAGGACCAGTCTGCCCAAACCTGGCATTGTCGGCGGCAATCGTCAGGTCGCAGAGCAGGTGAAGCACATGACCACCGCCAATAGCATAGCCTGCAACCATGGCGATGACTGGCTTGGGGAGATACTTAATGACCTTTTGCAAGTCAAGTGCGTTCAGGCGAGGCACACCGCCACTGTCAATGTATCCACCATGGCCCCGAATACGCTGATCCCCGCCAGAGCAGAATGCATTATCGCCCGCGCCTGTAAGGATGACTACGCCAATCTCCGGGTCTTCGCGACAGGCGTTGAAGGCATCTATCATTTCCGTCAGGGTCTCTGGTCGGAACGCATTGCGTACCTCGGGCCGGTTGATAGTAATCTTTCCCATGCCCTCGGCTTTTTCAAAAATAATGTCTGTGTAGTCGCGGACTTGCTTCCATTCTACTAGCATTTATTTCTCCTCTTGTTGTTACTAATCTCTATTTGCAACTTTTATTCTTTATTCGCGCCTGCGGCGACGAGTGGAGTAAAAGGTGGTGAGGACACCTCACACTCCGCCAGGGGCGGCTGCCCCTGGACCCCGCTCAGTATCCTTCTATGAAGGATGGGTCATTGATAGGCTGAAATTCCCTACTAAGGAAACGAATTCCTGGGGCCTTTCCAGGTGAACTGTGTGACCAGCACCGGGTATAATACGAAGTTGTGATTGTGGTAGTACCTGGGCCATCTGCCGGGCAATCGCTGTGAATTTGGTATCAAGCTCGCCAGCTATCAGCAGTACGGGTATATGTAACGTTGGCAGTCGAGCGTACAGAGATGGCTGGACACCTGTGCCAACACCACGCAAGCTCTGCGCCAGTCCTGTAGCTCTATTTTGCAGGCGCTGTCTACGCAGCGCCTGCCTGCATTCGAACGGCAGTGACTTCTGGCTGGTAAAAAGTGGCAGCTTTTCCCAACGCTCAATGAAGGCCTGTATACCATCAAGCTCTATGCTTGCAGCCAGCGCTTCGTCGCTGAAACGCCGCTGCTCACGCTCAGCAGGGTCTTCCAATCCAGGCGAAGCGCTCTCCAGGATGAGGGCACGAAAGAATCCCGAAAATGCCGTGTAGAGGGCTATGCGTCCGCCCATTGAATAGCCAAGCAGTATCGCCTGGTCCTTGCTTACACCAAGCTCCTGTAGTACTGCCAGGACATCTTGCTGGCAGTGCTCAATCGCATAGCGTTGCGGATCATAAGGAGCATCGGATTGCCCATGACCAAGCAAATCAAGTGCAATTACTCGTAAACCATAAGTAGCAAATGCGTCTAACTGATGACCCCATCCTGCCGCACTTCCGGTAAAGCCGTGCAGCATGACCAGCGCTAAATCACTTTTTCCAGCTTCGCCGCGCTGCTTAACTCCAAACCGTACACCATTCACCTGCACAAGCATGCTCCCCATGTTCAATTCCTCGTGCCTATACCTTGCGCGTTTAGTGCATCGCCAACCCTCTCCCAGAGTTGGCGATGCATTTTGACGTTGCTTGTACGTTCGGTAGGAACCTCAATAACATGTAAGCCGCCGGTATTTAGCCCTCGCCTCACCGAGTTGCGGAACCGCTCCCAGGAATCGACCTTTTGAAACTGCCCACCATACATCTGCGCTGCGAGGCGAAAATCCAGCCCCGTTGGCGTACCGAAAAGTTGGTCAAAATGCTCTGGATAGGCTGCCTGAGGCAGGAAGGAAAAGATACCCCCGCCATCATTGTTGACCAGCACGATGGTCAGGTTAAGCTGGTGTAATCGGGCGGCGATCAGTCCATTGAGATCATGGAAGAACGAGAGATCGCCAAGCACCAGAACTGTTGGTTCATGCCGTCTTGCCCCCGCACTTGCGCCAAGAGCGCTGGAGACTACTCCGTCAATGCCGTTTGCACCACGGTTACTCATGATCCGTATTCGATGGTCGCTCCACCAGAAAAAGGTATCCAGGTCTCGCACTGGCATGCTGTTGCCCGTATAGAGCGTCGTACCATCCGGTAACAGGTTGGCAAGTTCGGTAAAAACTCTACCCTCGAAGAGTTCGTTGAAATCCTGGATGCCGCTCAGTAATGTTTGCCGTGTTACCTTGTCCGCATCTTGCCACATGGTTAACCATGCTTGAGACACTAATGGCTCTATTTCACCACTCTTACTATATTGAGCAAGTGCTCTAAGGAGACTCTGGCACAGGACAGCAGGATTGGCATGAATAAGTTCGCTGGCGAGTTGCGTTGGTTCCTCCCAACCACCATGCCCATCTATTATCACCAGAGGGCAAGATGTATCGCGTTTCAGATAGAGCAGTAAGGGTTTGGATGTCGGCATGGCGCCAAAACGGAGCACCAGCTCTGGTTGCGTGCTTTCGATAAAGGAGTCGATGCGCAAGAAAGCATCGTAACTGGAAAGCATCATGACTCGATCATGGTCCCCGCAGCGTAGTTGCGAAAGCGGATCAGCCAGAATAGGGTAGCCAAGCTGGCGGGCTAGCCGCACGAGTGGCTCGACTAGCGCTTGATCATCATTCGGTCCAACAATGATGAGCCCGCGCCGTGCTCTACGCACCATACGCATCAAGTATTCAATAGTCGAAGCCTCGGGTGCTCCTAGTGGCGCCTCGCGAACTTCGATATAGGGTACATGGTCTGGCCTACCCTGCCAGGCTACAAGATCACGCTGTGCGACTGGAGATAGGGGTTGATCGGGAATTGGCTCAGGCGTTAATGGCTCACGGAATGGGAAATTGAGATGCACGGGGCCAGCAGGAATAGCCTGAGCAGATGTAGCTGCGCGCACCGCGATGGTTCGAATATAGCGAAGGGCTGCGTTTGTCGCTTCAGGCAGAGCTACCTCTACAAACCACTTCGCATAAGTCCCATACAGCCGATTCTGATCAATGCTCTGTGGCGCACCATTATCCCGAAGTTCGTGAGGGCGATCTGCCGTTAGTACCAGCAAAGGCACATGTGTTAATTTTGCCTCGACAATTGCAGGCATAAAGTTTGCTGCCGCTGTTCCCGATGTACAAAGCAACGCCACTGGTTGACGCAACTGCTTAGCCATCCCCAGACCAAAGTAGGCAGCCGAACGCTCATCAACCTGCATCCAGATGCGCATACCTGCCTGGGCAGCAAACACTAGAGCAAGTGGGGTTGAACGTGAACCCGGACAGATTACTACGTTTTGTACACTGGCTCGCTGTAACTCATCCACAAATGCGCCAACATAGACATAAGTTGGATTTGTTGGGTCTTGTTTCCCGCTAGATACACTCGACATTCTTCACCCTCAATTGCTGCCGCCCAATCCACGCAGCATCACTTGAAATTTCAAACCAGACTCTGCATATTCAGCCTGAGGATCAGAGTTGGAAACGATACCGCACCCTGCAAAGAGTGTAGCCTTACTGCCATCGATCAGCCCAGAACGCAGCGCTACGGCGAACTCACCATGACCACCTGCTCCAACCCAGCCAAGCGGCCCGGCGTACCAGCCTCTATCTAGCTTCTCGGTGTTTTGTATAGCTTCAAGAGCAGCCTGGCGAGGAAAGCCACCAACGGCAGGCGTCGGATGTAGATCTGCCATCACGTCAAGAATGCATCGTCCAGGAATGAGTTCACCGGCAATGGGAGTCTTCAGGTGTTGCACATTCTTCAGCTTAAGCAGTTGGGGCATAGCGGAGACATACACACTCGTACAGTGATTCTTTAGAGCTTCCCGCACCATGGCTACGACAATCGCATGTTCGTTGTTATTTTTTTCACTCTGTAGAAGCTCCATACCAAGCTGCTCATCTTCTTCTTCGGTTTCACCGCGCTGTGCTGACCCTGCCAATGCCATCGTGTGTATCTGTCCATCCTGGGCCTGGACGAGCCGCTCGGGAGTTGCACCTACAAAGAAGCGTTCTCCGCGCTGTACGGCAAATACGTAAGCGGCTGGATAGCTCTCACGCAGTCGCTGAAGGGTGATACTAATATCAAACGCTCCCGCAGGATCCTCCAGCTTTACCTGAATAGCATGTGCGAGCACTACCTTCTCGAAAGCACCATGTTGGATCATCTCTACCATGTTTGCCACCATTTCCATCCATATCGATGCTGGTCGTATTTCGTGGATGGAGAGCTGGCTAGATGTCTTCCCTCGAGGTAGCATTGGAGCATGCTCTATTGCGGCTTGTAGTTGTCTCGCACTTGCTTCAATTTCCTGTGCGCATTGTTCGATAGGATCAGATGCCTGGATCATCGTGTTTATGGTAAGCGTGACCTGATTGGCGCTATAGCTCAGGAGGAACCGAGGTAAAATGAGCAGCCCACCAGGAAAATCGGCCCAGAGCTGAGTGCGCAGGGAAAGCGGATCAAAGGCAAATCCACCAAAGAGGACCGGACCATTGCCAGGAGTGGGCGTCGTTGTAGGTGCATATGTGACAACCGCGTCATTCATTAAGGCACGCCAGGCAGTGGCTGAATCGACAAAGCAAGTTCTTCCATCTGTTTCGATGCTTGTTACGGCACCTACACCCACGAGCGTATTTTGCTCTGCTGGCTGCTCCCAGAAAAAGCACTCTCCCAGCTCCGCCAGTCTAGCACCAGTAAAGGCCTGGATCGTGTCACACCACTCAACCGGCTGTGTAAAACTAGCAAGTACAGTTCGTTGTTGTTGAGCAGCACGTCCGGCTGCTTCGCGTAAGGTTCTGATCAACAGTTCTTGGTGACTGGTAATGAGCCATTCTCCAGTCCCAATCGTTTTGTGTGCTCCAAGTGGATTGGAAATTACTACTTTCATTTTTGTCTAGCTTAAAAAAGAAGAATGGGCTGAGAAGATCTATGGCCCAAAGTCAACTATGTTCTGTTTATATTGTAGCGGAGATGATAGGAAGACTGCCAATATGTTCTTTTACGTTCTTTCTCGCGCCCACCAAGCGATCACCATACTATGTTTAAATGTGACTACAGCGGAAGAGCTTTGATACGAACTCGCTTTCTCCGTCATCACTATCAAGCCAGCCTGCAGAAAACTGCTTGAGGAAACAAAGGTAGCTGAGCCAAAGCGTGGATGGTTCAGAAGCAAGAAAGACGAGTCAGATGAAAAACTCAACAGGATTCAGAGCTTTGCGCCACTGCTCAAGGTAACACCGCTATCTTGATGCCTTCTCCACTGGCAACTTTGTCCAGCGCTTTACGGGCAGATTGTAGAGGGAAGCGGTCAGTCACCATCGGTTCCACTTTAATCCGGCCTGTCTCAATGAGCTGAAGAGCTATTTGATAGTCAGCACGTCGGGAATTTGCACTGCCAGTTACCTCTAGTTCTTTGTAGTGAATGAGGTTGGCCTCGATCTCTGCCCAGCCTTTGGCAGCCAGGCCAGCAAAGATATTGATACGTCCCCTCTGACGAGCCATATTGAGTGCGTCATTCACCAGCGTAGGTACACCAATGCAGATAATGATCGAGTCTACTCCAAGACCTCCTGTCACCTCGGACACCACTGAAAGAAGATCTTCGACAGTGGGATCAATAGTGATATGTGCTCCAAAGGCGGAGGCAACCGCACGGCGAGGAGCAGAGGGCTCGCTTACTATGACAGTCCGCGCTCCGGCCAGGAGAGCAAGCTGGAGGTGAAACAGGCCGATAGGGCCTGACCCCATGATGAGCACACTGCTATTCAAGCGTATCTGAGAACTATGGTGGCCGTTGACGCAGCAAGCCAGCGGCTCAGCAAGGGCTAGATATTCCGAGGGCAGATCATTTTGCACCACAAAGAGATTACCTGCAGCTAGGGCATCGGCAGGAATCCGTACATACTCACTCAATCCCCCTCTCACATCGTAGCCCAATATTTTCTGGTTGGGACAGACATTCTCCATTCCATTCTGGCAGTAGAAACATCGCTGGCACGTTATCACCGGAGCTATCGCCACTGGCGCTCCGACCTCAAATCCCCTTACCCGTTTCCCTACCTGGTAGACATGACCTGCCATTTCATGGCCCAGAATGGTGGGTGGATGGATGCTCCTCGTCTTTTCTCCACGGAAGATACGTACATCGGTTCCGCATATCGTATTGGCTCCTACCTTGACCAGAACTTCGTCCGCTCCGATATCGGGTGTATCAACCTCTGTTATTTCCATCTGGCCGGGACCCCGAAACACTGCTGCAAGCATCTTGTTCCTCCTGTCTGTCATTCTTCACGCCCTGCAACATGTTGGGCTACGTCATGCATCAGGTCCCGCACCTGGAGATAAGTAGCGATATACTTCTCCATATAAAATTGATATTCTTTGTGCCGTTGCTGATCTGGCTCGATACGATGGCTCGTGTGGACCATATGGCATGCTGCTTCCTGGATATTCGGGTATATTCCTGCGCCCACCGCTGCCAGTATCGCCGAACCCAGTACTGCTGCATTCGATACTGTGGTGAAGGTAATAGGAAGGTTACTCACGTCCGCATGAATCTGCGGCCATAATTGGCTTTTCAGAGGACCGCCGCAAGCAACAATCTGTTGCGGCTCGAAGCCATACTGGCGGAGTGTCCGAAAGATAAGTTCTGTTCCATAGCAGATGCCCTCCATAATCGCACGATAGATATGCGTCACGTCGTGCTTGAGGGTCAGTCCCCAAATCATACCACGTGCTTCGGAGTCGGTATAGGGAGTGCGGTTTCCTTGCCAGTGATCCAGCACCAGTAGTCCATCAGAACCTACAGGCAAGTTCTCAGCACGCTTATTCAGCAGTTCATAAAGGCCGAGTCCCAGCATATTCGCCTCCTCAAGAAGTCCCCCACAGAAATTATCCCGGAACCATTTGACGATAGAACCAGTGGACACTTGACCACCTTCCACCACATACTGGCCGGGAACCACAGCGTCGGTGAAGGCACCAAAGAACCCTGGTCCGTAGATGGCCTGCTCGGACACGCCGAAAATAGCATGTGAAGAGCCTGTGATGAGTGCGATACTGCCCGGAGCCAGCACATTCAGGCCCACTGTACCCACCATCGAATCCGCCCCACCTTCAGCAACCGGTATACCAGGGGGCAGACCAAGCTCCTCAGCGGCTTTCTTGCTAAGACCACCAACCACGGTACCCATGTCAAGCACCTTCGAGGGGAACTTCTCGAGAAGATCATCCAGTTCAACGGCCTGATAGAGGCTGGCTGGGAAACCGCCGTTGTTGCGGTCGTAGTACCAGCGAAGGCTGGCGATGTTGACACTTGCCGTCCATTCGCCAGTGAGACGGTGGATCATCCAATCAGTGTATTCGCAAATATGTGTAGCAGCCCTATAAATGCCTGGTTCATTCTCCTTCAACCAGAGGGCTTTACAGGGCATCCACTCCGCTGACACTTTGGCGAAACCATTGTATTTGAGCGCGGCATCCCCCGTTTTAGCGACTCGGCGTGCTTGCTCGGTAGCTCGTACATCCATCCAGATGATGGCTGGCCGCAGTACCCGGTCGTACTTATCCAACGCGACGACTGTGCAGGTTGTGCAGTCCAAAGAGAGGCCAGCGATCTCATTGGGCGCAATGCTGCTTTTACTCATCGTCTCCCTGAACGCCGCCACCAGAGACGACCACCACTCGTCAGGGTCTTGCTCTGCCCAACCAGGGCGAGGATGCTTGAGTGTATACGTGTGGTTCGCGAAGCCTACCTGCGTGCCTTCCCTGTCAAAGATAGCAACGCGCACGCTCTCCGTTCCACCATCTATTCCCAGGAAGTAAGGGCTGCTCATCATCGTCAGTCTGCCTTTCAAAACGTGGTGACATAAGTGCATTGCATGTGTATGTTTTTACTGCTTGCGTACACGGATGTCAAGCCAGTAAAATGGCGTCAAGATGAGGATGTTTGTGTATGCCTGGCTACCTTTTCAGGATCATCCTTACATTTGGGGAAGAGATGAGCTTATGAGATACATAACTTTTGTGTCGTTGCTTCACCAGCCACTTCTTGTTGAGAAGAAATAGCTCTACAATGTCAAAATCCCCAAATGTGAGGAAGAGCCCCTTTTCAATCAGCGTTGCTCTTTTCCTTATCTTCATGTTCTTTTGTATCCGCAAGCTGAAGCAGCGATTGCACAGCGTCGAGCGAAGGGAGTGATGACAGCGCACCTATCTGCGTGGTTGATAGCGCACCCGCTGCGTTTCCGCGCAAGAGCGCTTGTTCGATCACTGCCCTCTCCCAGGTCAGGTCTGACGTGAGCAGACCGCTGAGCATACCGGCCACAAAGCCATCACCAGCCCCTGTTGTATCTTTTGGGTGAACGGCGAAGCCTGGTACATGACCACTCGTTTCAGTTGTAAAATAGGTGCAACCTGCCTTCCCCTGTGTCACGACCAGTAGCCGTAGATGCTCGTGCCACAGTGAGAGAGCAGCACGTTCGAGCGTCTGCTCCTCGCACAGAAAGTTCAATTCTTCCTCGCTCACCTTGACAATGTTGGCTTGTTGCCAGCCTGCGAGGATGCCGGTTCTCGCTTCGCCAGGAGAGGACCAGAGCGGGAGGCGCAAGTTGGGATCGTAGGATAGTACTGCTCCGCCCTCTTTTGCATACGTGAGTGCTCTCATCGTCGCGCTACGGCTCGGCTCGTGAATGAGGGAAATGGAGCCATAGTGAAAGATACGCGCATGAGTGACATAGGTCCGATCGACCTCTTCAGGATGCCAGAGCATATCTGCGCTGGGATGGCGGTAGAACATGAAATCACGCTCCCCTTCCGCAAGCAGTGACACGAAGGCGAGTGCCGTTCGTGCTTGAGAAGAGAAGCGTAAGCCATCAATATTCACGGCATTGCGAAGCAGCGTATCAGCCAGGAAATGACCAAACTCATCGTCACCCACCTGCCCCAGAAAACCCACGTGATGGCCTAGCCGGGCGAGGCCGACAGCGACATTAGCTGGTGCACCACCAGGAGCCTTTTGGAAGAGCGACGCCTGGGCCAGCGTCGCTCCAACCTCGGTCGCGACAAAGTCAATGAGGAGTTCGCCGCAGGTAACTACATCCATAGCTGACAGTTCCATACATTATTTCTCCCCTTCCGACACTTTTCTTTACTCGCTCTGTGCATTTGGTAGTATCTGGGTTTTGATACCTCTACCCTGTCGCACCATGTCGAGCGCTCTCGGAAAATCCTGTAAAGGAAGTGCGGCTGTCAGCATAGCCTGTGTATTAATCACACCCCCAATGAGAAGATCGAGAGCGGCTTGAAACGAGAAGAGAATCGCCATCGAGCCGATGATGGTAATCTCATCATTATAAATACGGAATGGGGAAAGCGAGATGCGCGCTTCGTGCGATGCAACCCCAAAGACCATAAACTTTCCACCACGTTTGACCGCCATAAATGCATTCTCAATGACTGCTGGAACCCCTGTGGCGTCAATGACACAATTGAATCCAAGCGGCTCATCTGCTAACGCCTGCTGAATATCGCCGTATGTGCGTGTGGCTCCAAGCTGCTCCGCACACGCCAGGCGCTGCGTGTTCACATCGATCATCACGACACGTGACGCGCCACCGCGTAGAGCGAGTTGCAATAGCAGCAACCCCATTGTTCCCGCGCCCACGATGAGAAAGGTATCACCGGACCTGGGGTTGAGGATGTGCATAGCATGCACCGCGCAAGAAATTGGCTCTAGCAGCGCGGCTTCGCGCAATGAAATGGTGTCGGGCAACATATAGGCTGCCGCAAGGGGTACCGCTACGTATTGAGCAATGCCACCGTTGGTTGTAACACCTAACGCGGAGTAGTAGAGACACAGGTTTTCATGACCTGTGCGACAAAAATCGCAATGACCACAGTAGAGGTTGGGATCAACTGCAACTCTGCTCCCAACTGTTATGTTCGTCTCTCCATTTTCGTTGCTTTGAGCAACGTCGCGTCCCAATGCCACAACCTCACCTGCAAACTCGTGACCAGGGGCAACAGGGTAACGGGCCAACGGTGACTCGCCATCAATAATATGCAGATCAGTGCCACAGATACCACATGCTTCCACGCGAATGAGCAACTCATTCGAACGTGGAGTGGGGTCTGGTACACTGCCCACTCGAATGCTGGCAGGAGCATCGATGATCACAGCACGCATAGGAGATTCATCCTTTTCTCATTCTTTAGGGACGACAATCGATTTGATATTGGTCGGGTCTTGCTTCGTGGCTTGGAGGGCTTGCTCCGCTGCCTCCAATGGATAGCGACCCGTGATGATCGAGCGGACATCAATGCGACCGCTTGCTACAAGTGCAATTGCATCCGCATAGGTATTGGCGTAGCGGAATGTCCCGGTCAGGGTAATTTCCCGGTTCTGGATAAATGACATGGGGATGCTCAACTCTTCTCCAGGATTCATGCCGACGACGACTGCTATAGCGGCGGGGCGCAATGAGCGAATACCGTCGATCAATGCGCGCTGATTGCCCGAACATTCCAGCAGCACATCGGCCTGTACGCCTGCTTGCGCGAGCGGCTGCTCAGCGACGTTGACGATCTGGGTCGCGCCCAAGTGTCTCGCTAGAGCCAGCCGCTGTGGCGAGATATCGGTGATGGTGACCGCCGCAACCCCTAGCGCGAAAGCAACCTTCATGGCGAGCATTCCAACTGGTCCAGCACCGGTTATCAGCACATGATCGCCGCCGCGCAGCCTGGCCTTGCGACACGCCCACAGACCGACTGAAAGCGGTTCGATCATCGCCCCTTCCTCGTTCGACAGGTTGTCAGGAAGGGTGTAGGAGAATTGCGCGGGAACGGTGACGTAGTTGGCAAACGCACCATCAATGGGAGGAGTGCCGAAGAAACGGACATTGGGACACAGGTTGTAACGCCCGGCGCGACACTGATCACAGATGCCGTCCGGGATGCCCGGCTCAATCGCCACGCGTTCACCGATTCTGCTGCGGTCTACACCTGCCCCGCCCCCCACAATCACACCTGCCGACTCATGGCCAAGAATGAGCGGTTGGCGGACAACATACGTACCAATCCGCCCATGCTCATAATAATGGACATCGGAGCCACAGACGCCGACGGCCTTGACCTCGACAAGCACATCATTTGGGCCAACCTGGGGCATCGGTCGCTCTTCCAGACGAACATCATGTGGGGCGTACAAAACTGCTGCCTGATTTCTCATAGAGTATCTCCTTTGAAGCTCACCGTGGCCATGTAATGGCGACTATTTCAGCGCACCACCAGTCAGTCCTTGAACCAGGTACTTCTGTGCATAGATGCCTATGGCAACAGGCACTAGGATGACCAGCGTCGACAGAGCAGATACCTTCGCCAGGAAGAGACCTTCGTTACTCGTAAATGCCGCGACCATGATGGGCAGGGTAGGAGAGTTGGTGTAGGTCAAGGTAACGGCGAAAAAGAAATCATTCCACGCAAAAA
>WNFX01004765.1_pt1 | contig 13224 bp, 9 predicted proteins | sample 5400111 | NCBI WGS metagenome assembly WNFX01 (sample SAMN13153363, study PRJNA577476) | soil metagenome | isolation source: 40 cm soil or saprolite under grassland replicate 1 | place: USA:California | collected 2016-06-15
AACCGCCGGGATCGAGTAAAGGGCCGGGTTACTGAGACCGACGCCGGCGATGCCCAATAACGTGAGCCACACAATATCACTTCGGTTACCTCGATCTAGGAACCGATAAGTAAGTGCCAAGCCGATCGGCAAAAACAAAATCCAAACGATCGGTTTACCCTGCCACAGGTAGCCCGAAACGGTTGCAAACCCAAGCATGCCGGCAGTGTTGATCGACGCCAGTGACTGGCCGGCGATGAGTGGAAATCCCGCCCCTAGCAGCGCTCCCAGCGGCGACTCGTCAGCCATAAGCAGAAAACCCATCCCGAGTAAGGCACCGATCGCTGCGACCCAGCGGTGTGATCCGAAAATTCGGGCGCACCAATAGAAAACAAATGGGAGCGAAAATGCAGCAAATGCATGACCAACTACCTGATAGAAGTAAAGAGGATCGATTCGAAGATAGTGACCCAAAAAGGCCATGAGCATCTCATAGCTCGTTGCCAGGTGAACTGGCGAAAATGCAGCCGCGTCCATATCGACACTGGTCTGACGCAGGTAGATGGGTTGATTCAAGTCCAAGAGTTGAGTCAGAGCTCTATGGAAATAGACCACGTCATCTTGATTCGGCCGCCGCACGAACAGGACCGTAGTTGCATAGACGATACCCAGAATTACCAGAAGGATGTGAGAGAAATGAAACCGATAATATTTGCCAGGAGTCGTGTTTGTTTTCTTCCATAACCCCCTTAGCAGAAATAAACTGAGAATGGCTATGGCTAAGAAGCACAACGTGATTGTTTTCGCTGGCCATCTGACGATAAGCACAAAATGATACGCGAGCGTCCAAAATGCGAGTATCGCCACCGGAAGCAGCAGAATGTCTCCGGCGTGCAATTCAGCAGGTCTCTCGGAAGCCAGGATGGCCTTCTCACGCTTTTGCATGGAGTTCTACAGCTGGATGATGTGCTGGTGACCGGTCCTCAAGTCATGTTGGACGATTTGCTTGGAAGAGCAAAATCGTTGGAAACGGATACGTCATGTCTTGAGGAAAGTGCATGAGGCTGAACTCATACCCAAAAATCGTAACTGGCACGCGATAGCTTTTTGCATGTTTGAATTTGCCTTGCTTCTCAACCTGCCGAACAGTTGCGTTGAGTTGCGCGGGGCTAACTTGAGTGGGGAATCCCACTAGAAAGAAGTCAGCGTCTTGTCCCGGGTCCTGTAACCTGACCTCCACTTCTTCGCTATTCAGAGGTTTGGCGGCGGGCATTACACTGTAAAAATAAGGTCCAAAGCGGAAGATACCAATCTTCGCTGGCGCATCACCGATCAAGTTCCGGAGATCTTCCTGAACAAGCTGTCGAGCGTCCTTCTGCTGCATGGCGCGACTGTATGCGACATCAAAAACTACCGACGGCCCAATGACAAACAGGAGAGCGCATGTTGAAGCAACGGCCAGTATGCGTTTATCTCTCAGTCTTTGGGGTAGGTTGGCTAATGCTATGCCAACGAGTACACAAAACCCAGGAAACAAAAGCATGGTTATCCTGCCAAAATAAGGACCAAGATAGCCTTTTCCCATCATATACAGATACAAAAGTGAGAAGATCAGTATTGGGATGGATAAACTGTAGAGATTCGGCCTGAAAAGGATATATACAATCGCGCAGTAGGGAAGTAGCCATAGAAGAGGATACATCGCGAACGGGATGAGGTATGTAATATACCTCCAGACAACTGATAGATTAGCGAACTCACTCGTGGTAAACTCGTGTAGCGACGCGTATTTTAGCGTTTCCCCGGTAATCGCTTTCGTGACGCTCGATGTGTCTAGAAAAAGCATCGGATGACCGAGAAATAGCCCAATTCCAAATCCCAAGCCAATCAACCAGACTTGGGTTGAAACGAAGTTTTTCACCCGTCCCGAAAGTCGGATGCTCGAGTTTGTCGAGTGGGTCCCACCATCAAATAGCAAGTAAAGGCACGGAATCACCACTATGATTCCCACAGGATACCGGGTCGCTGCTCCCAAACCAGAAATTAAGCCAACCAGAAGGAGCAGGTGCCATCGTGGCGATTTCCTAAGCTTTAACGACAGCCAAATCACCAAAGCGCACAGCAGATTACTTAAGATGTGAGTCCTCATGAAATGTGCGTAGATGACTTGCATAGGGAGAACGGCATAACAAAGGGCGCCGAGGAGGGATGGGTAAAAGTGTCGAGTCGCGTCCCTAATCGCGAGAAATACAATGACAATTGCACTGAGATCGAGCACGACCGACATCCATCTGCAGATATACAAGAGACCGGAAAGATTTTTCGTAGTAATCGAGTCGCTGAGATGTGCATCTTTGGCACCGGCAATCTTGAGCACTGCTTGTGGCACGGCCCACAGATAATAATTGAACGTACCCTCAAAGTATGCGCCAGGAGCCTTGATGCGGCCGGCTGTTAAGTCCAGTTGAAGGACTCCCCGAAGGCTGACAAATTCGTCTGGCTGAAAATTCCGATCATGGCCGTATCCGGTATTCAGGCCCCAGGCCAATCCGCTTACTCGAAGGTAAGCTGCTAACAAAAGCAGCCCTGAGAATAAAGCAGGTCGAAGAGCTTGTTGCACAAGTTAAGTCCTGAGGACGACACTTTGGAAAAGAGCGGTGAAACGCATCAGTCCGGTGGTAGTGCCGCCTCACCTGATCCGATTGGACCAAGCTGTAGAATTGTCGCCTTTCCGGGCGAGTTGTCTAGAACATGCCACTCGTATCCAGGAACGGCCGGGAGGCGCGGTTTTTCGGTGATCATCTCGCTCCGGGAAATGAAGAGAGCGTAAATTGGAATGGACTGTTCCAGGCCGTGTTCGACCAGGGCGAGAGCCTGCGGCCGATCATACCGCCATTTGTAACTCCATTTATAATGATGCTTTCCATCGATCGGAGCTGCGACCAACGAGCGCGGAAAAAAAGCGTTTAAGTAAACAGGGTCAATATCGGAGAGCACGATTCCGGGTTCCCGTTTGAACAGTCTGGCGAAATTTCTTTGGGCGGCAAACTGGGGAGAGGGACGGCGGGCATCCCCAAAATGAAGCGCATCCCACGCTTGTGATCGGTTTATGCCACGTCTGTTATAGCCAGAGCGCGAGGGGTAACCGAGACAGGCCGCAACAAATAGGAGTAAGACAGCCACTGCTGCAATAAACCGTTTTGCGGCGAAAAGATTTCTTGCGGCCCAGTTGACGGGCAGGACAGCGACTGCGACTAGCAAGATCAACAGCGGCAGGTAGAACCGCGCATCTCTACCAAAGAGATAGCTTACCGTCGCTGCAAAATAGCTCAACCCTGCTAAGGAAGCGCAACCAACAAACCAGTTTGGCTGCACAAAGAGCAATCCCACGCAAGTTAAAAGGAGAAAGGCAGGGACAAAACAGGTACCAGTGCCAAACATATGAGCGACGTGATATCCATACGGCTGCAAGGCGGATTCCTTCCATAGGGTAAGCGCGTTTCCTGGAATATAGCGGAGGGCAAACAGAAGATGTCTCTCGCTGAAATAGGGAGCCCAGAAGTCGTACCCCGTCTTGAACGGCGAATGAAACTGGACGGCGTTTGAGATGAGTACCGGGCTAGCCGCCAATAGAAAAACGACGGGAATTGTAGCGCAATGAAGCAACCAGCGCAGGCGCGTGCCTCTTACCGGAAGCAGAGCCATGGCCAGCAATAATGGCGCGAAGAAAAGGGATTGAATTCGAATGTTTAATGAAAGACCAAGGAAGATCGCAGATAAATAGATTTTCCATCGGCGTTCTTCCTTGAGTCCCAGGTAGGCGAACATGAAAGCCAACATAACCGGCACGGATGCGGTGAGTTCGCTTATTGATGAACGACAGAAAGTGAAGAAGCCGGGTAATGTCGCTAGCAAGAGCGCTGCAAACCCACCCATCAACGGCATTGCGAGGTACGCATAAAAAGCAAAGACCGCCAAAAGCAGCACCAGCCCCATCGTTTGATTCGTCCGAAACGGTGCCAGCACGGCGTCTGCTCCTGGTAGAATCTTCAGCCACGGAAGCATAAGCATCGGATAGCCGAAAGGATACCGCGATGGCAGTTTATCGTATCCGATCTGAATGTAAGGCCATGCATTCCTCCCGAGCGCTTTAGCCTGTGCAAAATATTCTGTCGCGTCCGGGTGCGGGCCAAGATCGAGCAGCATTGTCTTGCTATAATCGATTCTAAGAACCGCGAAGTAATAGAACGTCAACGCGCAGAGAAACAACAAGGCACCACCTACGAACGGCACGGTAGCGAAGTTCGCCTTGATAACTTCTCTCATAGAATTCTAACGACGGTCAAACCTGGCTCATTCGGCATTTGCGTGCTCAGGACCATAGCGCGTTACAGTATTTGCTACTGGAAATTTGCTCGATAATGGCAGCGCATCGAAGGCCCGCCCTGATTAGGAAAAGGCACGATCGGTCCGATGGCGTTAGGCTTAGGATGGCGACATCGATTCGGTCGATATACTTATAAGGTTAAGGTTCGCCGTGGCCGTCCTGATTACCCACCTCCAGTGGTCTTCTCCTGAATCTCATTAGGAGGCTTCGGACGCAGGAGGTATTGGCCGCCACTTGGTCGCACAATCTCTTCTTTGATGCACAAATCATCGAGCAACATTAAAATTTCGAACAGGGCCTTCGTATCCTCATTTTCCAGATAGGCCGCGCGAGTGCCCTGTGGCACAACAAGGCGCAGGAAAGCATCAAACTCCAGTTTCCATTCGACGGTAAACCAGCGTTGAAACACTGGGACGATCTCGCTGGATCGAATCGACTCAAATGGTGAGCCGAGGTGCCCTGGCTCGGGACGTTTAATTTCTGTCACCAGTCGGCCGGTAATTTTATTCTTGCGAAATTTCTCAGGGAGAATGGCCAGAATCTGGTTCATGATGGAGATGCGCTTGAGGTCATATTGGCCCTGCGTTTCCCCAACGAAGTCATGAATCCAGAGATAACCATCGGCTTTCAGTGAGCGCCATACTTGTTCCGCAACCCGCTCGAGAAAAAGCATATGATGGAGGCAGGTCTGAGCTACAACCAAATCGAATGTCTTCTCCGGTAACTCTAAGAAATTCAGATCGGCCACTTCATAAGTCAGCGGCAAGTTCTGCTCTTTCGCAATTTCGCGCGCCGCGGCTATTGCATCCTCTGAAATATCGATTCCATGAAAAGTCCGGCAGACTCCATTCCGGAGGAGTTCGCGTTCGCACCTTCCCGCGCCGCATCCGAGAGTCAGGCCGTGTTCAAACTTTAGTCTTCTTTCCTGCGCAAGCGTTGACAGAGAGGAAAAATGACGAGCAACACGGAGTTCGATACTCGCTTTTGTGTCTTCGATTGCAGCTTCGGACCGCTCCCGATCCGGCAGGATTTTCCCCCACACTTCATTTTCGCGTGCCGCCATGGCGTCGTATACGCTCCGGTCCGCCATCGCCCGTCTAACGATCTCGGCAGCTTTGTCGGCGCTCACGAATAAATTAAACCTCCGCTTCAGGCATTATATGGCCTTACTTGTTCATGTCCCGTGCACCGGCATCCAGTGCGTGACTCCGTTCTCCACTAGTCGAATCTGACGACCTACTCGAGATAGTTCTTCAGAAACAAGTCCATGATGTGCTGCACTCCGGCGCCTCTGACATGTCTCAGATCCCGCTCCCACACAGCGGCACGATCGGAGTTTTGCACAATTTCGTAACTTGGAAAGTAATCCACGTTGGGATGCGCACTGGCCCACTCCTGGGCGACTGCTCTCAAAAGCGACTTGGCCCAAGCGTTCGCCACCACAATATCCATAGTTGAAAACGTGTTCATCAAAGGCACGGGAGAAACTGTGACCACAATGTGAAAGTCAGCATGCCCGCAGTGAGACAATAATCTATATATGGCTTCCAGATTAGCCCAGTTTTCAGCGAAATTAGTTAGATGAAATTCATATCGGTCCGGTTGAGTCTTGAACAAAGATGGGATGGGCGTGCAATTGACAAACACGTCTGCGTGAACATCGCGCCACACCTCTGCAAGACCAAGGGTCACGATGACTGCGCGGCAGCTCTGTATACGTTTCGTGACCGCTTGAATCAGCGCGCGGCGCTCCAAAGTCTCTTCCAAGCTCACGAAGTCTAAAGTAGGGGTTGTGTGTGGGTCGTACCAGGTTGTGTTTGTCAATTGAACAACAGAGTCTCGAGGAAATTCTGCGTCTGGATCAAGCGCCCAGCGAAGTTCGTTTAGTATTGAATATGTGTTGTACTTGTTTGTAAATCCGAGTGCTGATACTCCCCTTTTGGCCGGCTGAAACTTGGCAAATTCTGGCGCTGCGCTTTCAACAGCGATCTTGTAATTTGCAAGTGAGTGCTCGAGACCGCGCGCGAAACACGAGCCGATGGCATAAAATTTATCCTCTCGGCGAAGTTTGAATTTGGGATCGACTTGAGGAGTGAACCAGGTCTGACTCAATCGTTGAAAGGCGTATTTGCCAGTCGGATCATTTGAGTCAACGCCGTCTTTATACCAGGTTCTTGCGCCGTTTGCCGCATAATTCTTCATCGCTTCAGTCGCGGTCGAGACGTAAGGCGATGCGCTCAACGGCGGGCGATTGTTCGGTGGGCCGGAAACGGTTACTTCGTTAAGGAGTGCTCCAGACATCAGCTAAAATAATTCCAAGGCCGGAATCGGCAAATTGTGCTGCGGTTCAGCTAAGCATAGGACGTCTTTTTCTCCAGCGGAAAATCCGGCAAAAGAAACGTACTTTTAAGGTTTGGAAGTGGCCGCGCGACTTCGAAACCTGTTGGTTCGCACGTATTAGAAATTTACTGTTGCGCGAGCAGATAAATTGCGACCAGCGCAAGCAGGAAGTACGGAACAAGCACCGCTGCTCCGGCATAATCTTTGGCCATCCGCTGGCCAAAAAACAGCGCGGTAATGGCAACCGCAGAGATCACTGCACCATAGAACGCGATGCTTGAATCGCGCAAAAACATCACTGCGAAACAGCCGATGGCGCTCAAAAGTCCCGCTGTAAGTTCGAGAATGGTGATTACGGTTAAGAGAGCGGGTACGACCCCGGCTAATGGGCTTTTCGCGAAATGTGCTTTCAGCCAGTCCAGGTTTCCGCGGCGATCAACAACTTTATCAATGCCCGATTGAAGAAAAAGAAACGTGAGAAAGGCAGCGGTGAAAATCTGCATCAGGTAAGTTGCTTCGGCCGATCTGTGCAAAGCAGACATGACTAACGCATCCTAGCTGGAATCGTGCAGCTTTGTCGATGCTTGCATAGCAGTCATCAAACTGTGATGCGGCGGGGGTTGTCGCGACTGCGAGCCCGTGTGCCATGCTCAACAAAAAAACAGGGACGCGGTTTTATCCGCGTCCCTGCTTTATAGGATCACTTCGCGATTCGATTGTTACGGGCCGACTATGGCGTAGTACGCGAAATGCAGATCGTTGTCGACCGGGCCATCGAGGTTGATCCAGCCCTGGACCGTCTCTCCTAATCCCGCATTGACCGTCACAGTGAGCGTGGTCGAACCGTTGGCCGGCACCATCACGCTAGCATCGACAGTGATCCGATCATCGCCGGAAGTGATAGTTCCGGCATTCCAGATCAGAGGCACAGTATTGCCGAAGGTACTCGGAGTGAATTTCAGCTTCGAGACGGCGAACGTCTGGTCACTGCCGGTTGGATTGTACAATGTGATCGTAACCGAAGTCGGATGACCAACGGTGACACGGCCGAAGCTCGCTGAAACGGGATCCATCCAGGTGGTTGCGTCTGCGGAAACGGAGAGATTCTCGCGACCTGCGCCCTGTGCTGTGGGGCCAACGTCGTGCGTGCCTGTGAAGGCGTCCTGCACAACCATATCAGCGCGGTTGACAAGCGCCGACTTAACCTGCGCAGGCGACCAGGAGGAGTCGAGGTTCAGGAGCACTGCCGCCGACCCGGCAATGTGTGGCGTTGACATCGAGGTGCCGCTGAAGAAAGCCCACCCAGTGCCGTCGCCCGGACAGGTTTCCGGCTTGCCGACGCACGTGATCGAGCTGAGGACATTCACACCGACTGAGGTCACGTCAGGCTTGACGGCAAAGTCAACCGCCGTTGGGCCCTGGCTGCTGAAGCCAGCGAGAATATCCTGGTTAGCAGTGATGAACTCTTGGAACGTCGCAACCGCTGACGCGTCGGGTGGATTGGTAACGCGCAGCGCTGCCCCTTCATTCTTGCCGATCATCACTGCCGGCAAGTCATCGCCGCCGCCGCCGTCCTTAGCCATGGCGGTTGGGTCACCGGCGACATTGTTAATCACGAGCACACCGATGGCACCTGCCGCGATCGCATTGCGTACCTTCGTGCTGAACGTGCAACCTCCGCGATCGATGATTGCCAGGTTGCCGGAAGCGCCCGGATCGACGCTGGTGCAGCTAGTGCTGTGTGTATCGAAAAGGGTATACGACGCGGTGGGAAGCGCAGGGAAGTCTCCAACGGCCGCACCGATCGTCGTTCCGCCGCCCGCCGGGTAGGTAAACGGCTGGCCGACGAAGTGCTTATTTGTGCTCGCGCCGACTGTAATGATTTTGCGCGCACGCCCCGGCGACTCAAGCGTGCCTTGCCCAGGACCGCTGTTGCCGGCCGCGACGGCGACGACCAGTCCTGCGTCGACCGCGTTGTCGAGTCCCATCGCCAGCAGATCGTTGTTGCCATGATAGCTGCCGCCCAGCGACAGGTTGAGAACATCCATGCCGTCCTCGATTGCCTCATCAACGGCGTTCAGGATGTCCTCGCTGCGAGCGTTCAACACCCCACCCGGAAAAACATTGTAATTTCCCAGCCATGCGCCCGGAGCGATGCCTGACATGTCATCGATCGAGACGCCGTTCACGACTGCAGTTTTGCCGGTTACTCCAGCCGCAATGCCAGCCGTGTGTGTACCGTGATCCTGGATGGCCTGCGCGTCGAGTCCCTGCTGTTGGGCCTTATTGTAGAAAACTTTGGCAACGATAACTTTTTCCGAGACGTAGTTGCAGTCCTGATCCTCGTGATGCGAAGCGCTATCAGCTGCATCGCACTTTGGAAAACCCGGCGGGTAGCTGAATCCCGTAGGATCGAAGAATGGATGCGTCTCGTCGATTCCTGTGTCGATATCACCGATTTTAATGCCGGCACCGGCAGTCGCCCTGCCGCCAGCGGCAATCCAGGCGTCAGACGCATTAATGATCTTGTAGCTCTCGCTCAGATTAGGGTGGTACAGCGCGTTGTACTCGGCGCTCTGCACCATCGGAGCGGCTGCGATTGTCGCCAGCGGCGTGCCGTTGAGTTGCACCGCCACTGCGTTAAGTGAGACATCGTACTCGCCCGTAACCTTTGCTCTGGGGGCATTTGCTCGCAGCCACCGTTTTAATTCGTTGCGCCTCTGATTCAGTTGTGCGCGATATGATCTTACCGCCTGGCCGTTGAAATCAATCTTTCTGCCATGTGGCGGTTTCGTGCTGGGATTCGTACTTATTGGATCACCTATGAGTTGCACGATGGCGCTCATGTTATCCACGTCGGGGCCGCGGGTGAAGGCGTCAGCGTTTGGATTCGGTCGAGGCGAGCCGCCTACGCCAAATGCAATAACGCCTAAGCCGATAGCAGAGAATATCAGGGTTGTTGCGAGTATTTTCTTCATAGGTTTGGATGATTAGAGTTTGTGACACTTCTGTAATGTGAATTGCTTGTCAATTCATTTTCTATTCGCGCGCGCCGCGCGTGCCAGTCGCAAAAAAATCAGCCGAAAATTGTCGGCACGTTTTGAAAGCGGCCACACCTCCAACTCGTATAGAATTGTCAATCGCCTTGCGCGACGGCATCGGCGAAGGCGACCTCGCCGGTTTTCAAATCCAGTTCAGCTTCGGCTGGCGTTCCAAACAGGTGGGCACGGCTTTCATCGAATTCTTTTTCCCAACGCGCAACGACCACCGTCGCTAGGCAATTTCCGATGACGTTTACGCACGTGCGGCCCATGTCCATCAATTCATCCACGCCGAAAATAATCGCCACGCCGATCGGTCCAAGTCCCGACGGCACAAACGAACTTAAGACTGCCAGCAAGATCACAAGTGATGACCGCGGCACGCCGGCAACGCCCTTAGAACTTAGCATCAACGTCAACATCATGGTGATCTGTTGGCCTAACGACATATGCCATCCTGTTGTCGTCTCGGCCGCTTGCGCTACAAACACCGAGGCCATTGCCAGATATAACGTCGATCCTGTGAGGTTGAAGGAATAGCCGGTCGGCATCACGAACCCGACAATGTGCGGTGGCACGCCGAAACGTTCCATCGATTCCATCGCCTTCGGCAGTGCCGATTCGCTACTCGTGGTCGCGAATGCGAGCGCCGCGGGCTCGCGCACTGCCCTGACGAATTGCCGCACCGGAATCCGCGCAATCCAAATCACCAGTCCGAAGATGAACAAGATGAAAATCACCAGGGCCAGATAAAGCGACCCAATCAATTTGCCCAGATTCACTAGCACGCCCGGGCCCTGCGTGCCGATCGTGTGGGCCATCGCTGCGCCGACTCCAATTGGCGCAAACATCATCACGTAATTTGTAAACTTGAACATGATTTGCGAGAGGCTGTCCATCGCGCGGATAATTGGTTTCCCTTTTTCTCCGACCGCTGAGACCGCGAGTGCGAAAAGCACACTGAATGCGACAATCTGCAAAACATCGCCGCGCACCATTGATTCGATCACACTGGAGGGAAAGATGTGAACGATAGTTTCGACAAAAGTCTGCGGGTGACTTTGGCCGATTGCCTTAATGGCCTCTCCGTTAGTGGCGGCGAGAGTTACGCCCGCGCCGGGCTTAGTGGAATTGACAACGGCTAATCCGATGCACAGCGCTGCGGTGGTGACAATCTCGAAATAAATCAGCGCTTTGATTCCCATGCGCCCGACCTTGCGAAGCGCACCTGCGCCGGCGATTCCCACGACAATCGTTGAGAAAACGAGCGGCGCGATGATCGATTTGATCAGGTTAATAAAAATGTCGCGCAAAAAATAAACTGCGTTTCCCCAATCGGGCCTGAGCCAGCCGATCACCCCGCCTACAACCAGCCCTACCATGATTTGCGTCGTCAAAGAGGGCCGATACCACGGCCGGCGCATTTTTGACGAAGCTCGCGCGGTCATCGCCCTCGTCCTTAACACAACGAGCTGATTCAAAACAGCCTGGGTTTCAGGCTCGCATTAACACGTCGCCAGGGAAGAAGCGGACATCTCGCTTCTGCTTTGGCTCGCAGAAGGCCGATTAATCGATCACCCGGCGATTGAGCCCGCTGTAGGCGTCGATTCTGCGATCACGCAGAAATGGCCAGTGCGTCCGATGCTCGTTTACTCGATCCCATTCTACATCGGCCATCACGATCTCTTCTTTATCAACGGAACCTTTTGCAATGATTTCGCCATCAGGGCCGCAAACAAAGCTTTGTCCCCAAAACTCGATTCCGGCGCCGCCAGCGGGCACTTCATGGCCGACGCGATTCGCCGCGGCGATGTAGCAACCGTTCGCAATCGCGTGACTGCGCTGGATTGTTTCCCACGCGGAATGTTGCGCCGCACCGAATTCTTTTTTTTCCGATGGATGCCAGCCGATTGCAGTCGGATAAAAAATGATCTCAGCTCCGCGCAACGCGGTCAGCCGCGCCGCTTCCGGATACCACTGGTCCCAGCAAACGCAGACGCCAATTTTGCCGTGCGTCGTCTGCCACGCCTGAAATCCGACGTCGCCGGGCGCGAAGTAAAATTTCTCGTGATACAGCGGATCGTCAGGGACGTGCATCTTGCGATATTTCCCGAGCAACTTTCCGTCTGTGTTAATGATCGCCGCGGTATTGTGATAAACACCCGAGCTGCGTCTCTCGAAAAGGGACGCGATAATGACCGTACCGGTCTCCCGCGCCACCTCTCCCAATGCCGCTGTTGATCTTCCCGGCACTTCTTCGGCCAACTCGAAGTTCTTGTGATCTTCGCTCTGGCAAAAATATTGCGATCGAAACAGCTCCGGGAGGCAAACGATCTGTGCCCCTTTTCCTGCGGCGTCGCGGATAAATTCAATCGCGTGCGCAAAATTCTTCTCCGGCTCTGCGCCGCAGCGCATCTGGATGAGCGCGATCTTTGTTATCTTTGTCATTCCGAGCGAAGCCGAGGAATCTCTAATTTATTCAAAGGCAACAGCAATCCCGCAACCGCGGGAGACTCCGCTCAACATGACAGCAGGGGAACACTTTACTTCGCCGAGTCAGCTGGCACGATTTTCACGCTTTCGATCGTCACGCGCTTTGTCGGTTTGCTTTGTTCGCCCATACTGTTTTTCGTTACTGGCGTGTCGCCGATCTTTTCCAGTACGTCCTCGCCTTTGATCAATTTGCCGAACGTCGTGTATTGATGATCGAGCCGGTGGATCGGGGCGAGGCAGATGAAGAATTGCGAGCCGGCTGAGTCCGGATCGGGCCCGCGCGCCATTGAGATCACGCCGCGGTCGTGCGGATGATCATTGAATTCCGCCTTGATCTTGTAACCGGGATCGCCTTGCCCGTAGCTGTTCTCTTTCGACGGATCTCTCGAATTTCGATCGCCGCCCTGGATCATGAAGCCTTTGATGATGCGGTGAAAGATAGTCCCGTCGTAAAAACCCTGACGCGCCAGCTTTTTAAAATTGTCGATCGTATTCGGTGCCGCGTCCGTCCAAAACTGTACTACCATTTCACCTTCGCTGGTTTTGATAACGGCGACTTCGTTGGATGAATTCATGGGAGCTCTTTCCTCCTTCTTCTCCTCGGCTGCAAGCACGGCGATTCCTAACAAAATCGGCACTAAGATCGAAAATTTCATTTTCTTCTGTAGCGGCGGTCTCTAACCGTCGCAAATCCGCAAACTGCAATCGGCGGTCAGAGACCGCCGCTACAGTGATACTCTTGCAGACTGCGCACCTGAACTTTGCGTTTTTGCAGCGACCGGATTCCGTTGGCACTGGCCAGCGCGGCGCGCACCGTCGTCATTATGGGAATTTTCGCGGCCAGCGCGGCATTCCGAATTACTACTTCATGCTCTCGTGGAATTTTCCCGCTTGGCGTGTTGATGATGAAATTGATATCGCCATTCTTGATGCGATCGAGAACGTTCGGGCGTCCCTCGTGAATTTTGAAGACCTTGGTTACCT
>WNFX01006604.1_pt1 | contig 13216 bp, 13 predicted proteins | sample 5400111 | NCBI WGS metagenome assembly WNFX01 (sample SAMN13153363, study PRJNA577476) | soil metagenome | isolation source: 40 cm soil or saprolite under grassland replicate 1 | place: USA:California | collected 2016-06-15
GTGATCGCGCAGTTCTTCGACATACGATCCAAACAAAACGAGCGCCGCCAACCCGGCCGAAGCGATCGCGTAGCCTTTCGTCACCGCTTTCATCGTGTTGCCGACCGCATCTAGCTCGTCGGTGACCGCGCGAATTTCTTTCGGCAGGTTGCTCATCACCGCGATGCCGCCCGCGTTATCAGTGATCGGACCGAATGAATCGAGCGAGATGATGATCCCGGCCATGGACAACATCGACATGACGGCGATCGCGATTCCATAGAGGCCGGCGAAATGAAAGCTGAGTAGAATGGCGATGCCGATGAATCCGACGGGCAACGCCGTCGCATGCTGTCCGACCGCCAGCCCAGCAATGATGTTTGTGGCATGGCCGGTCTCGGACGCGCGCGCAATTTTCTGCACCGGCCGATAGCGCATCGAGGTGTAGTAGTTTGTGATCACCACCACGACCGCGGTCATGACCAGCCCAATCACCGAAGCGAAGTAAAGTTGAGTGGGCGTTCGCAACAGTCCACCGACTGTGAGTCCGTTTGGAAAAAGACGGTGCGTCGCCGGCCAAAACAAAATGGCGGAGACCAGTGCGCTGGCTCCCACCGCGCCCATCAGCATACTGGCCGGTTTGCCGTTGGCGACGTTGACAAACAGAACTCCCAGGATCGCGCCCAGCACGGAAATGCCGCCGAGGACAAATGGATAAACGATCGCGGCCGGCTCCGCCGCGAGCGTCAGCGCGCCCACCAGGATCGCGCCGATCAGGCTGACTGCGTACGTTTCAAAAACATCCGCCGCCATGCCCGCGCAATCGCCCACGTTATCGCCCACGTTGTCCGCGATCGTTGCCGGATTGCGCGGATCATCCTCCTCGAGGCCCTTCTCGATCTTTCCCACCAGGTCGGCGCCGACATCGGCCGCCTTCGTATAAATGCCGCCGCCGAGTCGCGCGAACACGCTAATTAAACTCGCGCCCAAGGCCAATCCCACCAGGCTCCGTACCGCCATGTCATGCCCGACCATCTTTCCCGCGACGGTGTAAAAGATCGACACCGCGAGCAGCGCAAGACCAACCACGAGCAAGCCGGTCACCGCCCCGCCATTGAACGCGATGCGCAACGCCGCCGTGCGGGACTGACTCGCCGCTTGCGTCGTGCGCACATTTGCGATCACGGCGATGCGCATGCCGATGAAACCGGCCGCGAGCGAGCAAAACGCGCCAATCACAAACCCAATCGCCGTTGGATGATCTTTGAAAACGAAGAGGAGAATGAAAATGACAACCGCGATCACGCTGATCGTGACGACCTGCCGGTTCAGGTATGCTTTCGCGCCTTCCTGCACCGCCGCCGAAATTTGCTGCATGCGCTCATTGCCGGCCGACTTTCGAATGACCGTCGTGATCAGGAAAAATGCGAAGGCCAGTCCGATGGCCGCGCACAACATCGACAAGGGCACGCCGGAATCGAGAAGAGAGAAAGCGAGAAGCACCGTGATCATTGCGCAATAAAGCGCAGGACTTTATGAAGAATTGGCCCACTGGCAAAGGCTATTGTAGCCGTGCAATTCTGTAGTCGCCGCTCTCGGAGCGGCGCGATGCGCGTGAGATTTAGAGAGAGCGCGCCGCGCATCGCGGAACGCAGCGGCTACACTCTGTCGCGTTATAATTCGAAAAACGTTTTCAACCGGCGCAAAAAGGTGGCGCGGTATTCGGTTTCCTTGGCCGCCTGGTCGCCGGGCCGGGCCGCGTCTTTGACGACGCCTTCAGTCTCCATTTTCCGCGTGGCCAGGATCTCGCTTAATTGCCGAAGGCAATCGGGCGAGTCGCGAATGACTCCAGCCATCACGTCTTTGCTGATTTCCATGACGTAACAATCGCCGTCGGCGCGCACGGTCGCGCTGCGTCGCTCGCCGGTGAGCAGCGACATCTCGCCGAAATAATCGCCCGATCCCAAGGCAGCAACCTGAATAGGCGATCCGTTTTTGTTAACCGAAACGTTCGCTGTCCCGCGCAAGAGGATGAACATCGAATTGCCCTCCGCGCCTTCCTGGATCACGCGCTCGCCGCGTCCGAAATGATTAAGACTTGCCTCTTTGACCAGATTTTCGATCTGGGCATCCGACAAACACTCAAAGAGCGGTTCGTCCCGAAGAATGACGCGTGCCTCCACCTGGTCTTCCTGTACCGTCCGTGCCGCTCGGCGCTCGACATGCAATGTGCGAATCGGGAAGGGGATTGTGATGCGCTGCCGTTTGAGTTCATACCAAACGTTCGTGCGAACGGCGTCGTTGATCTCGTTGATTCTGGAATGATTCCCCATGTAGTACTTGATCTCGTAGATCACGGCGGAATCGGCAAAATCGACCAGGAAAATTTTTACCTTCGGCTCCGCCAGAACACCATCCGCTGTGGAGGCCGCTCGGAAGAGGGCATCCTTCACACGATTGGGCGGGTTTTTGTACTCAACTCCGACGCGAATGCGCATGGCATGGACTTCCGTCGGATAGTGAAGATTGACGATCGCGTGGCTGACCATCTCGTTGTTCGGGATGTCGAGATAAATAGCGTCATTCGTACGCAGGCGCGTAGAACGCCAGTTGATCTCCATCACTTCGGCAAACCGTTCGCCCACCTGTAACCAGTCCCCGACCTTGTAGGGCCGGTTAAGTTGGATCGATATGCCGGCGATGATCCCGGCAAAAAAATTCTGGCCAGCGAATCCGAGAATGATCGCTACTACGCCGGAGCCGGCGAGCACCCCTTTTAATTGTGCTTCGGCGTGATAGCCGGAACTCAGGACAAATAGAAGTGCAACGAGAAAAATGATCCCGCCGATGACCTCACGCAGAAAATGTGGAATCGGCGTCTGCCTTCGCTGCTCGAAGTAAAAGTCCCAAACGTAGCGATTCACCAACGCGACGACGAATGCAGTACTGAGAAGCACCACGGCTGCGCCGACGTGGTTCCGCCAGTTAGTGTGGAGTCCGTAGGCCGTGATGGCCGCATAGAAAGCGAGGGTCAGGCAGAAAAGGCGAAAGAGAACGCCGAGCCGCACGCCGGCGCGGCGCTTCAAGAAACGCCCGATCGAGAGCGTGACGAAAAACGTCCCGATGAAAACTACGATCGTTACGGCCGCTTTTTGCGTCTCAAGCAACGTGGTAAACATCGGTTGACTCGCTCCGAACATATCAACACGCAGGGTTTGCGACAAGGGTTGTAACCACGGCTCTATGAGCCGTCGAGTTTCGGACTTGGTCTGTCTAACCCGCGGCCGGTGGCTGCAAGGGCGAGCGGTTGGCGATCTGACAAGATGTCGATCTTGGTCAAGCTATTCCCGCGATTTCTTTTTCGCGAGTTCGTCCAGCCGATGAATGATGTCGCTCAAGAGGAGCTCGTTCTTGAGGTTCAGTTGATAATCCAGATTAGCTCTCAGCCGATCTTTCTCCGCCTGCCGGTTTTGGGCCATGATGATGATTGGCGCCTGGAGGCCGACGATCAGTCCCAGGACAAGGTTCAAGAGCACGTAAGGGTAAGGATCGAATCCCTTCTCGTGGAGCAGCCAGGTGTTCAACGCTACCCAGAAAAAGAAAAATCCAACCGAAACCCCGATGAATTTCCAACTACCGCCGAATTCCGCGATCATGTCAGCCGCGTGGTCTGCGAATGTGAGTCGGGCCGCTGCTTCCTCGTTCACGTTCCGCGAAACCCTGTGGCGCAAGAGATCGTCCGTGCGTCGCAATCGCCGCGTCAATGCCGTCAATAGTTCAAGCGCGATCCGCACATCGCTTTCCATAAACGAGATGAAATCATCGCGCGTGAGCCTGGCCAGCCGGGCATCCTGCATCGCGGTTGCGTTAGCCGAGCGCCCGTGGCCGTCTAACATCGACATCTCGCCGAAGAACTCGCCCGGCCCGAGCTCGGCCAGGGTGACGACCTGACCGTCCGCATCGGTTATGCTGATACACACGTTGCCGAAGTCGACCAGATACATGGAATCACCCGGATCGCCGGTTCGGAAAATCACAGCCGAGCTCGGGTAATCGTGGATGGTGAGGTATCGACCCAATGCCGCCGTCGCTTTGGAATCGAGCGAGGCGAAAAGCGGAACCGAGCGCAAAGTGGCTGCGTCCATTTAAATGTCGTGCTTGAATTGACCGGGTGGATTATACACAGCTCCCGGACGCGGATGAAAGCTTCGTTGTCGAGTATGTGCTTAACGCGGCGGCGCAATGACGAGGCAAAGCCAGCCCGCGAGAAAACAAAGACCGCCGAGTGGTGTGATCGGGCCGAGCCAGTCCCGCAGCTGCGGGATCAAGGCCATCGTGTACAAACTTCCGCTGAAAAGGAAAATCCCGGCGAAGAGCAGCCACCAAGCGCCCCGGTTTGCGCTGCCGTAAAGCGCCAGGACGAACAAAGCAATGGCGTGAACGAAATGATAGAGCACGGCCTGGTTCCAGACATTAAACATGCCGTGACTTTCAATTGTTGATCTTAAGACGTGCGCGCCAAATGCGCCGAGCACGATTGCGAGAAAGCAAAGCGCAGCCGCGATTCGAGAAAGCAAGATCGACATATCGCGATTATGTCATCTCGAGCGGAGTCGCGAAATCTCTTCCTTCAAGCCTTCGAGTGATGATCGTCGCTCCTGACGGATTGTTCTGAGATAAAAAATTGTCCCGATAACTCCAAGCGCGGCCGCCGTGAGAAAATTCAACGCCGCTCCCAATTTCCAAAGATATGCGCCTATTAGCGCGCCGGGACTGACGATCAAGTCGCGCACCAGATAATAGGTGCCGACCATTTGTCCGCGCCGCTCCGTCTCGCTGTATCCGATAATGAGCGCTTTGCGCGAGGTGTCGCCAAATTCCTTGAAACCGCGAATCGCGAAGGCGACCACGAGGCCAAAAAAACTGCGCGACATGAGCAGGCTGATCGGGAACAGCGTGAACATGATAAAAGTCACGATAACAAAAGGCTCGCGCCCATATTTATCGGCGAAATGCGATGCCGGAATAATGCACAACGTCGCGGCGAGCATCTCCACGGTCGTAAGTAGGCCGACCTCCTTGCCGCTTGTCCCGATGTAATCCATCGCGAAGATCACAACCCAGGCGAAGGGAATCCGTTCGCAAAAGCGAATAAGGATGTCGCTCAACAACAACCGGCGCATTGGCGCATCGAACGCGCGCAAACTTTGCCAAAAATTCCAGCGCTCATTTTTTCCAACTTTTTCCTTTGGCTCTTCGCGCAACTGTCGTTGCACAAAAATCGTCGCTCCGGAAAGAAAGATCGACATGATGAGTGCGAGCCGTACTCCGGGGATGATCCCGAGACGGTCGATCAATATCCCGCCGAAGATGGGTGCGATCATGATCGGCAGCCGCTTGATCACCGATTGGATGCCAACGCCCATCGAATAGCGATTGGCAGAGAGCGTTGCACCAACCAGGGAAAAGGTCGCGGGCAGGGAGAAGCAGGTCCAGGAAAGAAAAAGAAACATGCCTGCGATCACGGCGCCCCAATGCGGAATCAGCAAAACCAGCGCGTAACCGAGAATTGAGACCAGGTTGAAGACGAGAAACGCGCGCCGATGTCCCCAAAGATCGACAAGCACTCCACCGGGATAAGCGTAGACCGCACCGAGCAGCGTCCGTAGCGCGTCGTAAAGACCAATGATAAAAACGCCTGCGCCGAGCGTCTGGAGATATTTCGGCACGAAACGCATCCAGAGTTCCTCGCCCGAGCCAATTACAAAAATGGCGACGAGCAGGACAACAAGATTGCGCTTGAACCCGAAGAAATCGGTCACGCGCCTAACCCAACGATGAACGCGCGTTTCAATTTGCGCTTCCGGGTCGGCAGGTTGGCGATTACGATCTGACGTCATGGCTCCCTGGTTTTGGTATGCCGTTGTAGCAGCTATCCTTTATGGTGCGCATCAAATCTTTACGCGCCTCGCCGCGGATCGCATCGGCGACGGACTGGGTGGCTTCATTGTCGAAACCAGCGCGGCATTGTCGATCTTGCTCTACCTCGCGTTCCTCTGGCTGAGTGGGCGCTGGAACCAGAAATTCAGCATGCCCGGTCTCAACTACTCGGTGCTCACTGGAATTTGTGTCGGCGCTGGAACGATCGCGTTCTTCCTCCTTTTTCAGCGGGGCGGGCCTCTCTCATCTGTGCCCGCGATTTTGGCCGGCGGCGCCGCCATCATGGCGATCGCCGGGATTTTATTTTTTCAGGAGCCGCCATCGTGGCAGCGACTCAGCGGCATCGTTCTCGCGATCGCCGGTTTGTTTTTGCTTCGCCGATAGCCAGGAATAGTGCCGCGACTGAGCGCTCCAGAACCGCTCTGCTTCGATTAATATTTCTCGCTTTTTTCTTTGTGTTCCTTGCTCTCCTCGTGCTCTTTCAGGAATTTTCCGTTGGTATCGACCCTAATGGCCCATTCCTTGCCATTCTTGTTCACGATGCCTTCGTAAACGATCTGACCGTGTCTGGTTTCTTTTTCGACACGAACGATCTCGCTGCTGCCGGCTTTGTCCTTGAGAGTTTTCTGTACTTCCGCCGGCACGCTATTCATGTCGACCGTTTCTTCCTTCTTTCCATGCTTTCCATGCGCTTGCGCGGCGACGCCGAAAGCCAGGCTCGCGCTCACCACCATCGCTGCAATTAATTTAGTTGTTCTCATAGTTATTTATTTTTTGACCAGTTACTAACAAGAACTGTTCGAAATGAGTGGGGACCTGTCAGGCGCCGCCGGACAAGATCGACATGTTGCGCCGGGATTATGGGCCCGCGATGGTCATGGCTACAGCCGAGGCTTTATTTTTCATGAATCGCTGTTGCACGGCTCGGCGGCGTTAGCTTGCCATCGCAGGATTGTTTTTCTTGCGCAAATAGAAATCGCTCAAGGTTGGACGGGCGAACTGACCTCGAGTAATCCGCCTACGAGCAAAGCACCTTTGATCGCTTGTGCCAATCCTTTGGCCGGACCTCGGCCCCAGTAATGGAAAAACAGAATGCGCGGTTGCTCGTGTGTCATGTGCGAGTGGATCGCAACGATATTAACCCCGGCAACTCGGAGGGCCTTAAGACACGATTGGAGTTCGTCTTCGCTAACAGCAAAATCACCATCGACAATCGCGTTGTCATCGGATCCGCCAAAAGCAATCCATGTATTCACGCCCATTTCTTTTCTGACCTCGACTCCGTGCATTTTCGCGGGACGGCCGATGGTGAATTTGACCATTCCGTTGCTCGCATCGCCACTCATTCCAAAGATTTCGTTGAGGGGCCCGGGCGAGATCGAATTTTTCTCCGGCAACGATTTTGAACCGAAAGATTCTTTCGGCTGCGGGCTGGCCGCACGAGTCTCTTTAATTTTATCGTACACTTTGCGCACGGCGGTGGCAAGTCGCTCGGCCGTGCCTTCACCTTCAATGTGCATGAAATACACTTTCGGATGATCGAAGAAGAAATGATTATGCAGCGCTGTGACGCTCAGACCATTGTCGATCGCCGTTGAAATTGCAGAATTCACCTCGTCTTCGAAAAGCACGGTGTCGCCCATCACCATTGCCTTGTCGTTTTCGCCCGTAAACGCCGCCCAGGTTCCGAGGCCCATGAACGGCGGCACTGTCCATCCATCGATAACGACCTTCACGTCACTGCGCGGGAAAGTAACCTTATAGACCTGCTCCTTCTCGTTCAACTTGCCTTTCAGTCCGGTGAGACTGTCGATCTTTACGGTATCGAGCGCGGCCGCTCCACTCGCGACCATCGCAAGTGCAGTCGTGATGCCGAAGAAAAGTTTTTTCATCGGTAAGATCGGCAGTTCTGGAGCGATTGAACGCTCCAGAACCGTGACGTTTCGATTAGTATTTTTCGCCCTTCTCCTTGTGTTCCTTGCTCTCGTCGTGCTGATTCAGGTATTTTCCGTTGGCATCAACCTCGATTCCCCATTCCTTTCCGTTCTTGTTCACGACGCCTTCGTAAACGGTCTTACCGTGTTCGGTTTCTTTTTCAACACGAACGATTTCGCTGCCAGCGGCTTTATCCTTCAGAGTTTTCTGCACCGCTGCCGGCAGACTATTCATGTCGACCGTTTCTTCCTTTTCTTCGTGGGCTTGCGCGGCAACACCGAAGGCCAATCCAGCACTGACCATCGCCGCTACGATTTGTTTTCTCATTGGGGTTCCTCTTTAACCTCCTGGGTTGATTGTTGCGTTATGGTTCTTTCGCGTACGAAACACGGGTTAGATGTAAGTGCAAATAGTAATTGCAATACATATTTCATTGCGCAGCGTGGAGCGTGATGAAAGCGAGCCCGTGGCTGCTCCTTCTTTATAGTCTGCCGACCAATCGCAACACCGAACGCGTCGCGGTCTGGAGGCGATTGAAGAAAATGGGCGCGGTCCAGATCACCACGTCGACCTATTTGCTCCCAGATGAGCCGGCCCAGTATGAGCAATTTCAATGGCTTGCCCAACAGATTCGCGATTACGGTGGCGATTCAACTCTGGTTCGCGCTCAGGAAATTGAAGGCCTGACACGAGAGAAGGTCGTTTCTCTTTTCAACGCCGCGCGCGACAAAGAATATGTGGATCTAAAAAAGGCGCTGCAAAATTTCATTTCGCGGTGTCGCGGGAAATCAGGCGCAGAATTAGCCGCGGCGGAGCTTGAACGGTTGACAAAGCAGTTCCGCGACCTTCGGCAGGTCGATTTCTTCGATAGCGCGCGCGGCCACGAAGTAGCGATGCTGCTTCGTCGCGCGGAGGGACCGAAGCACTCGGCGAAACTTCAAACGCTAGACGCGAAGCAATATCGCGAGAAAACGTGGCTGACCCGTCCGCGGCCGGAGATCGATCGAGTGGGATCAGCGTGGTTGATTTCCAAATTCATCGATCCCAAAGCAAAATTCGTCTTCGCCGCAACTGCTCAGGCCATGCCGGAAGCCATTTCGTTTGACATGTTGGACGCGGAATTTTCCCATCATGGCAATTGCTGCACATTCGAGACGCTCACGAAGCGTTTTTCCATCTCGGACAAAGCCGTCGCCAAGATCGGCGAAATGATTCATGACGCCGATTTGGACGACGCGAAATTTCAGCGGGTCGAATGTGTCGGAATCGATCGCGTACTCAAGGGCTGGGCCAAAGAAGGAGTGCCCGATGATGAAATTCTGCGTCGCGGTTTTGAGTGCTTTGACGCGCTCTACTCATTTTTGCAACGGCGATGAATTTCCAGCGAACAACAACTCCGCACCAAACTCCACAAACTGCACCGACTTTCGCTGAGGCTTCACGCTTCTGGCTCAAGTTTGGTTTTATTAGTTTCGGTGGACCGACGGCTCAGATTGCACTGCTCCACGGAGAACTCGTAGAGAAGAAGAAATGGATCAGTGAGTCGCGATTCCTCCATGCGCTGAATTTTTGCATGCTCCTACCGGGACCCGAGGCCCACCAGCTTGCCATTTACATCGGATGGTTGCTGCACAAGGTTCGGGGCGGCGTCATCGCGGGAACTCTGTTTGTTTTGCCCTCGGTCTTTCTCCTTTGGAGTTTGAGTTGGGTCTACGCCACCTACGGCAAGATCGCCTGGGTTGCAGCGATCTTTTTCGGTGTGAAACCCGCCGTCATGGCGATTGTTGCCGAAGCCGTGATCCGCATTGGCTCGAAAGCCCTCAAAAATGAAGTCATGTGGACTCTTGCTGCACTAGCATTCGTAGCGATTTTTTTTCTCAAGGTTCCCTTTCCCCTCGTTGTCTTGGCGGCTGGTATCGTCGGCTTGGTCGGCGGCAGGTTCTGGACCGATAAATTCTTGGTGTTTGGCCAAAACCAGTCTGGAAAGAAGGATGAAGAGATCGTGCTTAGCGACGACATAGCCTCGCCTGCTCACACGAAACCTTCGCTCACGGGCGCCATCAAAGTGTGCGCAATTTGGCTCACATTATGGTGGGCGCCGGTTCTGCTCGCTGGGCTGTGGCGTGGATGGAACGATACGCTTTTCCGCGAAGGTCTGTTCTTTAGCAAGGCGGCGGTTGTAACCCTTGGCGGCGCTTACGCGGTCCTGCAATATGTAGCCCAAAATGCTGTGGAGCATTTTCACTGGTTGCAACCGGGGCAGATGTTGGACGGACTGGGCCTGGCCGAGACCAAGCCCGGGCCATTGATCATGGTGCTCCAGTTTGTGGGATTCATGGGCGGCTGGAACGTGCCGGGCGGTTTGCCACCGCTTCTGGTTGCCACACTCGGCGCTGTCATCAGCACATGGACGACATTCGTGCCTTGCTTTCTCTATGTCTTTCTAGGCGGGCCGTACAGCGAACAGCTACGAGGCAACGCGCACCTAACGACCGCGCTCTCCGCGATCACCGCTGCCGTTGTTGGTGTCGTGATGAACCTCGCCGTCTGGTTTGGAATGCATATTCTGCTACCCAAAAACGAGCCGTTCAACTGGTTCGCGGCCATCTTAGGTGTGGTCGTTTTCCTCGGGATGTGGCGATGGAAATGGAGCGTCGTTCCAGTGGTGCTCGGTAGCGGGCTGTTTGGACTGCTCTACACGCTGGCCGGGTTTCGCTGAAATCGGAAACGCTCAGCGGCAAACGACATTGCCATTGACGCCGGAATTTATCCCGTCGATTTCAGACGTTCGCACTCTGCTTCGTAGTCTGCGATCAGGACTACAATTTTGGAATGGAAAGCGTCCTGGGTGGCGTAGAGAGTCCCAATCGGTTCAACGAAGGGTTTCTGCTTGAGCTCGTCTTCGATGGTCAAGCTGAGTTCAGCCAGCTTCTCGATATTGCCGCGCGAGTGAAACTCCAATTCCCGTAGTTTGGCGAGAACAGCCAGCGACTTTTCCAACTCTGTCGGGTCTGGTTTCGGCTCCGGTTTCGCAGGCGCAGCACTCTTAACAGCGGAACTCTCCTGCGCGACAGGTGCTTGTTTTTTCTTGGCCAGATGCGGCTTCTTGCCCGGTTGCGGCGCGTGAACGGCACCTTTCGCAACGTCGTCGCCCTTGTGATGCTTCTCTTGGAGCAAAACCTTTCCGCCGTTTGCTTTCGCGGTTTTGACTGCCTCGTCGAGACGTCCTTCGACTGAAAGATAAATGAGCGGCCCGATTTGTGACGGTTGATTCTTATCGCCCACGCTATCGCCACCTACGCAAAGGCAGCCGGACGCATTCTGCTCCTCGTGCGGCAGAAGGCCGTATTGAAATCCTCCCTCCGACATCTTGCTCACTTCCCTGCCGAGGATTGCGGAGTAAAACTTGATTGCGCGATCGAGATTGGTCACCGGGATATCCGTCCAGCACAGAGTGTCAGCGCTCATCCTTGCCGATCTTAGATCTCGTGACGGTGTCCTTCGGTATCGTATTCGTAAGTCTTGCCTTCTTCCTCGTCCCTGGTGGTTTTGTGCGATCCGTCGCAGAACGGCTGGTTTTTGGAAAGGCCGCACATGCAAATCCAGACTGACTCGGCTTGAGGTTTTACTTCCATCGGTCGCTGATCCGATTTAACCACTTTGCGCATGCGAGGAACTTAGCGTGTTCCAGTTGTTTATGGCAAGTCGAGCGTCGTTGGACCGCGAAAGGTTCCGCTAATTGGCCGCGAGTAGTGATCTTGCGAATTTGCCGACCCGCTCTGCCAGATCCGGCACCGTTTTCAATCTTTCGATTTCGCGCACGATTGCACTGCCGACTATGGCCGCGTCGGCAAAGCGCCAGACTTCGCGCAACTGTTCTGCCGTCGAGATGCCGAACCCAACGGCAACCGGTAAATCGCTCACCGTTCGCACGCGACGAACGAGAGTCTCGGCGTCTTGCGCCATTTCATCGCGCGCGCCGGTCACCCCTGCACGTGAAACAGCGTAGATGAATCCGCGCGCCTGACGGGCGATTCGCGCGAGCCGTTCGTTGGACGTTGTGGGTGCGACAAGAAAAATCGGATCCAGTTCCCGCGCTTGCAGTGCTTCAGCCCAGGATTGAGCTTCCTCGGGAATCAGATCCGTCACCAGGACCGCATCCACTCCGGCCTGCTTGGCCTCGTTTGCCAGCCGATCCCGTCCGAATTGTAACAGCGGATTAAAATAGCTGAAGAGAACAATGGGCACATCGATCCGCGGCTTCGCGCGCGCAACGCATGTCAGCGCGTCCCGAAGCGTCACACCGTTTCGGAGCGCGCGTTCCGATGCACGTTGAATCACCTCGCCATCGGCGACCGGATCGCTGAAAGGGACGCCAAGCTCGATGATGTCTGCTCCGGCGGCCGCAAGTTCAATGAGCAAGAGTTCAGTGGTGGCAAGATCGGGATCTCCGGCCGTGATGAAGGGAATGAACCCACCGCGTCCGGAGCACTTCAGTTCGGCGAACTTTTCTCGAATTTGGCTCATTGTCCGCCTAATTCGGCAACGAGCTGGACATCTTTGTCGCCACGGCCGGACAGATTCAGGATGATTGCGTCACTTTGCGGCAGCTCGCGCGCGACGCGAATCGCGGGGCCAATCGCGTGTGACGATTCGAGCGCCGGGCTGATGCCCTCCAGTTCTGCGCAAAGCCTGAATCCCTCCAGCGCCTCGGTGTCGGTGGCGCAGATGTATTCGGCCCGTCCGTTATCATGAAGAAATGCATGTTCCGGGCCGATTGCGGCGTAATCGAGGCCGGCAGAAATCGAATGGGTGCTCGCGATTTGCCCGGCCTCGTTCTGAAGAACGTACGACATTGTGCCATGCAAGACTCCGACGCGTCCTCCACCGCTCGCGGCGCTGGTGTGAAATCTGGCCGCGTGGTCGCCTAACGAATCCGCGCGCCCGCCGGCTTCCACACCGATGAGTCGAACCGATTGGTCGCCAATGAACGGATGAAACAATCCAATCGAATTCGAGCCGCCGCCGACGCAGGCAATGAGGGCACGCGGCAAATGTCCCGTCGCCGACAAAATTTGTTCGCGGGCTTCTCGGCCAATTACGCGCTGAAATTCGCGCACCATCAGCGGGTAGGGATGGGGACCGAGCGCGCTGCCGAGCAAATAATAGGTGTCCTGCACGTTCGTCACCCAATCGCGCAGCGCTTCATTGATTGCGTCTTTCAACGTGCGTGTGCCGGTATTCACGGCGACGACTTCGGCGCCGAGCAGCCGCATTCGGAAAACATTGAGCGCTTGGCGTCGCATATCTTCCGCGCCCATGTAGATAACGCATCGCAATCCAAACATCGCGCAGACCGTTG
>WNFX01004767.1_pt1 | contig 13215 bp, 11 predicted proteins | sample 5400111 | NCBI WGS metagenome assembly WNFX01 (sample SAMN13153363, study PRJNA577476) | soil metagenome | isolation source: 40 cm soil or saprolite under grassland replicate 1 | place: USA:California | collected 2016-06-15
CGGACCGCCTCGGCACGAAGATCACGCTCACCCCCTTCGACACCCCCCGCGACCCCCCGGACCTGCTGATATCGACCGTCCCCGCCGGCGCAGCCGGCCCCTGTGCCCAACAGATAGCCGCGCACACCCTCCGCCCCCGCGCCGTCATCGACATCGTCTACCACCCCTGGCCCACCCCCCTGACGACCGCCGCCCGCCAGGCCGGAGCCGCCGTGGCCGACGGCTTCGACCTCCTCCTGCACCAGGCCGCCGGCCAGTTCGAACTGATGACCGGCAAACCCGCCCCCCTAGAACCCATGCGCGCCGCCGGCCTCGCGGCGCTCGCCGAACGCCGGTAAGCGCCGGCAGCGGGCTGCGCCGTCCCGGCACACAGAAAGGCCGGGACAGCACACCCCACTGCCACCGCGCTGTGGCCGGGCTCTGCACTCCCACAGGTACCGCGTTGTGGCAACGCCAGGGGCGGTGCGGCCGGGGTCTGCTTTCCAGCTGAGCCGGATACGGACCGGCCTGCAACTCGGCGATGGCGCGGGCGCGCTGGTACGGCGTTTCTGTGTGCCGTGCCCGCGCGCCCGCGACGGCGGCGCCCCGGCGTTTCTGTGTGCCGTGCCCGCGCGCCCGCGACGGCGCCGCCGCCCGCCGCCGGACGCGTACCTGGGAATACCCCCCACCAGCAGATTGCTGTTAGTCTTGCCTGACGACCAGCCCGGCACCGGCCGGTGCTGGACGTGCAAGCGGAGGACCACCTCCCACCTGGCCGGCCCCTAGCCGGCGGGTAGGCCTGGCGAGACGGGCCGGCGTGCGCGGGACGCGCGCGGACGGGCATGTCTCGCTGATGGCTTGGCGCCGGCTGGCAGGGCCTATGGGTCCGCCGGGCGGTGCTGGCTGGTGGCTCCGCATGCATGCCGTGCGGGGCCTTTCGTATGTCCGGGCAGCCAGCCCGGGACCGGGGCCCGCGGGGATGGTCGCGGCATGCCCGCCCGGGGAGGCCGGGTGGGAGGAGTTCACAGGAGGTCACATCAGCGTCGAACCCCGTATCAACGAGCGCATCAGGGTTCCCGAGGTACGGCTCGTCGGCCCGAACGGCGAGCAGGTGGGGATTGTCGCCCTAGGCGATGCGCTCCGGCTGGCCCAGGAGTCAGACCTCGACCTGGTCGAGGTCGCGCCCACGGCACGGCCACCGGTTGCCAAGCTCATGGACTACGGCAAGTTCAAGTACGAGTCCGCGCTCAAGGCCAGGGAGTCCCGCAAGAACCAGGCCCAGACGGTCATCAAGGAGATCAAGCTCCGGCCCAAGATCGACCCGCATGACTACGGAACGAAAAGGGGCCACGTCGAGCGGTTCCTCCGGCAGGGAGACAAGGTCAAGGTGACGATCATGTTCCGGGGACGCGAGCAGTCCCGGCCCGAGCTCGGGTTCCGGCTGCTGCAGCGCCTCGCGGCCGACGTCGAGGAACTTGGCTTCGTCGAGTCCCAGCCCAAGCAGGACGGCCGCAACATGATCATGGTTATCGGGCCGCACCGCAGGAAGAGCGACACCAAGGCGGAGCGTGCGGTGCCTCGCGAAGGGGGGTCGCAGGCCGAACGGCCGACGCGGGTGCGCCGGCCCCCGGCGCCGTCCGCCGCGGAGGCGCGTGAGGCCGCCGAGCTGGCTGCTGCCGAGGCCGGGCAGGCCGAACCCCAGAGCACACCGGGGGCCGGGCCCGAAGGCTGAGCCGGCGCGGCAAACGCCAGTGGATGGGCCCAGAGGGCCATGCATGGCTGGCCGTCGCGGATGAAGGCAGGAGAATGTCGCACCGCTGGCACGCGGTAACCCCGTGTCAAGCGGTGTGTGGAGAAGCCGCGCCACCAGGCGCAGGAGACGCCGCGCCCCAGGCGCGCAGGAGACGGAGACGGCGACCATGCCGAAGATGAAGACCCACAGCGGGGCCGGGAAGCGGTTCCGGCTGACCGCTACCGGCAAGGTGATGCGCCGCCGGGCGAACCGGAACCACCTGCTCGAGCACAAGTCGAGCCGGCGGACCCGGCGCCTGGCGGGCGACGTGGCGCTTGCCCCCGCGGATGTCAGGAAGATCAAGAAGCTGCTGGCGAAGTAGACCAGCCCGCCTCAAGGGAGTCAGGACAATGGCACGCGTGAAGCGGGCAGTGAACGCTCACAAGAAGCGCAGGGTCGTCCTCGAACGGGCGAGCGGCTACCGCGGCCAGCGGTCGCGCCTGTACCGGAAGGCCAAGGAGCAGGTCCTCCACTCGATGACCTACGCCTACACGGGCCGCAAGGACCGCAAGGGCGCGTTCCGGCGGTTGTGGATCCAGCGCATCAACGCCGCCGCGCGGGCGGACGGCATCACCTACAACCGGTTCATCCAGGGCCTCAAGGCCGCTGGTGTCGAGGTGGACCGCCGTATGCTCGCCGAGCTCGCGGTGTCCGACCCGCCCGCTTTCTCGGCGCTGGTCGACACGGCGAAGAACGCGCTGTCGGCCGCCGACGCCGCGGCCGACAGCGAGGCAGCCTGACCGCGCTGGCGGCCGAACCGACCCCGGGCATGAGCGAGCCATTCGGGCCCGAGCTCACCAGCATCCGCTCACCCAAGGTGAAGGCGGCCCGTCAGCTGGCCAAGCGGGCGCTGCGCCTGCGGGCGCGGTCGTTCCTGGCCGAGGGGCCGCAGGCGGTGCGGGAGGCGCTCGGCCGCAGCGGCGTCGTCTCCCAGCTGTTCATCACCGCCGCCGCCCGCACCCGGCACGCCGAACTCGCCGATGAGGCGGCCCGGCAGGGGGCGGGCGTCCAGGTGGTGAGCGGCGAGGTGATGTCCGGTCTCGCACAGACCATCACCCCGCAGGGAGTGCTCGCCGTCTGCCGGTACGTGGACGTGCCGCTGGCGCAGCTGGCCGCCGGTGCGCCGCGGCTGGTGGTGATCCTCGCGAGCGTCCGCGACCCGGGCAACGCCGGCACCGTGCTGCGCACCGCGGACGCGGCGGGCGCGGACGGTGTCATCTTCTCGGATGCCTCGGTGGATGCCTACAACAGCAAGTGCGTCCGCGCCACCGCCGGGAGTCTGTTCCACCTGCCGCTGGTGGTGGACGTGCCGGTGGCCGAGGCGGTGGGCGCGATGAGGGAGGCCGGCCTGCGGATCCTGGCGGCGGACGGCCGGGCCGGCCGCTCCCTGGACGAGGCCGGGCCGGACGGGCGCGGCGGCCTGCCCGGCGGGCCCACCGGGTGGCTGTTCGGGAACGAGGCATGGGGACTGCCCGCCGACGTGCTGGCCCTCGCCGACGACGTGGTCGCGGTTCCCATCTACGGGAAGGCGGAGAGCCTCAATCTCGCCGCCGCGGCCGCGGTATGCCTCTATGCCTCCGCCCACGCCAGCCGGGCCAGCGGGACCGGCCCGGCATCCCCCGCCCCGGCCGGCCGGGTCCCACGGGAACAATGAGCACAGGGGGGCTGCCCTTCCCCGTCCGCAACGCGCTAGAGTCTGATCACGTTGCGTCATTGATTTGGGTCAGGGCACCGGCCAAGGCGATGGGAGCAGTGTGGCTGTGGAGGGGCTGAGCCCGGGCAAGGCGGTGGCGGACCTGGCGAGCGTGCCCGCCCAGGCCCTGGCCACCGCCGGGTGGCACATGGTCCCCGACGAGCTGCCCGATGGCCTGGTGGTCGCCGATCACCGGGGGCGGGTTGCCGTTTTCAACCGGGCCGCCGCACGGCTGACCGGCATTTCCGCGGCCGACGTGCTCGGCACGGACGTGCGGCAGGCGCTGCCGTTGCGGGACGCCGACGGCCGCTGCTGGTGGATGTCCGCCGATCCCTACCAGGGCCTGCCCACGCGGACCCGCCATCCCGAGATGTCGCTCTACCTCCACGACGGGACCGAGCTTCTGGTCACGGTGGGTTACGTGCGCGACCCACACTGTGGGGCCGAGGCCGTCTACCACAGCGGCCCGGGCCCGCTGCGGCATCTGGTGATCAGCCTGCGCGGAGCGCAGCAGCGGGCCCGGCTGGAGCGCGTCCGGGCCGACCTGGTCACCACCGTCGCGCACGAGCTGCGGTCCCCGCTGACCAGCGTGAAGGGGTTCACGGCGACGCTGCTGGCCAAGTGGACCCGGTTCACCGACGACCAGAAGCGCGTCATGCTGGAGACCGTCAACGCCGACGCCGACCGGGTCACCCGGCTCATCACCGAGTTGCTGGACGTGTCCCGCATCGAGTCGGGCCGGATGGAGATCCACCGCCAGTTCGTCAGCATCCCCGAGCGGGTGGAGAAGATCGTCGCCGGGCGGGTGGCCGCCGGGGAGCCCGCTGACCGGTTCCGGGTGGTGGTCACCGGGGAACTGCCCGAGACCTGGCTGGACGCCGACAAGGTGGACCAGATACTCGGCAATCTGGTCGAGAACGCGATCCGGCACGGTGCTGGTACGGTGACGGTTGTGGTAGAGCCGGTCGACGCCGTCGCCACCCGTGGCACCAGCCGCGCGGATGCGGCTCCCGGTGCGCCGGGCGGTCCGCGCGGCGTGCGCCCGCCCGGCGGGCCCGCGGTGGCGGTCTCGGTCCGTGACGAGGGCGACGGCATCCCGCCCGAACTCGTGCCGAGGATCTTCCGCCAGTTCTGGCGCACCACGCGCCGCGGCGGCGCCGGGCTCGGCCTGTTCATCGTCAAAGGGCTGGTGGAGGCGCACGGCGGGACGATCACCGTGCAGCGGGCGCCCGGCGGCGGTGCCGAGTTCCGATTTATCATGCCCGCCGGACTGCCCGACTTCGGGTAGCGCGGCGGGCTCCGGCCCAGCGGAGCACGGGGTGTTCCTGGACGGTGGCGCCGTCCCGGGCCCCGCGCCGCGGCCGGTCATCGCCCGGGCCAGCCCCGGACGGCGCCGGGCGCGGGCAGGGCAGCCCCACGCGCCCTCGTTGCGCAGTGAACCGCTTGGGCGCCGCAGACCGTCAGCCGACCTTTCATGCCGCAGGAAAGCAGGACCCGATGTCCCCACCGCACAAGCAGTACGACCCGGTGGAGGTGGCCGTGCTGTCACCCGATGAGGTGGCCGGGATGCGGGACGCGGCGCTCGCCGCCATCGCAGCCGCCGGCAGCCTGGATGAGCTCAAGACGGCGCGGCTCGCGCACGCCGGGGACCGCTCGCCGCTCGCCCTCGCCAACGCCGAGATCGGCGCGCTCCCCCCGCAGGCGCGCGCCGAGGCGGGCAAGCGGGTGGGGGCCGCGCGGCGCGAGGTCACCCGGGCCCTGGCCGCCCGGCAGGAGGAACTGGAGGCCGAGCGCGACCAGCGGGCCCTGGTCGAGGAGGCGGTGGACGTCACCCTGCCCTGGGACCGGGTGGGCGAGGGCGCCCGGCACCCGGTGACCACGCTCTCCGAGCGGCTGGCCGACGTGTTCGTCGCGATGGGCTACGAGATCGCCGAAGGGCCCGAGGCCGAGGCCGAGTGGTACAACTTCGACGCGCTCAACTTCCCGCCCGATCACCCGGCCCGCGAGATGCAGGACACGTTCTTCGTGGCCGGGCCCGACGGCACCGACCGGTCCGGCGTGGTGCTGCGCACCCACACCTCGCCGGTGCAGATCCGGGCGATGCTGACCCGCCCGCTGCCGCTGTACGTGGTGAGCCCGGGCAAGTGCTTCCGCAGCGACGCCCTCGACGCCACCCACAGCCCGGTCTTCCACCAGATCGAGGGCCTGGCCGTGGACGAGGGGCTGACCATGGCCGACCTGCGCGGCGCGATCAACGCGTTCGTGGAAGTGATGTTCGGCGAGGGACTGCGGACCCGGCTGCGGCCGGACTTCTTCCCGTTCACCGAGCCATCGGCGGACGTGTCCATGGAGTGCCACATCTGCCGCGGTGCATCCACCCGGCCGGGCGGTCCGCCGTGCCGGGTGTGCCGGTCACAGGGCTGGATCGAGATCGCCGGCTGCGGGATGGTCAACCCGAAGGTCCTGATCGCGTCCGGGATCGACCCCGACCGTTACAGCGGGTTCGCGTTCGGCCTCGGCATCGAGCGGAGCCTGCTGATCCGGCACGGGCTGGCCGACATCAGGGACACGCTGGAGGGCGACGTGCGGTTCAGCCGGGCGTTCGGGATGGAGGTCTGATGCGCGTTCCACTGTCCTGGCTGGCGGAGTACGCGGCGCTCGGGGAGCCGCTGCCGGACCCCGGCGACGTGGCCCGGCGGCTGACCGCCGCGGGCCTGGAAGTCGAGGCGTTCGAGCCGGCCGGGCGCGACCTCAGCGGTGTGATCGTCGCCGAGGTCACCCAGATCGAGGAGCTGACCGGGTTCCGCAAGCCGATCCGGTACTGCCAGGTGTCCACCGGGACCGGCGAGCCGCGCCGCGTCATCTGCGGCGCGGTCAACTTCACCGAGGGCGACCGGGTGCCGTTCGCGCCGCCCGGCGCGGTGCTGCCCGGCGGTTTCGAGATCGGCGCGAAGAAGGCCTACGGCCGCATGTCCGAGGGGATGATCAGCTCGGCCGCGGAACTGGCCATCGGCGACGATCATTCCGGCATCCTGGTGCTGCCGCCCGACGCGCCGCTCGGCGCCGACTTCGTGGCCTACGCCGGGCTGGCCGATCACGTCTTCGACATCGCGGTGACGCCGGACCGCGGCTACGCCCTGTCCATCCGCGGCGTGGCCCGCGAGCTCGCCACCGCCTACGGCGTCGCCTACACCGACCCGGCCGACACCGGCCTGCCCGGCGACGTGGACACGGTGTCGCCCGAGGTCTACCCGGCGAGCATCGACGACCCCACCGCGTGCGACCGGTTCGTGCTCCGCGAGGCGCACGGCTTCGAGCCGGACGCGCCCACCCCGCTGTGGATGCGGGTGCGGCTGGCCCGGTGCGGGATGCGCAGCGTGTCCCTGGCGGTGGACATCACCAACTACCTGATGCTGGAGCTGGGCCAGCCGCTGCATGCGTTCGACCGGACCAGGCTGACCGGGCCGATCGTGGTCCGCCGGGCGAGGCCCGGCGAGCGGCTGGAAACGCTCGACCACATGGTCCGCCACCTGGACCCCGACGACATCCTCATCACCGACTCCTCCGGGCCGATCTCGATGGCAGGCACCATGGGCGGCCTGGCCACCGAGATCTCCGAAATCTCACGCGACCTGGTCATCGAGGCGGCCCACTTCTCGGCGCCCGGCACCGCCCGGATGAGCCGCCGGCACCGGCTGTTCAGCGAGGCGTCCTACCGGTTCGAGCGGGGGGTCGACCGGGAACTGCCGCTGCGGGCGTCGGCCAAGGCGGTCTCGCTGCTCGCCGCGCTCGGCGGGGCCGGCGTGGTGCCGGGCTGCACACACGCCAGCGCCGAGGTGCCTGCCGTCACGATCACCATGGCGGACGACTACCCCGACCGGGTGGCCGGGCAGACCTACGGCCACGACACGGTGGTCGGGCGGCTGCGGGACGTGGGGTGCGAGGTGACCGACCCCAGCGCGGGGACGCTCACGGTGATCCCGCCATCCTGGCGGCCGGACCTGGTCCACCCCAGCGACCTCGCCGAGGAGGTCATCCGGCTGGAGGGATACGAGAACATCCCGGCGCGGATGCCGCGGGCCCCCGCCGGGCACGGGCTGACCGCCCAGCAGCGGATCCGCAGGCTGGTCGGCCGGTCGCTGGCCGAGGCCGGGTACGTCGAGGTGCTGAGCCAGCCGTTCGCTGCCACCGCCGACTTCGACCGGCTGCAGCTGCCGGCCGGCGACGCGCGGCGGACCGCGCTCCGGCTGGCGAACCCGCTCAGCGAGGACGAGCCGCTGCTGCGCACCACGCTGCTGCCGGGGCTGCTGCGGGTGCTCGCCCGTAACGTCGGGCGCGGGTTCGCCGACGTCGCGCTGTATGAGATGGGGACGGTGTTCCGCCCGCGCCCCGGCTCGCCGGGGATCGCCCCGATCCTGCCGGTGGACCGGGGGCCGACGGCCGCGGAGGTGGCCTCGCTGGAAGCGGGCCTGCCCGCACAGCCGCTGCGGCTGGGCGTGGTGCTGGCCGGCGATCGCGAGCTGGCCGGCTGGTGGGGCGGCGGCCGGCCCGCCGGCTGGCAGGACGCCATCGAGGCCGTCCGCGAGGTGCTGCGGCTGACCCGGGTGCCGTTCCGGGTAACGGCCGACCAGCACGCGCCCTGGCACCCGGGCCGCTGCGCGGCCATCTTCATCACCGATGAGCAGGGGACCGAGCGGCTGGCCGGGCACGCCGGTGAGCTGCATCCCCGGGTGGTGGAGGCGTTCCGGCTGCCCGCCCGGACGTGCGCGGCCGAGATCGACCTGTCGGTGATCGAGACCGCCGCGGCCGCGCTCGGGCCGGTGGAGGCGCCGGTCATCTCCCCGTACCCGGTGGCCACCCAGGACGTGGCGCTGGTGGTAGCCGCGTCGGTGCCCGCCGCGGAGGTGGAGGCGGCACTGTCGGCCGGCGCGGCCGGCGCGGGCGATGGCAGCTTGCTCGAGGAGGTAGCTCTGTTTGACGTCTACACCGGCGAGCAGGCGGGGGAGGGCAACAAGTCGCTCGCGTACACGCTGCGGTTCCGGGCCCCGGACCGGACGCTGACCGACGAGGAGGTCACCGCGGCAAGGGACGCGGCCGTGGCCGAGGCGGGACGGCGGGTCGGCGCCGTCCTGCGCGGCACGTCCTGATCTCTTGACACGCTCCGCCGCATGGGCATCAGATGTCGGTGCACGGTGCACAGACACGGGAGGTCCAAGTGAGTGACTACCGCGCCGACGTCCAGATCCTGGAGACCGAGCTCGCGCGGGTGGAGCAGGCATTCCGCGGGCTGACCGAGAGCGACTGGCTCCGCCCCACGCTGCTGCAGCCGCTCGATGAGACGCTGCCGCACTGGACCCTGTTCGAGCTGGCCGGGCACTTCGACATCTCGATCGGCCTGACCCGGATGCTGATCTCCAGCCAGCAGGACGGCCAGGTGGGCCGGGACCGGGTCAGCTTCTTCATCTTCCCGCGTTTGGAGGTGGCCCCGGTTGTCTACGACTACGCCTACATCATGGTGGAAGGCAAGTCACCGGGCCAGATGGCCGGCGTGCTGGCCGAGACCTTCGCCCGGACCATCGAGGAGGCGCGGGCGACCTCGCCGGACGTGACCGGCTCCGGCTACTACGCGCTGATGCAGCTGGGTGAGTTCGTCCCCAGCCGGGTGGTCGAGGCGGTCGTGCACGGCATGGACCTCACCGATGCGCTGGGCCAGGACCCGATCGCGACGCCCGAGGGGGTGGCGACGACCGCGGCCATCTTCGACGAGCTGATCGCCCGGCGGACGGTGCCGGGCCGCCCGCCCGGCCTCGCCGACGACATGGCCTGGGTCCGGGCCGCGTCCGGCCGCGCGCCGCACCCGGACCCCCGCCTGCCCCTCGTTGGCTAGCGCTGCCTATTGGCGTCCGGCGCCGCGCCGCTCCGTGCTACCGGGTCTGGCCCCAGTCGCGTTAACGTGCGATAGGCGCACCGTTGGCCCTCATGCACAATGCGTTATCACCTGCCACGGAGGGCATCGCCATCAGTCATGAAGCCAGCATGCCGCCGGCGGATCAAGGAGGACCGTCCTCTCCTCCCACGGGTGCCGCCCAGGCGACGTTCGGCGAGGTCTTCGCCGTGGGAGAGTTCCGTGCCCTGTGGCTGGCGCAGGTCTTGTCGGTCGCCGGTGACCAGCTCGCCAGGGTGGCGCTGACGCTGCTGGTGTTCGACCGGACGGGATCGCCACTGCTGGCGGCGGTCACCTTCGCGGCCAGTGTCGTGCCCACATTCGTCGGCGGGATCACCCTTTCGGGCCTCGCGGACCGGTGGCCCCGCCGGAGAGTCATGATCGCCTGCGATCTCAGCCGCGCGCTGCTCGTCGCCACCATGGCGCTGCCGGGCATGCCAGTTGCCGGGCTGATAGGCCTGCTGGTCCTGGTGACCCTGATCAGCGCGCCCTTCACCTCAGCCCGGGCGGCGCTCTACCCGGACATCCTGGTCGGCGACCGGTACGTGGTGGGCACCGCCGTCACGCTCGTTACCTTCCAGTTCGCCCTGGTGCTGGGTTTCGCGGTCGGCGGGGTGATGGTCGGCTTCTTCGGCGTGCACATCTCGTTTCTGGTGGACGCGGTAACGTTCGCGGTTTCGGCAATGATCATCCGGATCTGGGTCCGGGCGCGCCCGGCAGCCCGGGCGGTAGCGCGCCCTGAGGACGAAAGCCATGGGGGACCGCTAACGGCCATCCAGCTCGCGTTCACCGACCCAGCCATGCGAACGCCGATGATGTTCGGCTGGCTGGCGGCGTTCTACAACGTGCCCGGAGGCGTCTCGGCGCCGCTCGCGGCCAGTCTCGGCGGCGGGGCGGTCGCGGTCGGGCTGCTCCTCGCCTCCCCGGCTCTCGGGGCGTCGCTGGGTTTTATCGCGTTCAGCCGTCTTGCCAGCCCGGCCCGGCGGCTGCGCTGGATGGGCCCGCTGGCGGTGACCGCCTGCAGCATCCTCGTCATCTTCGTGTTCGACCCACCGCTGCCGGCCGCGCTGGCCACCCTGTGGCTGAGCGGGATATTCGACTGCTACCAGCTCTCCGCGAACGCGGCGTTCGTCCGCGCGGCGCCCGCACGGCACCGCAGCAGCGTGTTCGGCGTGGCTCAGGGTGGGATGAGCCTCGGCCAGGGCGCCGCGATGATCGCGGCGGGCGCCGCTGCGCAGGTTCACTCGCCGTCCGATGTCATCGCAGCAAGCGGTGCGATCGGTGCCCTCTGCGCCATGGTGATCGTGGCCAGCCGCAGGCGGGCCGATGGGTAGCCCAGCTACCAGTGGTTACCGGCGTTCGGGAGATCTTCCCGTGCCAGGGCGGGAGTGGTTGGCAGATCCGGTGGCGGTCAGCCCCAGGTGCTCTCGCGCATGGTGGCGCTCCTTCCTGCTGGTGGGTCCGGGTTCGGGTGGCGGTCAGCCCCAGGTGCTCTCGCGCATGGTGGCGCTCCTTCCTGCTGGTGGGTCCGGGTTCGGGGTGGCGGTCAGCCCCAGGTGCTCTCGCGCATGGTGGCGCTCCTTCCTGCTGCGTACCTGTCGCCCGCTACATCGACCGGTTGTATACGACAGATCTCAGGCTGACATGTCCGTGGAGGCAAAGTGTCTGAAATGTCAGCTTGAGCCTGATCTCAGCCTGAGCCGGGCGAGACAGTGTAAGGTGGACCCCACTCTTTAGCGTGAGGCGACACGTAGTGTTAGCTGGTAAAGAGCGCCTGGCACGAGGCGCGTAGACTCTGTGACAATACGGGGCGATGTTCTTACCCTTCGCTATCATGTGCGTACCACGGTCTCCTAGTGTCTGGTGAGGAGGAGTCGATGCGGCCCAGCCAGGGCACTGGCGGACATGGCCGCGCCAGGGCCGTCTGGACATGGCCGGTCTGGGGACTCGCGCCGTGGCTCAGGACCTACATCGTCGTGGTCTTGCTCACCGACCTGGCCGCCATCGGCCTTGCCGCTCAGATGGGACTGGGCTCCGGCCGCGATCTTGCTCTGCTGGCGGCCCTCGTAGCGTGCGCCGCCGCCACGATAGAGGTCACCAGGCGGACCGGGGAGAACACGGGGGTTGTCAAGGACGTTCAAGCAGTCTGGGCGCTCCCGGTCGCGATCCTGCTTCCCCCCGTTTATGCGCTGGTGGTGCCGATCCTGAGACTGGCGCTGGCGCAGTGGCGCATCCGGCGGCTTCCCCTCCACCGGCGCGTGTTCAGCGCCGCGGTGGTCGGGCTGTCCTACGGGATCGCCTCGCTCACCTTCCATGCGGTCACAAGCAGCCCGCTGACGTCGACGGTCGCGCCAGGAAACCATACTTCCGCCTGGATCCTTGCCATCGCACTTGCTGGGATACTGCAGTGGGGTACCAACCTGGGGATGATGCTGCCGGCGTGGAAGGCGTCTGACCCGGCCGCTCGCATTCGAGACATGGTCCTGGCCCGCGAGACGGTGCAGAACGACGTGGCTGAAGTATGCGTGGCAGTCCTGGTGACCTTTGCCATTGCCATCAACCCCCTGACCATTGTATTCGCTCTGCCCTTCGTCATGCTGCTGCAGCGCTCCTTCCGCCATGCACAGCTGGTCAGCGCTTCCCGCATCGATTCCAAGACGGGATTGCTCAACGCCGGTACCTGGGAGCGGGAGGCGGCGACCGAGGTTGCGCGGGCGGTGCGGACCCGGACCCCGCTGGCACTGGCATTGGTGGACATTGACCACTTCAAGGGAGTCAATGACACTTTCGGGCATCTGGCCGGGGATAGGGCTCTGAAAGCAATTGCCCGGACTTTCCGGATCTTCCTGCGTGAATATGACCTGATCGGCCGTTTCGGTGGGGAGGAGTTCGCGTTCCTTCTCCCGCACACGAACGCATTGGACGCATACGGTATCGCGGAACGGATTCGTGAGCACATAGCAGTCGCACCCCTGGACGTGGGCGACCTCCCGGACGGGGAGCATGTCCGGGTGACGGTGTCTATAGGTGTGGCCGCTCTCGGTGCGCCCTGGAACACCCGTACGGGGAGTCAGATCACCGACCTCCTGGCGGCAGCGGACCGTGCGCTCTACCAGGCGAAGCGGGCCGGACGCGACCGGGTATGCGTGGTCACCGACAATACCGTGGTCGGCTCGCCCGAACAGGTCAGCAGGCTCGGGCCGGCCTAACCCGCCCAGCCATGGCGCGCCACCCCGGCGCCGCCAGGACCAGCGTCGGCCCTGGTCAGAGCGGGCGCCAGCCATGGTCAGGCCGAGGGAGTCGCCGCGGCCGACAGCTTCAGGACCGCGAGGATCTGGGCCGCGCCCTTCCGGCAGGTGGATGTGTGCCCCGTGGCCAGCACCTCGGGGGTGGCGAATCCTTTGCACAGCCATCCCCGTATTTTTACCGGTGCGCCGCCCCCGTTGCCCGGCACCTTGCCGGATGCGAGCGCCCGCGCATAAGCGCGTTCCACCGCCAGCGCGGCCCGGCACGGCACCGGGCCGTGCTGGATCTCGATCTCCACCCGTACCCCGGCCGACGTGCGGGTCGTGCCACAGCTGGTCAGCGGCGTGCTGACGACGGCGGGCGCGGCGGCGCCCTGCGTCCCGGCTCCGGCCGGCTTGGCGCCGCTGATGGCACCGCAGCCGGCCAGCATGCCAACGGCCAGCACCGAAAGAACCGGGGCCGCGACGGGCCGCGGGCGGCGACGTGGCATGGGGACTCCTTTCTGCGTCCCTCATCATGCCCTGTGCCGCGCGCCCTTGCATGGCGACCTGCGACGCGGAC
>WNFX01004772.1_pt1 | contig 13207 bp, 10 predicted proteins | sample 5400111 | NCBI WGS metagenome assembly WNFX01 (sample SAMN13153363, study PRJNA577476) | soil metagenome | isolation source: 40 cm soil or saprolite under grassland replicate 1 | place: USA:California | collected 2016-06-15
GAAGCCCGTCACATCGGTGGCGGCGTCGACGCCCACGGCCAGCATCGCGCGCGCCGCGCCCGCGTTCAGCGTCGTCATCGACGCCACCGCGGCGGTCAGGTCGGCGGCCGTCAGGAGATCGCGTTTCAGGGCCGTCGTGAGCACCCCGGTGCCGATGGGCTTCGTCAGCACGAGGGCGTCTCCGACTTTGGCCCGCGCGAGCGTGACGATGCGATCGGGATGTACTTCACCGATGGCCACCATGCCGTACTTGGGCTCCGGATCGTCCACGGAGTGGCCGCCGAGCACAAAGGCGCCCGCCTCCTTCGCGATGTCGGCACCGCCACGCAGGACCTCGCCGAGCAGGTCGTACGGCAGCTTGTCACGCGGCCAGCCCACGAGGTTGAGCGCGAGCAGCGGCGCGCCGCCCATCGCGTAGACGTCGGAGAAAGCGTTGGCGGCGGCGACGCGGCCGAAATCGTAGGCGTCGTCCACGATGGGCGTGGAGAAGTCCACGGTCGCCACCAGCGCGCGGGCCGGCGCCAGCCGGGACACGGCGGCGTCGTCCCGCGTCGAGGCGTCGACCAGGATGCGTGGATCCGTCAGCGTGGGCACGTGGCGCAAGACCTGCGTCAACTCGGCTGGGCCGAGCTTGCAGGCTCAGCCGGCGCCGTGCGAAAACGCTGTCAGTCGGATGGTGGACATAAGTCCACCGAAGATAGTGCGGCTCAGCCCTCGGCGGCGACCTGCAACGCGCGCAGCCCGATCAGCGCGCGCTCCTCGTGTGGCGGGTCGTCGAAAGCACCCGTCTCCCGCTGCAGGTTCAACAACGCGGGGACCGCCTTCGCGATCACCGCCCGCGCCGGTCGGATGCCGGCGAGGACGAGCGCCTCGATCATGTGGAACAGATCCGCGCCGACCCAGCCGCCGTCCGCGTCCTGGGCGACGGAGAGTCGGTTCACGAGGCCATCGAGATGGTGCCGGTGCTCCGGCGGCGCGAGGGCCAGCGCCCCGAGCACCGATGCGCTCAAGTTGAGCGTGGGCGGCTGCGGGCCTTGCGCCAGCTCGCGAACCACCGCCGCGACCCCCGGGCGGTCGCCGTGCCGCGCGCGCACCAGCGTGCGGACAGCCAGCGCCCGCGTCGCGTATGCCGCGTCGCCGGACACCTCGAGCACGAGCCCATTCGGGAGCGTGACGGGCACGGACCCTTCGGTCGGGACCCGCGCCTCGATCCGGCCCAACACCCAGGAGACGAGCCGGTCCAATCCGCCGTCGAGGGCGTCGAGCCCGAGATCCATCATTTCCCACGCGGCCCACGCGGTATCGAGCAGCGAATCGCCGATCGAGCCATCCATCCGGGTGCGCGCCGGCCGCTCGTTGCGCAGCAGCTCGAACAACGTTGCGTCACCCGGTTTTTGATTGCCCAGCATCTGGCGCGCCAGGACCCCCGGCCGCGTATCCCGGTCCTGGAATAGCGCTTCGAGCTTGGCGATCGCCTTCGTGAGGGACTTCATGGGGCAGCCCTCCACTAAGAGGTGCAGACCCTACTAACGATTCGAGATGGAAAGGTTCCCTGCGGGGTGGACGCCGTCTAGGCGAGGCGCCAGGCGAGGAGTGCGCCGGCGGCCACGTAGCGGGCAACGTCGAGCCCGGCGTGCGCCAACAGGTGGCGCCGCCGCTGCGGCTCAACGTGCCGCCACATGACGAGGCGCCGCGGGAAGGCTACGAGAAGGCCGACCAGGAAAAACAACAGCCACCAACCGCCCGCGCCCAACGAGTCGAACCACAGCGAGGCGAACAGGGTGACGACGGCGGCCTCGACGAGCCGCCAGCCGGTCTCCCATCGATTGAAGGACCAGACCAGCGCCCGCTCGGCGGCAACGTCGTTCCAAGCGTAGCCAACGGGCGGGGTGAGGACGAACAGTGCCGCGACCGGCAACCACGCGAGGAGCAGCCGGCCGAGGCTCACTTATGACCGGGGCCGCGCAGGCCCCGACCGGGGCGCGCGTCAGTCATTCTCCCATGCCGCAGTACGGCCTGCCCGTTCACGAAGACGTATTCGATGCCCACCGACGGCTGGTGCGGCTGCTCGAAGGTCGCGCGGTCGAGCACCGTCTTGGGATCGAACACGGTGATGTCGGCGTACATCCCGGGCCGTATCAGGCCGCGATCCTCCAGGCCCACGCGCTGCGCCGCGAGCGACGTCATTTTGCGGACGGCGAACTCGAGCGGCATGAGCCTTTCGTCGCGCACGTAGTGGCCCAGGATCCGTGTGAACGAGCCGTAGGCGCGCGGGTGCGTGCCCTCCTTGCCGAACGGGCCGTCGGGGGCGACGCCGCCGGCGTCGGTGTTTACGCCCACCCACCACTGTTTCATCCCGGCCTGCACGTCGGGCTCGCTCATGAGGAAGTAGATCGCCCCGCTGCGGGCGTGGTCCGCGATGACCAGGTCGAACAGCGTCTCGATGGGATCCCGGTGCCGCGCGGCGGCGATCTCGGAGAGGCGCTTGCCCTGTAAATAATGAAGGGAGTCCTCGAACGGGAACACGATGACGCCCTGGGGTCCTTCGGTCGCCCGGTAGAACCGGTCGGTGGCCTGCGGGGGCGCGAGCAGCTCGGCGCGGAGGCGCGCGCGAGTGGCCGGGTCGCGCAGCCGCGCGATCAGCGAATCATTCCCACCCGAATGCGCCCACGCTGGGACGGAGGCGTCGAGCGACGTCGCGCCGGCGAGATAGGGGTACTGGTCGGCCGTGACGTCCAATCCTTCCGCCCGGGCTGAATCGATACGCGCCAGCACGTGGGGCATGCGGCCCCAGTTGCGCCGCCCCGAGACCTTGAGATGCCAGATCTCGGCCGGGATGTTCGCCTCGCGCGCGATGCGGAACGTCTCGTCCAACGCCTGGTCGATCTGCCCACCCTCGTTGCGCATGTGGGTCGCGTACACGCCGCCGTGGCGCCGAGCCGCCTGCGCGAGCGCGATGACCTCTTCGGTCGGAGCGTAGATGGCAGGCGTATACTCGAGCGCGGTGGACAGCCCGAGGGCTCCCTGCTCCATCGCGGTGTCGACCAAAGCCACCATGTGTGCCAGCTCTGCGGGTGTGGCGTGGCGGTCCTGCTTGCCGACCACGGCGAGGCGGATCTGCGTCGCGCCGACGAACGTGGCGATGTTCACGGCGCTCTTGGTGCGTGCCAGGTGCGCGAAGTAGCCGTTCAAATCGCGCCAGTCCTCCTGGACGCCGTACTTCTTCATCCACGCGGAATCATCGGCGACCAGCAGGTCGGTGAGGGGTGCGACGGAGCCGCCCTCGCCGGTGATTTCGGTGGTGACGCCCTGTGAGACCTTGCTGAGCACGCGGTTGTCGATCAGGACGTTCCCTTCCGACTGACCGAGCATGTCGATGAAGCCGGGCGCCACGACGAGCCCGCGGACGTCGAGCGTGTCACGTGCCGTGGCGGACCCCAGATACCCGACGGCGGCGATGCGATCACCGGCGATCGCGACGTCCCCCACGTAGCGCGGGTTACCGCTGCCGTCCACGATTGAGCCGCCGCGCAGGATGACGTCGTAGCGGCCCCCTCCGTCGTCTGCCGGCCGGAGGCACGCGCCAAGCAGCAACAACAGCAGACAGGCGCTCTGCGAGCGAGCACTCACTTTTTCCATGCGATCCTCAAAGAATCGGGTGATACGACGCGACCGCGGATCATGATCCAGGCGATGTTGTGCGTGGCCGCGATGTCGTGGGCCGGGTTCGCGTTAAGGACCACCAGGTCGGCGACCTTACCGGGCGTCACGACGCCCAGGGAATCAGCGTGCAGCAGCTGCGCGCCGCGCCGCGTCGCGGAGGTGATCGCTTCGAGCGGCGTGAGCCCCGCAGCCACGAGCAACGCCATCTCCTCGTGCAGCGAGAACCCCGGGATCAGGAGTTGATTCGCCGCGTCGGTGCCCGCGGCGATGACACCGCCGGCGCGCTTGAACTCGCGCACGAACTGGTCCTGGCGAGGCCGGGCGCGCCGGAATCCCTGGAAGTCGCGCGCCCGCCATCCCGTGCGGCGCAACAGGCTCGCTACGCTGCGCACACTCGTGGCGTCTTGCGGGACGTCTTCCATGCCCGGCCGCGTGAGCAGCGCCGGATTGTCGAGCCGCGACAGCATCTCGTGCACGACGAGTGTCGGGACGATCGCAACCTTGGTCTTGGCCAACGCCTGCGCGGTGCGGTGCAGCGACGCCGAGTCGAGCGTCGTCCAGCCTTGCTCCTCGGTGGTCCAGCCGGACAGGAAGCGGTCGTGCGCGCGATAGTACACTGCGGGGTTGCGCGCCGCCGCCTGCACCACGCCCGACATGTGCTCGAGTGAGACGACGCCTGCCCGCGCCGCCGTCAGCGCGTCGATCTTGCCGAGGTGCGCCGCGACGGGGAGCCGCAGCGTCCGCGCCTCGTCCATCAGCGGCTTCAGGAGGCTGGGCGTGATCCTCGTGTAGATCTTTACGTAATCGGCGCCGGCGACGGCACGCTGATCGACCGCGTGGCGCGCTTCCGACGCCGTCGCGACGCCGGTGGCGTTGGGATATGTCGGGGGAACGCCGTCGATCATCGCCCCCGCGGTGAACATGCGGGGCCCCGCGATCGCGCCCCGATTCAGCTCGTTCTTCAGGACGAACGCGGAGTCGTTGCCCGAGTGCAGGTCGCGGACAGTCGTGACGCCCCAGGCGAGGTAGCGTGGCGCCGCCCAACGCTCCACGTGGGCATGCGCGTCGATCAGCCCGGGAATGATCGTCTTCCCGACCAGATTGATCCGCGCGGCGCCCTTGGGGATCTGGATCTCATTGACTCGGGCCACCGCCTCGATGTGCCCGTTCCGAATCAGGATGACGGCGTCGTCCTTGGGCGCGCCCCCCGCGCCGTCGATCAGCGTTGCTCCCTCGAGCGCGATGACCCCCTTGCCTGAGGTCCCGCAGCCTGCGAGGGCGACGAGCAGAAGCGTGCGTAGTGCGCGTGTCACGGTTTGGGATCAGCCGAGGTGTGGTCGTGGAGGATGCGCCAGCGACTGCCCTGCCGTTGCAGCACGAGGGTGAAGGGGCCGCTCGCGACCACCGAATCGCCTCGGATCAGCCGGAAACGGGCCGTGGCGTAGGCGAAATCGGGCGTGAGCGTACGCACGCGCACTTCCTCGAAGGCGAGGGAATCGCGGGACTTGCCGGGCGCGAAGTAATTCTTCTGGTAGCGGTCGTACAGCGCCTGCCAGCCATACTGCACGTGGCCGGCCGACACATAGCTCGTGAGCGAGTCGTTGGCGTAGTCGCCCATGAAGCCCGCGAGATCGCCGTGATTCCAGTCGCTCGCCGAGCGGGTGAGCATCGCCGTGATTTCGGCAGGCGGGTCGCCCATCGGCACCCCGGGCGCCGAACAAGCGGTGACTGCAACCACTAGGCAGCACGCACCACGCACCACGCACCTCTTTAGTTTGAAGTCCGCCCCAACGTACCTTCCACCATGGCCGACGCAACCCCGTTGTGGGAGACGACGGTGTACGGACCGGTGCGGTCACGCCGCCTCGGCGTGAGTCTCGGCCTCAATCTCCTGCCGCTACGCTCCAAGATCTGTTCGTTCGACTGCCCGTACTGCCAGTGCGGCCTCAACACGCCCAGAGCCGCGGGGTCGCGCTGGCCTTCGCCCGACGAAATCGTCCACAGCCTGACGCGTACGCTGGCCCGCCTCCCGGCGCCCCCCGACTGGATCACCTTTTCCGGGAACGGCGAGCCGACGCTGCATCCGCGGTTCGCGGTCGTCGTGGATCGGGTGCTCGCGGCTCGCGCCGCGGCGGCGCCCACGACGCGCGTCGGCATCCTGTCGAACGGTCTCACCGCGGGCCAACCGGCCATGCGCGCGGCCCTGATGCGGCTCGACGGTCGTTTCATGAAGCTCGATCCGGGGTCGATGGAGCACGTGAACGGCGCGACCTACGATGCGGACCGGCTCGTCGCTGAGTACCGGAGGCTCAAGCCATACGCGGTTCAGGCGATGGTCGTCAGAGGCCGCGACTGGGACGGTTCGAGCGACGCGAGCGTCGCGGCGTGGTTGCCGCGGTTGGTGCGGGCGGATCCCACAGCGGTCCAGCTCTACTCGCTCGCCCGCGCGCCCGCCGATAAGGGGATTCAGAACGTGCCGCGGGAGCGCCTCGACGCGATGGCGATCGCCATCCGTAAAGCGCTCCCGCAGTGCCGCGTCGAGGTGTTCTAGCGCCGGCGCTTTTTCTTGCCGGATTTCTTTTTCTTCGCGGTTTTCTTCTTGGCTTTGGGACGCGCCTTCTTGGCCGCTTTCTTCTTTTTCTTCGGCTTCTTCTTGGCCTGCGACTTCTTGGCGGCGGGCGCCGCGGGCTTGTCCCACATCGGCGCGGGCGCCGGAGCAGGGACGGGCGCAGGCGAAGGGGCCGAGGGGAACATCGGCTCCGAGAAGCCAGGACCCGGCCAACTGCTCTCGGTGTAATCCATCTGCTCGAGCATCGGATCTCCTCCGCATGGTTGTGGCGGGGCGTGGCCTATAGCTTACCCCCGGAATTGGACCACGCAAGTGCGCGTACGCACGAGGGCAAGTTGGCTTGACAACGCTATTTAGCCGGGCTTACGTTGCCCGGGCCATGACCCATCGTGCACCTCTTGTGGCGCTCGCGCTCACCTTCCCGGGCGCCGCGCTGGCGCAGAACGTCGCCGAAGTCCAAGTCGCCCCCCCGACGATCACCATCCGAGTGGGGGAGCGGAGCGGGTTGCTCGCCACGGCGTTCGACCGCATCGGCAACGTCATCCCCACCGTCCGCATCATCTGGTCGTCCAATAATCTGGCCGTCGCCAAAGTCGACAACAATGGCACGGTCACGGGCGTGGGGAACGGCGTCGCCATCGTCGAGGCGCGCGTGGGAGCACGAAAGGGCCAGGCGGCGGTCCAGGTGACCGGCGGTGCCGGGCCTGCTGCACCCACCAATCCCCCTCCGGTGACCCCGCCGCAGACGCCGGTGACCACGGGCGGGCCCGATCCCCTCGGCGGGCAGCCGGCGGGCAGCGGCCCCGCGGCCGCGCTGCGCCTCGAGCCCGGTGCGATCTATCTGCTGCCGTCTGAGAACACGCGCGTGTCCCCCCGCGCGTTGCGCGAGGACGGCTCGCCGGCGGCTCCGATGGCCGTGACCTGGAATTCGCTCCGGCCGGATGTCGCCAGCGTGGATCAGAACGGGAACGTGGTGGCGCTCGCGGCTGGTCAGGGGACGATCCAGGCGACCGCCCAGGGCGGCTTGACCGCCACAGCGCCGGTGGTGGTACAGCCGGCGGAGCTCACCGTGCGGGAGACCTCGCCGCTGATGTTGTCGCCGGGCGAGATCGATACGGTGCACGTCGTCGTGCCGTCGCAAAACAACCGCGCCGTGAATCCGCTCGTGCTGCAATGGGCCTCGAGCGACCAGAGCGTGGCGCGGGTGAGCCTGGCGGGCGTGGTGACGGCCGCGGGCCCGGGCAAGGCGACGCTCACGGTGTCGGGGCTGCTGCAGAACAAGAGCATCGAGGTATCGGTGCACCGGGTGGCCGAGTCGATGGAGGTGATCCCTCGCTTCTCGAGCGAGGTCCAGGTGCCGCTCACCGCCACAATGAAGTTCTCCGCCCACGCGCTCGCAGGTGACCACACGCCGATCCCGGAGGCCCCACTCCGCTGGTTCATCGTGGACCCGGCCATCGCCGGTTTCGACGCGCAGACGGGGATGCTGACCGGGCGGACCGTAGGCAAGACGCAGCTCACCGTGCGCGGGCCGGGGACCGGTCTCGCGGTCACGTGGAACATCAGCGTGATCGCGGGTGCGGTGAAGTTCGCGCAACCCCGTGTCGGCATCGGACTGAACCAGCGTCATACGTTGCGGCCCAGCTACGCCGACGACCAGGGCGCGATCATCGGGCCCGCGACGAACCTCACGTGGACCAGCGACAATCCACAGGTAGCGACGGTCGGCGAGGACGGCACCGTGACCGGGGTCGGCTATGGCCACGCCCGGATCACGGCCACCGCACCGGGAGGCAAGACCGCTCCGGCGGACGTGTACGTCGTGGGTGAGATCGTGATGTCCAGCTCGCGCAGCGGGAAGTTCCAGCTGTACGCCGCCGAGCGGGCGAACCTGGCGCAGCTCGCCAAGATCACGACCGACACCGCGAACGCCACCGATCCCGCGTTCTCCGCCGACGGCTCGCGCATCGCCTACGTCTCGACCTCGCCCGGCAACGCCGAGATCTACGTCATGAACGCGGACGGGACGGGTCCGACGCGACTCACCACCGAGCCGCAGGCCGACGGCCGCCCGGTGTTCACGCCCGACGGCCAGACGATCGTTTTCCATTCGGCACGTACCGCCGGCAAACAGCAGATCTGGGCCGTGAACGTGGACGGCACCGGCCTCACGCAGTTGACGCGGGACTCCGTCAACTTCGCGCCCACGGTGTCGCCCGACGGGCAGACGGTGGCGTACGTCTCGGTGCGCGACAAGAACTACGACATCTGGCTCATGGCGCGCGACGGCTCGAACCAGCGGCGCTTCACGCCCACCCCCCAGGTCAAGGAGTCGGAGCCGCGGTTCCTGCGCGACGGCACGCTCGCGTATCTCGTCGAACGGCGCGAGGGGAATCGCACCGTGCAGCAGGTGGTGCGGGCGGACCTGACGACGGGGAGCGTCACGCCGCTGACCGGCATCGATCTCGCGCTGACGTCGTTCGCCGTGTCGCCGTCGGGCGACCTCGTGGCGCTGGTGGTGAACGCGCAGCCCGAGAACCGCCGCAACCCCATCTATAAGGTGTACATCCAGCCGGTCGGCTCGGGCACGCCGGTGCCGATGCCCACGACCGGAACGGAGCAGATGGTCACGCCCGCGTTCCGGCCCTAACAGGAGTCAGGAGTTAGGAGTTGGGAGTCGGGTGAACGAATGCGCGCCTGCGTTCTGACCGCGACCGGCGGTCTCGACCACCTCCAGATCACCGACGTGCCTGACGCACTCGCGCCGCGGGCAGGCGAAGTCCGCATCGCCATTCGTGCCGCGGCGCTCAATCATCTCGATCTGTTCGTTGCCGAGGGCCTGCCGGGTGGGGCCGATCGCTTTCCGCACATCGTCGGCGCCGACGGGGCGGGGGTCGTGGAGTCGGTCGGCTCCGGCGTGACGGCGGTCCGGCCGGGGGACCGCGTCCTCCTGAACCCCGGCATCTCGGATTACAGTTGTGAGTTTTGCCTGGCGGGGGAGCACTCTCTGTGCCTCACCTACCAGCTGCTCGGCGAGCACCTGCCGGGCACGATGGCCGAGCTCGTGACGCTGCCGGCGCACAACGTCGCCCGGGTGCCGGCCGTCTCCCCCGAGCTGACGTGGGCGGAGGCTGCGGCGTTCTCGCTCGTGACGCTCACCGCGTGGCGCATGGTCGTGACGCGTGCACAGGTCAAGGCAGGCGAGACGGTGCTCATCTGGGGCATCGGCGGCGGCGTGTCGCTCGCCGCGCTGCGCATCGCGAAGCTGGTCGGCGCGCGCGTGATCGTCACATCGTCGAACGATGCCAAGCTCGCCGCGGCGCGGCGGCTCGGCGCGGACGTCACACTGAACCACCACACCCAGAACGTCTCGCAGGAAGTGCGCGCGCTGACGCAGAAGCGTGGCGTCGAGGTAGTGGTCGAGAACGTGGGCGAGGCCACGTGGGAGGAGTCATTGCGGTGCCTCAAGCGCGGCGGCCGGCTCGTCACCTGCGGGGCGACGTCCGGTCCGGACGTACGCCTCGATCTACGGCGCGTCTTCTGGCACCACTACACGATCATGGGATCGACGATGGGCAACGCCCGCGAGTACGCGGAGATCGTGCGCCGGCTGGGCGAAGGCCAGCTGCGCCCGATCGTGGATCGCGTGTACCCACTGGCGGAGGCGCGAGCGGCGTACGAGCGACTGGCGAAGGGGGAGCAGCTGGGGAAAGTGGTGGTGGAGGTCACCCCGTAAACCGTTGCCCGCGGCGCGTCTGTGCGTCTAGTTTTTGATTGTCCCCGCCGTTGCCTTTCTGGGGCTAAGTATTTAGTTTTTATCAACTTACACCTCCCCAAACATCGATCTCAATGACTGGTCCTAACGTCCGGGAGCGTATTCTCCCCCGCCTCATCGAAGACGAGCTGAAGGAATCGTTCCTCGACTACTCGATGAGCGTCATCGTGCAGCGCGCGCTGCCCGACGTACGCGACGGTTTGAAGCCCGTGCACCGCCGCATCCTGTACGCGATGAACGAGCTGGGCCTCGTCCCCGGCCGGCCCTACAAAAAGAGCGCGACGGTGGTGGGTGACGTGTTGGGCAAGTACCACCCGCACGGCGACGTGGCGCTGTACGACTCGCTGGTGCGCATGGTGCAGGATTTCTCGCTGCGCTATCCGCTGGTGGACGGGCAGGGGAACTTCGGGTCGGTGGACGGTGACTCGGCGGCGGCCTACCGCTACACCGAGGCGCGGCTCACGCGCATCGCGATGGCGATGCTCGAGGACATCGACAAGAACACCGTCGTCTTTGTTCCCAACTTCGACGACCGCCTGCAGGAACCCACCGTCCTCCCCGCCCGCCTCCCGAACCTGATCGTGAACGGATCGGCGGGCATCGCGGTCGGCATGGCGACGAACATCCCGCCGCACAACCTGGGCGAGGTGGTGCAGGCTATCACCCACCTGGTGGACAATCCGGATTGTCAGGTCAAGGACCTGCGGAAGTTCATCAAGGGGCCCGATTTCCCCACGGGCGGCATCATCTACGGCCGCGACGGCGTCAAGGAGTGCTACGAGAAGGGCCGCGGCCGGATCGTGCTGCGGGCGCGGGCCGTCGCCGAAGAGACGAAGTCGACCGGCAAACAGCAGATCGTCGTCAGCGAGTTCCCCTACCAGGTGAGCCCGGAGCGGGTGCACGAGCAGATCCGCGATCTCGTGCTCGCGAAGAAGCTCGAAGGGATCACGGACGTCCGCAACGAATCCGACCGCGAGGGGATCCGGCTCGTCATCGAGCTGAAGCGCGACGTCATCCCGCTGGTGGTGCTGAACCAGCTGTATGCGCACACCCAGATGCAGACGACTTTCGGCGCCATCATGCTCGCCCTCGTGGACGGCGTGCCGAAGGAAATGGACCTGAAGGAGCTGCTGTTCCACTTCGTCGAGCACCGCCACGTCGTGATCGTGCGGCGCACCGAGTTCGAGCTGAAGCGCGCGCAGGATCGGGAGCACATTCTCGAGGGACTGAAGATCGCCGTCGACAACATCGACGAAGTGATCAAGATCATCAAGAAATCGAAGGACACCCCCAGCGCGGACGCGGCGCTGCGCAAGCGCTTCAAGCTCTCCGAGAAGCAGTCGGCCGAAATCCTCAACATGCGCCTGGCGCGGCTCACCGCCCTCGAGATCACCAAGCTCGACGAGGAGCTGAAGGACGTCCGCCGCTTCATCAAGGAGTGCAAGGAAATCCTCGGCTCCAAGCCGCGCCGCATGAAGATCCTCAAAGAGGAGCTGACCGAGCTGGCGCACGGGTTCGGTGACGAGCGCCGCACGGAGATCGTGGCCGATCAGGGGGAGTTCTCGATCGAGGACCTGATCGCCGAAGAAGACATGGTGATCACGGTCTCGCACGCGGGATACATCAAGCGGCTGCCGGTGACCGCCTATCGACGCCAGCGGCGCGGCGGCAAGGGCGTGATCGGCGCCCACGCCAAGGAAGACGACTGGGTCGAGCACCTCTTCATCGCCTCGACGCACGACTATCTGATGTTCTTCACCCAACAGGGCCAGTGTTACTGGCTCAAGGTGCACGAGATCCCGCAGGCGGCGCGCGCCGCCCGCGGCAAGCCGATCATCAACTGCGTGGCGATGAAGCCCGACGAGCGGCTCGCGGCCCTGGTGCCGGTACGCGAGTTCTCCGAGGATCAGTATCTCCTGTTCGCGACCAAGAACGGCGTCGTCAAGAAGACGGTGCTCTCGGAGTTCGGGAATCCGCGCTCCAACGGGATCCGCGCCATCAACATCGAGAAGGGCGACGAGCTGATCGACGTGCAGGTCACCGACGGCAAGAACGACATCGTCCTCGCCACGAACCATGGGATGAGCATCCGCTTCCACGAGAAGGACGTGCGCGACATGGGGCGGACGGCGACGGGCGTGAAGGGAATCGAGCTCGACAAGAAGGACCACGTGATCGACATGGTGGTGGTGCGCCGCAAGTCCACGCTCCTCGTGGTGACCGAAAAGGGGATGGGCAAGCGCTCCGAGCTCGACGAGTACCGGATTCAGCACCGCGGCGGCCGCGGCATCATCACCCTGAAGCGCGGCCCCAAGACCGGCGATATCGTTGCGCTCAAGGAAGTGCTGCCCGACGACGAGCTGATGATGATCACCAAGAAGGGGATCATGATCCGCGTCCCGGTCGAGGGCATCCGCATCACCGGCCGCAACACGCAGGGCGTCAAGGTCATGAACCTGACCCCCGGCGACCTCGTCGTGGACGTGGCGCGGGTCGTGAAGGAAGAGGACGACGAGGCCGGCGAGGACGGCGGCGACGAGCCGAAAGCCAAATCCAAGCCTAAGCCCAAGCCCAAGCCCAAGCCGAAAAAGAAGTAGCGTGGTCAGCGCCGAGGAGATCCGGGAGGCGGCCGCCGGGCTGCGTGGCATCGCGACCCGCACGTCGCTGCGCTACGTCGAGGCCCTCGGCGCGCACCTGAAGCTCGAAAACGAGCAGCCGGTCGGCGCGTTCAAGATCCGCGGCGCCTACAACGCGATCCGGAAACTCGCTGACTCCGCGCGGCAGCGCGGGGTCATCACCTTTTCCTCCGGCAACCACGGGCAGGCCGTCGCGTACGCCGCCAAGCAGTTCGGCGTCCGCGCCGTAGTCGTGATGCCCGAAACGGCGCCGGCGGTGAAGGTCGAAGGCGTGAAGCGCTGGGGAGGGGAAGTGGTGCTGGCCGGCCGCACCTCCGAGGACCGCCGCACCAAGGCCGAGGAGCTGGCGGCGCGCGAGGGGTTCGCCGTTGTGCCCCCGTTCGATCACGCCGACATCGTGGCGGGCCAGGCGACGGTCGCCCTCGAGATCGTCGAGCAGCTCCCCGACGTCGAGACCGTGCTCGTGCCGGTGGGCGGCGGCGGCCTGATCTCGGGCGTCGTGGTGGGCCTCGCGGCCGCCGGCAGCCGCGCGAAGGTGTGGGGCGTCGAGCCCGCCGGCGCGCC
>WNFX01004778.1_pt1 | contig 13203 bp, 9 predicted proteins | sample 5400111 | NCBI WGS metagenome assembly WNFX01 (sample SAMN13153363, study PRJNA577476) | soil metagenome | isolation source: 40 cm soil or saprolite under grassland replicate 1 | place: USA:California | collected 2016-06-15
CGATCGTGGGCTGTGTCAATTTCGGGAATTTGACTCCGCCGGTCACCGCGAACTTCCCTCCGGAAAGCTCTCCGCCGAATTGTTGAATCGTTAGCGCATCGCCCGTGAAATTGAGTCGGGCTTTGAAATTATTCAACGCAGGCAGCGTTACATTGCTCGGCCGCGCCACATTAATCGTCATGTCGGCAGATCCGCTCAACACAGGTCGCGCGATCGTTCCCCGAACATCGACATCGAGCCCAAGATCGCCGTCGAGTTGCTGCACTTCGGGCACGAATTGCCGGATAAAATTCACCGAGCTGCGCGGCAGCCGGGCTTTTGCACTGATTGGCGTTTCGTCGGGTAGGTTTCGTGCACGAGCAATCTTCGGTATGTCAAACGGGAGGTTTGCGCTCATCTCCAGCGGTTGAATTCTCGCCTGTTGTAGCTTTCCGGAGACGGCAAGTTGATTGTGTGTGACTTGCGCGGCGAGATCAAACGTGGCCGGCTCCAATCGTGGAAATCGCTCGCTGCGTAAATCGCGCATCTGCACGTCGAGGCGCGCCGTCAAGTCAGCGATTGTTCCTTGCGCGTCGAGCTTCGCGTTGAATATCCCGGATGCCATCGGCTTGACTCCGAGATCGTTAAAAACCTTTTTAATGTCGAGGTTATCGGACTGAAATGTCGCAGACACTTTGCCGTTGGACGGAATGACCGCGGCGCTCGTCCCGAGATTGCTCCACACAAACGGAATCGAGATATAACCGGATGCAAATTTCGCCTGGCCCTGATCGAGTTGGATCTTGCTAATCTCAAGCGTCTCCCCTTTTGCCTGGGCGATTGCCTGAAAATCCATGTTGCTGCTGGCGAAAAAGATAATCGGCACATCGAGGCCGTCGGGTGAATACGACGCGTCGATATTTGCTTGAAGCGATTGCAAATTACCATAACGCCCCTTCTGCAAGGCGAACTTCAGTTGTCCGGAATTCTTAAATGTTTGCGCGTTGCCGTTCCCTTCCCAATCCAATGCGAATGAGCCCGTCAGCGCATTCTCATTTCCGGAAGCGCGAAGCAACGGCTGAAGCGTCGATAAATTTGCGACACGCGCGGAAACCTTGGCGTTGTAATGATAGGGCCGCCGCAAGTTTAGGCTCGCGGTCGCATTAAAGAAATCCGTGTCGTTTAGAGTCGCGCTGCAATCGTTTAGATAGATTACGTTGTTGGAAATCGAACACTGCGTGTTGAGTTGCCGGACAACCAAATCCCGCATCTTGAGGTTCGACCCGGAAATAGACACTTCTCCGTTGGCAGTCTCTTGTTTCCATGCAATCTGCGCTGCCATTTGCAATGGCCCGCTCACTCTGTTTGAGGAACCTGGAACCCAAAAGTCACCGGCTTCCGGCGCGTTCAAGGCGACATCGAGCGTCGCTGGTTGTGAGGAAGCTCTGCTCAACTCCTTCGGAAGCTGGTATCGACCGCGAAGAGTCAGTTCATTTTGATTTCGCCGCAAATTCAACTGGTCGAGCCCCAGGACGTCATCACTCCCGTTGAGCGATCCTTCGGCTGAATCAAGAATGTAGTCCCGGTATCGTATGTTGGATAAGCCGAACTCCATTGCAGTACGAAGATCTGCGAACCATGGCTTTCCTGCTGTAGCTGGGGTCGGTGACCCCGGCTGTGTTTTTGACGGCGCAATTGCCTTGGACGCGCGAAGAGTGGCGTCCAGTTTCTCAATTGTTCCGTCCGGAAACCCGACCGAATTCGCAGTCACGCGGAGATTTGCTTCGATCCTCGCATTGGCGATGTCGATCTTGCCGGTAAACTGACCTGAGCCGGTCAATCGCAATGGCATTCCTGACGTCAGCTGCTGGAGATCAAGCGCCGTACCCGAAATTTCGAGGGTCGCCGGAGTGCGGCCAAAATCCTGGATAACGGAAGGCAATTCGACTGTCCCTCGAAAGTGAAGCTCGTTCTTGTCCTGAACGATGTCGGCTGACCTCAACACCGCTTTGCCCTGCTCCGCGGAAACTTCGAAAACGCCGCTGTTGAAATCGATCTGTGACTGATGCACGTCGCTCATCTGCAGCGACATCGTTCCGCTCCAGCTGCGTGGAACGTCGATCACGCCAGCTCCATCGAGCGCGAGGTGCTCAATTTGCCCAGAGAGATACCCGGCCGGGAAAATCAGGAATTTGTTCAACGATTCCGCCGCAAGTTTCTCGGCCGCCACGTGTATTTTCGTGTCCAGTGAGGATTTTGTTTGAGCTAATGTGCTCGACACCGACAATTCGCCTCCGCCGATGGCACAATTGAGATTGATCGCGAGAGTATTGGCGTCGATATGCGAAGCATCGATGTTTAGAAGATGAATCTGTTCCTGGTCACTCAAGCGAACATCGCGAAGGATTAAGTTCTTGTTCGTGTAAGAAGTTTGCCCGGAAATTTTGGACCAACTGCCTCCAGCAGGCAGCTGCAAATTCTCGATCCGCACGTCGCCCGGGCTGCGTGGATTTAAATCGAGATCGACGTGCTCTGCCACGAAATCGTGCGGTTGATTTCTGATGACTAGAGTTGCATCCGCCAATCGGATTCCTTCCGGGAACAGCTTCGGCAATTCCGGTTTTGACTTCGGTGGTCGCAGTTTCGGCGCAGCCCTGGAAGGATTTAAGACAATGCGCGCCGAACGCGCTTCGACATTATCCAGAAAATGGGATAGACCGTGTCGCGCAAGGCCGAGCAGACTGTAATCGAGATAAAGATAATCGATATCGATCGATTCAATTCCTGAAGGCCCAACAGCGAAGGCGCGAAGATTCCGCACCGTCAGATTGCTGAAGAGATTTCCTTCCAGACGAAAATCAGCGTTCAAGTGTTCCCGGGCAGCGTAACGCAATGCGACCTGCCGGCCGATCGCCAGCAGAATCGGACGATGAAGGATTGCGAGAAGCGCCACGCACACAGCAAGCGCCGTCGCTAGGCGACGCCAGCCGCGTCGGGGCGTCTGCGCCTCTGCCTGACGGTCTTCGGCCACCAGAGCGACTGTATTTCCACCCTAACAAAGAGCAAAGAGCAAATGACTCTGTCTATTCGCGGTGCTGCGCGGCCAGCAACAGCAACTACAGCGAAGAATCTCGTGCGCTCCTACTTAGCGATTGCGTGTGAAGGCGTCCGGCGTCACGCTTTCCCGGTCGCCAACAATGAATCCTGATAAGCTTTTCGATTACCTCGATGGCAGACTCCCCGCTGCGGAACGCGCAGCTCTGGAGGAGCGATTGATCTCGGACCGGCAATTGCAGCGCGAGCTCACAATTGCGCGACAGATTCACGCAGGTATGCGCGGTCATTCTCGCGAGGTTTTGCTGTCAACTCAGCCGGATGTAACGGAGCGCGGTCGCAAGATGGCGCTCCGCGTCGGCGCGGTGTTCATCATTCTCATGGCCGTCAATGTCGGTGTCGGTCTTTGGCTAATTGCCAGACATGAAGCTAAGAACCCGAATCGGGCCCTGCTTGAAGCACAAACGCGGCAGCAAATAACAAAATCACTGGAGCACGCTGCCACGGCGACGCTCACGCCTCTGCCGTCGTTGGGCGTAAGCGAGATCACAATTTCGGCGGCGCCGGGCCGACTCGATGCTGTGTCGGATGAAGCTGTCGCGATGGTTGGGCGGCTGGGTGGTTCTGCGACGAAAGGACTTCCAGACGCGCATCACATTGGCGTGCTTGTCGATCTTCCATCGAGCCGTGAATCGGAATTTCGCGCCGCAATTGGTTCAATTTCCGGAGGAGCTGGGTCATCCGCCTTCGCCAACCAGCCTTCGCGTAAAGCTACGGCGAGTCCTGAGGCTACGGCGGACAAGACGACCCCGGCTACAACAGAGAAGAAGAGCTTCGTTGTGCAAATTGTCGAGTCGCCGGCAGAGCAACATTGACCCCGAAAGCTTTCGGGGTTGATCGCGATGAATTGTTACAAGGCTAAATGAGGCGATGATTGCGGTCACGTTCGCTTTGTCAGCGGAAAGCTCAGGATTTCTGCGCCGGCTCCACAAAAAATCCAAAACCAACCGCAACGGTATTACGGTAATCTGCGGCGAAGTCGATGGCGGCGCGATTGAGGTTTTCCATACCGGCGTCGGGGAAAAGACCTGCCGGGAGCGGATGGCGAAGTTTCTTCAAGATCGCCAATTCGATTGTTTGATCAGCGCCGGGTTTGCAGGCGCATTAAATGATCGATTGCACGTCGGCGATCTCTTGCTTGCCGAAAATTTCTCCACTATTGAACTAACCGAAGCGCGTTCGGCACTTTCAACCTTGTCGGTTCACGCAGCCGCGTTGTTGACGCTGCCATCGATGGTCGAATCGCGTGAGGAACGGAACAAGATCGCCCAAACCACGGCGGCGGCGGCGGCGGACATGGAAACGAAATTCATTGCCCGCGCCTGTGCCGAGCACGGTACCCTGCTTCTTTCGCTCCGCGTGATCAGCGACACGCCAAACAAACCTCTCCCCGCTCCAGCGAATGTTCTGTTTAATATTGAACGGCAGCGAACCGACCTCACAAGGTTCACGTTGCATTTCTTAAAGCATCCGGGCGCCATTCCCCGATTGATTGCCTTTGCACAAAGGATCGCGCGAGCACGAAAAACCTTAGCGAACGCGCTTGTCAACATTGTGTGCAGCATGAGTTGCAACGGCTCTCGGGAAAATTCGTAGCCGTTCAGGTCAGGGATACTGCAGTGTGCCCGACCTTATGGATTTACCGCAGAGATCAAAGAGCGCACAGAGATCATAACCTGACCTCCTCCTTCAGATTCAAAACACGGCGCCGAATTCCGGACTTCGGTAGCTGAACGTTGAAATTGATTTGTAATTCAAGCCTAACGAGTTGCGCATTATTTCGCTGCGTTGCACCGCGTTGCGGACGCTAGGTATTTCGCGATTCAGGTTTCGCGCAGCGTTAAGCAGAGTTGCGCAGTTTTGCAGCAAGAAATCTTCAGACCGTAGAAAACGACCGTGAACGTTTTGGGCTGCGTCTCCGCGCGCGCGTGGGAAAGGTCGATGAGGCTCACGCGCGCCGTTTGCCGCGGAGAAGTCTTAGCCGAAAACAGTATAGCTGGAAGAATACCACGTTCCACGTTAAATTAATAAGCCAATGGTTGGTTTAAATACGCTATTTCAAGGGAAAGTGTCAGCGGACGAGTTCCTAAGAAAATACTGGCCCAACCATCCTTTGATCCACCAAGCTCCAATCGGCCGACTGGATTCCATTTTATCGATACCGGAACTCCGAAGCCTAGAGGTGTTGGTTGATTCTTATAAAACACCGATTTCGATGTGGAATCGGGACGGAAAAACGATTCGTGAAGTAAAAGGACGTGAAGCCATTCAACTCTACCGAAAAGGTTGGACCATCTATATGGCAAAGGTTGACCGATTTATCCCCGGTATCGGCCCTGTATTGAAACAATTGGAGAAGGATCTCGGTTTACGGTGGGGCGCGGGATTTTGCAATGCCTTCGCATCCAAAGCAGGCACGGGTGCAGGTCCGCATTTTGATTACGCGTGGGGTTTTAGCGTTCAGCTGCGCGGGACAAAAACATGGTATTTCTCAAAAAACACATCGGTCGTAAATCCGACAACGGGAGGCGCGATTGCGTTTGCGCCGGGGGACGATGACAGCAGGTATTATGCACCTTCGAGCTATCCGAAGAAAATGCCTAAACCAGCTTTGGTTCAAAAGATAGGACCTGGCGGCGTTGTTTTCAATCCACGTGGGTGGTGGCACCGGACGATGGCCCATCAAGATTCGTTCGCCATCGATTTAGAAATGGATCCGAGACCGTGGGCGGATTATGCCTTGAGTGAATTGCGCCGCTTGCTTTTTCAACGTGAAGAATGGCGAGCATGCCCTCTCGGGATTAGAAGTTCAAAGAAACACCAGGCGAGCGTACAACGATATGCTAAAAACTTGATGAACCAGCTGCCAACGCTGGTTAAAAATATTGATTTTGATTCGGTCTGGTCTCAAGCAATGGGGCTTCCGGAAAACCTCGATTTCCGTTGGAGATTCAAAAAGGACAGAAAGGCGAAAGCCATCTTGAAATCGAGCAAAAAACCCGGAAGCTGGATCATCGAAATTCGTCATCCGGAGACGGGACGGACGAAACTTGAAATCGTAGATAGGGAGCTTTTGTCTTTATGGAATTGGTTGGAGGAGCGTGAGGGCAATTTCACAGGGGACCAGCTCCTTGAAGCGGCGGCTCCTGCCTCGGCGGCCGCCATCGAAAAAGTGATCCGTTTCTTCCTAGAACCTCAATATTTACGACGGATTCGAGCCGACGGAGAGCGTGATTGAAACTAGAGCTGCACGCTGAGGAGAATAAGGTAATTTGCAGCTGATGGAGTTCGATCGACAGCGGGTATTTCAAAAAATCATTGCTCCCGTCCCGCTATCCGTATTCCTCAAGAAACATTGGGAAAAGCGTCCATTGTATATTGCGGGTACGCCGGCTAAATTTCAAGACCTCTTCAATCGTGCGGCGCTCGAAGAGGCGCTGAAACAACCGCAGATCGATGAACTAATGCTGCGGGCTTCGTTTACAGACGCAAGAGGACAACACATAGATGTTCCCGTTTCTTCCGATCAGCTCCTTCCTTTGTTTAATGCCGGTCTTACGGTCAGCGTGTCGGAGATCCACAAGGTCGCTCAACGATTGAACGCATTGCGTAAAGAAATCAGACAGAAATTCTTGACGGGACACGGCTTAGTATTCCATTGCTTTCTTTCGCCGCCCGGCAAGGGATTCGGTATGCACCTTGATAACCGTTCGGTACTTCTGCTTCAGATTGAAGGAGAAAAGAAATGGAAATTCTCCCTCCGACCGGCACTTTCAGGAACGGCTCACAACATCTTTCTTCCGCCAAGAGGAAAGAAAGATCCTTCGTTTTCCAGAAAGGGGATTGTGCGACCTCAGGAAGCTGACTTCTCTGAGGTCTTCTTGCGCTCGGGCGACGTCCTTTATTTACCCAGCGGCACATGGCACCAGGGGCGCGCTGGAATGAAAGGTTCGCTTGGTCTGACCCTTTCGTTCGTTCGATTTTCCGCACGTGATATTTTTGAAGAATTCCTTTCCACCCATTTTGACGATTCTCCGGTATGGCAACAGATCCTTCCTGCATTTGAAATGCAAACGTTGCAGAGAGGATCCATCCCCAAGGATTTTAAAAGGGTTCTTTCTAAACGGCTCGCAGAGATGAAATCTATGATGCGAAAGCTAACGGTAACCGATCTATGCTCAGTCTGGCATATGTCGGCTACAACTCCGGATTATACATTCTCAAAGGTGTCGAAAAAACAAAAAATAGGTCCTAAAGAGAATCTGGCCGTCGTTCGCACGGAACCCGCCACACTCTTATTGGCATCAGGCGGAAATGCAAAGCGAACCGTGTCTCTGTTCTTTGGAGGATCCGAAATTCAGTATTCGGAATCGGCCTACCCCTTTTTAAGGGCACTCTTAAAACAAGATCGATTCACGGCAGGTTCTGCCCAATATTGGGCCAGGGGACAGTACAGCTGGCAATCGATCAAAACTACACTTCAAGATCTGTATGAGATCGGCCTTCTGGCACGGACCTGACCGCTTTCATGAACAAACCGCTAAGCCGAGGACAATCCAGGCTTCGTCCAAGGCAGTGCATCAGAAGAGGGAATTGATAAATTCCGGAGGGCGACAAGATGTTTCAAAAAATTATTCATCCCGTTCCAATATCTCTGTTTCAACAAAAATATTGGGAAAAGCGTCCGTTGCACATTGCGGGTACTCCACAGAAGTTTCAGGAATTCTTCAGTCGACAGTCTTTTGAGGCGGCGCTGCAGAACCGGCCGCAGATCGACAAACTTCTGTTACGCGCATCCTTTATTGACTCGGAAGGTCGATACACAGATGTGCACGTTTCTTCTGATCAGATTCTTCCTTTCTTCGAGGCCGGCCTCACCGTCAGCGTCGCCAGCATCCATAAAGTGGACGAGCGACTGAATGCTTTGCGTAAACAAATCAAACAAGAATTCGTGACCGGAAGGGATGTAGGGTTCAATTGTTTTTTCTCGCCTCCAGGTAAGGGATTCGGCATGCACCTAGATGACCATTCCGTCCTTCTGCTCCAGATAGAGGGAGACAAAAAATGGAAGTTCTCTTCACGCCCGGCGCTATCTGGAGCGCCCCACAATATTATTCTTCCACCAAAAGGGGAGATGGATCGTTCTTTTTCGGAAGCGCGGATTCAGCGCCCAAAAGAATCCCAGTTTTCCGAAGTCCGGCTGCGCGCAGGGGACGCCCTTTATTTACCCAGCGGAACCTGGCACCGCGGTATCGCTGGAGAGAATTCACTCGGATTAAGTCTTGCGTTCTCGCCATTTGCACCTCGTCATATTGTTGACGATTTCCTTATATCATTTTTTGAAGACACTCCGGTATGGCTGCAAATACTGCCTGCAATCGAAATGGGTGTTTTGCAAAGAGGATATATTCCGAAGAACCTAGAGAAGATTCTCTCCAAGCGCCTGATAGAGTTCAAGCAGCTGATACGGAGATTGACGGTGGCGGATCTCTGTTCCGTATGGCACATGCGGGCAACAAGTCCAGATTCGGCGGTCTTAAGCCAGCAGAGGAAGCGAAGGATTCGTGCGCAAGACAATCTTGTAGTTGTTCGCTCTGAGCCGGCCACTCTGTTCTTGCGTCGGCACAGAAACGGGCAGAGAAAGGTCTCTTTGTTTTTTGGGGGAATGGAAATCGAATATTCGGAGTCGGCTTACGATTTCTTAACCACACTTTTAAAACAGGACCGATTCAATGCAGCGTCCACTAAAGATTGGGGCCACAAGCGGCAAACATGGCGATCCACGCAGAGCATACTTCAGGATTTGTACGAGATTGGGCTCCTAAGGATACCTTAAGCCGTGCTCTGTCGTCGGTACTTTGACGGATCCCTTGGTATAATTCTTCCTTGCCCGGGGAACCAGGGGCTGAAGAGAAATGCCAAAGCGAACGTGTCTCGATTTTTAAGCTCCGCGATGGGCTGAACGGCATCGCCCAAAAAACAGAGCGCGGTGAATCGTTAGCGCGATGCTCTCCCACTGCGGGCTTGACACGCTCGAGTCGGTATGATAGCGCATTCGCTATGGATAAACCAAAAAAATCAGCAAAAGCGATAAAGAAAATACAGGTGAAGAGGGCGAAGCTCAGGGACCTCGATTCTGGCCAAACGAGTGCCAGGGTTATGGGAGGTCAATACAAGCTGTGCTCACCGGCACCCAGCTAGCGGCGCGCCCCCTTGCGGTCAGATTTAGTTATCTTGATGAATCCGGCGATATAGTATTTGCTGGCCTGCGGGAGCAGCTTCGTGTAGGGAACTACCAACGCGAACTTCTCTCGATCCTTAAGCTCTGTAATGGGCTGAATAGCATCGAGGTTATCCGGAAGAAACTGCCGGGTATGCGTGAGGGGATCTTTTCATACCTCCTCGATTTTTGTTTCCGCAATCATCTCATTCGAGATCGCCGGTTCCTTTTTTTCGAACTGGTGAGCGGTGACTTCAGCCCGAACATACCGCAAAGTCATCCCACGGGGGTACCAACACACCCTCGAAAGGAGAATCTAAAAACCGCTGCTGCGTTTCTCGCAGCCAGAAACGAGAAACCAACCGCCTTTCCTATTCACACAGACAAGCTGACCGGGCTCTTAGCTACGATTCAGTCATCGTGTGATTGTTATTGCTTTCTTCCCCGTTGTTTCCGTTTTCATGTCGCATTGGTAAATTCGTGTTCGAATTCGCCGTTCCCGTTCTTTGAGTATGAGGCGGGCAGCCGTGGGTTTGTGGAGCGATCTTTATCAATTGAGAATGACAGACTCGTTTATCTACTTGATTCCGAGGCGGTGGGAGCGGCTGTTGTTCTGATCTTCGTTGAAGCTGATTTCAGAGCTCTCGGAGATATCTGTTCGGACAATGCCTATGGTTTGACGTTCTTCGCGGCAGGACAAATCTGTGAACGGGTGCGTCAATACGCCGCCAGGCAAAATCTGGTCGTAACCGAGATCCTGAGTTTTCACGGGCGGTTGTTGTCGAGAGCTCTAAAGCTAAAATATCCGGATCAGGCAATCATCTTGGCTGTTTCTGTTGCGCAGGGCCTCATCAGCCCGAACGGTGGAGATTACTGGAAAAACGGCTTAAAGGCTCTTAAAGAGAGGTTCGTTGGAAGAACTCGCCTCATAAAAGGGGTTGAGCTATGCGACCCTAAGAACGCTGCGAGAGCGACGACTTATCTCGCTGCCGCCTCGGTCCAGACAGATCGGAGAAAAGGAAAGAGGAAAGATTTAATTAGCTGGGGCGTGGGACGTACCAGTTCCGAGGCTATGATGAAAGCGGCGATGGAAGGGATTGAACGATCCGCAATCGAACAGCTCCACATTGACAAGATAAGTCCGCCCGCGGTCTTAGATGCGCAATGGCTGGATCCGAGGAAACTAACACCGATAGCCAAGGAGCAGCTTTGCTATTTTCCGCATCTCGACCTGTTCGAACCTGAGGGGCGCTGGCAATGGGTTATTGGCAATAGAATAACTACGGGGGAAAGAGTATACCTTGCTATCGATAACGTTTTCAGCGTCGATCGCAAGCAAATAGGCAGTAAACGCTGTTGCCCGCTCTCGTCCAGCGGCGTAGCAGCTCACTTTGAAAAGGATTCTGCCATCGAAAACGCCGCCCTCGAACTAGTCGAAAGAGACGCGGTGATGGTTCTCTGGTATTCACAAAGAGAGGTGTTCGCTTTTCCTGCCTCAGACCTTCCCATTTCTGCGCAAAATCGTATTAAAATTTTGAAAAGCTGGGGTTACGACGCAAAAGTCTTGGACATTACTCTGGACAGCGTTCCAGTGGTGTTGGTTGTAGTCTACTCGCGAAAACGTTTTCCGTATTTCTGCTCCGGTGCGGCTGCTTCTTATGCTCGCGATCAGGCCGTAGAGAAAGCCTTCCGGGAAGCGGAAGGCTTCGCCCTTTACGTTCATAAAGCGAGAAGAAGGATTCATCCAACCGGCGTGCGCAGCCCCGGAGATCACAGTCTGCTGTATTCACAACACCGGGAGAATTTAAAGCATGTGGCATGGCTATTGGAAGCCAGGCCGGGAAAGCCAGCAAAACCGAGGAACGTCGATATTTTAAATCGATTCGATATGATCGCTGTTCAGCTGAATCGAATTCGAGAAAGAAAAACACCATACGTGTTTCGAGTCCTTTCGGACAGGCTATTGCCAATCAATTTCGGCTACGGCACTGACTGCTATTTGCATCCAAGACTCGCGAAACTGGGACTCTCGTGGTCGGTACCGTTTCCCGCTTTTCCCCACTTTTTCGGTTGAGTCCGCAAGGACGAGATTGCGAGGAAAAGAAAATTGAAAATAATCGTTTGCGGTACTGACTGGGGCAGAAACTATCTTCTCGCAATTCGCTCAAGGCGACGGAAAAATCCCAGCTTCGACCTGGTTGGGATTGTTGCCCGGGGCAGCAGTTCATCTCGCAAAACCGCCGCTGAGTTTAACCTTCCTCTTTACAATAGTATTTCAGATGTCCCGGCGGTGGACATGGCCTGTGTGGCGGTCGGCGGAGAGGCGGGTGATTTGATTGCTTTAGAATGTTTGCAAAGAGGCATTCATGTGTTGTGCGAACATCCGAGAAAGCCCGACTTCATAGCGGAAGCTCTTCGATGTTCGAAATCATTTCGCGCCGTTTTCCATATTCACGGCTTCACCGAAACCAAGTCTGTTAGGGTGTTTCTCGAGACTTGCAAAAAAGCCGGCGGCCGCAAGGCTGCGAGATTTGTTTCTGCTGCAGGAAATTCGCGATCTCTGTATTCGCTTGTTGATCTTATGGGGCGGGCTTTTGGAACGCTAAAGCCTTTTTTATTCAACCCGGCGCCCCATGGGCCGGCATTGGAGCACGCCAAGTCGGGCAGGCAAGTTTTCCGGATTGTTCGCGGTCAGCTCGCCGGCATTCCAGCGACGTTTCAATCCAGACAGAGCATCAAAGATGATGGTTGGGAACCTGTGTCTCACCACGTAATCGTCGGCTTTCCTACAGGCAATCTCGTTATGCTTGAAGCTTTCGGACCCCTAATATGGAGCTATCGCCCTTTGTATTTCCGCATACATGGCCTAACCGGGACTGAACCAATGTCAATTCAGCTCACAAGCTCTCTTACCTTTGAGCGTTGGAGTGACCTTCGCATTCGTATGCTGGCCCGAGCCATCGAAAGCTTGTGCAAACAAGTCAAGACTGGGAAGTGCCCCAATGAGCAACGGCCTTATCATCTTATGCAAGTGAGTTCTGTTTGGGAGCGACTATCTGCCGACCTTCACGGCAGTTCACGGCGAACCGACGGCCGCGTTAAAAGAATCCACAGAGGAACGCCGTCGCTTCATCCGGGATGCCGATGACCTTGTTCGTTGCCTGACGATAGAATTTCTAATTGAACAACGAGTATTTGCACACGTTCTCACGATGTTGCGTACTGTCGCTGACGCGAGGTGTTCAGGAGATTGAGCGTTCGCGCTGTGTTTCACAGAATCACACAGTTCTGCGCGATTTTCTTTACCAACCGTAGAAGGCGCCGATGATTATCCGGCGGAAACGCCACCGCGATTATGAACCGGAGGGCGTTATTTTGGTCAGAAGAGTCGCGATCTCCTCGATTGCCAAACCAGTCCTTAGATAAACGCGGAGAGCTTCTTCACGCGTGGCACCCGAACGATGTGTCAAGGACTGAGCATAGTCCCAAACCGAAGCAACTACCTGCTCCAGCGCGACCGCAAACCGCTCGCTGCTGTAAATCGCTGGGATTAACTGACGCACAATCGCCTTCACATCGCCGCGCTTCGTGTCATCGGTGAGCTGCACATCGAGCACCTCGCAACATTCACGGCAAAACTCGAGCATGGTCTGCCGCAAGTGCGCGGTGTACTTCAATGCCACTGCCAATTACAGAATCGGTTAGGCGATCTATGTCCATTCGCTCTGCGCTCTCTGCGTTCCTCAGTGCTTAAATGCGGCTACACGGCGGGCTCGATGTGGTCGAGCACGTCGGCAATGCGCGAGTCGCTTTGCTGGATTGCCCTTTTTACTTGGTGCGCAATCTCGTGCCCCTCGTGCACAGAAATGCTGCCGTCCACTCCGACATGG
>WNFX01005087.1_pt1 | contig 13203 bp, 8 predicted proteins | sample 5400111 | NCBI WGS metagenome assembly WNFX01 (sample SAMN13153363, study PRJNA577476) | soil metagenome | isolation source: 40 cm soil or saprolite under grassland replicate 1 | place: USA:California | collected 2016-06-15
ATCTTTTCTCATCCGGCGTGATTCGCCGCCGGCGAGCAACACCGCGCTGATGTTCATCCAGTCGCCTTAGGGATGTGCGCGTTCGAATGCAATTGACCGTCGGTGAGAATCTTTGCGCGCAAACCGCCGTGGCCCTTTAGAAATTCTTCGGCGCCGGGCGCGATGGCGCGGTCCATCCAGTAGCAAGGCCGGCATTCCTCTGTGCCATGAAAATGCACTCCTTGAACTTCGAAGTCCTGGCCAATCAATTCATTAAGATCGACATCGCGCGTCATGACATTACGACGGACTGACGCGGGCGAACAATCGTGCAACCCGAGGGTGCCGCAGAGTTCGTCAAAAACTTCGAGCGAGAAAAATGTGATCTGCCCTTTGTAATTATCTTTGAAATCGAAATAGCGATCGCCGCGGATACCGCGTCCGGCGACGCAGTCGATCATCGGCATTTCAATTGCCGGATACGCATCCGGTTCCCGTCCGTGATGACCTACAAAATTATGACCTGGCGAAATGTAAAGATGGCAGATTTCCACCGCCTTCATGCTAACATCGACCAGATTCGTTTCACATGAAAGAAAGCGGGATCGGTTCGCAAAAAATCATCCGGCGAAAACGCGACGGCGAACTGCGTAGCGACGACGATGCGCACACCGGGACACGACGATGAGCTCGCCGTTGGCTTTCTGGTTTCCGAAGCGATTATTCGCCAGCGCGGGGAAATCGCGAAAATTTCAACGAGTCGCGACAACATTGTCATCATCGATCTCGCGGCGGGCGTGAAGGCGAACCTCGGTGCCGCGAGACGCTTCGGAACGATTTCATCCAGTTGCGGAATCTGCGGCAAGACCAGCATCGAAGCGATCCGGCAGAATTTTCCCGCGATTCGATCGACAACAATTAAGATCGAAATAAAAACGCTGCTGGCGCTTCCGGAAGTGTTGCGAAAATACCAGGGCGATTTTGCGCGAACGGGTGGGATTCACGCCGCCGGAATTTTCGATTTGCACGGTGAACACCAAATTGTGCGAGAAGATATCGGACGTCATAACGCGACGGATAAAGCAATTGGCCGCGCATTTCTCGATGGGCTACTCCCATTAGATCAACATATTCTTCTAGTGAGCGGCCGTGCTTCCTTCGAAATCGTGCAAAAAGCACTCGCAGCTGGTATTCCGATCGTCGCTGCGGTCTCAGCGCCCTCGACGCTCGCAGTTGATTTTGCACGTGAAAGCAATCAAACGCTGATTGGATTTTTGCGTCCGCCCTCGTTCAACATTTACTCGCATATCGAGCGCATCATCCTGGAAGGTAGGCATCCTGCCTGACTCGGCCGACAGGCTGCCAGCCTGGCGATAATCGACAAGCAACGACACGACCTATCTGGCCAGGCAAAAAACTGCGCCCAAGTATTCAGCCGGACCGTTCGCGTCGCGGCGGCCTAACGATGATCGGCAGCAAAATCGAAACCGCCATCACCCCCGCGATGACGTGAAGAGCAGTGGCATAATTACCGGCGGTCTCGCGCATGCGCGCGATGTAGAGCGGTCCGAAAACGCTCGCGAAACTCCAAGCGGTCAACATCAGTCCGTAGATTGGCCCGACGTTTTTCGGTCCAAAATAATCCGCTGTGAATGCCGGCATGGTTCCAAATCCTCCGCCGTAACACATCAGAATGACAAAGGTCACCGTCGTCATCACCGAAGGCACCGTGATTTTTGGGAGAAACCAAAACAGCAGGACTTGCGCAATAAACATGATCCCAAATGTCGCCCGCCGCGTGATGAGATCGGACAACCAGGCCCAAAACACGCGGCCGACTCCGTTGCCGAGACTGGCGATTCCGACCATTCCGCCAGCAGCCAAGGCACTCACGCTGGTGAGTTCCTGAAAGATCGGCGCTTCCTGTGAAATGACGGCGATGCCGGCGCACGTGTTGAGAAAAAGAATCAGCCAGAGCGCCCACCATTGCCAGGCTTTCAGCGCTTCTGAAAGGACGAAATCGTGCCCGGCCCGCTGCGAGGTTTGCTTCGCGCTCGGCGTCCATCCTTCCGGCTGCCAGTTTTCTGGAGGATTTTGCATGAACAACGCGGCGATAATCGCGATGATAAAATAGGCGACGCCCAGATACGCGAATGTCGGTAACACACCGACGGATTGAATAAGTCGCGTCGCCACTGGCGCGGTGATGAGCGCGCCGGCACCGAAACCGCCGACGGCAACACCGGTAATGAGACCGCGCCGATCGGGGAACCATTTCACCAGAACTGCAACGGGAACAATGTAGCCCAGGCCGAGACCCAGCCCTCCGATGAAGCCGTAACTGAAATAGAGCCACCACAGATTATTCGCAGAGAAGCTCGTCAGAAAAATGCCGAGGCCATAGAGGGTTCCACCGGTGAGAGCGACGATCCGAGGCCCTTTTCGATTCATCCACAATCCGCCAAAGAACGCAGCGAAGCCGAGCACAAAAATGCTGATGGTGAAGGTGAGCGTGACTTGCGAAATGCTCCAGCCAAACTGCTTTGACAACGGGATGCGGAACACACTCCACGCGTAAACGGCGCCCAGCACGATCTGGAGAAACACACCGGCGATCGCAATCACCCAGCGATTAGCAGTTTTCATAATTTCCTCCGTCGGTTACATCTACAAACCAATCGTGCCGTCACAGAAGATTGGTTGGCTCATCAAGATTTCGCAGCTCGCTTCATCACGCCTGTGGAAGTGGAAGTGTGCGATGCAAACGGAGGTTTTGTAACATTCACCCTTCTGTATTCGAGGTCGCCTCTCAACTTTGCCAGTCGCTGACTTCTCAGCCGGTTCGAATGTTAAATTCCCTGCTCAGCCTGCCCGTCCTGGTCGCCGTGGCGACCGTGGTGGGCGAAGGCTTTCCGAGTTCAGCGACCCCGTTCTTTTGCCTTCCTCAAAATGCTGCGAAAGCTTCGTGCAATTGTCGATCTTAGCGATTTAGAATCGTCGTGAGCACAGCGATGTGAAGCGCTGCTGTAAGGACTTGATCTGCGAATCTGTTACCCGTTGCACGATCGCTGTAGGTCAAACACAAGATGTTCTGTAGCGGTCAGAGCCAACTCTTCTTTTCGACTTTGCCAGTCGGGTAGTGCGCGCGCCATTGCATCCCAGAAAACGCGATCGTGGCGTCGCTGATTGATATGGGTCAGTTCATGCAGAATGACGTAGTCGATCAAACGCACGGGCAGTTGGAGAACTTTCCAGTTGAAGAATAAGACACGGTCTTTTGTGCACGAACCCCAACGAAATCCCAACTCGCGAACTTCGATACGATCCGGCTTGCTGTCAGTGTGTCGAGACAGCCAGTGGGCTCTCCGGCGAAGCCAATCCGTCCCGGCTTCGATATACCAGCGGCGGAAATGGAGATCCGCTGGTCGCGCATCGTGCCGAAGAAAGAAGTGCGAACGGCGGAATTGCAGCGGTAGCGTTTGCTTTTCGACAATCTTGAGGCGGAACCGTCGACCCAAATAAGGAAAGGCTTCGCCGGAAACATATTCAGGCGTGCGGACGTTCGGTGCGCCCCTCGCTTTCAATGCTAACTTGCGATGTACCCAAAGCAGCCTTGGCCGAATCCAATTAGAAATCTCATCAGCCGATGCCGCGGCAGGAGCGTGTGCGAGTAGTTCACCGGTTCGGTCGACGGTCAAACCGAGAGTTTGTCGGCGTTCGCTTCGACGCACTTCAAAAACTAACCCTCCGATTTCCAGGATTTGGTTCATATGCGCACAAGATTTTCGTGATTTTCCCGAGCGAGCGCTACTAATCGCTGTGCCAAATCGCGCTCACCACCCGTCCGGCAAATGCCGGCCTTGTCGAGATCCCGAACCAAAGTCTTGGTCAACAACTCGCGCATTGCTTCGTTCTTCCAGAAACCCACTTTCCGTATTTCTTGCCGTATTCGGTCAACCATTTCCAACGTCGCTATCAGAGCAGTCTTTCGCTGAGCTTCACTGAGTTGACGGCCTTTGCTGCACTCTTCCAAAACAGTTCGAACGAATGGCACCTGCACCTTAGGGTCGAGATCGAGAAAGTCGTTCCGGTCACCCTGTCTCAGTTCTTCAATGAACTTGCGCAATTCTCGTTCGAGTGCGTTCCAATCGTCTTTGAATTTCTGGAGAATTTCCTCCAGTCTCTCACTCATTTTTCGGGCGTATGCCGGGTTTTGACTGGAGAACCCAATAATATGGTAACGAGCAGCGTGCTGCATTTGTGCGGCGCGAGCGCGACTGGTACCTTGCGCTTGCAAGACTTTTTCGAATTCCGCGTCGGTGATAGCAATGGGCGGAATCTTTGGATCTACACCTCTCGCTGAGACATGAGCATTGATCAGCGCCTTCACTCTCTCCGCTACGCCAAAAAGATTCAGCGCGGGGTCCCGGTACAGGTTGGCGGCGACTTTGTTGATGAAACCCAGCAGTTTGGCGTCGCGAAAAACGTCCGCCGGTACTTCCGGGCGATGTTCCAAAATGTTTAGCGTCTCGTAGAACATGCGCAGCTTATTGATGAAATCTGCGCGCACCTTCAGGTCTTCAAGCAGCATCACGCACTCTTCGACTTGCGTCTGCAAATCGGTAATGCCGCGATCGGTAACGATCGCAACCGCGCGTGCGCGACGGTCGAGCAACTTCGGCAGCTCCACGCTGATGTCGATCAGCGAACCTTCAATATCCTCACCGTCGTAATCCTTGAGTGCGTTTTTCAAGTGGCGCGTCACACCGACGTAATCCACGACGTATCCGCATTTTTTTCGGCCAGACGTGCGGTTTACGCGCGCAATAGCCTGCAACAAATCGTGCGCGACCATTCTGCGGTCGAGATACAGCACTTGCTCTACCGGCGCATCGAAACCTGTCAGCAACATGTTCATCACGACTAGAATCGACAGCGGATCGCTCTTTTCATTCTTCGCCAACGCGAAGTTCCGTTTGAAGCGCTTGATGAACTCTTCCTGATTCGCCTTGTCAGCCCATTGCCTCCACGACTCCGGATCGTTGTGGTCTCCGGAAAACACAGCTGCGATTTCCATCACGCGCAGTTTTGGTAATTGCGGATGCGTGCGGATGAGAAAACGCGTTTTAGGGTCAAGCTTTTCCACGTCATCATCCGGCAGCGCCAGCGTCGCCACGGGCACGGCCTCCAGTTCACCGGCGAGTTCGCTGCGTGCTTGCTCCAGCTTGTTCAGATAAGTCATGGCCGCCCTGCCTACTCGTCGCGACGATCTGTGCTTTAAAACCCTCGGGCAACACGACGCTGGCATAGTGTCGGATCATATCGCGCGCCTTCTGCTCAATCAGCAGCGGTGCCTCCATCACGTCGCCTTCCGTAGCATACTTCGCCTTAATCACTGCGAGCTCTTCCCTCGTGAAATCGCAGAACATGTCTTCAAACAGCGCGTCAAGACTCGGCGCATCTTTCACGATTCCGTCCGCCGTCCGGCCTTCGTAAAGAATCGGCACTGTTGCGCCATCGAGTTCTGCATCCTGAAGCACATATCGATCGATGAACTCCCCGAAAATCTCGCGCGTTTCTTTTTTGTCTTTCCTTAGAATTGGCGTGCCCGTAAAGCCAATGATCGCCGCGTTTGGCAAGGCCTTGCGCAGATTCCGGTGAAGTGTGCGCGTGTGTGAACGATGCGCTTCGTCCACCAGCACGAGAATTTTCTCTGAATCATTTAGCTTCGGAAACTCTTCGAACTGGATGTTCTCTTCAAAAGTCACTTGCCTTTCCACCACCGCCTCGCGCTTGCCCGGCTTTTTCTCTTTGCGCAGGATTGTCATCGCTACCCTGTCTTCCTCACTGCGCTTAGATACATCCTGATATTTCTGAAGCATCGCCATGACGATGTCCGGTGTTGGTTCTCCCAAGAGACGTTGCGTCAATCTTGTGGGTGACGCCTGCGACCTCAAATCCTCATCCGTTGGCCGCACTGCTTCGCCGCTCAACTGCGCTGTCTCACTGAGCTGGCGTTGCAAATCGATACGATCTGTTACTACGACGATCTTGAATTGATTAAGGCGTGTCATCATTCGCATCTTACGGACGAGGAAAATCATGCTGAGGCTCTTGCCCGAACCCTGGGTGTGCCAGATGATGCCGCCGCGTTCGTCGCGCGTCGCGCCGCTCTGGATGGTCCGGCCTTCCTGCAATCTGCCGATCGCTTTGTGCACCGCCCGGAACTGCTGATAGCGCGCCATTATCTTACGGGTTTTGCCATCCACTTGCTGGAACACACTGAAATTGCGGATGAGATCGAGCAGATGCGCCGGGCGCAACATGCCGGCGACAAGAATCTGCTGGCTTTGCAACATCGCGCCCGCTCCCGCTCGCAAAGCTGGCGGACGCTGCTCCGGCTTACGAAAAAATAGTGGAATACCGGAGCGCTCGCCTTGCTCCGGGCCAAGCGTCGCCAATTCCTGCGCGGCTTCAGATTCCTCTTCTAGCTTTGGTAGCACTCCCAATTCTTCTGCCACGGAACTCATCTGCACTGGACTCGTGTCCGACCATTCGAGATACGCTTCCGGTGGTGCGCTAATCGTCGCCGCGCGCGCCTCGAAATAGTCACTCGCGATTAGCAACTGGTTCGTGTGAAAGAGTCGCTCAACACCTTCGTTTTCGGTGAAGAGTGTCGGCCAAATTTCGCGGCGCTGATTCGCGTAGCGAAGCAACTGATTGATCGCCTGCTGTAACGGGTTTTGGATACCCGGACTCTTGAACTCCGATACGACTAGCGGAATTCCGTTAATGAATAGCACCGCATCCGGGATAACATGCCCGCGCCCGCTCGTGAGCTCCACTTTGAACTGATTGATAACGAGGAAATCGTTCTTAACGGGATCTTCGAAATCAATAAACCGCACCGGGTGTGGGCGTCCATCATCCCAACCCTGCAAACCTTCTGCCACTGCGCCTTTCAGCAGAAGCTCCGTCGTGGAGTGGTTGATCTCCATCAGCCGATGTCCCGCAGCTTGCTCGAGATCGCGAATCGCGCGGGCGATGCGCGTCTCATCCAGCCAAGGTTGCCCGTCGCGCAGATTCAGCTTTCGCAATGCCGCCGCGAGTCGACCCTTGAGCAATACTTCGCGGAAACTCGCCCGCTCAGTGAACTCTGGAACGTCCGTGTCGCCTTCGAGCCACTGCCAGCCCATCGATTGGAGCTGCTGGCAGAAAGCTTCTTCAACGAGCGTTGATTCCCATTGGATTTTCACAGCTTGGCCTCTTTTGCAACCGTCTCGATAATCCGAAATCGGCGTTGGGCGCGATCAAGGACAAACTTATCCTCGCGCGTTCGCCTCAAGAATTCGAACCACTCGGCCAATTGCCGCTGGATTGCGGATGGCGAGACGCATTCTTTTAGAAGGACAATTTGAATTTTCTGAATGTTATCCGCGATGTGAACGCCGAACGAATCAGAAACGATCGTGGCGTCGGGAAATCCTAGCATCCTCAGGGCTTGGTTCTCTGTGACGGTCTTGGGGCAAGCGACAAGGTGAATAGGTCCCGCTTTCCATGTTTTCAACTCAGCGTGGAGCCGGTGATCCAAAAGAAACGGTTGACCAACCATTTCCCTAGCGGTGGACTCAGCAAGCGACGCTGGGGCAGCATGTATTTTCAGGAAAACTTGAGCGCCGTTGATTTCCACAACCACACCCGATGCAGATTTTGCGGCTTTCGGATGGCTGGACAGCGCCTCGACCATTGCTTCCTCCATCGCTTTTTTGCGATTTTCGTAGCTCAAACGTTTCCACTCCAAAGCGTGTCCCGTACTGGCTTGAGATAAACGAAAGGAACTGCTCCCAAGTTGCACCAGTTCCACGAGGGCAGCTTGAATTTCATTCCATACCTTTTCCAAAATCTCCTCTCCGGTCTCCGCGCTGGTTCGAAAATGACCAAGTGAGGCGAAATACTTTCTGAATTCTTCATCGCGCTTTTTCTGCAAGGGATCTGAAGCGAGCGGAGCGTCGGGTAATTTGATCGCTCTAACTCGGTCGGCGGCGACGCTCATCGCTGCCTCCAATTCCGCGTGGCAAATACCCATGGCCGAGCCAGCTAGCCCGCCGCCAGCGCCTCCTGTGAACAGAACAATCACGAAATCCGCATCTCTCGCCTGTTTGATACAGTGATCCCACCAATTGCGACTTCCCACGCCACCTGTGCCATCTTCGTTGATCCAAGATTCAAACAGTGCCCGCTTCTGGTTTGGCAGGCGAAAGTCTTCCAACTGCTTCTTCAAAGCTCGGCGAACCTCCGTCAACTTCTGAGGTTTCTTATTGAAGTCGATTTCCGTTTCGCAACGGCTCGAAATCATCACGCGGATTTTGGTGGAGGTTGCCATAGACTCATTTGGTTTCCGGCACGCGGACGCGACCTGTGAGCAGGTCGGTCATCAGGCCCGATTTCACTTCCTGGAGTTTCCACGCCCAATCTTTTTCAGCCCGAATTGCGGAATCATAGGACAAAAGCGCTGTGGCGATTGCCTTTTGTTCGATGGGATGTGGGATCGGCAAGTAAATCCCTTCAAATTCCTCTTTTCCGATATTCGCCTGAGCAGTCAAATTTGCCCTACGGGCAATCTGGTCATAGACAACAAAGCTGCTCAGAAGGACAAAGAGAAAATCCTTGTCCCAACGTTCTGCATCCAACGGCTCGAACTTGCCGACACGATAATTCTGAAAAATTCGTGACTGGAGTGCCGGGACTCTTACACAGCGCCCAATGTTTCCGGTCAGAGACATCAAAATGTCTCCCTCGCGAAGTTCAACGTCCTTAAACTCTTCAGCGCGCTCAACAGCAATGTAAGTTGTGTCAGACAAATCCAAATAACCAAGAGGCGAAACTGCCGTGATTTTGACCACAGGAAATCCGCGTGGCACGAAATCGTGGTCGCGAAACTGATACCCGTGCCTCAGCGCAACTTCTCGCACGAATACGTTCACGTTCCACTCGAAGGGGATACGACCGAGGGGCGAATCTTGGAATTGTTCGGGATGGGCAACTGGATCGCGGAGCTGGCCATGGGCGTCAAGGCCGCGGGTGAGGAGATCGTGGAGTACGCCGGCCCGCACCTGCCGCAGCTTCGCAATCACCGCCTCCGTCTTCCCAATCGCCTCGTCCACCGTGTCTAGCACTGCCGCAATGCGGGATTGGTCTCCCGTGGGAGGAATCACCACCCGCATTTTCTCAACATCCGCCAGGTTCAGGCCCGGCTGGGCAGAGCCTTTTTGGTATCTCCTAACCTGGGCCGAGAATTTCTCTGATCGGAACTGCTGCAAAAAGAAACGACTGCGATGTGGGTGTTTGACTGCGATGCGTGCTGTCGTCTGTGTGATATTCGCACCAGACAAGTGTTCGGGAACAATCGCTGTTTGGCCGAGATACCCGACGATGGAGAATAGAATGTCGCCGCCCTTAACGCTTGAACGCCTGTAAGCCGCAGCGATGGTTGGATGGATCAGGTAAAGGTCGGAATCGTCAACCGAGCCACCACTGTAATCTTGACCACGAATAATCGGAATCCCTTGGTCAAGACGTGTGCCTGGCTGAACCACACCGTAGGTGATTGGTCTGGATGGATCTACAATCGATCGAATTATGTCCTCCTTCCAAACCCTGGTAGATGACGCGGTTTCAGACATAGCCAAGAGTCCCTGTAAATTCTGAAAATTGCTGGCTTACTGTCTCGCGTTGACCGACAAGTTCGGTCATCGTCACACGATACTTGCCCCACAGCCCCTCGATGAAGCGCACCAACTCCTGCCGCTTCTCGGCCATGCCGGCGTCGAGGCCGGCCTGCATGTCCTGCGCGCAGAGTTCGAGGACGAGCACGCGCTTCTGGTCGTCGTTCATCGCGCCGCAGCGGGATTTGAGTTCGTTCACAAACTCATCGGTCAGGTTGCGGTAACGGGCGCGGGCTTCGGCGAGCTGTTCCTTGATTTGCTCGTAAGGCACAAGCGCCGCTTCGAGCGCGGCGATTTGCTCAAACACAGAATGCAGGCCGGCTTTCGCCTTGGCGAAGGCGGCTTGGTCTCCGGCAATCGCTTTCTTCTTAGCCGCGGCCCGTTCCAGTTTCTCCAGTTCCTTGAGCGAGTCCTTGTTCTTGGTTTTGAGTTCGCGAATCTGGCGCTCCTGCTCTTTCGCGTAATTCCAGGCGGCCAGTTCCTCCTCGTCGATGTCATCAGGCGCGTTGCTCTGCTCGAAAGTCTTCTTCTCGCCCTTAAGACGGGCGATGTCGATCTTGGCGGTGGCGATGCGCTCGAGGTAATCGGTCATGGTGCGGCTGACGAGCTTGTGGCCAAAGGGATCGAAGATCGGACCAGCCGCTTCGTCGTCCTCAACCGCGTCAGCAATCGCGTCTATCCAGCCGTCGATCACGCCCGGAAATCCATTTTCGAGGAGCGTCTTAAAATCTGGTAGCGTAGCGGTCCACCACGTGGCGATCACTCCCGCGAGCTTGAATCGATCAAGAGTATCCAATGGCAGCAGTGCGCCGACGAATGAATCGAGAAATTCAGCGCGGACACGATTCAGATCGCGACGCTTCGGCAGGTCGATAAGACGTGGCGCGTGTTCATTCCACCACTTGCTCAGTTGGTCGCGTATTGTGCCGAATCGCGCTAGAACGCCCGAGTCATTTTCAACAATCGAGCGGATGGCAGCGCGATCACGAATCGACCGTGAGAAATCAAAGTACTTCGGATCGCCTTCTCGCTTGGCGAACACATGCGCCGAGTCAAATCCAAGACTGTTGAACAGCGAACATTCGGCGTCCACTTCGGCGACCGGGATGCCGCCGAGGAGATGCGCCCGTACGTCGTGCGGCTCGGGTGGAGGCCAATTATCAACGTACCGGCGGATGTTCAGATTGAAGTCATTCGCAGTGTTCGCGATTTCTGTCAGCGGCACGCGGCGTGCGTAACTCGGCACATCTTCATATCGGTCGAAGGTCGAAACGATTTTTTCGATGTGCTCTGGACGCAGATAATTCTGCGCCCGCCCCGCATAGTACTCGGCATCGGCATTAATGAAGAGAGTTTGTCCGCGCCGTTCGACAGGTTTCTTCGGATTCGGCGATTCTCCAGTGAGATTTGCGCGCATTACAAGGATGCAAGCCGGGATGCCCGCGCCATAAAAGAGATTTGGTGGGAGGCCGATGACAGCTTCGATGAGATCCTGTTCGATAAACTTTTTTCGGATTTCCTTTTCCGCACCGCCGCGAAACAGGACGCCATGAGGCATCACCGTGGCGACCATTCCGTTTGGTTTGCACACCGCGAGCATATGCTGAGCAAACATCAAATCGCCTTTCTTTCCCTTGGTCGGCGCCCAGCCCCAGCGGAACCGCTCTGGAAACTCCATGTTCGTGCGAGTGTAGTTTTGGCTGAATGGCGGATTAGCAATCACCCTGTCGAATCTCTCGAGCTCGCCCGCATCGCGATGCATCGGATGCAGAAGCGTGTCTGCTGGCGGCGCGATGTCCGCGCCGTTAATGCCGTGCAACATCATGTTGAGTTTGCAGATCGACCAGGCAGACGTGTCGTTCACTTGACCGCAAAGCCGCAGGTTGGTCGGGTCACCGCCGGATTGCTCGACGAATTCGCGACTGATGATGAGCATGCCACCCGAACCGCATGTTGGATCGTACACACTCATGCCGGGAACCGGCTTGAGGACGCGGACCATCAATCGGATCACGTCGCGAGGCGTGTAGAAGTCGCCGCCCTTTTTGCCGGCCGATTCGGCAAACATGTTGATGAGAAACTCGTAGGCGGCGCCAAGGAGGTCAGAGAACTGAAAGTCTTCATTGCGCAGGCGGTATCGAGTAAAGATGCGAACTAGGTCCTTGCAAGCGTCGTCGGAGACGAGCCGCTTATTGCTCTGCACGTCCATGAAAAATACGTGATCGAGGACATGCTCGAGCTGTCGGTTCACTTCGCGCAATGCGGCGAGCGCTTTGTCCAAAACTCCGCCGTACGGTTCGGTAGCGTCGTTCAGTTTCTGTTGGAGATAACCCCACCGTGCTCGGTGCGGCACAAAGAAGCTGTCGTAAAAATCCGGATTCTCGCCGTAAGCGGTCTCCGCTTCTTCTTGCGCCAGTCCTTCAGCGACTTTCGCGGCGACAATTCTCGATCTCTCGGTGTCAAACACATCCGAGCAACGTTTCAAGAACAGCAATCCAAAGATGTAATCTTTGTAAATCGCCGCATCGAGACCTTCCTGACGCAACCGATCCGCAGCAGAGTAGAGATGCCGTTCAAGTTTTGCTAAAGAGAGTCTCGCCATTCTGTCGTGTTGCCCCTGCTTCGTACAGGCAGATTTCGAGCCGACAGATTAGCCGAGACTTTTTCCGATGAGAAGCCGGAAGAAAATTAAGAAGTAAGAATTAGGAACGGGCAACAAAGGAAGAAACGAATTAAAAATTAAGCAAGCGAACGCCACAGGCAGTTGCGAAGCGAAGTCCGAGGCGGGACTCTTTGTTATCCGAGATTCGTAATCTTTTCGTCATTCGGATCAAGTTCAAGCCCGAGCGTGGAGTGCGGGTCGCGCGCGAACTTGAAACCAGCCAGCGGCGCGACAGGATCAATACCTCTCTCCAACGCAAGAACTTGAAAGCTTCTGCCGAGCATTTCCGGATGCAGCAGGGTTTGCAGAGCGCGCTTTGTTTTAGGCGAGGTGCCGATTTCAGGTAGGGGCGATTGACCCCAATCGCCCGCGGGCGGTTCACCTGAACCGCCCCTACCTGGCCATTCAGAGATGATTCCGGTCAGGAAATGGTGTTGATCGGTGAATCCTGCGATGCGCAGACCGTTTTTCTGTGCGCATGCCGCGATGCTCGTCCAATTCACATGCGCGGTGATGTCCGCGTGGCCAATCTGTTCAAAAGGTGAATCAAGAAAGCGATGTTTCGCGCGAACCTGGACCGTCTGGCGGAAGTCACCGCGCGAATATCCGTAATCGATTGCCATGACGTAACCACGCTGCAACTGTGTCGCGACGTTTTGGACCCAATCGAGTGCAGCCTGATTGATCGCAGCGCTTTTATCAACCGATCGCTCGACAAAAACAAATCTGTCTCCATCAAGATCGACCAGTTTTTCCCAGCCGGGGCCGGTCAGGCGCACCGGCATCGCGTCGAGTAATTCGTTGGAAAAATGAATGCCGACGAACGGCTCAATCGAA
>WNFX01006454.1_pt1 | contig 13203 bp, 13 predicted proteins | sample 5400111 | NCBI WGS metagenome assembly WNFX01 (sample SAMN13153363, study PRJNA577476) | soil metagenome | isolation source: 40 cm soil or saprolite under grassland replicate 1 | place: USA:California | collected 2016-06-15
CCTATATGACCGCTATGTCGACCGATGTCCCGCCGCTCAAGCAGGCGATCGAATTCGTACGGCGGGGAAAAAGCTCTGAAGCGACCCAGATCGAAAGGTCTGTCCGCGAGCCGATGATTAAAAGGCTGATCGAATGGGTGATTCTGCGATCTGACGAACCCGGCGCAGGCTTCGACCGCTATGCGGCCTTCATTCGCGACAATCCTGCGTGGCCCAGTCTTGCGCTATTGCGGCGGCGTGCCGAGGGAACGCTTTGGCAGGAGAAACGCGACCCGGCCACGGTGCGACGGTTCCTGGGCGACAAGCCGACGAGCGGCCGGCTGGATCGCATTGCGTTTTCTGAGCGATCCCACGATGGCATTCGCTCATTTCCAGCACGTCGATGATGGATCGACCAATCCGGTCGTGCTCGCACGAGCGGGTTACTGGCGCGGCCGCGCAGCCGAGGCAACCGGTCGGGTGGAGGAGGCACACGCGAATTACACGGCGGCTGCCCGGTATTCCACGGCGTATTATGGTCAGTTGGCGCGCGCCCGTCTCGGGCTAGGGGATTTGGTATTGCATGAACCAGTACGTGCCGATCAGGTGGACGGCAACCACACTACAGCGGTGGAAGTGGCCCGCGCCACTGCGCTGTTGTATTCCATTGGGGAACGCGATTTGGCGGTAAGGTTCGTGGCGGCGCTCGCAGAGCAAAGCGAGGATGCCACAGCGCTCGCGGCACTTGCCGAAGTCACCGTGGATCACGAGGACCCACAAGCCACGCCGCTCATCGGCAAGGGCGCGCTCGCACGCGGTCTTCCCCTGGATCCATATGCGTTTTCGACGGTCGGTTTGCCTCCTTACAAGCCGATGGGTCCAGAGATCGATCCAAGCATCGTGTATGCAGTCATGCGGACCGAGAGCGGGTTCGATCCGCGGGACGCTTCGCCCGCGAACGCGGTGGGGCTTATGCAGGTCACGCCGGAAGCGGGGCGAGATACCGCGAGCCGGTTCGGACTTCCTTACGATTGGACCCGCCTTATTTGCGATCCCGTCTACAACACCCAAATGGGGGCGGCCGAGCTCGCGGGATTGATGCGAGACTACCGCGGCTCCCTTGTCTTGATCTTTGCCGGCTACAATGCGGGGCGTGGCCGGGTGGAGAAATGGATCGCGCAGTACGGCGATCCGCGTGACCCCAAAGTCGATCCAATCGACTGGGTCGAACGCATCCCGTTCGCGGAAACGCGCAATTATGTTGAGGGAGTACTCGAGAATCAGCAAGTCTATCGGACGCGATTCGCAAAGGGTGTCCGAGCGGAAGCCCTCAGGTCTACAGAGATGTCGGCCAACCAAAGCCGTCATTGAGGATCACAGTTTCCAATCGATGCAAACCCACGCTAGCGCCGCGAAATTGCAGCAGCCGCTGCAGCGCGCTCGCGCCGCATTGCTGGAAATCATATAGCGACCGCCTGGCGGGATTTTCAGTGCGGCCGGAACAGAATTGGCCCCTTCACGAGGCGATCCAAGCTGGAGCTGGTCATGCGCAATTCCTGAAAGCATCTCTCGTTTTCGAAATAGCCGGTCAGGGCAAGATCCTGATGGCCATGGGAGTCGTCCTGCTGCTGCCAAGTCCTCGTTCGTGCAGTCCCATTGTGCCCAATAAGACCAGCAGTCGCGACCTATGGCTATGCCGCGGCCATCGAAGTGGGCCGCAGGGACTCCGACGTCTGGATTGAGGTTTGATGCCATCCGCCCGCGGTGCATAAGCTGGCCGAAGTAATTTTTTATTCTGACCATCTCCGTGTCTTTACCCTGCGTTCACTATGGGCATGGGTGAAGGGCCGATGAGCACGATCCCAGATTTGGGATAGCTGAATGTTAAGAATGGAAATGTTGAATAAGTTATTCGGCGCGGCCGAATGGGCCCATCGCGTGAAATCGTGCTCCCTTCATACCCCTTGCTGCTTGCAATGACCGCTTGCTTGGCAGTCATCATGCTCGCTGGATGCGAGACCGATAGGCCCATGGACCGCGCGCTCCAGCCATTGTCCCCGCAGATGTTAGCGTTGCTCGAACAGAAGCACATGCCCATCGACTCGCCGATTCTAATCCGCCTGTTCAAGAAAGAGTCGGAGGTGGAGGTTTGGAAACAGGATACCTTCGGCCACTTCGCTTTGCTTAAGACGTATCCGATCTGCCGATGGTCGGGTGAGCTTGGCCCGAAGACCCGGGAAGGCGACCGACAGGCGCCCGAGGGGTTCTACACCGTGAGGCCTGGGCAGATGAACCCCAACTCGCACCAGTACCTGTCTTTCGACATCGGCTATCCCAATGCTTACGACCGCGCATACGGCAGAACTGGCGGAAACATAATGATGCATGGCGGCTGCTCCTCGGCCGGCTGCTATGCCATCACCGACGAACAGATCGCCGAGATCTATGCACTCGCACGGGAATCCTTCTATGGGAATCAGCGATCGCTCCAGGTACAGGCTTATCCATTTCGCATGACCCCGCTGAATCTAGTCAAGCACCTCGACAATCCAAACATGCCTTTTTGGAGGATGCTGAAGGAGGGCAACGATCACTTCGAGGTGACGCGGCTCGAGCCGAAAGTGGAAGTCTGCGAAAAGCGGTACGTATTCGATGCCGAACTAGTCGGCGGGATTGCGAATGACCATATTCGAAACGGAACGGTTCAGTGGCAAAGTAATTCTTTTACGGCTGCGACTACACCAGTAACACCGTCATTCAATCCGATCGGATGGTGCCCAGCTTATAAAATTCCGCGTGAGATTGCGCTGGCCGTTGCTGAGAAGAATCGACGTGATGAGAGCCAAATGGCTGAACTCCTCAGTCGCAGCACATCAGCGGTGCCGAGCCGGGTCGAGAGCGACATTGGTTTCGGATGGCATCGACGATGATTAAAACAGATCTTGATCACACGCCGGCCTCGGGAAAGAAGCAGTACTCCGAGAGGGCTTTTTGTCAAAGCTCTAAGTGCGAACGGCGGCCGACGTTAACAAATTGTAGTTAATATTCTCTCATACTATGCGCCTGATTATCTGTCGGGGTGTGCAGTAAAATGTTGTTGCGTGTAGCAATCGCCGCCACAACTCTCATGAGTGTGACCGCTCTAGTCAATCACGCTGGAGCGCAGTACGTCTCGAATGGGCAGCCATCGCTGCCGAGACCATACGCGGCAATCCCTGACGCGCGAATACCCGGACAGGACGAGACCCGCCCCGACTATGGCTCGCTCCCCCCTGAAGATCAGCCGGAAACGGATGCAAAGGGGCTCCCCCCAGAGTTGCAGCGTCAACTCGTAAATTATCAGACGACCGAACCGGCCGGTACCACGCCCCACACATACCTTTACTTGGTTCTTGGTCTCGGCAGGGCCTTGCGGTACGGTGTTGGCGTCGGCCGTGAGGGTTTCACATGGACCGGCACGCAACGCATTGCTCGCATGGTCGAATGGCCGGACTGGCATCCGCCGCCAGAAATGATTGACCGCCAGCCCTATCTGCCGAGGTTCATGGCAGGCGGTCCGGGCAATCCGCTCGGCGCACGAGCGCTCTACCTTGGTGATACGCTCTACCGCATCCACGGCACGAATCAGCCGTCGACCATCGACCAGTTTGTTTCGTCTGGCTGCATTCGTCTGCTCGATGAGGATGTTGAAGATTTATATAACCGAGTAACATTGGGCACTCGTGTTGTGGTCTTGCCAGGCGGCAATCCCATACGCAGCCAATCAACAATGCAGTGAATTTTAACCTGTCGTTTCTACGAACTCGATCTATTTTGTCCCGCTCCAAGCGCAATACCGCTGCGTCGCGTCGTGGCTATGTCGAAGCGGCGGGTTTCCTCGGCACTCATGATTCCCGCTACTGCCGGCCGAGGTCAATGACCCGCTTAGAGGCATTGGTAGTGGGCCCTGGGACTGAGCAGGCGGACACGAAGTCGGCGTCGCCCGCACCGCAAGTGCCGCACCAGAGAAAAGGTTCAATTGATCACGGTTAGAGATCGTAAACCTTTTATTAACCTTAATGTCGTGAAACAGACACTCAGAAGCGCGATGAAGTGGCCTAGCGGGGTGGGCTGAGCCGGGGCAAAACGAAGGAGGTCAGCATGTTTCTCTACGTTCGAAAATCTTTCATGATTCTCAAGATCCTGCTTGCCTGCGCAGCATTCATAGCGGCAATCATTGCGCTGCTAGGGACGCCGCAAAATAGTCTGTTGCTGACACAGGACACCGGCAAGCAGTTGGGCATCATGATGGCCCTCATTTTTGGAATCGTGACCATCGTCGAGGCGTTCATGGCCCCACCCGAAGCAATTATTTCTGACAAGCTCTTGGGCGGCTGGAGAACTGCATCCGAGTCTCCTTTAATAGGCATGCACAAGAGCGGCGAATAGACCGGCCGCCTCCGCGACCCCAAGGGAATACCCCATTGCCGAAGAGAAACTTGACGCCCTTCGGACAAGCTCGTCATCCTCGATCAAGGGACGGTGACATCGTCGTGAGCGGATGGAAAGTGCCTTGTGGCGCGTGATCCCCCTCATCCAACTTTTCTGAGCGCCGCCTGAGCGGCGCGTTCGCCGGCTTCCCAGGCTCCGCCGACCGTGCCCCACAAAGTCTCATGCACCGCTTCTCCGGCGAACCAGAGGCGTTCGCGCAATGGACCCGAGAGGGTCTGGCGTGCCCATTGGCCAGCTGGCGATGCCGCCGAAAATGCGCCTAGCGTCCAGGGCTCGTGGTTCCAGCGGGTTGCATGCGTCCGCTTGACCGCCTGTTTCACTTGTGAGCCATAAAGCCCTGCAAGCCACTCAAGCGCGAACGCCACCATGGCTGCCTCGCCGTCCTGGGCGAGATTAGCTCCCAATTCGCCGGCGACATCGACGAAGCACAGCCTCGACCCAGACAAATTGGCAAGCAGGGCTGCGGTGCGCTCGGTCGACGCTTTCTCGAACACGAGATCGTCGCTCACCAAGCCTAGCGGGTTGCCAGCGAATTCAAGCGTGATGTGCTCGTAGGTGCCCAGCCCGAGTTTACCGATCGCCTCCGCGTGTCCCCTCGGCAAGTCGGGGTCGAATCGAATCCTTCCGGTACCCAGCACACCTGTCGAGACGGTGATGATGACGGCGCGAGCACGCAGGTCACCCTTTGGGGTCTGGACCTCCACCCACCTGCCGCCCCAATCGATGCGCTTCACCAGTGTTGAAAGCTGGATGGGCAAACCGGCAGCGAGTTTGGTGAGCAACGTGCCAATCCCCTCACCGCAGAAGATGCTGTTTTCGCGCTCTTCGGACTTGGCAAAATCCATCGCGGACACCTCGTGGAGACCTTTGCCGCACCGGAAGGGGCCCAGCACGAATTCCATGGCTGGGCGCCACTCGCCCAGATCTCTCGGCAACGTCTGGGCGGCGGACATGTCGCTTCTACCGCGAGCCGCATCACGGATGGCGCGCTTGCAACGCAGCAACGTTGCGAAAAAATCCTCCATTTCCGCATCTCGGCCATCGCGCAACCCGACCCGTAAACGCTGGTTTGGCGGCGCCGGATAGACGTTCGCGCCGGTCTTAAGCGCCAGCTTTGCGACCGGATTTATCTCTTGAGCATAGAGCCAATGCGCGCCACGGTCGTAAGGCACGCCGAACGTGTGCATGTCAGTGAAGCAGCGCCCTCCCACGCGGTCGCTCGCTTCGAACACCGCAAGCCTGCGTCCCGCGGCAGCGATGCGGCGGGCCGCAGCAATGCCGGCCGCCCCGGCACCAACGACGATGACATCGAAGCTGGTAGGTGCCGGCACCGCGATCGCAGGATGAGCGACGGCCGCGGCCGAAGCAGCAAGGAAAGAGCGGCGGTTGAATCCAATCACGGCCCGCTTCACAATAGTGGCAAATATGCATCCCCAAACAGCGGCTGAACACCCGAAAGTCACCGTTTCGGCTAAAACCGCGGCTTTAATGACCGGAGCGCAGCCGGTGATTCAGGCGGGAAGTTTCGAAAGTCGCTGGTCTGCGATGCACTAGCCGGGCACCGAGCGTTGGTATCGCCCGAGCTACACCCCTTGCCCCGGCGGTAACACCACAACAGGCCCGCCGATCCGCGCTCGTGCGTAGAGATCGATCGCATCCTCGTTGGTCATCCGGATACATCCCGAGGAGATAGCGCGGCCGATGTATTCCGGCTGATTGGTCCCGTGGATTCGATAGAGCGTGTCCTTGTCGCCTTGGTAAAGATACAGCGCCCGCGCCCCCATGGGATTGTGAGGGCCTGGCCCTACGTAGTCCGGGATATTCGCAAGGCGGTGCTTGATGTCCAGGGTGGGTACCCAGGCCGGCCACTCTTCCTTACGCCCGATCTGGGCGATGCCCGACCAGGCGAGCGCATCCTCGCCGACCGTAACGCCGTAGCGAATGGCCTTGCCCTGGGGGAGAATATAGTACAGGTACCGATTACTTGTATCGACCACAATCGTGCCGGGCATCTCCCTGCGGCCATAATCGACAATGTGCCGCTGGTATTCTCCGGGAATGCTCACCTGGGCGTAAGGCACATTGGCCAACAACTGCCGGTCCCTGGGTGTCCAGTTGGCCTGTGAGGCCGGCGCGAGCGTCGCCTGCACTCAACCGGCAAGCCCCAAAACGGCCAAACCAAGGAGACCTAGATCGTAACGCATAGATCCTAGCCTGATCCGAATAAGGGTTCGAAGGCAGCCCGATGCCCAATCCCTATGGGATCGTGCGACAAAGCAACAGAAAATTGTGGGGACATTAGGGCTCGAAAGCCTCCTTTGCCGCCAAATTTTGGTGAGTGTTGCAATTATGGCATTGCCCTAAAGTCGGTCACATAACACGCATGAACGGGGAGAGCGGCAGTGCCTTTGTTGCTGTCGTGTGCTGGACACGAACAAATGGGGAGAGCGCCGCCACCTTGAGGGCAGCCACGTGTTGGCGGTGATGGAAGTGATGGTGCGAAACTTTCGTCCTCATTGAGATGACCGCATTTTCTGCGCGGAACGCGACAGGCTCTACCTTGTCCAGTGGGACTCCCGATTTGATCCACACAGCAACTTCATTTTTAGGGCCACTCGCGGTAATCGTGTCGCGCAGGGGGTTATTGGCCGCGATCCGCCTGACCGGGATTAGCTGGTAATGGTTCCACTCGGCGCGGTCACCGGGGCCGTAGAGACTATACAGCCCGTTGCTGGCAGCGATCTCCTGGCACCGACGTGCGGTCTTGGAGGCGGGTCGATCGATACCGCCGAAGTCTACGGCGATACCGTAGGCGTGAGCCGAATTGTACTTGTCCGAGAACCCGCCAACACCGAACGCCGGTGGGCGGAATGCGGAATAGACGCAGGCGGGAATCCCCTCGTTACGGGACTTGCTCGATGGATCGTGCGACCCGTACGGCCATGACCGGATGCAGCCGCCCGATCGCGACCTCGACGCCTTGACGGGCCATGGTATCGCCTACGCACCGCTCCCGCTGCGCGGTCGACGTGCGGACCAGGTAAGCTCTGGCTTCGTTTACGACCTCCTGGGCCGGGGGTTGACTCTTCGGCATTAGCTCCTGGAGTTCCTTCGGCAGCTCGAGCATCCCCAACCTATCGCGCTCGAGGATCGCGGCGCGATTGGCGGGTTGAATAGGTTGCGGAATTTGATCTGCTGGGCGAAGTGCAGATTGCGTATCCGGTCCATCTTCTACGCGCTCAGCGCTACCTGCCCCTGGCAGGCCAACGGTGAGGACGGGATCGACGGGAGAGGATACCGGTGCTGCGACTGCGGCCACCTCGACGGATGTGGTGGGTGCGGTACTATTCTTCGCGGCTGCCTCGTGTTGTTTTCGGTGCTGGACAGTCTTGATCGGAGACTTACGGCTTTTGGCACCACGCATTGACCTCTCCCCTCGAGCGTTACTCGCGGAATGCTGGTGCCCAGCAATCTTCCATTGGTTGAATCTGCTAGCAGACTTGGTCTGTTGTCGGCGGCGCTCAGTTGCTTTGGTGCGAGACTTGGCCCGAACCGATTTCAGACGCTCTCGGCCCCCAGCGAGTACGTGGCCCGTATTCCTGCCCAAGTACGCCGGCCGATGTAAGGTCGGGGGCTTGCCGCGATGAGATGCAGCGAACTGCGCCTTGCCCATCTTTTTCCGCGCTGTGTGTCCTGCGCACCACAGTTGATGAAAATTCGACAACGATTGGTCCAGCAGGAGCTGGGGTCGCGAATAGGCCAAAGTTCGGGATAGTTTTGCATCACTCCTCGGGGATCAGGGATGCGTAATGCTCTTCTTGCCCAGCTAGCTTGTGCGCGAGAACACAAGATCGCACAAACGTCGGAAGCACATGAATAGGACGCCGGGGAACAGTTGCGGCTGGTTGGTTCGGCTCCAGCCGATGGGGACGGCTTGCGCACGCCCGCGGGCATTATTCAAGATGTTAGTGATGGCGTCCACCTTGACAATCCCTGTTAGCGGTTCCGTTCAACACGCGCGCGCACAAGTGCCGGCAATCCCCACATCGCCGCCAATCGCGGGCTTCGAACTGCCTGAGGGAGCGCGGCAGGACCCCCGGAATCCTGAACGAGCGTTCAATCCACAGACTGGCCAAAGTCTCGTCCGGGATAGCAGCAGTCAGATGTGGATCGATATCAGGACAGGGCAAGCTGTCGCTCCAGCCCTCACAGTATTTTTGGGGCCGCCAAAGGGTGCGAGATGGGATGGAAACGATCCCGAGAGAGCGCTGAATCCGCAGAGCGGCCAGAAATTTATTTGGGATGCCGGTATTCAGAAGTGGATCGACCAAAGGACAGATCGAGCCTTCAACCCGGTATACATAGATCAGGAAGGAAAGCCCGTTAAAGCGCTTGCCCTTTTACACGCATCCTCCGGGCCTGCTTCGCCCGTTGTCGAACCCGCGGTTCACGTTGCCGAAGTCGACTTCGGGGGAAATGGCTCCTTCGTTAATAAATTTGGCTACTATTTTCTCGGGGCTCCTGCCGGCGTGAGCAGCAAAATCCAGTTCTATGCAGGCCGAGACGCTTTCCGCTACCTATTGGCAGGCGAGCTAGCCGGTACGACAAACTTTCCGGAAAGCAACGATTGGATCAAGAGTTTGCTTGCCCCGGTTGAGGCGCGGTTCGCAACCGCACAGAGAGGGTCTCCCTGGCAGGTGACTCCCGCTCTCTCGGCTAATTTGTCGATTGGCAATGTTTACCAAAGCTGGTGGACTGCGCCCAACGGCAAACTCGTGTCCGGCTTTCTCTCTGGCACCACAATGGGCGTTAAATTGGCGCCCGATTTGTCCGAAGTCCCAGTTACGCAAAAGCTGCACTGGATGGGCTATACTGCTACAGGAAGCTTCACGTTCACTTTTTCTGATATTCGTCTAAAGCGAGACATTGTTGAAATGACTCGCCTCGACAACGGTATAGGTCTGTATCGATACCGCTACATCTGGAGCGATCAGCTCTACGTCGGGGTCATGGCGCAAGAGGTTGCGGAAATCGTTCCTGATGCCGTTGCGCGCGATGCAGATGGCTATCTGCGCGTGGATTACGTGCGGCTCGGACTGAACCTCCAAACCTGGGATGAATGGATGGGGTCGACGCGCCTGGTGCATTTCCAGCCGAGGGCCGTGTTCGTTCCCGATCGGTCGACGGCCCGATAAATCGCGGGAGGCTAGTTCAAGGCCGTAGGCCAAGTCGAGACACTTGTGATTTGTAAGGTACGCTGGACGGCGACGCGCTCGCCCCGTTCGCCGTTGCGTAGCGCCCCTGGCTTACGGGCGAGTACCGGCACGTAGTGCCAGGGTCGTACACCGTCTCGCCGCGGCCGAACGAGCGGGGATGCTCGGCGACGATCCGGCCGTCCTGGCGGATCACGATGTGGTCAGCATAGGCATGGACCTCGACCGGCCGTCCGACCGCGCTCGCGGCCACCGAGTACTTGTTGTTGTCGAAGCGCACTAGGCAGGTCTTCGACACCGACGCCGGCACCGCATGGAAGCCGTCGAACCGGCCCGCATAGGGAACGAGCTTCGGCCGCTCCGGTACAGTCGGGGCTTTCAAAGGGTGCCGCTATGAGGCGTACCTCGGCCCTTCGACATCGGCCCTGCTCTAATGATCAAGGCGATGCAGCAGGCCGGCGATCTTCGAAGGAATAGGCTCCTCCAAAACGTCTCCGTACATCTTTCTAAGTTCGTTGCCGACTCAAAGCCTCATGGCCCTGGCAAGTCGGTGTTCGGCATCACCACCAGTAATAGTCCATAAGAAAGTACCGTCCGGTGCCGGGATTCCCGAAGCCGGGGCTCGTTCCAACTGCTCGGCAAGCTCGCGACATTGCCGTGCGAGCTTTAGTCATCGGCTCTTGTCGGTCGGTTTTCGCACCACGTCAGCCATGTGAGCACAAAACTCGGATTGCTGCCGGTAATAGTCCGCGTCGGCCATAATCGCCTCTGCCTCCGTAAGGATCAGGGCGCTTGCGAGTTCCGGTGTGGACGGTCGCGGGCCGCCTTTCTCCCGTCACACGATGATGGCCTGCTGCCTCTATGCAAAAATGGGAAATCCGAATGGATTCCAGGCCCAGCATACCCGGCCCTCCGAAGGACCAGAACGCGGCAGAAGAAGCCCTGACCAAGCTCCTGCAAGAGGCCACTGCTATTGCATCTGATCGGCGCACTGATATGACGCGTTCGGACGCCCTGCGGGCAGAGCCATCGGTTGATGCGACGCTTGGCCCGGTAGCCGACCTAAGGGGTGATCGGTTTTCGGGCACTCCGTCACCGGGCAAGCGAACTTTGCGCGTCCTCAGTCGGCTCCTGATTGTGGCTATCATCGGTGTCGGGGGCATCGTAGCTTGGCAGTCCTATGGCGAGGCCGCCAAGAAAAAGCTAGCGAGCTGGGCCCCGCCGATTGGCTGGGTGCGATTGGGGCCCGGGCTCAAGCCGTCACCCGGTGCTGGGTTCGTTGCCGAACGACCGAGCACAGCTGTTCAGGAAGCCGTACCGGATTCATCACAAGCTGTATCCGCTGCCCAGACCGCTCCTGACATTGCCACCCCGACTGCACCTGCCGCCCCTTTTCCCGAGGTGCAGCAGCAGCTCGAGGCGATGGCGCGTGATCTCGCCGCCCTGCGGCAAAGCGTAGACCAGCTGACCATCGGCAGCCGACCGCTGCGCCGGCGCCGAAGCCATTGCCGAAGCCACCGTCGCAAGCCGCACCGAAGATTTTAGCGGCGCCGCCCCCGCCAGCGCTGCCTCCACCACTGCAAACCGCGCCAGAGATTTCATCAGCGCCGACTTACCCAGCACTGCCGTCGGTGCAACCCGCGCCGGAGATTTCAGGAGCGGCGCCCCCGCCGTCACGGCCGCCAATGCCGGTGCCCAACTAGATCGAGCGACGACGCGGCGGGTCGTCTGATTCAGCGGGCGTGCTTCTGCCAGTTCTCTTCTGCCAGTTCGGCGGGCTTGACAAAGGCGAGGTCACCAATGGGAAGCGTCCAAGAGTGGCGGGAATTGCAAAAGCGAGGTCGCCGGCGTCACCCGCATTTTGCCGACATTGCCCGCCCATTGACCCGAGTCAGTGATCACTCGGGGGGCCCAAGACAATTCCTTTCTCCCTCGGTTCGCAAACTAAATCTTAACTCCAGATCCTAAAGTGTATTAGCTGACACTCGATCTGACAGCGGTGTCTGTTGAGCAGTCGGGTTTGATGTCCAACGCGATCAGGCTGCGATCATCTTCTGCTTGGTCATCGGCAGCGCGTCAAGGAAGGTCCGCATCGTCGTCTTGCCGAAGCACCACCCGGCCCTGATGCGGTCGCGACTCGTGCCGTTCGGGATTGCCGCAGAACTCGCTGCCGCGGTCGGTGAGCACGCGTGGAAGCGTTCGCAGATGCCGTTGGTCTGCGGGCTCTTGGTCTTGGTGCGCGAGCGATCGATGTCCTCGACCGCGAGATAGAGCTCGTACCTCGAAGAACGGCAGCACCCGGTCGTTCAACAGGTCGGCCGCCGTGATCGGCGTCTTGCGGTCATAGAGAGCACTTACTCCTGGTCAGCTGATAAGAACCGCTGGGCAGCCGCATGCGAACGCCCGTTCGATCAAATGAACTCCGTCCGCCCCAGGTTGCCGATGCCGCTCCCTTCGGCTGGCTCCATCAGGACCACTCGAGGCGCAGTGAGCCGGTTTCATCGAGTTCCACCCTGCTACCGAAGCACCTGCTTTCGCCCTCGATTCCGAGCAGTCTTGGCCATGGCACCGCCCTCTTTGGTGGGATGATTCGTTATTCTGTCGCGTCCCAGCCGCGCCGGCCATCAACGGATCCATATGCATAGACGAACGCGGCCATGTCCCCCTGCGAGACCTGAAGAGTATCCTTAAGCAGATGCCGAAATGGCATGTCCAGCGTATTGGGCTGCGCAAGCGTCGTTGAGAAGATCCCATTCCTATAATGACCGCCCAACGCCGCAACGATTCGGGCTTATCGCTTTCCACGTTATGCATGAATCTGCTCAACGCTCTCTGCGGGCGTTGGGAACGGGCCGGGGCGCGAAGGGTCCGGAGGTTCCCTCATTACCGCTGGGTCGTGGGTGCGCCGAAAACGGGGGAACGGAAATTCCCGGACGGCACGTCCGTAGCTGATAAAGGAGGCCCGAATGAAAACGCTTGCTTCAATCCTGCTGCTTGGGGCCGGTCTCATGGCGTTTCCTGCGGTTGCGGATTCCCTGAGGACCGATAAGCCGATTGTGCTTGCGGGCGGCCAGTTCTGCGTCGGTCCTGCCTGCATCGGTCGTGATCGAGACCGTGACGATTGGAAGATCATGAACAGAAAGTCCTTCATTGCTCACTCCCATTTTCATCCTCAACTGTGAACGTGCTGCCATGGACGGGCAATCCCCCACAGTCCGAGTGACATTACCAAGGACGGATGCAGCGGCGGACTGACTCGCTGATGGAATCGACAAGTCCTGCAACGGCTGTGTTCGGATAAGTTGAAGCGGGACACTGAAGATCGCCTACTTTTCAGCCGAGAACTGTGGGGTTCGGTGTATCTCGGGATAGGCGCAGTTCACGGCTTCAGCCCGCACCATCCAACCGACCCGCCCCGTCACCGATCCCCGATCTCGCCCCGATTGCCTCCCACGCCCCGCATTTGAGTCGTCGGAGGGATCGAGGCCGAGCAGGTGCCCAGGGGGGCAAGGGGATGGGG
>WNFX01004781.1_pt1 | contig 13200 bp, 12 predicted proteins | sample 5400111 | NCBI WGS metagenome assembly WNFX01 (sample SAMN13153363, study PRJNA577476) | soil metagenome | isolation source: 40 cm soil or saprolite under grassland replicate 1 | place: USA:California | collected 2016-06-15
CGATTTGCCTCGAAATTCCGATGTCGATGCGGGAAATGACGGATGCGCTCTTGAAAACGATTCGGCAGAACGATTTGCGCGAAGGTTACATTCGTTTGCTGGTCACGCGCGGTGTCGGCAATCTCGGTCTGAATCCGGAGCAGTGTAAACGGCCGAGCGTGATTATCATCGTGGCGATGGTGACACTTTATCCCGAGTCTGTTTATCAAAATGGGTTGACGGTGGTAACCTGCGCAACGCGGCGGACAAATCCGGGTGCGCTCAATCCCGCGGTCAAGTCGCTCAATTATTTGAACAACGTGATGGCGCGAATCGAAGCGAACCTGGCCGGCGCGGATGAAGCGCTGATGTTGAACGACGCGGGAAACGTGGCCGAATGCACGGCGGACAATGTTTTTATCATCAAGCGCGGCCAGATTTTCACGCCGCCGATTACGGCGGGAGCGTTGCGCGGAATTACGCGTTCGGTTGCTTTTGAGATTGCGGCGGAATTCGGGATGAAGATCGTCGAAACCGATATTACGCGGCACGACGTTTTCATTGCGGACGAATGTTTTCTCACCGGAACGGCGGCGGAAGTAATTCCCGTGATCAAGGTCGATGGCCGCGCGATTGGAAATGGAAAGCCGGGGCCGATCAGCGCGCGCATGATCGCTCGTTTCCGGCAATTAACGCGCGAAACCGGCACGCCAATTTACAGGTAAATCCTGGTGGGATCGATGCGGCGCGGAAGGTGCTCAACCAGATTCAAGGTTGAATTTCTCACGCGATTTAAGGTCTAATTTAAAGAGCAATGTTGTGCGACGTTTGCAAATGCAATGACGCGACCGTCTTCCTGACCCAGATTCTGGAAGGCAAGATGCAGAAGGTAAATCTTTGCGACGCTTGCTCGAAGGAAAAAGGCGTGCAGGATCCGACTGGATTTGCGCTCGCCGATTTGCTGCTTGGCATTGGCGCCGCGGAAGAAATCGAAAAAGGTGCGCCGACGCAGAAATGTCCCGTCTGCGGCTTCACGCAAGCGGATTTTAAGAAGACCGGACGGCTGGGATGCAGCGCGTGCTACATCACCTTTGCCGAAGGATTAAACGCGCTGCTCAAAGCGATGCACAAAGGCACAGAGCATGTCGGCAAATTGCCGGAACGCGCGCATCGAGTTATAGAATTGAGCGATCGCATGCGCATGTTGACCAAGAATTTGGAAAAAGCCGTGGCCGAGGAAAATTACGAAACGGCCGCTTCGTTGCGCGACGAAATCAAGCAACTCGAAAATCAACTCGCCAATTCGCCGTGAAATTTTCCAATGTCATGTCCACGGGCGGAGAGTGGCTTCGGGGCGAAGGTCCGCATCATCAAATTGTAATCAGCAGCCGGGTGCGAATTGCGCGCAATCTGCGCGATCGCGCGTTTCCGGGCTGGGCGAAAAAGGCCGAGCGTATGGCGATTCTCGACCTGATCAAGCCACGCGTGGAAGAACTTGGCGAGATGCAGGATTCGTTTTCAGAATCGCTCCAGGATCTCTCCGCCTTGGAAAAGCAAGTTCTGGTCGAGCGGCACCTGATTAGCCGCGAGCACGCGGCCAAAGGGGTAGGGAGCGCAGTGGTGATGAATCGCCGCCAGACGCTCAGCATCATGATCAATGAAGAAGATCATTTACGAATGCAATCGATTCGCTCCGGTTTGCAACTCAAAGCCGCGTTTAAGCTTGTCGATAAAGTGGACAGCACCCTCGAGCACAAACTGGAGTTCGCCTATGATCAGCGTCTTGGGTATCTGACGGCCTGCCCAACGAATGTCGGTACCGGCATGCGTGCTTCAGCGATGTTGCACCTGCCCGGTCTCGTTTTAAGCGAACTGATTAATCAAGTGATACAGGCGGTGAGCAAAATCGGTCTGGCCGTGCGCGGTCTCTACGGCGAAGGCACGGAGGCGATGGGCAACCTTTTCCAAATCTCGAATCAGACCACTCTCGGCGAAAAAGAGGACGAGATCATCAGTCGTTTGAGCAAAGTGATCGAAACAATCATCGAGAAGGAACACGACGCCCGCCAGGTCTTGATTCAGAAGAAATCGAACACACTTTGGGACCAGATCGGCCGCGCTTATGGCGTCTTGACCTTCGCCCATGCCATGACTTCGAAAGAAGCGCTCAATTTGTTGTCGATCATTAAACTGGGTGTCGATCTGGGCACGTTCCCAGAAGATCGGCGTCTGCCGATCGATGAACTGTTCATCGACACCCAGCCTGCGCATTTGCAAAAAAGCTCGCAGCAGAAATTGAACGCGGAAGAACGCGATCATCTTCGCGCGCAAATTATCCGGGAACGTTTGAAAGTTTTCCCCAAACCTGATATCAGTAAAATGGCGGGGGAGTCGGGCAACGGTTCGGCTGCCAGGCCAACGAACAATGAATAATTTTACCCCGCGCGCTCAACAAGTCCTGGCGCTCGCTCGCAAGGAAGCGGACCGGTTCAATCATAATTATGTCGGCACCGAGCATCTCCTTCTTGGACTGATCAAACTCGGTCAGGGCGTGGCGGTGAATGTCTTGCAGAAAATGGGGCTCGATCTCGAGACCGTGCGCATGGAAGTGGAGAAGCAGGTCGGCTCTGGACCCGAAACAAAAATGGTCGGCAACATCCCCTATACTCCGCGGGTGAAGAAAGTCCTGGCCCTCGCTGGCAAGGAAGCCAAAGCACTCAATCATTCCTATGTTGGTACCGAGCACATTTTGCTCGGTCTTTTGCGCGAAGGCGAAGGCGTCGCGGCGCGGGTGCTCAAGAGTCTAGAAGTCGATATCGAGCGGACACGAAACGAGATTCTTAAAGAGCTCGATCCTAATTTCACTCCGCCTGATGCCGACCAGGAAGGCGGCGAGCCAACAAAGAAAGACGTCAAGACCCCCGCGCTCCGTGCCTTTGGTCGCGATCTCACCGACCTGGCGAAGAAAGATGAGCTCGATCCAGTGATCGGGCGCCACAATGAAATCGAGCGCGTCATTCAAGTGCTTTGCCGGCGGACGAAGAACAATCCGGTGCTGATTGGTGAAGCCGGCGTCGGCAAGACTGCGATCGCAGAAGGTCTCGCCCAGGAGATTGCGAGCGGCAATGTGCCGGAGCTACTGCGCGACAAGCGAGTGGTCACGCTCGATCTTGCGCTGATGGTCGCCGGAACCAAATACCGCGGCCAGTTCGAAGAGCGGATCAAGGCGGTCATGGACGAAATTCGTCGCTCCAAGAACGTTATTCTCTTTATTGACGAGCTTCATACCATCGTCGGTGCCGGCTCGGCCGAGGGCGCGATGGATGCGTCCAACATTATCAAGCCGGCATTGAGCCGCGGCGAATTGCAGTGCGTCGGTGCGACGACGATGAACGAATATCGCAAGTACATCGAGAAGGACGCTGCGCTCGAACGCCGCTTCCAGACCGTGAAGGTCGATGCGCCTACGATTGACGAAGCAATTGAGATTTTGAAAGGGTTGCGGCCAAAATATGAAGCGCATCACAAGGCCAAGCTCACTGATGAAGCGCTCGAGACTGCGGTCAAATTTTCCGAGCGTTATATCACCGGCCGTTTTCTGCCCGATAAAGCCATCGACGTCATGGATGAAGCCGGCGCGCGCGCCCGCATCAATGCGATGACTCGGCCGCCCGACGTTAAGGAAATAGAGAAAGAGATCGAAGAGATCCGGCTGGAAAAGGAAGCAGCCATCAAAGCGCAGGATTTTGAAAAAGCAGCCGCGCTTCGCGATCGCGAAAAGCAAACCAAGGAAAAACTGGACACAATTTTAGCGAAGTGGCGCGAGGAACGCGAAGAAAAACAAGTCGTCGTCACGGCCGATGACATGATGCACATCATCTCGAAAGTCACCGGCGTTCCCCTCCAGCGCATGGAGCAGCAGGAAATGCAAAAGCTGCTCAAGATGGAGTCGGAGCTCAAACTGCGCGTCATCGGTCAGGAGGAAGCCGTCACCGCCATCAGCAAGGCGCTGCGCCGCTCCCGCGCCGATCTGAAAGATCCAAAACGCCCAATCGGTTCCTTTGTCTTTCTCGGCCCGACTGGCGTCGGAAAAACCTATCTCGCGCGGACCCTGGCTGAATTCATGTTCGGCGATTCCGATGCCCTCATTCAGATCGACATGTCCGAATACATGGAGAAATTTACTGCCTCGCGACTGATCGGCTCGCCGCCGGGTTATGTCGGTTACGAAGAGGGTGGCCAACTTTCCGAAGCGGTCCGTCGCCGGCCCTACTCGGTTGTTCTTTTCGATGAGATCGAAAAGGCGCATCCGGACGTGATGCATCTCCTTCTCCAGATTCTGGAAGACGGAAAAATTACCGATTCGTTAGGCCGCAAGATCGATTTTCGAAACACGATCATCATCATGACGTCAAATGTCGGCGCCGAGTTGCTCAAAAAACAAATGGTGATGGGCTTCGGTGCGCCGCCGGAGGGACACGACTACGACACGATGCGCTCGAAGATCATGGAAGAAACCAAGCGCGTCTTTAAACCCGAGTTTCTTAACCGCCTCGACGAAATCATCGTCTTCCACTCGCTCGATAAACCGGACTTGATGCGCATTGTCGATCTTGAAGTGGCCAAGGTGAAAGGCCGGCTCAAGCTGAAAGAAATCGAGATCGTGCTCGACACCGCGGCCCACGAGTTTGTGATCGAGAAAGGTTACGATCCAAATTACGGCGCCCGCCCGATGCGCCGCGCAGTAGAGCGTTATCTTGAAGATCCGCTCGCGGAAGAATTACTCAAAGGCAACATTAAGGCCGGTGACCGCGTCGAGGTTACTGCGGCCGAGGGCAAATTGGCCTTTCGCGTGGCTGAACCTAGTACAACTGTCGCGCCCGCCGGCTGAGTTGTAGCGGCGCTTGTGTCTGTCAAAGCGCCGAACCAAAACAACGGCCGCTGGTTGCAGCGAGCGCCTCTAAAATCACGCCCGCGGGTGCGCGTCCGCATAAGCTTTTTTTAGCCGCTCGACGGTGACGTGCGTATAAATTTGAGTTGTGGAAAGACTGGCGTGACCGAGCAAGGCCTGGACACTGCGTAAATCGGCGCCTCGGTCCAGCATATGCGTGGCAAAACTATGCCGCAGTTTGTGAGGACTGATCGAAATCGGAATCGATGTGTGCCGCAGATAACGTCTCAAGATTAGCCAAATAGATCGCGGTGAAATTCGTTTGCGTAATTTATTGATAAACAGCGGCCCGGAATGCACGTTTGCCGCTGCGCGATAACGCGAAATCGCTTCCAGCGCGGGTAAACCAACCGGACAAATGCGCTCTTTCCGTCCCTTCCCGAAGACGCGAACCGACTCGGTGTAAAGATCGACATCGGCCACATCGAGAGCCGCCAGTTCGCTCAGGCGCAAACCACTGCTGTAAAAAAGTTCCATGATCGCGACGTCGCGCAGCGGCATCCAAACTGGCGCGGCCCGGTTCTTCGCGGTCTTGAGCGGCGCGGCCAGCAGCTCTTCGACTTGCTGCTTCGTAAGAACGAGGGGGAGTTTCTTTTCGATCTTCGGCAGTTGCAGCTCGCGCACCGGATCGCGGCGCAGTTTTTTTCGCTCGGTCAAGAATCGATAAAAACGTCGCAGGGCGGAAAATTGCAATCGGACATAGGAACGCGCCTGAGCCCGTTTCATCAGGGCAAAGAGATAGTCGCGAAAATCGTCCGCCGTGCATTTTTTCCAGGGCGTTTTGTTTGTCGCGCGAAAGGCTTCCAGCGATTGCCGATAGGCCTTGAGCGTACGCGGCGACGCATTTCTTTCCACTGCGAGATAACGCAAAAACTCCTCGGTGAGCGGATCGCGCGCGTTTTGTGCAGGCAATTATTTACTCCGGCTTCTCGATCGTGTAACGAGTGTCCGCCGCTTTGGCGGCGCTGTTATATTGACTTTTGAAAATCGGCGTTGGATTAGTCGAGATCAGTTCGTAACCTTTCAAGATAAATTCCGGGTAGATGGTGTTACTGGCGGGCTCATAGACTTTGTCGCCGCTGAAGTCGCCGTAGAGTTTGTATTCGTAATTGTTGTCGCTGCCAAACTTCAATTGTTCGCGATCGGGCGCGAGTTTTTGTTTCTCGTTCAACATCACCATCTGGGCCGTGCTCCACGGCTGACCTGGCCGGCGGACGTAACCCCAAAACTTGAAATCCGGTTTGTAATAACGGCGGCCGATAAAATAATCGCCGAGCGGTTCGGCCTGGATGTTTTGCGCCATGGCAATTTTTGCAGCTTGGATTCCTTCCGGCACAGTTTGGCAACCGGTAAAAAAAAGAGCGCCGAGAAAAACCTCGAAGCAAAAAAAGAATTTAACCGCGCCTTTCATTCCTAAGATCGACATCTTCTTATCGCAGCTTTGCACGACGCGCAAACATCGAGCATTTTGTTTTGGAGGATGGCGTTCTTCGCCGCCAAAAATTTAAACCCGGCAGTCAAAATGACCGCCCTACAACTGTTAAACCGTTGCATCGGTTTCGTCTCGCTCGTAAACTTCCACCGAAATGATTGAACTGGAAGTTTATGCGACAGGACTGCGGGACTTGGAGAAGATCCTGGAGTTGGATCATCAGCTCGCAGCCATTCCCGGCTTGCGCTACAAAGTAGATAGTAACCAGGATCTCGTCTATCTCGAGCTCGACGAGCCAACCATTACGGCCAGTGAAATTCGCGCCATCTTCAAAAAACTCGACCTCGATCCGCACTTTATCGGCGCCATTCCGCCGGCATTGCGCCCAAAATCGAAAACGAAGCCGCTCAGTGTCTGAGAAAATGAATGGCGATAAGTGATTGGTGAATAGCAGGGGAGTGTATTGCGACGTTTCACTATTCACGAATCGCTCGTCACGAGTCACAGCCGCACATGATCGTTCGTCTATTCAATGCACTGGGCAGCGCGTTTCTCTCCTTCTTTCAATATCTGGGTGAAGTCGTTCTCCTCGCCGCGGACACATTTCGTTCGATTTTTACGCACAAGTTCCGTTGGAAATTATTTCTCAATCAAATCGTCGAGGTCGGCTTGCTCTCGCAGGTCGTTGTTGTCATTACGGGCGGCTTCACCGGCGCGGTTTTTTCGGCGCAGACATTCTTCCAATTCAACAAGCTCGGCATGGGTTCCGCCACTGGTGCGGTCGTTTCAGTTGCGATTTGCCGCGAACTTGGCCCGGTCCTGACCGCATTGATGGTAGCGGGCAGGGTCGGCGCGGCCATGTCGGCCGAGATCGGGACGATGAAAGTGACCGAGCAGATCGACGCCTTGCGCGCGCTCGCGGTTTATCCGACCGATTATCTGGTCGTGCCGCGCTCTCTCGCCATGATGATCTCAATGCCGCTCCTGGTGGCCGAGTGCATCGCCGTCGGCATTGCCGCCGGATATTTTATCGCAATTTTTCTGCTCGAGATTAACGGCACCTACTACATGGCCAACATGGTGCGCTGGACCCGGAACCGCGACATCATCATGGGCCTGTCGAAAGCCTTCTGCTTCGGAATTCTGATTGTCTTCATTAGCTGCCACAAGGGATTGACCGCGCGCGAAGGCGCGGTGGGCGTGGGCCGCGCCACGACGGAGGCAGTGGTGAACAGCTCGGTCGCAGTCCTGATTTGCAATTTCTTTCTCACCATGCTGCTCAACATCATTTACCCGGCGGGCTATCAGTAATGGAGAGTTGGAGTAGTGGACTGATGCTGAATTCGGGATTGGACCCTGAACGTTGGGCGTTGGACGTTTTCTCATGACCACGGCCTCACCAGTTCGAGATTTATCTCTTACCAATCGAGCATCATCGCTCGATTCTTCAATGATTACGGTGCGCGGTCTGGTGAAGCGCATCGGTCAGCAGGATATTCTGTGCGGAGTTGATCTCGATGTGGCGCGTGGTGAGACGCTCGCCATCATCGGCCGCAGCGGCGGAGGGAAAAGCGTCTTGCTTAAACACCTGGTCGGGTTGATGCGGCCGAACGCGGGAGAGATCTGGATCGAGGGACAAAACATTATCGCCTTGAGCGAGCGACAACTGGCCATGATCCGCCCAAAGATCGGCATCCTTTTTCAGGGCGCGGCCCTTTTCGATTCAATGACGGTGGAAGAAAACATCGCTTTCCCGTTGCGCGAAGCGGGCGAGCGCGACACGAAAGTGCTCGGCGAGAAAGTGCGGCAAATGCTCGAAACCATGGAGCTGGAAGGTGAGGAAAAGAAAATGCCGGTAAATTTGAGCGGAGGAATGAAAAAGCGTGTCGGCCTGGCCCGCGCCATCGTCCGGCGTCCATCCTGCATTCTTTACGACGAGCCGACTTCAGGACTCGACCCGGTGGTGTCGGACAGCATCAACCGATTGATCCGCCGGTTGCAGCAACGTTTTGGTGTGACCAGCATTGTCGTCACGCACGATATGAAGAGCGCCTATGACGTGGCCAATCGCATCGCTTATCTGCATGAAGGCCGAATTTATTTTCACGGCACACCTGGCGAGCTTCAGCAAACATCCGATCCGATCCTGCAGGATTTTCTGCTTGGCCGATCGGAGGGTAGGGGCGATTGACCTCAATCGCCCGCGGCGGACGGTTCGGGTGAACCGCCCCTACCTTGCCAAACTGAGGTTAAGATCGACAATCCTATTCAACAGATGAATCGACACGAGCGAGGTTTGGAATTTAAAGTTGGCGCATTCGTTTTTGTGGGTTTGGCGATGTTAGCTGCGCTGCTTGTGCAGTTTGGCAGACTCGGTGAAGGTTTTAAATCCTATTACGCCATCACTGTTCGCTTCAGTGATGCGAGCGGCCTCTTAAAAGGTTCCGATGTTTTACTCGCAGGCGCCAAAATTGGAAAGGTCTCCGGAGGTCCGCGGATGGTGCGCGAAGGCAATGGGGTGGATGTGCCGCTGAAGATTTATGATTACGTCAAGGTTCCCGAAGAGAGCAAGTTCACGGTGGGAAGCTCCGGGTTGCTCGGAGACCGGTTTGTAAATGTGACGATGCCGACAGGGCAGCCGAAGAAGTATTTGCTGCCAAACGCCTACATTAGCGGGGCGCGCGAGACCGGTCTCGCGGATCTCACACGCGAAGGCGGCGCTTTGGTCAACGATATGCGCGGCGCGGTCCAGAATATTAACGGAACATTTACCCGATTGAACGAGGAGGCATTGTCCTCGACCAACATGCAGAATTTGAAAGCCAGCATCGAGCACCTGAGCGAGACCACCGGCGCGCTTGCTGAATCTTCCCAGAAACTCGATGGCGTGATAGCGAAGGCCGATTCCACAATGAACTCGACCAAAAAGGCGGCCGACGATTTGCAGAAAGCGATTCAGGCCGCGACGCAGGGGAAAGGGTTGCTGGCTGCGCTTCTGACCAATCAGGAACTGGCGAATGATCTGCGCGCGCTGATCAGCAATTTACGCGCGCATGGCGTTTTGTTTTACCGCGACAGCGCCGCCAAGATCGACATGAACGCCCGCGAGCAGGCCAAACCGGCGCGTAAAAGCGGAGGACGCTGATGACGCCGTTGCTCACGGTTAACTTGTTGCGTGTTCTGTTCGTGACTTTTTGCGCCGCAATTGGCGCCATCGCCTCCTCCGAATTGCAGGGAGGGATGTGGCCGGGAGTCGTCCTCGGTCTAATCTTGGGATTGCTCGTTGTCCTGATCGATCGGCTGCTGAAAGGCTTTTCGCTTCGCGCATTTTCCTCGGCCACCTTTGGACTGCTTTTGGGATGGATCTTTGCCAAGCTCCTTTCCGCCTCGCAAATTTTGATTTATCTCCCGCCCACCACCCAGTGGGCGATCGGGTTGGTGGTCTATTGCACGTTTGGTTATCTCGGAATGATGCTGGCCATGCGGAGCAATCGTGACGAGTTTTCGCTTATCATTCCGTATGTGCGCTTTGCCCGCGAAGCGACGCAGCACGAGCCGCTTATTCTCGATACCAACGTCATCATCGACGGACGCATCGCCGAGCTTTGCGCTACCGGGTTTCTCAGTCGCTCGCTGATCGTGCCGCGCTTTGTCCTGGGCGAATTGCAGGCGCTGGCCGATTCGCGCGACCCAACCAAGCGCGAGCGTGGCCGGCGCGGTCTCGAAATCTTAAACGACCTTCAGCGCTCGCGCGCTATCGAATTGACCATTCACGAAAGCAGCGGTGATAAGGATGTCGATCTTGGCGTGGATGCACGCCTCGTTCGGACGGCGAAAGTGCTGAAGGCGAGCCTGCTCACCAACGACCAGGCGCTGGGGCAAGTGGCGCGGCTGCAACAGGTGCCGACACTCAATCTTTCCGATCTGTCCCGCGCGCTGCGTCCCGTATTCGTTGTCGGCGATGAAATTGAGCTCGCTCTGGTCAAGGAAGGTCGCGAGCAACATCAAGCCGTCGGCTATCTACCCGATGGCACGATGATTGTGGTCAACCACGCCCGGCCGCATCTCGGCAAGACAACGACGGTAATTGTTTCCAGCGCGCTGCAAACGACCGCTGGCCGCCTCATCTTCGCTGAGCTGAAAGACGGAGCGAAAGCAACTTAAAGCAGGCGACCGCGCGCCTCTTCTTCGCTCAAACCGTCGATACGAATCAGTTTTTCGCGCGACTTTTGACCACTCGCCAGCGCGATCCTGCTTTCGGAGATATTCAATTCTTCCGCCAGAAACCTACACAGGGCAGCGTTCGCTTTTCCTTCCACAGCCCGAGCGCAGAGCTTGATCTTGATCGCGTTTCCGTGCTCGCCCGTCACTTTGTTCTCTTTCGCATTGGGAACAATGTGGAAACGCAGAGTGGCCATCGATTAACTAAAGACCGACCGCAGCGCGCACACGCTTCATAACTTGATCGGCGATTTCGTTGGCGCGCTGGGCGCCGCGCGAAAGGACGTTGTCGATGTACGATTTGTCGGCCAGGATTTCTTCGCGGCGTTTGCGCATGGGAGAAAAATATTCCCAAAGCTTTTCAAAGAGTTGTTTTTTGAAATCGCCGTAGCCGGTGCCGCCTTTGCGAAATTTTTCTCGCATCTCTTCGATTTCGTTTTTTGACGCAAAGAGAGAATAGAGCTGGACGATTGTCGATCTTGCTGGGTCCTTCGCGGCTTCGACCGGCGTGGAATCGGTCACGATGCTCATGACGCGTTTTCGCGTTTCCTTTTCGTCGCCGAAGATGTCGATGGTGTTATTGTAGCTCTTGCTCATTTTTTGTCCGTCGATTCCAGGCACGACTTCGGTTGCGGCTTGAATGCGCGGTTCGGGCAACTTGAGCAACTGCCCGTCCGGCTCGGACTGGCCGAATGTCTCGTTCATCTTCCCGGCAAGATCGCGCGTGATTTCGATATGCTGCTTTTGATCTTTGCCAACCGGAACCAGATCGCTGTCGTAAATCAAAATATCGGCCGCCATCAGGACAGGATAATTGAACAGCCCCGCCGATGACGCCATGCCGCGCGCGAGTTTGTCTTTGTAGGAATGCGCTCGCTCGAGCAGGCCCACTGGTGCGACGGTTGATAAAATCCATGCCAATTCGGTCACTTGCGGGACATCGGACTGTCGAAAGAGCGCGCCGCGTTCCGGATCAAGGCCGCAAGCAAGAAAATCGAGCGCGACTTTTCTCGAATTTTCACGCAGTGCCTTCGGATCGCGCAGACTGGTGAGCGCGTGGTAATCGGCGATGAAATAGAACGCTTCACCCTCGGTCTGCAATTCGATCGCCGGTCGCATCATACCGAAATAATTTCCAATGTGCAGGACGCCGCTGGGCTGGATGCCGGATAAAATGCGCATGGCTGTGTTATTGTGTAGCGGCGGTCTGTGACCGTCGCACTATTTAATTTTATTCGAGCAACGGTCATAAAACGCCACTACACACTACAGTTTCAAATGGCAAACATTTGTTTCTGCTCGCCAATTTCCCGGGTAATCGCTAGATAAAACGCGGCATGGCCGAGAAGAAACCGCAGCCTGTTTCCGTCGTCACCGGCGGAGCGGGTTTTTTAGGATCGCATTTGACCGACCGATTGCTGGAGGCAGGCCATCGCGTTATCGCAATCGACAATCTTATCACCGGTAACACGGCGAACATTGGGCATCTAGCCGGGAACGAAAACTACAAATTTATCAAGCACAACGTCTCCAATTTCATTTTCCTGCCGCAGGAAAAAATCGATTACGTTTTTCATTTTGCCTCGCCGGCCAGCCCGATCGATTACCTCGAACTGCCGATTCCGACCCTCAAAGTGGGCGCGCTCGGAACCCATAACGCGCTTGGCCTGGCCAAGGACAAGAAGGCCTCCTTCATTCTCGCCTCGACCTCGGAATGTTACGGCGACCCGCTGGTCCATCCGCAAAAGGAAGATTACTGGGGCAACGTCAACCCGATCGGGCCGCGGGGGGTTTATGATGAGGCGAAGCGTTTCGCCGAAGCGATGACAATGGCCTATCATCGTTATCATCACATCAATACCAAAATCGTCCGCATTTTTAATACCTACGGACCGCGCATGCGTTTGCGCGACGGCCGGGTTGTGCCGGCATTCATCGGCCAGGCGCTGAGTGGAAAACCGCTCACCGTTTTTGGCGATGGGTCGCAAACGCGCTCCTTTTGTTACGTTTCCGATTTGATCGATGGGATTTTCAACCTGGCGATGAGCGATTTTCACGAGCCGGTCAATCTGGGCAACCCGCGCGAGATGACGATCAAGCAATTTGCCGACGAAATCATCCGCATCACTGGGACAGGATCGAGCATTGAATACAAGCCGCTGCCGGTAGATGATCCGAAGGTTCGCCAGCCGGATATCACGCGCGCAAAAAAAGTTCTGAACTGGGCACCGCGAGTCAATTTCGAGGAAGGAATCAAGAAAACGATCGAGTACTTCCGCGAATCCCTAAAAGCCGCTGACCAGGGATAAAAGAGTTGCAAGATCGACATCTAATTATGAAAACAAATTTTCGTTTTATTCTGGCGGCCCTTCTGGTGCTGGCGCCGCTTTCCGGACAAACCCAGGTCAGGGTTCCAAGCGATTTCCAAATTACCAAGATCACTAAGAACCTGATTTCGACGCCGCAGCTCACTTTTGGTGGCGAACAACATCCACCGACCGGGACCGATCGTTGGCTTGAAGTGGAAGTCGAGTTTGCAGCGGCGCCGGAATTTACCGACGAGCTGACGATCAAATATTTCATTCTTTTCAATGGCAAATTGCTCTCGGGCGAAGTG
>WNFX01004783.1_pt1 | contig 13199 bp, 12 predicted proteins | sample 5400111 | NCBI WGS metagenome assembly WNFX01 (sample SAMN13153363, study PRJNA577476) | soil metagenome | isolation source: 40 cm soil or saprolite under grassland replicate 1 | place: USA:California | collected 2016-06-15
GCGCGTAGGCCTCGTCGGCCATGCGCGCGTGCAGTGCGTCCAGGTCGGGCTCGGCGTACACGGCGACGCTGGCAAGACCGGCGTCCCGGCAAGCCCGCGCCACCCGCACCGCGATCTCGCTGCGGTTCGCGATCAGCACTTTGCGCACGTGCGGCCTCCCTGGGTCGGATACGTCAGTCAGATCATGCTGCCATGCTGGCACCGGCGCCAGTACGGTCCGGCCGCCGGAAACCCGCCCGTTGGTCCTCTTTCGGAGTCTTCCCTTGATGGGCCGGGGTCCCAAGGCGGTCGGCGCAACCACCTCGCATAGGAGGCCGCCTGCGCCGCTGGCTGGAATGGCGCCGGGGCCGGTGCGCGCCGTAAGTTGAAACGACGCGCTCGGCCGTGCCGCGCAAAACACCGCCCGCATGGCAGCCCTCGGTGAGCCGAAATTGTGCCAGCACGCCGCATCGCCGCAGGCCAGCGCCACCCTGCCTCATGCCCTGTGCGGTCGGCCGGGTGGTCAGGACCGGCTCGCAGAGCTAGGTAGAACCAGGGCCGAACCGCTTGAGGCTCGTCCAATCCGACATCGCGGCAACGAGTATCCGATTTACCCGTTCTTTGGTCTCGGCCATAGCCAGGTCGATAAAGCACTCGCACTTCGTCAGGTCCCTGCCGTCCATGACGCACAGCAGGATGCCGGCGATCTGGACGCCTCGCGCGGCTGCGATCATCTTGGCGTCAGTGGGTAGCGGGATCCTCGACATCAATTCCTCGTAGAACGCCTGGGCCGGATCGCTTGCTCCCAGGACACCGGCAGCCCAGCCGGCCGCTCTTCCGACAGTTTTGTGCACCTGAGTCTTTGCGGCCAGTATCGAGCGGGCGATGCGTGCCAGCTCCTTGCAGTTCCGTTTCCGCCGGGATCTCGTTAGGCGCTGCCAGGCGGTCTGCGCGTAGTCGGTTGCGCGGTCGGCCACGGCCTCCTGCCAGCTACTAGACAGGGTGTCGGCGCAGAACGCGGCGGCCTCCCTGACTCGCTCACGCTGCTGTTCCCTTCGGGACGGGGCCGGCGGTGGTTCCGGCGGCTGCCACAAGCTCTGGGTATGGGTCCCAGGCGGACCTACGGGCATAAATGATGAGACCGAGCTAGGTCGGGCGCTTCCTGACCTGCGCCGCACCGGAGCAGTGGTGCGGCGCCTGGCGGTTCGTCGCCTCCCGTGGGAAGGCGCGCGGGAGCCGCCGTGACGCCAACAGCGGCGCTCACCGGGTCTGACGGGATTCCGACATGGTCTGCCATCGTCAGTTTTTGTTGAACCACAGAGCGCCATACCCGGAGTGTCTGCTCGGCTACTGAATCGTGCAAGGGCGGACATCGGCACGCAAACTGACCAGCCGGTTACCCGCGCTCGGGCAGGAACCGGCAGAGGCGCGGATCGCGGGGCACGGGGTGAGCCGCGTAGTCGGCCCGGATCAGGCCGAGCAGCTCGTCCGCGCTACCGGCGCTCATCGTTGCGGGCGAGTCCCGGCGCTGGGCTACCCACCGGTCGCCGATCAGCTCGATCAGGTAAGCGTCACCGTAGTGCCAGCGGAGGTCATCGAGCGCTTCCGCATCGGTCACTGCCAGCCCTGCCAGTGCGCACGGATGGCCCTGGCCAGCGCGTCCGGGGTGGCGCCTGTCAGCACCTCGCCCGCGCTGGTGATCGCGCACCAGGTGCCGCCATCGGCGGAGAAGCCGTGGTAGCCGCCGTCGGCCCAGGCCAGCTCCAGCTCGGCCAGCGCGGCGTCCTGGTCGACCGCGAATGGATCACGTGCCCCGCTGGCTGCGGCTGCCCTGCCCATCGTCATCTTCTCCCTGGTCCGTGCCTGCGCGGGATACCGGCAGTCAAGACCAGACCGGGGCGTAGCCTGAAGACGTTGCCTGTATGGACACGCCATGGCAAACGGGCAACGGTCCTTGTCCGAGAGCCGGTACACGCAGATGAGCCACTTCGGCACCGAGCTAGAGCGCCTGATGACGGCGCGCGGCCTCGGCGTGCGCGAACTGGCCCGGCTGGTGCCGTGCAACCCCGGCCACATCTCGAACCTGCGCAGCGGCAAGGCCCGGCCCTCCCCGGAGCTGGCCCGGACCCTCGATGACCGGCTGGACGCGGACGGGACCCTGGCCGCCCTCGCACCCGAGCCGGTTCCGCAGCGGAGGCAGCCCGCCGCTCGCGGCGATGATGGCGTGGCCGAGGAGATCGCCGCGCTGGACCTGGCCAGGATGACAGAGCTGAGCGAGGTCGGCACCGGCACGGTCGAGCGGCTGGAGCTGGCCGTGGACGAGCTGGCCACCGCCTACCCCGGCACCCCGCCAGCCGAGCTGAACAGCCGGGCACGCGGCTACCTCGGATACACCAGGCGGCTGCTCGACGGCCGGATGACGCTGGCTGAGCACCGCCGTCTGCTAGTCGTCGCGGGCTGGCTGTCCCTGCTGGCCGCCACGACCCTGATCGACCTGCACCGCGATCATGCGGCGGCGGCATACCTGCGCACCGCCGCGCAGCTGGCCCGCGAGACCGGGCACGCCGAGATCGGCGCCTGGTGCCTTGAGACCCAGGCGTGGCAGGTGCTGACCAAGGGCGATTACCAGAGAGCCGTGGACATCTCGGTGGCCGCGCAGCAGGTCGCGCCGAAGTCGGGGAGCGCGTTCATCCAGGCGACCGCGCAGGAGGGCCGCGCCTGGGCCAGGCTCGGCGCGGGGCCGGAGACCCGTGCCGCGCTCGGCAGGGTCGAGGCGCTGGTGTCGCCGCTGCCGGTGCCCGACCGGCCCGAGCACCATTACCGGTACGACCCGGCCAAGTCCGAGGCGTACGTGGCCACCACGCTGGCCTGGATCGGCGACCCGGCCGCCGAGCGATACGCCCGGAACGTGCTGGCCCGGCTCGAATCCGCCAACGGCGGGCCGCCGAGGCCGCGCCGGGCTGCCTCGGCCCGCCTGGACCTGTCGCTGGCGCTGGTCGCGGCCGGGCGCCACGACGAGGCGGCCGGGACCACGCTGGAGGCGATCAGCTCGGGTCGGCTCGTGCCGTCGAACTACTGGCGCGCCCGCGAGGTCATCCAGGCAGTGGCCGAGCACGGCGTGCCCGAGGCCACCGATCTGGCCGAGGCGTACCGCGAAGCCTGCGGCGACGGCGACCGTCCGGCGCTGCCCTGACGACCGCGGTCAGCCGGCCCATGACGGCTGCTCGCGTCGGTAGCCTTGCCGCGTGGCTGATCGCGACGATGATGAGCGCCGGGAGAGGAACCAGCGGGCGGTTGCCGCAGCCGCTGGTGCTGCCCTAGGCGGCATCATGGCCGGACCAGCCGGGGCCATCGCCGGGGCGGCTCTCGGCCCGATGCTGGAGCCGCTGGTCAGGGGGGCTGGGCAGAGCTATCGGAAAGCGCCCGGCAGCGCCAGACCGACATGCTTTTCTGGGCCATCCAGGCCGGGATTCCCGTCGATGAACTCGAAGAGCGGATCAACGCCTCCGAGCGTATGCAGTTGCTGACTGGCTACGCGCTGAGCGCCGCTTCGCGAACCGCCTGGGAGGACAAGGTGCGGACGCTGGGCCGCTCCCTGGCCTCCGGGCTGCTGACCGACGACAATGCCAAGATCGATACCGAGCAGATGACCATCGCAGCCATCGCTGACATCGAGGGTCCCCAGCTGGCCATGCTGGAGCTTCTGGTCGCCTGGCGGCCGGACGACCGCAACATCAACTTCGTTGAGCCGCTGATCTACGGCCCACTGGATCTTCCCAAGGACTCCCACGACCGCCCGTTCTATGACGGCTGGGATGTCGCCGGGCGTGACTGGCCGCGTGAGCTGATCGCGCACACGCGCCCTAACCTCGACCCCCTCGCGCCGAGCCTCCTCGGGACGCTCCAGCGCCACGGCCTGGTGGTCCAGAACGACAAGACCGGGGAGGCGATCGAGAAGTACGCCCAGGCATTCGAGAAGCAGGTCGCTGATTACGAGCGGCTGAGAGTTGCCGGCACCCATCGCCATAGTCGCCCTCCCAGTGTCCTCAACCCGGCGAAACTGGCACCGGAGCCTACATGGTCACCGACCGAGCTGGGCGAGCAGGTGTTCCTCCGGTTCCGCGACGCCGGGACGGACCTGGACGACGTGTGGTCTTCAGGCCCGGCAGAGCAGCAAGAATAGCCACCGCACCAACGCGAGACGCCCCGCCGGTCATCGAATGGCGGGGCGTCATCGCGCGGGTGCTGCTAGCCGTGCCGCTCGTTGTACTCGGCGAAGACCTTCTCCAGCGCGTCCGCCCGGAAGGCGGCCTCCTGGCTCAGGTCCCGCAGCGTGGTGACGAGCTGGCCCATCGACGGCCTGGGATCGGTCGCCTTTGTGAGTAGGATGTCGGCGCTCGCCTTGGCGTTGGCGTCGGCCAGTTCGGTCATCCTGACGATGTGGCTCAGGACCTCGTGGATGCGCGAGCCCCGCTAAATCATGATTACCCCTTAGTAACCAGTTGGTGATGATGCGTGCCCCCGGCTGAAGAGGGTACCGGCCGCGACCGACAAGCGCGCTGGCTGCGCGCGCCACGGTGCACCTGAGAAGCGCCGGGTCGCCGGTCCTAGGGGCTGGCCTCCTCCTGGCCGCCGAGGAGCTGGTCCAGGATGCCGGGCACCTCGTCCTCGTCCTGGCCGCAGGCAACACAGACCAGGCCGGCCGCGTCCGGGTCGTGCCTGACCCGCCCGCCGGTCTCCCAACGGGCGCCGCACATCGAGCAATTACCCGGTTCACCGGCCACAGTCCACGGCCCGCGCTGGCCCTGGCTGGCGGTCACCTGGACCACCCCCGTGATGGCACGAGCTGGCACCCGGCGGCACCGAAACGGATTGGGTCCGCTTCCGCCCGCTTGCACCGCCTTGCCGGATTGCCCCGCTGTAGCCTGGAGTAACAGTGTGCTGATTGTCACGGTCTCCGCTCGACTCCGGTGCCTTACAGTTCCCGCCTCTCAACCGAAGTGTGATCTCGGGTACGTAGAGTGAACGTCAGACCGGTTGCGACCGCCGCTTGGCGGTACCTATTGGGGCTGGGGACTCGGTGGTCGCGCGCACGGACCTGCGTCACGGCGGCGACATTTCGTTACGACGAGGTAACGAAAGTGTGACTAAGCTATCCGCTTTTGCCCGGCGTGCGTTGAGTACTTCAGAACAGCGGGCGGAACGGAAGGAGCCCGGGTGCGGCTGATCATGTCGGAGCGCCGAGCATGACCGTGCTTGGCATGCTGGCGTGGTGCGCGGCGGCGGTGAGCCTATGGCTCGGCGCCCGCCGGTACGAGAGCGCGGTCGCGCGGGCCTACCGGTGGCTCGCGGCCGGCGCCGCACTGTACTGCTCCGGCCTGGTCGTGCAGGGGATCCTCGGCGGCACGCTGAACCCCGCCCCCGGCCTGTCCTTCACCGACCTGCCGCCGCTGCTCGCCCTGGCCGCCGTGGCCATCGGCATCGCCATGCTCACCATGGCCGAACGGGAAGTCACCAGCTCCCCGCAGGAGGGTTCGGCGGGTTCGGTACTGCCCGGGCTCGCCGACGGTTACGTGATGGCCGTCGCCCTGCTGGTGATCGGCTGGTCCACGCTGTTCAGCGCCGAGTTCCACCGGTCCGGCGAACGGCCGGGCACGTTCCTGCTCGCGCTCATCCACCCGCTGGCCGACCTGGCCGTGCTCGGCGCGCTGCTGCCCATGGTCACTACCGCCTGGCGACGGGTCGCGCTGCCCTACCTGTCCCTGCTCGCCGTCGCTCTCGGCGACGCGCTGGCCGTGGGGCAGCGGGTGCTCGGCGGTCACCTGGGCGTCGCGGGCCAGCTGATGCCGGTGGTCGCGGCGTTGCTGCTCGGCGCGGCGCCGTGGCGGATGACCGAAGGGTTCGGGACCGGCTGGGCCCGCCGGACGTCGAGTTCGGCGGCGTCGACCATCATCGCGGTGCTGGCCGCCTGCGTGGCCACCCTGGTGGTGATAGCCAACGGCCTGGCCGGCGCGCCGGCGTCCGGGATCGCGCTGATCGTGGCCGGCGGCGCCGGGGTGCTCGTGCTGGCCGCGCGGGTCTTCATGCTGCTGCGGGAGAACCTGTCCGTGCTCGGCATCTGGCGGGAGTCCAGCCGAAGCCTGCGCGACCTGGCCAACCGGACCAGCGACGTCGTCCTGGTCTGCGACCTGGACGGCGTGGTCAGGTACGCGAGCCCGGCGGTCGAGGACTACGGCTACCCGCCCGGGACGCTGACCGGCCGGCGGCTGCTCGACTTCGTCCACCCCGAGGACCGGCCCGCCGTGCTGGCCTCGGTCCGGCTGGCCCTGGGCGGCTACGCCGAGGGAGCGGAGGGGTTCGAAGGGCTCGAAGGCTCCGGCCGGTTCCCGGTCCGGGTCCGGGCCGCCGACGGGACGTGGCGGCACGTCGAGTCCACCCTGCTGCGCTATCAGGCCCCGGGCGAGCCGGTCCAGATGCTGGTCACCGCGCGCGACGTGAGCGATCAGGTCGCGCTGCGCCAGCAGGTCACCCACCTGACCTTCCATGACGGCCTGACTGGGCTGCCAAACCGGGCCTACGTCGAGGAGCGCGCCAGGGACGTGCTGCACGACGCCGCGGTGGCCGCCAGGACCGGCGTCATCTTCCTGGACCTGGACCGGTTCACCGCGGTCAACGACTCGGTCGGCCACGGCGCGGGCGACCTCGTGCTGGCCCAGGCGGCCAGGCGGCTGCGCGCCGTCGTCCCGGTGCACGACACGGTGGCCCGCTGGGGCAGCGACGAGTTCGCCGTCCTGGTCGAGAACGCCGCGAGCGCCGAGGAGGTGGCGGAGATTGCCGAGCGGCTGGCCGGCGCGGTCGGCACCGAGCCGTTCCGGGTGGCCGGCCAGCAGATCGCGCTGACCGCGAGCGTCGGCGTCGCGCTGGCCGACGTGGACCCGCCCGGGCTGGTGCTGCGCAACGCGGACGTGGCCATGTCGCGGGCCAAGGACGCCGGCGGCGACCGGGTCGAGGTTTACGCCGCGCACATGCACGCGGACGTGGTCCGCAGGCTGGAGATCGTCAGCGACCTGAAGCAGGCCATCGGCAACGGCGAGCTCACCCTGCAGTACCAGCCGATCGTGGAGCTGGCCACCTCGCGGGTGACCGGGGCCGAGGCACTGGTCCGCTGGTGGCGCGGCGACCAGATGGTCCCGCCGCAGGAGTTCCTCGGCGCGGCCGAGGAGTCCGGCCTGATCGTTCCGCTCGGCGAGTGGGTGCTGCGCGAGGCGTGCGTGCAGGGTGTCGCCTGGAGGCACTCGTCCCCGGGGTCGCCGGAGGACATCGGGGTCTCGGTGAACCTGTCCGCCCGGCAGATCACGGCGCCCGCCTTCACCACCCGGGTGGCGGCCATCCTGGCCGACACCGGGCTGCCGCCCGGCGCGCTCACCGTCGAGGTGAACGAGCGGGTGCTGGTCGAGGCGGACGGGCTGATCGTCGAGCGCCTGGCCGAGCTGCACCGGCTGGGCGTCCGGATGGCCATCGACGACTTCGGCACCGGCTACTCGTCACTGGCCTACCTGCGCAGGCTCCCGCTGGACATCATCAAGATCGATCCCTCGTTCGTGGCCGGCCTCGGCCAGGACGATACGCTCAGCTTGCTGACCAGGACCGTGGTGCAGGTCGGCCGCGACCTCGGCCTGCGGGTCATCGCCGAGGGCATCGAGCAGCCGCGCCAGCTCACCGCGCTGCGCGAGATGGGCTGCGGCTACGGCCAGGGATTCCTGGTGGCCAGGCCGATGAGCGCCTCCGGCGTGGAGGCCCTGATCAGGACGTCGGGGGATGACTCCGAGGACTCAGCTGTCTCGGAATGTGAGACAACTCGCGTCAGCGGTTGACGCTCCGATTCCAAATGGCAGTAAGGTGTTACCCGTGAAGTACCCGCAGATCCTCGTACTTGGCCGGCGCGCAGGCAGCTGACCAAGCAGCTCACTGCGCGCTCCCCTCGACTGCCGTCCGGGCACGAGGGGATTTTTTTTGACATCCTCCCCGCTCGAAGGCAGGGATTCCAGCTACTACGCCGATTGGAGCAGCAGGTGAGGTTCGCGGTTCACAGGCCGGGTAACCCCGTCGCCTCCCCGCGCAGTCACGGCGTGCCCCGCCGCGATGTTCCTGGCCGCGTTCACGTCAGCGTTGCAGGTGAAATCGCAGGCCACGCAGGCGAAGATTGCTTGGCTCTTGCGGCTCTCCGCTGCCACGTGCCCACAAGCGCTACAGCGCTGGCTGGTGAATGCGGGTCTAATCTTCTCCAGCCGGTCAGACGCCTTGTCGCCCAGGCGTCGTACCAGCAGACCCCAGCCCGAGGCGAGGATGCCTCGGTTCAGCCCGGCCTTCTGCCGGACGTTCCGTCCAGGCGTCCCGGCGGTTCCCCTGGCCGAGCGGGTCATGCCCTTGACGTCCAAATCCTCGACCCTGATCAGGTCGAACCGGCGCGCCAGGTCGGTGCTGGTCTTCTCGGCCCAGTCCTTGCAGCGGTCGCCCTGGCGGGCCTTCAGCCCGGCGATGGCCAGCCGCACACGCGCGCGGCGGTTCGAGCCCCGCTTGGCGCGGGCGAGCTTGCGCTCCAGCCGCAGCAGGCGCTTGCGCTCGGACGCAGTCAGGCTGGGAACGTGCAGCAGCTCACCGGTAGACAGAGCCGCGGACACCGCGATGCCCCGGTCGATCCCCACGACCTGGCCGTTGCCCGGTGCCAGGACCGGATCGGGAATCACGGCGAAGGCGACGTGCCAGCGCCCGGCGCGGTCCAGAGTCACCCGGTAGGACTTGGCGCCCGGTGGTACCGAGCGGGACCAGCGGAACCGCACCCACCCGGCCTGCGGGACCCGCACCTGGCCGACGTCCTTGGACAGGCGGCGTACGTCCCATTTCCGCCCTCGCTGCCCGACGACGCGGAACCCCTCGTTCCGGCCCGCCTTGCGCCACGACGGTCGCCCAGCCGGGTTCTGCGGGTTGAAGAACGCGGCCATCGCCTTGGCGAAGTCCCGCAGCGCCTGCTGCTGAACCATCTGCGAGCCCGCGGCCAGCCACGGGTACTCCGCCCGGGCCTCGGTGAGCTGCCGGGACTGCTCCAGGTGTCCGGGAGCGCTCATCCGACCCGGGTGCCAGTGCTGATGCTGCTCGACCGCGAGGTTCCACACGTACCGGGCGTGGCCGCAATGGCCACGCAGCACCGCCTCCTGGGCGGGCGTGGGCAGCAGGCGCTATCGGGACATACGAACACACTAGCGACCACCACCGACATTAATAGGGAGGTGAAGCGGCGTCTCGTCTCCGGTCTGAAGACCGGGGCCTCCACGTCGCGATCCTTATGACCGAGCAGATGACGGGCCCCAAGGGACCCTCAGGGGCCGACCGGGCCGATAAGCCCGCGGGCGGTCCCAGCCCGCGGGACCTGGCCGCCCGCTCGCCCCATCGTGAAACCGTGCGCCCCGCCAGCCAGCCGCACGCGCCAGAGTCCGAGGCTGCCGTCCCGGCGCAGCAACTCCAGACGCAGGCCGCCGCGACCGAGCCGCCGTGCGTCCAGGTCACCAGCCCGGGAAAGGTCCGGGCCACCGGGGCGCAGGCGCTGGTCTACGCGCTCGAGCGGGTCGGCGCGGACGTGGTGTTCGGGATCCCGGGCGGCGCGGTCCTGCCGGCCTACGACCCGCTGCTCGACTCCAAGGCGATCAGGCACATCCTGGTCAGGCACGAGCAGGGGGCCGGCCACGCGGCCACCGGGTACGCGCAGGCCACCGGGCGGGTGGGCGTGTGCATGGCGACCAGCGGCCCGGGCGCCACCAACCTGGTGACGCCGATCGCCGACGCCTACATGGACTCGGTCCCGATCGTGGCCATCACCGGGCAGGTGCCCACCAACCTGATCGGCACGGACGGCTTCCAGGAAGCCGACATCGCCGGCATCACGATCCCGATCACCAAGCACAACTTCCTCATCACCAGGCCCGAGGACATCGCCCGCACCATCGGCGAGGCCTTCCACGTGGCTTCGACCGGGCGGCCCGGGCCGGTCCTGGTCGACGTGGCCAAGGACGCGATGCAGGCCACCACCGAATTCGCCTGGCCGGTTCCGTTCGACCTGCCCGGCTACCACCCGGTGACCCGGCCGCACGCCCGGCAGGTGCGCGAGGCCGCCCGGCTGATCAGCGAGTCGCGGCGGCCGGTGCTCTACGTCGGCGGCGGCGTGATCAAGGCGCGGGCCGCCGCCCAGCTGCGTGAGCTCGCCGAGCTGACCGGCATCCCGGTGGTCACCACGCTGATGGCCCGGGGTGCGTTCCCTGACCGGCACCCGCAGCACATGGGCATGCCCGGCATGCACGGCTCGGTGTCGGCGGTCGGCGCGCTGCAGCGGGCCGACCTGCTCATCGCCCTGGGCACCAGGTTCGACGACCGGGTGACCGGCAAGCTGGACACGTTCGCGCCCGGCGCGCTGATCGTGCACGCGGACATCGACCCGGCCGAGATCTCCAAGAACCGCCGCGCCGACGTGCCGATCGTCGGCGACTGCCGCGAGGTCATCGCCGACCTGGTGGCCGCGGTGCGAGCCGACCACGAGCAGGGCCGCCGCCCCGACCTGACCGCCTGGCGGGTTCAGCTGGACTCCTGGCGCGGCACCTACCCGCGGGGGTACGACGAGCCGGACGACGGCACGCTCGCGCCGCAGCACGTGATCGAGCGGATCGGCAAGATCGCCGGGCCGGAGGCGGTGTACGTGGCCGGCGTCGGCCAGCACCAGATGTGGGCGGCCCAGTTCATCGACTACGAGAACCCGGGCACCTGGATCAACTCGGGCGGCCTGGGCACGATGGGCTTCGCCGTGCCGGCCGCGATGGGCGCCAAGGTCGGCCGCCCGGACGCCACCGTGTGGGCGATCGACGGGGACGGATGCTTCCAGATGACCAACCAGGAGCTGGCCACCTGTGCCATCGAGGGCATCGGTGTCAAGGTCGCGGTCATCAACAACGGCAGCCTCGGCATGGTCCGGCAGTGGCAGACGCTGTTCTACAACGAGCGCTACTCCAACACCGACCTGCACCGGACGGCGGAACGGAAGCTAGCCGGCACCCGCATCCCCGACTTCGTCAAGCTCGCCGAGGCGTACGGCTGCGAGGGCATCCGCTGCGAGGAGGCCGCCGACGTGGACGCGGTGATCGAGCGGGCCATGGCCATCGAGGACCGCCCGGTCGTGGTGGACTTCATCGTGCACCGGGACGCCATGGTCTGGCCCATGGTCGCGGCCGGCACCAGCAACGACGACATCAAGTTCGCGCGCGGCCTGGCGCCCGACTGGGGAGGAAGTACAGAATGACCCGGCACACGCTGTCCGTGCTCGTGGAGAACAAGCCGGGCGTCCTGGTCAGGATCGCGGGGCTGTTCGCGCGGCGGGGCTTCAACATCGACTCCCTCGCCGTCGGGCCCGCCGAGCACGAGGAGATCTCCCGCATCACGATCGTGGTCAACTGCGAGGAGCATCCGCTCGAGCAGGTCACCAAGCAGCTGAACAAGCTGATCAACGTGCTGAAGATCGTCGAGCTCGAGCCGGGCGCGACGGTGCAGCGGGAGCTGATCCTGATCAAGGTCAGGGCCGACGCGGAGAGCCGGTCGAAGGTGCTCGAGACCGTCGGCCTGTTCCGGGCCAAGGTGGTGGACGTCGCGCTCGACGTGATCACCGTCGAGGCGACCGGGAACCGGGAGAAACTCGACGCGCTGATCAAGGTGCTCGAGCCGTTCGGGATCAAGGAGCTGGTGCAGTCCGGGATGGTGGCCATCGGCCGCGGCGGCCGCTCGATCACCGACCGCGCGCTGCGACCGGTCGAGCGCAGCGCTTAGATTCAGATTTCGTTCCGACGACACCACCGACGACACCACACAAGAAGGGCCCGTTTCAGTGGCAGAGATTTTCTACGACGACAACGCCGACCTGTCCGTGATCCAGCGCAGGCACGTGGCCGTCCTCGGGTATGGCAGCCAGGGGCACGCGCACGCGCTCTCGCTCCGCGACTCCGGCGTGGACGTGCGCGTCGGGCTGCCCGAGGGATCCAAGAGCCGCGAGAAGGCCGTCAACGACGGCCTGCGCGTGGTCACGCCCGGCGAGGCGTGCGAGGAAGCGGACCTGATCATGGTCCTGATCCCGGACCACCTGCAGCGCCAGCTGTATGCGGAGGCGATCGCGCCGTCGCTGGTGGAGGGCGACGCCCTGTTCTTCGCGCACGGCCTGAACATCAGGTACGACCTGATCAGCCCGCCGGACGACGTGGACGTGTGCATGGTCGCGCCCAAGGCTCCCGGCCACCTGGTCCGGCGCCAGTTCGCGCAGGGCCGCGGCGTGCCCGTGCTGGTCTGCGTCGAGCAAGACGCGACCGGCAACGCTTGGCCGCTCACCCTGGCCTACGCCAAGGCCATCGGCGGCACCCGGGCGGGCGCGCTGAAGAGCACGTTCACCGAGGAGACCGAGACCGACCTGTTCGGCGAGCAGACGGTGCTCTGCGGCGGCGTAGCCGAACTGATCAAGGCCGGCTTCGCGACCCTGGTCGAGGCGGGCTACCAGCCCGAGTCGGCCTACTTCGAGTGCCTGCACGAGATGAAGCTGATCGTCGACCTGATGTACGAGGGCGGCATCTCCAAAATGTACTGGTCGGTGTCTGACACCGCCGAGTACGGCGGCTACACCCGCGGCCCGCGGCTGATCAACGAGCAGACCCGCGAGGAGATGCGCCGCATCCTGGGCGAGATCCAGGACGGCTCGTTCGCCCGCGAGCTGGTCGAGGAGTTCGACGCGGGCAAGCCGAACTTCCTCAAGCGCCGCGAGGCCGAGCACAACGAGCAGATCGAGCAGGTCGGCGCGCGGCTGCGCCCGCTGATGTCCTGGCTCGCCGAGGACGAGTAACCGCGAGTAACCGCGTTTAACCGCCCCGGACGGGGTAGCGGGTCCCGATGGCAGTGAACAGCACGCAAACCAGGACCCGAAGCAACGCCCGCACGGGCAGGTCGCCGGCCACCCCGGCGGCCTCCGCCCGGCGCACCCGTCCGGGGCAGGTCGCACCCGCCCCGCCGCACCCGGTCCCCATCCCCGAGAGCCCTATCGCCGGGAGCCCTATCGCCGGGACCAGGCCGAAGCCGTCGGCGTCGGCGGCCGACGTGGTGAAGGCCTATCTCAAGGTCCAGGTCGCGACGCTGCGGTCGCTCGA
>WNFX01004786.1_pt1 | contig 13197 bp, 13 predicted proteins | sample 5400111 | NCBI WGS metagenome assembly WNFX01 (sample SAMN13153363, study PRJNA577476) | soil metagenome | isolation source: 40 cm soil or saprolite under grassland replicate 1 | place: USA:California | collected 2016-06-15
GCGGTGTGCTCGGCGGAGACGGTGCGGGCGGCGCTCGCCGAGCATCCCACGGTGGGCGAGGACCAGGCCGGTATGGTCCGCGACCTCGCCCTGTCACCGGATGGGGTGCGGGTGGTGGTCGGCAAGGCCGGCACCGGCAAGACCTACGCGCTCGGGGTCGCCCGGCACGCGTTCGCCCTGGACGGCTACCGAGTGCTGGGCGCGGCGCCCACGGGGATCGCGGCGACCAGCCTGGAGGCGGAGGGGTTCGAGGAGGTCGCCACCGTCGACCGCCTCCTGCACGAGCTCGACCAGGACGCCCCCGCCCACAACCACCATGCTTGGCGCGCCGCCCGGCACGACCAGGCCGAGGGGGCGGTGTTGGACGCCAGGTCGGTGCTGGTGGTGGACGAGGCCGGCATGGTCGGCTCCCGCAAGCTCGCCCGCCTCCTCCACCACGCTGACCAGGCCGGCGCCAGGGTCGTGCTGGTCGGCGATGACCGGCAGCTTGCGGCGATCGACGCCGGCGGCGGCTTCCGTGGCCTGCGGGTGCGGCTTGGCGCCAGCGTGCTGTCGGAGAACCGGCGGCAGCAGCAGGCGTGGGAGCGGGAGGCGCTGGAGCTGGTCCGCGACGGCCAGGTCGACCAGGCCGTGGGCGCCTACCGTGAACACGACCGCATGGTCCCAGCCACCTCCAAGACCGAGCTGACCCTGAACCTCGTGCGCGACTGGTGGCAGGCCCACCAGCAGGCCGAAGCCGCCGAGCGGGCCGGCGTGGCAGGTGGAGAGGCGGTGATCCTGGCCTACCGTCGCGACGAGGTCGACCGGCTCAACACCACCTGCCAACACGTCATGAACCTGAACGGCCGGCTCGGCGACCAGGCGCTCCAGGTCGGCGACCGCCAACTCCACGTTGGGGATCGGGTCGTGTTGGGCCGCAATGACCTCCAGAGACTGGGGGTCGCCAACGGCACCCGCGGGACCGTGACCGCCGTCGACCCCGAGCGGCGGGGACTCACCTTTAGGACCGAGCAGGGCCGCCAGCTCACCCTCCCCGCCGCCTACCTGGACGGGCCGGTGCCACCGGGCCGGCGGGTGGTGGACTTGGCGTATGCGACCACCGGGCACAAGGCCCAGGGGCTGACCCGTTGGCGGGCGCTGGTCCGCATCACGGGGCAGGAGGACGCCAACTGGCTGTACGTGCAGCTCTCCCGAGCCCGCCAGGACACCCGCCTGCACACCATCGTCGGCCCCGAACCCCACGCCGGCGAGGTGGACCTGCCCGACCGCGAGCCCCCCGACGCCTACCAGCAGCTCGCCGCCGCGCTGACCCGCCCCGGCGGCCAGCGGTTGGCGATCGACACCAGCGCGCGGTTGGACGTGCGCGCCACCCCAACCGTGGAGCTGCGCGCCGAACGTGACCGGCTCCAGGCCGAGCTGGATCAGGCGCCACCCGACCGCGCCCGGCTGTTAGAGCGAACGACCGAGCGGCGCCGGCAGGCCGAGCAGCAGCTCGCCGCGGTCGAGGCCGAGCATCCGGGGCAGGGCCGGGGTGGGCTGTTCGGCCGCCGCCACGACGCCCACCACGAGCAGGACGTGGCGGGGCGGGCGTTGGCGGCTCGCCAGGCCGAGCGGGCCGCCCAGGCCGAGGTCGAGGCGCGGGCGGCGCAGCAGCAGCACCAGGCGTGGGTGGAAGACCACCAGGACGTGGGCCACAACTACCGGGAGGTCACTGGGGAGCTGGCGTTGCGGTCCCGCCAGCGAGTCGCCTTCGCCGAGCTGGAGCAGCCCACCTACCTGACAGGCGTGCTCGGCCCGGTGCCGGAGTCGGTGCGTGGCCGCCGTGCTTGGCGGCAAGCCGCCCGGCAGGTCGAGGACTACCGCCAGCGCTTCCAGGTCGACGACACCGACCGACCCCTGGGACTGCCGCCGGGACGGTCCGACGCCGAACGCCAGCAGGCATGGCGGCAGACCAGCAGCGCGATCCAGCGCATGCAGGCCCGCCAGCAGCGCGAGCTTGACCGAACCGCATCACCGGGTTCCGTGAGAAGCATCGACAACCACCACGGCGAGTCCATCAGCCGGCATGCCGCCAGCCGCGATCCCAACCCGGTCCAGGGTCCCGAGCGCGCCGCCGGCTAACCACCAGGGAGGCCCCGATGGCCCACCAGCCCGCCCACTGGCCCCACGACGACCGAGACGAAGACCCGCCGGTCGGCGTCAGCATCCGCCCCCTCCAGCAGCTCCCCGACCTCGACCAGCTCCCCATCCCGACCAGCCCGGCCGTCCCGGCATTCACGGGCGAGCAGCGGGGCGGCTCCTTCGGGACCCCTGGCGGCTCCGCCATGGCCCACTACCAACGCGCCCGCGCCGGCGAGTGGACCCGGTTCGTCCGCACCCTGCCGTGGCGGCTGGCTGCCGTGGTGGCCACCGGCGGCCTAGCCGGCACCCTAGCCCACCCTGGCGGGCCGCGGCTGGCCGGCCCGGCCGCCGCGATCGCCGCCGCCGCGGTGGGCTGGCGGCTCCGCTTCCGCGTCTCCGCGGAGACCGTCGCCTGGCGGCGCGGCGTCCGCGGGGAGCGGCGCACCGCCCGCCACCTCCGCAAGCTGGCCCGCCAGGGCTGGACGGTCCTGCACGACCTGGCCATCCCAGGCAGTCGCGCCAACGGCGATCACCTGCTGATCGGCCCGCCCGGGGTGTTCCTGGTCGACTCCAAAGCCTGGCACGGCCACATCACCCTCGCCATCGACGGGTCCGCGTGGCACAACGGCCACCCGCTCGACCAGACCCTGGCCACCGTGCGCTGGGAAGCCCAGCAGCTCGCCGGCGCGATCGGCGCGCCCGTGCTCCCCCTCCTGTGCGTCCACGACACCCGCATCCCCTGGGACGAGATCTACGTGGACAGCGTCCCGGTGCTCACCCCGGCCAAGCTGCTGGCCCTGCTGCGGTCGCTGCCGGCCCACATGGACGACATCGGTGTGATGCTGCTGGCCGAGCACTCCCGCCACCAGCTACGCCCCGCCACCTAGGCAGACCACCAGAGGTTCTGTCCGTACCGCTGGTTGTGCGGGGAGTGGCCTGGCGGCCCAGAGAAGCGGTGGCATGGGCTGTTGCGATCGGCAACACTCCCAACGATGACCACGGTCCCGCCTCCGACCCTGTACCACCGCTGGGTGGGCTGGCACGCCCCTGCCATGCGGCGCGCCGCCGTCGTGGCCGCCATCGGGCTGCTCGTCACCCTCGTGCTCCTTGGGTTCGTGACGTGGGGATTGGCGGTGGTCGCAGGCTGGGACGCCGCCGCGCTCGCCTTCCTGATGACCGTGTGGCCGATCATCCTGCGAGCGGACGGCCCGCACGCCGAGCAGCTGGCCACGCGCGAGGACGAGACCCGCGGCTCCGCCAGGCTGCTGCTGGTCGGGGCGAGCGCCGCCAGCCTGCTGGGGGTCGGCTTCGCCCTCATCCTTGCGGGGCGAGAGGGCGGCGCACAGCGGGTGCTGCTGATCGGCGTCGCCGTGCTGACTGTGGTGCTGTCGTGGACCGTGGTCAACACCGTCTACGCCCTGCGCTACGCCGACCTGCACTACCGATCCAAGGCCACGGGCATTGACTTTGCGGACTCAGCCGGGCAGGAGCGGCCCACCTACCGGGACTTCGCCTACGTCGCCTTCACCATCGGCATGTGCTACCAGGTGTCCGACACCGCGGTGCGTGATCGCCGGATCCGGCGCACCGTGCTGGCCCATGCCTTGCTGTCGTACCTGTTCGGGGTGGTGATCGTGGGGGGTTCGGTCAACCTCATCGCCGGGCTGCTCCGCTGATCCCATCGGACCGCCCGAGCGGCCAACCTAGTGGTGTGTCGCTTAATAGTGATCTGTCGTAGTGTGGGTGGGATGGTGGCTGCGGCTGGGGCTTTGGAGATGACGGGTGGACAGCGGGCTGAGCTGGAGCGGCTTGCTCGTTCGCACACCGCGCCGGCTCGGGAGGTGCGCCAGGCCAAGGCGTTGTTGTGGGCCACGGACGGTGTTTCGAACGCCGAGATCGCTCGTCGGTGCGCGTCCACGCCGAAGTCTGTCCGTCGGTGGCGTAGCCGGTTCGCCGCGGAGGGAACCGCTGCGGTGGGGCGCATCCGGGCGGGGCGTGGCCGCCCTGTTGTGCTCGGCGACGATGTTGTGGAAGCGATCGTGCATGACACGTTGCACACGGTGCCCGAGGACGGCTCTGCGTGCTGGTCGACGAGGTCGATGGCGGCCCGGTACGGGATCGGCAAGGACACGGTGGCCCGGATATGGCAGGCACGGCGGATCCGGCCGTGGAAGGTGGAGACCTTCAAGCTGTCCACAGACCCGAGCTTCGAGTCGAAGCTGCGTGACGTGGTCGGCCTGTACGTGAACCCGCCGGCTGCCGCAGCGGTGTTCTGTTTCGACGAGAAAACCCAGGTCCAGGCTCTGGACCGCACCCAGCCGTCCCTGCCGATGGTGCCGGGGCGGGCCGGGACGATGACCCACGACTACAAGAGAAACGGCACCCTGGACCTGTTCGCCGCGCTGAACGTGGGCTCCGGGGAGGTGCTGCACGACACCCGCCGCTCCCACACCGGCCGTGACGTGCTGGCGTTCTTCCGCTGGATCGACATGCACGTCGACCCCGACCTGGAGCTGCACGTCATCTTGGACAACCTGTCGGCCCACAAGAGCCAGCCTGTCCGTGACTGGCTGGCCCACAAGAAACGCCGCCGCTGGCACCTGCACTTCACCCCGACCAGCTCGTCATGGCTCAACCTCGTCGAGTGCTGGTTCTCCGTGCTCAGCCGCAAAGCCCTTGACCAACACCAGCTTCACCTCCGTCGCCGAACTCGAAACCCGGATCGACTGCTGGGTCTTCCACTGGAACGACAACCCCGAGCCCTTCGTCTGGACCAAACCCGCCGACGAGATCCTCGACAAAGTCGCCCGCGGACAAGCCACTCTCGACCGGATCACCAAATCCGCGACGCACCACTAGTCTAGGCGCCGTCCGGTTGGGTCGGGCCGGCAGGCGTCCGTGCCGCGGTCATCGCGTGGATGGCCTTGGTCAGCTCCAGAATCTGGTTGGAAACCTGGAGTAGCTCCTGGTCTTGCTGCTCCTCTTCCTGGACGGTCCGCCACTGCTGGTTGGCCAGCACCTGGCGCTTCTCGTCGGCGCGGTTCTGGCTGATCATCACGAACGTCGACAGGAAGATCGCCTCCAGCGACACGATCATGGTCAGCAGCCCGAACGGGTAGTGCTCGACGCGGAAGCCGATCCAGGAGGCGAACCAGATGACGTGCAGGTAGACGAACTGCATCGACCCGGCGAACCGCGTGATCTGGTCGGCGATCCGGTTCTCCCGGCTCTTCCTGCGCTCCTCGGCGTGCTGCAGCAGCGCCGGATTGATTGGCATGGGTAGTGGCCTTGCGCTCACGGCTCCTCCTTGTTTGGTGGTTGCCTCGCGTGCTGGTCACCGGCCGCAAGTGCGCCGTGCCGGAGTGCTCTCAGGCCCAGGCCAGAGCAGGCCAGCCAGCCGCCACCTCGCGCGCCGACCGGCCCGGCCCGATGCCAGGGTCGGGTGGCGGTCAGCGGACCAGTTGTTCCGCCCGCTTGCCGGCCTGACGCAGGGTGAACGCGGCGAAGATCTCGCTCACCCCGTGAAAGATCGCCCATACCCCCACCAGGGTCACCAGCGTCAAAAGCGACCGCTGCCAGGACCGCACCGCCCACACCCCAAGCACCAGCTCGGCGGCCCCCAGCAGCAACTGGGTCCACCAGTAGCTCAGCTTGGGGCCGGCCAGCGCGCTGACCAGGTGCACGATCCCGAAGGCGATCAGGTACCAGGCCACCAGGATCGACACCACATACAAGGTGATGCTCGGCCACACGAAGGTGAGGATCCCGGCGGCCACCCCCAAGATCCCTGCGATGACAAACAGCCAGCGCCACCCCCGCACCCGGCTGGCCACCGCCAGCTGGGTCAGGCCGCCGAACAGGAACGCCACCCCCACGAAGGCGGCTACCGCGGCCAGGCTGCCCACGCGGTAGGACAGCACGAACAGGCCGAACCAGGTCCACAGGATCCCAAGGAGCAGAAACCACCACCAGATCCCCGAGACCTCCCGCGCGCCGGTCCCGATGGTGTCCCGCAGTGTGTCCGGCGGACTTGTATCACGTGTCATGACGCCCTCCCTTGCCGCCCGCCACCTCGCCGCGGGCCGATCACCCTCTCAGGAGCCCGCGGCGGCGTGGCCGGTCATCCCCTTGGGCCGTGGTGGGTCATGCCCGCCGATCGGGGCAGGGCTAGGCGCCCGCCGCGTTGGCGCGCTCGTCGGCGTAGGCGCGGGCGTCGATGGCGTCCAGCACCGCCAGCCGCGCGTTGTCGACCGTCCAGGCGGCGAAGTCGATCGCGTCGGCGGCGTCGGATTCCGCCCCGTCGGCCTGGCTGGCGGCAAGCTTGGCATCCACCTGGTCGGCCTGCCGTTCCATCTTCGCCTGCAGGTTGTCCGTTCTGGCGGCGGCGTCGGCCTTCATCTGCGCCCACTTGCTGCGCGCGTCGGCGGCGGCCTGCCCGGCCTGCTGCTGGGCGTCCTTGGCGGCCTGGTTCATGTCGACCTGGGCTTGGTCGATGCGCTGGCGCAGCTGCTCGCGGGACTCGCTGGCAGCCTGTTCGGCGGCCTGCTTGGCCTCGGCGGCGCGCTGCTGAAGTGCGTCGAGTTGTGCGGAGAAGTCCATGCTTCCTCCTTGGACGGCGCCGATCGCCGATCTTGCTGCTACAAGGTTCATCGGCTGCTCACCCCCGCGCACTGAGTCGATGGTCATCCGCATGCCGGCGCGCACTATGTGGCGGGCAACCGGCACCGAGCAGTGGTCGCGGGGAAGCGCCAGGGCCAGCTCAAGCTGCACGATGCCTCCTCCCCGTCGCCGTCGTTGGCGTGCTCGCCTGCTTCCCACCACCGATCAGGGCAACCACCGCGAGCGCCACCACGTGGAGCGCACGATCGGCCGGCTCAAGGCGCTCCGCCGGGGCGCAACCGCTTTGGTCAAGATCGCCGCCATCGTGCTGCTATGGCGGAGTGACAGTGCAAACACGGCCTGGCTACTCGTGTCCGTCGTCCTCGGGGTGGAACTCGCCGTGGCAGATGCCGCACAGGATCGGCCCGCGCTCGGCCTGCCTGGGCGAGACCCGGATGGAGCGCTCGGGATAGCAGTCACAGACCAGCTTGGAGCGGTTGAACGTCTTGCTCCCACCGTCGCCGTCGGTGTGGCCGTCGCCCTGGTCCTGGCCGCCGGCGCCGGGGTCGGGCTGGCCCTGGCCGGCCAGGCCGAGACGGCGGAAGGTGTCCAGGTGCAGGGTGATCGCGCTGTCGAGGTCGCTGATCGTCTCGGCGTAGACCTCGCGGGTGTCGTCGGTGAGTTGGACGTCGGAGAAGCCGTTGACCGGGTGGATCTTGGTGTCGGTGGGCCATTGCAGGCCCAGCTCGGCGGCCAGCTCCAGGTAGCGGCGGTTATGGTACTTGCCTTGGCGGCTGGTGTCTTTGATCCCGCGGACCTGGGCCAGCGCGTGGGCGGCCTCGTGCAGGATCGTGGTCAGCGTGTGGGTGGCGCCCTCTGCGAAGCACTCCCCGGCCACAAACAGCTCCGGCTTGCGGTCGGCTGCGACCTGGAGCTTGGCGTCCTGGCCAGCTTCGGGGGCAGGAGTGGCGATCGGCTGGGGGCGGCCGTGAACCCAGCGTTGCGCGCCGAAGTGGCCCCAGCGGGCATCGACGCTGGCGGCGGCGGCGTGGCGGACGCCGGTGCCGGTGATGAACACCACCTCGGGCAGGTCCGGGTGCTGGCGGCGGATGGTGGCCCAGGTGTCCTCCAGGGCGGTGATGAGGCTGGACCCGGAGGCGGTCGGCTGGGTGGTGGTCATGGCGGTGCTCCTGCGGCGGGTAGGTCCCTTTCGATGCCCTGATTGTCTCCTACTTTACTCGTACGAGTCAATCATACAACTGGGCGTATTCGTGGGTTAGCAGCCACCGCACGGCTAGTCGTCCAGGCCGCCGGTGGCCGGGGCGGTGATGTGGCCTTTGGCCCAGCCGACGAGCGGGTGGAGCTCCCACCAGTTGTGCAGGCCGTCGTGGCGGACGATGCCCCAGGCGGTGATGCGGTCGTCGTCGTGGGGGGCGGGGATGGGCAGCTCCGGGATGATCTCCAGGACCACGAATGCCCCGTCAGGGGTTTTGAGCACGACGTGGACGTCGCCGTCGAGCTCGCGGTTGACGTAGGTGACCTGCCCGTACACCCGCGCGCGGGTGGGCCGCCAGCGGCCCGCGACCAGGGTGTCGATCGTGGTGGGCCGGTACAGCCGCGCGTCGGTGGGCAGGTGGCCGCCAAGCCGCCCGTCGGCCCGGTTGAGCGCGATCCGCAGGCCGTGGTCCTGGACGCGGGCGACCAGCCAGCCGCCCAACCCGACCAGCAGGATCAGGGCGATGACGCCCACGCGGAGCTCCCGCCGCTGCGGGGCCGCCGCCGCGACGGGGGTGCGCAGCAGCCGGCCGGTCAGGCGCTCGGTGCGGTGGCGCAGGGGCAGCAGCGCCGCGGTGCAGGCCACGCCGACGGCCAGGCCGACCGCCACGTCGAGGGGGTAGTTGGCGCCGGTGGCGACCTGCCCGAGGCCAATCAGCAGCGCGGCCGCGACCGCCGCCAGCCCCCAGCGGCGGGCTGCCAGCAGCAGGCCACACGCCAGGGCCGCGGCGATTGCGGCCTGCAGGGAGAAGAACGAGCTGTCGCCGCGGCGGGTGCCGATGGCGTGCACGGCTTGAAGCGCCCAGTAGGGGCGGGGTCGGAAGTACAGGTGGTCGACGAGCTGGTGCAGGCCGAGGGCGGCCAGCGCGCCGACGACGGCCAGCGCCAGCAGGGTGATGGTCTGTGGCTCCCGACGGCGGATGGCACCAACGGCCAGCCACAGTAGGGCCAGGAGCGGCACGGCCAGCAGCCAGGTCGCCGCCACCAGGGCGAACAGGCGGCCGGGCTGATGCTGGGCGAGCCGGTTGACGAACTCGGCGGCGGATCGGTCGAGCGCGGCCATCAGTCACCTTCCTGATCGACCGGCGCGGCCACGGGTGCTGGCTGGGCCGGTTGGCCGCCGCGTGGCGGCGGGTGTGGGTCTGCGGTCCGGCTGTGCAGCGCCTGTACAGTACGGGTGGCGGTGAGCAGGACAAACAGCCAGGCTGCGCCGAGGGCGAGCGCGCCGAGCACGTCGGTCAGCCAGTGCGCCCCCAGGTACAGCCGCGACAGACCGACCAGCCCGGCCAGCAGCGCCGCGGCGGTCCAGCAGGTGACCTTGCGGCCCCAGCGGGGAGTGGCGGCGGCCAGCAGCGCGGCGAGCATGCCGTAGACGGCGGTGGCCTTGGTGGTGTGCCCGGAGGGGAAGGCGTAGCCGGTCCAGTGGCCGATCGCCTGGGCGGCCGGCGGCCGCGCCCGGCGGGTGAGGTCCTTGACGGTCTCCGACAGCGCCCAGGCGCCCACGTAGGCGCCGGCCAGCAGCCACAGCGGCCGCCAGGTCCGCCGACGCCACCACCACAGGAGCCCGACCGCAAGGAGCAGGCCGGCCAGCACGGCGGCGTTGCCCAGATCGGTCAGCCCACGCATGAGCGGGGTGACCCAGGCTTCCCGGTGGGCGACGAAGAACCGCTGGACCGGCCGGTCCAGCAGGGCGCCCTCGTCGCCGGCGAGCACGTCCTGGAGCACCGCCCCGAACGCCCAGCCAGCCGCGATGAGGCCGGCCGCGGTGGCGGTCAGCGACAGGCCGAGCGCGCCGCCGGGGCGTAGACGGCGGGCCAGGAAGGCGAGCTGGCGTTGGTAGCGGCCCCGGATGCGCTGGATCCAGGGCCGCTGGAGCTGCCGGTCGGCCAGGCCACGGACACGGTCGGGGTGGCCGGCGATCCAGCGGGCGGCCAGCACCACCGCGCCCACGACCACGGCGAGAAGCAAGAGCAGGAGGCTGGCCCGTCCCGCGGTGTGCTCGACCCGGCGCCAGCCGGTCCCGGCCAGGTAACCCAGAAACACGAACCCGCTCGCCCAGACCGCGCCACCGGCGGCGTTGTAGACCGCGAAGGTGCGGTAGCGCAGCCGGGCCATGCCGGCAAGCCCAGGGATCAGCGCGCGCAGCGCGGCGGTGAAGCGGCCAAGGAACACCGCCGGGCCGCCCCGGCTGGCCAGGAACCGTTCGGCCCGGTCCAGGTGCTCGTGTCTGACCAGCCGGCCGACCGAACTGTGCAGGATCGCCCGGCCCCAGCGCCGCCCGACCAGGTAGCCGACGGTGTCCCCGATGATCGCGCCGCAGATGGCGGCGGCCAGCACGGCGGGCAGGCTGACGCGGTGCTGGAAGGCCAGCACCCCACCCAGCAGCACCGCGATCTCGCCTGGCACCACGACACCGACGAACACCGAGGCCTCCAGCGCGGGAAGCAGGAACACCACCGCCAGCGCGGCCCAACCATGCAGCGCCAAGATCCGGTCGGCCACCTGGCCCATGGCAGATCCCCTCGAATCGACACCGGTCCGGCGGTCGCGGATCGTTACGCGCTCGCAGGCGGTCACGTCTCGATCAGACAGCGTAACACGTGCTACAGTCCCGGCTCGTGAGCACGATCGGCAACGACCACGCCCCAGACCAGCGCCAGGACCGGCCGCGATGGACGGTGCTGGTGATGCGGCTGCCGGCCGACCCGTCCCGCCACCGGGTCGCGGTCTGGCGGGAACTCCGCCGCGTCGGCGCGCTCATGCTCGGCCAGGGGGTGTGGGCGGTGCCGACCACACCCGCGTTCACCCAGGGCGTGGAGCGCGCCGTTAAGCTGGCCAGGCGGGGCGACGGCGAGGTCGTGCTGCTGGACGCGGCCGGTCGCGACGAGGCCAACAGCGCCCGCCTGGAGGCGTTGTTCACCGCGGCTCGGCAGGCCGAGTGGGCCGAGTTCATCTCCGAGTGCGGCAAGTACGAGGCCGAGCTGGACAAGGAGATCCGCACCCAGAAGTTCACCCTGGCCGAGCTGGACGAGGAGGAGCAGAGCCTGGAGCGGCTGCGCCGCTGGTACCGCGACATCAAGCTCCGCGACCTGTTCGGCGCCCCCGCAGCCGTCGAGGCCGAGCAGCGCCTCAAGCACTGCGCCGAGCGGCTGGAGGACTACGCCGACCGCGTCTACCAGGCCGTCCACCAACCCTGACCCGCCGCTTGTGGCGTCCCCGACCAAGGAGTGTCGTCCCTGGTGCTCAGCTACCTGCAAGCCGTCGTGATCGGCCTGCTGCAGGGCGTCACCGAGCTGTTCCCCGTCTCCAGCCTGGGTCATTCGGTGCTGGTGCCGGCGTGGCTTGGCTGGCACGGCGTCGTCGGGCAGCAGTCCGCTGGGGAGTCCCCGTACCTGGCGTTCCTGGTCGGGCTGCACGTGGCCACCGCGCTGGCGCTGCTGGTGTTCTTCCGCGCCGAGTGGGTCCGGATCATCCGCGGGCTACTGCGCTCGCTTGTTCGACGCAAGATCGAGACGGCCGACGAGCGGCTTGGCTGGCTGCTGGTGGTCGCCACCATCCCAGCCGGGCTGGTCGGCGTCGGGTTTGAGCATGCGTTGCGCACGCTGTTCGCCAAGCCGCTGGCCGCCGCGGTGTTCCTGACCTGCAACGGGCTCATCCTGCTGGGCGGGGAGTGGCTGCGCCGGCGGGCGACCAGCCGCCAGGAGCTGGCCGCGCGACTGGATCCCGCACGGCTCCACGCCACTGTCGGCCTTGTCGAGCAGGGCGCCGCCGGCCAGTCCGCTGAACAGCAGCTAGAGGGCGGACGGGTCCGTCCCGCCCGGGCGCAGCGCAGGACGCAGCCAGCCGTCCCGGCCGCCAACGCCCGGCTGGCCAGCTTGGCGGTTGGCGAGGCGCTGCTGATCGGCTCGGCGCAGATCCTGGCGTTCTTCGCCGGCATCAGCCGCTCCGGGGTGACCATGGTCGCCGGCCTGGCCCGCGGGCTGGACCACGAGGACGCGGCCCGGTTTGCGTTCCTGCTGGCCACCCCGATCATCCTGGCCGCCGGCGTCTACAAGCTGCCCGACCTGCTCGGCCCGCTGGGCAACGGCATCCGCGGGCAGGTCGTAGTCGGCAGCCTGGCCGCCGGGGTTGCCGCCTGGCTGTCGGTGCGCTTCCTGACCCGCTGGTTCACCACCCGCACGCTCACCCCGTTCGCGATCTACTGCCTGCTCGCCGGAGTGATCTGCATCGTTCGGTTCGCATGAGCGCCGCCCGCGGGTGCGCGAGGCCGCCTGGTGCACTGGGGGTGGTGAGGATGCCGAGACGGTTGCCGGACGGCTGGCTGGTCGGGGTCGGGCTGGGGCTGCTGGTCGCGCTGGTCGATCGTGTCGAGAGCGACGCCGGCCAGGTGCTGCTGGTGGTGACGGCCGCCGGGGGCGTGCTGGGCGGGCTGCGGCCGCTGGGGTGGTGGCGGTGGGGCCTGCTGGTTGGCCTGGCCGTCCCCGCCACGGAGGAGCTGGCCCGGCTGCGAGGGTGGGCCGCCCCGGTGCCCGCGGACCCGGGCGGGGCGATCGTCGCGGTCGGCCCCGCACTGCTGGGCGCCTACCTGGGGATGGTGGTTGGCCGGCTGCGCAGCGGCAGGCCGCAGTAGCCGCTCGCCACGCCGCCAGGCAAGGTGACCCGGCAGGTGCGGTCCCTGGACAGTGATCCAGACGACCACCAGCACCGCGACCCGGCCCGTTGCCGCAGGCGCCCGGCCGCCGCATCGAGGCGCACCGCTAGGCAAAGCCCGCGCCACCCCGCCACGACCGGGCCCAGTAGGCAGGCAGCCTGCCAAGCCCAGCCTCTACCCCGTGTGGGTAACAGCAGCTACAATCCTCTACGTAACTGAGACGTCCGACCCGCTGATGCCCTGGCCGCAGGAGGATCCAACTATGCAGCAGCCTGCCCTGCCCCTAACCGACCGCCTGCGAGAGGCGGCCATCGCCCACGGCGAGCAGCTCCTCGCCGAGGTGCCCGCCACCATGCGGCGGCTGCGGCTGCTGCTGCTGGTGCTGTCGATCAGCGTGCCCACCTTCCTGCTCGCCTGCCTGGCCCTGCTGGCCTGGCGGCTGCTCGGCTAGCGGTGGCGGTCGGCGAGCCCGCCGGGGCCGGCGGACCCCCCCCTGCAACGCCGGCCCCGGCGAGCTGGCGGACCCGGCCGCTGCTGGCGGCCGGGTTCCT
>WNFX01006509.1_pt1 | contig 13196 bp, 10 predicted proteins | sample 5400111 | NCBI WGS metagenome assembly WNFX01 (sample SAMN13153363, study PRJNA577476) | soil metagenome | isolation source: 40 cm soil or saprolite under grassland replicate 1 | place: USA:California | collected 2016-06-15
CGTATGTCGGCAAGGGCATCGCACGCGCCGACGTGCCGCCGAAAGCCGAGGGAACGGCCAAGTTTGGCATCGATGCGCGCCAGCCCGGCCAGCTTTATGCGGCGATCCGTCATTCGCCGCGGCTCGGCGGCTTGCTGCGCAGGGCGACGCTCCCGGATGGACTACCGGGCGTGCGTGGACTTGTCGAAGGCGCCGACTACTTTGCGGTCGTCGCAACGGGCTATGCCAAGGCTGCCACCGCCCTCGAGAAGGCGGAAGTGGCCTGGGATGACAGCAAGGCGCTCAGCGTTTCCACCAATGACGTGTTTGCCGCCTACCGGGCCGCGCTCGATCAGGGCACGGCCTTCGAGCCACGCTGGGTCATCGACAGCGCCGGCGATGCGGCCGCGGCCAAAGGCCGTAAGGTCGAGGCGACCTACGAGGCGCCGTTTCTGGCGCATGCGACGATGGAGCCGATCAACGCCACCGCGCTGGTCACCGACAGCGGCGTCAAGATCTGGGCCGGTCATCAATCGGGCTATCTCGTGAAATTGCTGGCGGGCCGCGCCGCGGGCGTCGCCAGCGACGCGATTGAGATCGAAACGCCGTATCTCGGCGGCGGCTTCGGCCGTCGGGCCGATGTCGGCTATATCGTCAAAGCCGTCGAAATCGCGCGTAAATTCAGAGGCACGCCGGTCCAAACCATCTGGAGCCGCGCCGAGGACATGCGGGACGACTTCTACCGACCGGCGGCCATGGCCGACGCGTCGGCGACGCTCGACGGCGAGGGGCTGCCCACCGGACTGACTTATCGCATCGCCGTCCCTGCCGTGACGGAACGGTTCGTGTCCCGCATTTTTCCGGCGGCCAAGGGTGGATTGCTGGCAGACCGTTCGACGGTCGATGGTGCAGTTTTTCCGTTCTACGGCCTGCCCCATCGCAGCATTGAGAATTTTGCCGTCGACCTCGGCATTCCCGTCGGCTTCTGGCGGTCGGTCGGCTACAGCCTGAACAACTTCTTTTTCGAGACCTTTATCGACGAGCTCGCGGCGGCGGCCGGGGTCAAGCCGATCGACTATCGGGCGCGGCTGCTCGCGGCTGCCAAGGGCACCGAGGCCTCCAAGCGCGCCGGCGCGATACTGGCGCGCCTTGCGCGCTTCGACGTAGACAACCCGCTCGGAACGGGTACGACCGGTACCAGAGCCGGGCGCGGAGTCGCGCTGTCGGAATGTTTTCACTCCTTCGTCGGTCAACTTGCCGATGTCGAAATCACCGGCAACCAGGTCCGCGTCAAGCGGGTGCTCGCTGTCGTCGACTGCGGCATGGCGATCGATCCGCCCAACGTAGCAGCGCAGGTCCGCAGCGCCATCAACTTCGGTCTGTCAGCGGCGCTGTACGGCAAGGTCGATATCGACAAAGGCAAAATCGTGCAGGAGAATTTCGATACTTATCCAGTATTGACTCTCGACGACGCGCCGGAAATCGTCGTCGAGATCGCAAATTCGGGCTCTCACATCGGCGGAGTAGGGGAAATCGGTACGCCGGGCATTGCGCCTGCAGTCGGCAATGCCATTTTTGCGGCAACCGGCAAGAGATTGCGGTCGCTCCCTTTCAGTCTTGGATGACCGTACGCAATTAGTCGACACCGAGAGGCGGTCGGTAGTGGGCCAGCCAATTAAGGGGCCCACTACCAGGCGGTCGGAGAGGTCTCGGGCCACACAACCTTTCCTCTTGGCCGGTACGAAGTGAGGCATACACTGGCAGGGGCGAGACATGGCGCAGGCGCCGACGGGCTGATCGAATGAGACGGCGGGAGTTCATGGCGCTGATTGGCGCGGCGTCGGCGTGGCCGCTCGCGGCGCGCGCTCAGCAGCCGGCGATGCCCGTGATCGGCTTTCTGTGCAGCGGATCCGCCGAGGCTTTTGGCCCACAAGTGGCGGCGTTTCGCGACGGCCTCAAAGAGGCCGGTTATGTCGAGGGGAGAAATGTCGCCATTGCATTCGCTTGGGCGGGGGGTCGATACGACCAGCTGCAATCGCTGGCCGCCGATCTGGTGAGCCGGCGGGTTGCCGTCATTGCCGCGGTGGGCGGTGCTGTCGCAGCGCTTGCCGCCAAGTCCGCAACCTCAACCATCCCCATCGTGGTCGCGATCGGCGACGACCCGGTAAAATTTGGAGTGGTTGCCAGTCTCAGCCGCCCGGGCGGCAACATCACGGGCGTAACCCTGTTCATCGACATTTTGACGGCAAAACGGCTGGAGCTCCTGACCGAGATCGCGCCCGCGGCCGCGCTCGCCATGATCATCAATCCGCGCAATCCGAATGCCGAGACCGAAGCCAGAGACGCGCAAGCAGCGGCGCAACGAAGCGGACGGGAATTGCGCGTACTGACCGCCGGTAACGAAAGCGACATCGATGCGGCGTTCGCGAACATCGCCCAGCAGCCGGGCGCGGCTCTGACGATCGGCACCGATACGTTCTTCTTCAGTCGGCAGGATCAGCTCGTCGGGCTTGCGGCCCGGTATGCGATACCGACGATCTATTTCCACCGCGCGTTCGGGCTCGCCGGTGGCCTGATCACCTATGGCTCGACCTTTACCGAGGAGTTCCGCGTGGCGGGACGATACGCCGGCCGAATTCTTGCGGGCGAGAAGCCGAATGACTTACCGATCCTGCAGCCGAGCAAGTTCGAGCTGGTAATCAATTTGAAGACCGCCAAGGCGCTCGGCCTCGCTGTGCCGCCTACTTTGCTCGCCCGCGCCGACGAGGTGATCGAATAAGGCGACAGCGGCGATTTCGGCTTGGGGTCGATCGCGTCGATTCGAGCACGAGGCGACGCCGATGAGGTTGGCAGCATCCGGCTGAGCGAGGCATAATTCCAGCGCCGCTCGTTCAGGTGCTCGGCGAGGATCATCAGCTTGATGGCTGGTACGGGGAATTTCAATGACTTGAGCCGGACCGGCGTCCCCGACCACAAGGCGCCGCGGCGCTGCGGCTTCATCGCCATCCTCGGCGCGCCTAATGCCGGCAAGTCGACGCTCGTCAATGCGCTCGTCGGCTCGAAAGTGGCGATCGTCACCCACAAGGCGCAGACGACCCGCAGCCTCACCAGAGGCATCGCGGTCGAGGGTGCCTCCCAGCTGATCTTCATGGATACGCCGGGCATTTTCGCGCCCAAGCGCCGGCTCGACCGGGCGATGGTGACCAGCGCCTGGGGCGTGGCCCAGGACGCGGATCTCGTCTCTCTGCTGATCGATGCCCAGCGCGGCCTCGACGAGGAAGCGCGCGCCATCCTGGAGCGGCTCGCCCCGTTGCGGCAGCCGAAGCTCCTGGTGCTGAACAAGATCGATCTCGTGCCGAAACCCGGATTGCTGGCGCTTTCGGCCCAGCTGAACGAGGCCGCCGCGTTCGAAACGACGTTCATGATCTCGGCGCTCACCGGCGACGGCGTCGCCGATCTCAAGCGCTGGCTCGCCGACCGCGTTCCCGAGGGGCCGTGGCACTACCCGGAGGACCAGCTCACCGACGCGCCGCTGCGCCAATTCGCCGCCGAGATCACCCGCGAAAAACTCTATCTGCGCCTGCACCAGGAGCTGCCGTATCGCTCCACGGTGGAAACGGATGTATGGAAACAATTGAAGGACGGCTCGGTGCGAATCGAGCAGACCATTTTCGTGGAGCGCGAGAGCCAGCGCAAAATCCTGCTCGGCAAGGAGGGGCGCACCATCAAGGCGATCGGATCGGAAGCGCGCCGCGAGATCGCCGAGGCGGTCGAGGCTCCGGTGCACCTGTTTCTGTTCGTGAAGGTGCGCGAGCACTGGGGCGAGGATCCCGAGCGCTACCGCGGGATGGGATTGGAGTTCCCGAAAAATTGACGGCGTTCAAGACGGGCTAGCGCAATGGAATGGATCGACAGCGGCATCGTGCTCGGCGTGCGTCGCCACGGCGAGGCCAATGCGATTGCCGAGCTGATGACCCGCGCGCACGGCCGGCATCTCGGTCTCGTGCGCGGCGGGGCCGGCTCGCGGCTGCGGCCGGTGCTGCAGCCGGGCAACTCCGTCCGCGCCGTGTGGCGGGCCCGGCTCGACGAGCATCTCGGACATTTCGTGGTCGAGGGCCTGGAGCTGCGCGCGGCCGCGTTCCTGCCGGTCTCCCATGCGGTCTTCGGGGTCACGCATCTCGCGGCGCTGTGCCGCCTGCTGCCCGAGCGCGATCCGCACCCGGCCGTTTACGACGCCGTCGTCGCCATCCTCGACCGCATGCACGATCGCGCGCTCGCCGGTGCACACGTGGCACGGTTCGAGCTGCAGCTGATTGCCGAGCTCGGATTTGGTCTCGATCTCGACCGCTGCGCCGTCACCGGCGAAGCCGCCGATCTCGCCTATGTGTCGCCGAAATCGGGCCGGGCGGTCTCTCGCGCCGCGGGGGTGCCCTGGCAGGACAAGCTGCTGCGCCTGCCCCGGTTTCTGGTCGAGGAAGAACCCCGGACCGCGCCTTCGCCGGAGGAGCTTGCGGATGGGTTGGCGCTGACGGGCTTTTTCCTCGGCCGCTATGTGTTCGAGCCGCGCGGCCAGGCCCAGCCGGAAGCGCGTGCGCATTTCCTCGCCGCCGTCCTGCAGGCGAGGCGGGCGGCGGGCTAATCACCGAGCGCAGCGAAGCCCCACCGCCTGCTCCAGCAGCACGTTTTTGCCGCGAAAACGCGGGTTTTCTGGAGGTATTTTTGAAAATCTTTCGAGCGGAATCATAAGGTTGATGCATTTCAATTCGCTAAAGCGCGTCTTTGAGATGCAACAGGTAATTTTACAATCCTTGAGTGTGAAATATCGCCCCGGTGCCTCAACAGGTCTTCCAGCAATATTTGTATCCCCAGCGCCACTTGCACTTTTCGCAGGTGTTCACCGGTTCCTTGCACGGATACCAGCCCCAGCCGTGCCAGCCCCAGCGCTTTTCGCGGCAGGCTGCCGCCTCAACCGGGTTCAGACGCTCGGCGGCGGCGCGAATCCCGGCCGATCCAAATGCCTCGGCCCGGCTCGAAGTCGGCGGCCCGGCGATGAGGATGCCGGCCGCGATCAGCATGAAACCGATCTTTCGCATTTCCCCCTCCCGCGGCTCCCTCCGGACGAGCCGATCCCTCCAAGTCCCGCTCTCCCATCGGAATTTGCGGGCGCTCCACGCGTAGCCTACGCGACCGGCCAATGGCAACAGCGGGCCCCGCTCACCGGCACCACAGGCGCCGATGGCACTTTACCGGGCCGCACCAGCGGCGAATCCGGCACCAGGCCTCGGTTGCCAGCGAACCGGCGCCGACTGCTTGGCGGATCGCCGGCGCGTTCGCCGGGCCGGCCGAGGCGGGCGGGGGGCCGACCCAGCCGAAAGCCAACGCGGCGATCGCCGCGAGCATCAAGCTTCGCATGAGCATTCTCCTGTCGTGGACCTCGCCCGTTACGGTTCGCCCCTTGTTCGGGGTTGATCCAAGCATTACCCATCGGCCATGGGCAAACGATTGATTCCCCCCCAGGAACCCTCCGAAGTGCAGGAGATCGCGCTGCGCGACGCGCTCGAGGAGCGCTATCTCGCCTACGCGCTCTCCACCATCATGAACCGGGCGCTGCCGGATGCGCGCGACGGGCTCAAACCCGTGCACCGGCGCATCCTCTACGGCATGCGCCTGCTTCGGCTCGATCCGGGCGCGGCATTCAAGAAGTCCGCGAAGATCGTCGGCGACGTGATGGGCAATTTCCATCCTCATGGGGACCAGGCGATCTACGACGCGCTGGTGCGGCTGGCGCAAGATTTTACCCAGCGTTATCCGCTCATCGACGGACAAGGCAATTTCGGCAACATCGACGGCGATAATCCGGCGGCCCACCGCTACACCGAAGCGAGGATGACCGAAGTCGCCCGCCTGCTGCTCGATGGGATCGACGACGACGCGGTCAATTTCCGCGCGAGCTACGATGGTCAATTGGAGGAGCCGGTCGTGCTGCCGGCGGCCTTTCCCAACCTGCTGGCCAACGGCTCGCAGGGCATCGCGGTCGGCATGGCGACGTCGATCCCGCCGCACAATGCCGCGGAACTGTGCGATGCGGCGCTCCACCTGATCGACCACAGGCGGGCCAAGAGCCGCGAGCTGATGGGGTTCGTGCCGGGTCCCGATTTCCCGACCGGCGGGATCGTCGTCGATAGCGCCGAGACCCTTGCCGAGGCCTATGCCAATGGTCGCGGCTCGTTCCGGGTGCGGGCGCGCTGGGAAAGGGAGGAGACCGGGCGGGGCACCTACGTGATCGTCGTCACCGAGATCCCGTGGCTGGTGCAGAAATCGCGGCTGATCGAGCGCATCGCCGAGCTGCTCAACGAGCGAAAATTGCCGCTGCTCGCCGACGTGCGCGACGAATCGACCAAGGACGTGCGCCTCGTGCTCGAGCCCCGCGCCCGCACCGTCGATCCGGCGTTGCTGATGGAATCCTTGTTCAAGCTCACCGAGCTCGAGAGCCGCATTGCGCTCAACATGAACGTGCTGGTGAAGGGCCGCGTCCCGCGGGTGATCGGGCTCGCAGAGGCGCTGCGCGAATGGCTCGACCACCGCCGCGAAGTGCTGCTGCGCCGCTCGCGCCACCGCCTGGCCGCGATCGAGCACCGCCTGGAGGTGCTCGGCGGCTATCTGGTCGCCTATCTCAACATCGACAAGGTGATCAAGATCATCCGCGAGGAGGACGAGCCCAAGCCGGTGCTGATGAAGCGTTTCAAGCTCTCCGACGTGCAGGCCGAAGCCATTCTCAACATGCGGCTGCGCAATTTGCGCAAGCTCGAGGAAATCGAGATCAAGCGCGAGGACAAGTCGCTGCGCGAGGAGAAGGGCGAGATCGAGAAGCTGCTCGGGTCCGACAAGCTGCAGTGGAAGAGCGTCGCCGCCGAGATCAAGGAAGTGCGAAAAACCTTCGGTCCGGCGACCGGGCTCGGCAAGCGCCGCACGCATTTCGGCGAGGCGCCCGAGCACGACGACGCGGCGGTCGAGGCGGCCATGATCGAGCGCGAGCCGGTCACAATCGTGGTCTCCGAGAAGGGCTGGATCCGCGCGCTGCGAGGCCACGTCACCGATCTCTCCGCCGTCGCGTTCAAGACCGACGACCGGCTGAAGCTTTCGTTCTTCGCCGAGACGACCTCGAAATGTCTGGTGTTCGCCACCAACGGCCGCTTCTACACGCTCGAGGCCTCGAAGCTGCCGGGCGGCCGCGGCCACGGCGAGCCGATCCGGCTGTTCGTCGACATCGAGCAGGAGGCCGACGTGGTGACCGTGTTTCCGTTCCGGGGCGGACGCAAGTTTCTGGTCGCGAGCCGTGCCGGACGCGGCTTCGTGGTGCCGGAGGACGAGTGCGTCGCCAATACCCGCAAGGGCAAGCAGGTGCTCAACGTCGATCTGCCCGACGAGGCGCGCGCCATTGCGCCGGTGGAAGGCGAGCTCGTGGCGGGCGTCGGGGAGAACCGCAAGATGCTGATCTTTCCGCTCGAGCAGGTTCCGGAGATGACGCGCGGGCGCGGGGTGCGGCTGCAGCGCTACAAGGACGGCGGGCTTTCGGACGTCAAAACCTTCCAGGCAACCGACGGGCTGACCTGGATCGATCCGGCGGGGCGGACCTACACGCTATCCATCAAGGACCTCGCCGATTGGCGCGGCAATCGCGCCGACGCCGGGAGGCTGGCGCCGAAAGGCTTTCCGAAAACCAACCGGTTCGGGCCGCTATCGGAGAACGGCAAGGACTAGGTCGCTGTTACCGAGATTTTGCCTGGCTGGAAAGTTACGAAATCCGGTTGGGGATTGCCGGGATTTGCCTGCGGTTCCAGTTGCTTATCCGATTCATCTTACGAACAAAACGGGCTCAGAGAGACTGCAGACGCCTAGTCTTGGTTGTCAGGTTCGAATTGCAAACGATTCGCAATTGGCTATGTATCGCAGATGGCCGAAGCGCGGAACCCTTGCGGACATCCCCTGACGGAATCGATCGCCGTGCGGGGCTCGCTCTCGGAGCGGACGGCGGCGGCGGCGCGCGAGGTTTTGGCCGGCCGGCGGCGGGGCGTGCGCGCCTATCTGCCATTCGCCGGTCCGGCCGTGGTCGCCTCGATCGCCTACATGGATCCCGGAAATTTCGCGACCAACATCCAGGCCGGCGCCAAATACGGCTACGGCCTGCTCTGGGTCGTGCTGCTGGCCAATCTGATCGCCATGCTGTTCCAGGCCCTCTCGGCCAAGCTCGGCATCGTCACCGGCCGCAACCTCGCCGAGATGTGCCGCGATGAATTTCCGCGGCCGATCGTCTGGGCGATGTGGGTCATCAGCGAGATCGCCGCCATGGCGACCGATCTCGCCGAATTCCTCGGCGGCGCCATCGGACTGGCGTTGCTGACGGGGATGCCGCTGCTCGCCGGGATGGTCGTTACCGGGATTCTGACTTACGGGATCCTGATGTTCGAACGATTCGGGTTCCGCCCGTTCGAGCTGATCATCGGCGCCTTGGTCGGCGTCATCGCGCTGTGCTATCTGGTCGAGATATTCATCGCTCCGGTCGATTGGCGCGCCGTGGCCGTGCACAGCGTGCTGCCGCAGATCGCCGACGCCGGGGCGCTGCTGCTCGCGGTCGGCATCATCGGCGCCACCGTCATGCCGCACGCCGTCTATCTACATTCCGGCTTGACCCAGGCGCGCACGCCTGGCCGCGACGAGGCGGAGCGGCAGAAACTGGTGCGCATCTCCAACCACGAGGTCGTCATCGCGCTGGCCGTCGCCGGGCTGGTCAACATGGCGATGGTGATCATGGCCTCGGGCGCGTTCCATGCGGGACACAGCGAGGTCGCCCAGATCGAGACGGCCTATCACACGCTCACCCCCTTGCTCGGAGCGGGCGCGGCGGGCGTGTTCCTGGTTTCCCTGCTGGCCTCCGGCATCTCGAGCTCGGCGGTCGGAACCATGGCCGGCCAGCTGATCATGCAAGGCTTCGTCGGCTTCCGCATCCCGGTCTGGGTGCGGCGGCTGGTGACGATGCTGCCCGCCTTCGTGGTCGTCGCACTCGGCGTGAATGCGACCGACGCACTCGTCGCCAGCCAGGTCGTGCTCAGCATCGCGCTGCCGCTGCCGATGATCGCGCTGCTGCTGTTCACCGGACGCGCCGATATCATGGGCCGGTTCGCCAACGGCCGGCCTACCGCGGTCGCGGCTTTGGTCGGGACCGCATTGGTGCTGCTGCTCAACGCGATCCTGATCCTGCAGACGTTCGGGGTGCCGTTCCCGGGGCTGTCCGCGGGCTAGTCTCGAGCCGATCGCATTCGGCTCTGGCAACCCGCAAACAGGCTTGAACCGCAGAGTCCGCCAGCCGCCGTAAACCTTTGATTATCTTCGGCGGATCGCCCATTCTGGGTGGGGCCCACACCGGAGATGCCCATGGTCCGCCGCGGCTTGCTCGTCCTTGCGATCCTGCTCGTCCTGCCCTTGGCCGCGCACGCCCAGCAGCGCAAACCCGATGCGGAAGCGCCGAAAGTGCTGCTCGACACCGAGCGCGTGCGCGTGACCGAGGTGCGGGTCAAGCCGGGCGCCAAGTTCGAGCTCAAGGGCCAACCGTATCAATTCATCTATATGCTGACCGACGGCTCCTTGGTGTTCTCGCCCCCGGGCAAAATGCCCTATCAGTTCCTGCTCAAAGCCGGCGAGGTCTCGCTGCTGCCCTCGCAATCGATCGCCGAGAACGACGGCGAGAAGGAGCTGCGTGCCGTCCTGGTGGAGATCAAGGAAGGCACGCGGGTCGCGACCAAAGCCTCGACCGGCAAAAGCAAGGCGCGCGCGGTCCGTAGCCGGGCCAAGCCCAAGACGCGAGCGCCGGCGGCGCCTCGACCGCAGGCTACGCCGCGTCGCTCAGGATGATTGCCGCTCGCGCAAAAACTTGGCGCGCTGGCTGGCGCCGGCCATCAACATGCCGAGATCGTTGCCGGCGATGATCACGCGCATCCCCATGGCGACATATTTCCCCAGCAGTTCCTCGGTATAGACGCCGCCCATGCCCGGCCACTTGCGGTGCTTGCGGCAGGCGGCGATCACCTGGTCATAGGCGCGCGCGACCTCGGCGTGCCCGAACTGGCCGGGGAAGCCCATCTCCATCATCAGGTCGTTGGTGCCGATCAGCAGCACGTCGACGCCTTCGACCGCGGCGATGGCCTCGGCGTTGGCGATCGCCTGCGGGGTCTCGAGCATCACCACGACCAGCGTTTCGGCATTCATGGTCGCGGCGGCCTCGCCGGTCGGGACGGCGCGAAAGCCGAAATAGGCCATGCCGCCCGCCATCGAGCGATGGCCGAGCGGCGGATACTTGAGATGGCCGACGATCGCGCGCGCCTCCTCGGCGGTGTCGACATGCGGCATGACGATGCCGAGCGCGCCGCCGTCGAGCACGCGGGTGGCGAGCGAATATTGCCGCGACGGCACCCGCACCACCGGCGAAATCCCCGCGGTCAGTGCCGCCACCGAGATCTGCACCGCGGTGTCGAGCGGCATGGTGCCGTGCTCGAGATCGATGAACAGCCAGTCGAAGCCGCAGCTCGCCATCGCGGCGGCGACGTCGACCGTGCGGGCCTGGCGCAGCCCGATGCCAAGGCACAGCTCGCCGTTTTGCAAGCGCTCGCGCGCGGGATTGCGCACATTCATTGGTCGGCTCCCTGGTCTCCACCGATATTGTTTTGTGCGCACACGCCCCGGACCGCGCGGTGCACCGCGGTCGGCCGTTCCGCGTCAAGCCTCGAACCGGGTCCAGCCGTCGGGCAGCAGCCGTTCCTGCGGCAGGAAGCGGCCCTTGTAGTCCATTTTTTTCGAGCCCTTCACCCAATAGCCGAGATAGACGTAGCTCAATCCCAGGCGCCGGGCGCGGGCGATGTGATCGAGGATGATGAAGGTGCCGACCGAGCGGCCATGCGCGTCGGGCTCGAAGAAGGAATAGACCATCGACAGGCCGTCGCTGAGCAGGTCGGTCAAGGCGACGCCGAGCAGCGGACCCGCGCCGCGCCCGGAAGCCCGGGCCGCCGCGTCCTGGCTGCGGTATTCGACGATGCGGGTGTCGACGTGGCTGTCCTCGACCATCATCGCATAGTCGAGCACGCGCCGCATGCTGCGGCTCGGGCGGAAATCCTCGACGACGACCCGCACCGACACGCACGCGCGGCAGGTCTCGCAAGCGGGCCGATAGGCGATCGACTGGCTGCGGCGGAAACCGCCGTGGGTGAGCAGATCGTTGAGCTCGGAAGCGCGCTCCCCGACCAGATGGGTGAAGACCTTGCGCTCCTCCTTGCCGGCCAGATACGGGCACGGCGAGGGCGCGGTGAGGTAAAACTGCGGCGTGTCGCGCGAGTGCCGAGTCACGGGCGGGTGCTTCTCTTGCCAATGTTCCGATCAGGGTCTCGGCCGAGCATTACCCATACTGCGCGGACGGTCATGGTCCCCGGCGCGACAATACCCGCAACGCATTGGCCCGAACCTCGTTGTTGATGACGACGGTGCCGACCAGCATGTCGTGGAGCAGGCGCCGGCGATCGTTGAACAGCCCGACCAGCAGGATCAGCGGGGTCAGCGCCGAAACCGTGATCCAGAACACGATGGCGTGCACCGCGCCGAGCAGGAAATACATCGGCGCCCCGTACCAGGTGCGCATTTCGAGGTCCATCACCCGCATGCCGATCGTCGCCGACGCCGGGCTTCCGAACGTCGTGCCGTAATAGACCAGCGCCCAGATCACCGCGGCCGGGCTGAGCAGCCAATACAGCGCCCAGCCCAGCCCGAACGTCACCAGCCCGAACACGAAGATGAACAGACCGGCGAATACGACGGGAATCGCGATCAGGAACACATCGATGAAAAACGCCAGGACGCGCCGCGCCAGCACGCCTTCGAACAGTTCGGGGCTGGTCGCCGGGTCGTAGGCGTGCGGCTTCACTTCGAACGAGACGCCGACCCGCTTCGGATCGCTGTCCGGCATGGCGCTTTCCTATCCTCCGGATACATTCGGCAGGCAAAAATGGGCCTAGCCGAAGTTTCACGCAAGGGGCGCGTGGGCAGAGCCAAGGCAGCAAGGCAGGCCTGCGCCTCGGCAAAGCGGCCAAAGCGGCCGGCTCGGATCGCCGACGCATGCGCGTTCGGGCGCCGGGGTCCAGGCCAGGAGGAGCCGATGGAGATCACGCTCGCGGCCATCGAGCAGGCGCGCCGCGCCATTTCCGGCGCGATTCTGCGCACGCCGTTGCTGCCGGCGCCGCGGCTCTCGGCCCTGACCGGAGCGGAGGTCTTCATCAAATACGAGAACCTGCAGGTGACCGGCTCGTTCAAGGAACGCGGCGCGCTGGCGAACCTTGCGGTCTTGCCGGCCGCGGCGCGAGCCAAGGGCGTGATCGCCATGTCGGCGGGTAATCATGCGCAGGCCGTCGCCTACCACGCTGGCCTGCTGAACATCCCGGCCACCATCGTCATGCCGGCCGCGACCCCCTTGGTCAAGGTCGCGGCGACCGAGCGCCACGGCGCCGAGGTGGTGCTCGAGGGCGAAACGCTGGGCGATTGCGAAACGCTTGCCGCGAAAATCGCCGCGGAGCGGCATCTGACCTGGGTGCATCCGTACGACGATGCGCGGGTCATCGCCGGCCAGGGCACCATCGCGTTGGAGATGCTCGAGGAAAGGCCCGAGCTCGAGGTCCTTATACTTCCCATCGGCGGCGGCGGGCTCATTGCCGGCAATGCCGTGGCGGCCAAGGCGGTCAAGCCGGGAATCGTCGTCATCGGCGTCGAAGCCGCGCTCTATCCCTCGATGTGGAATGCGATCAAGGGCGATCGCCGGCCCATCGGCGGACCTACCCTCGCCGAGGGCATCGCGGTGAAAAACGTGGGCCGGCTGGCGCTGCCGCTGGTCGCCGAGCTCGTCGCCGACATCGTGCTGGTCGATGAAGCCCAGCTCGAAGGCGCGGTGAATGCTTATGCGACGCTGCAAAGGACCATGGCGGAAGGCGCCGGCGCCGCGCCCCTGGCAGCGCTGCTTGCCGAACCGAAGCGGTTTCGCGGCAAGAAGGTCGGGCTCGTGCTGACCGGGGGAAATATCGATCCGCGCATTCTCGCCACCATCATGGTGCGCGAGCTCGAGCGCGAGGATCGCATCATCGCCTTTCGGCTGACCATTCCCGACCAGCCGGGCGTGCTCGGGCACA
>WNFX01028021.1_pt1 | contig 13194 bp, 10 predicted proteins | sample 5400111 | NCBI WGS metagenome assembly WNFX01 (sample SAMN13153363, study PRJNA577476) | soil metagenome | isolation source: 40 cm soil or saprolite under grassland replicate 1 | place: USA:California | collected 2016-06-15
AACAGCGGATCATCTTGAGATGACAGACCTATCAGCATCTTCTTATTGACGTCGCTCCACAAGTGAAAGGCTACGACGTCTTGCGAAGAGAAGTTGAGTACGGGTGAAAACCTTGCGTACAGTCTTACAAAATACGGTCCAGGCCCTATGGTGAGGGAGAAGTTGGCACCAGATTCTGCAAGACTTGCATTACTGAATCCCCCTCTTGCAAGATAAGTTTGCCAATTCGTCACATACATCTTGTTAATCCTAACATCTGCAGTTGGAGGCAGCGGCAAGCCTTCGGCCAAGGCCTCAACAAGTGGCAGTTGTGTTAGAGCTTCCGCCTGAGTAATTCTGGTCAAGAACAAACCCGGCTCAATGCGGGTCGAGTTGAGCAAGTCTAGAGGTGTCGCGGCACTTAGAAGTTCTGATATGAGTAGTGGCTTTCCGAAAAGGTGGTTAATCAGGAGATTATTCGTCTGGCCGACGTAAACTGGGTCACTACGGAGCGAAAACTCGGTCTGATTTGCTAGGAAGTAGAAGGGCGAAGATCCCACATAGATGGGCATGCCTGTTATGGCAAGAGTCCACTCTGCCAACCTAGTGTTCACAGACAGCTGGTACCTGACGAAGACCACCACTGACTGATTACCATAACCGAATAGATCGCGAATCCTCAGAAGTTCGTTGAAGTATTGTTGAGATGGAGCCACCGTTGAAGATTCGTACTGATTTCGGAATTCAAAAGGGAAGATCAGTGCGGAAAGCGTCAAAGTAGCCAGTACGATGAAGCGCAAGAAAGGCCAGATTGTCAACCCGCCGGTCATCTCCGGAAGCGCCTGAAGAAGTCTACCGTTACCGAGTACAGTAGTGGGAGCGGAAGAAGGTAGAGGAATCTTCTCGTAAGTAGTAGACCAGCGAAACTCGGGTTTGCCCAATAAACCGAAAGCACGTAAACTGTCACAGCACCAATGATAGCCATGGCACTCCAAATTAGCGTGTAGACGTCACTCCTCGAGCATCGCTCAGTCCTAAATCTGAGCGCTAGAATCGGAAAAGACAATGCAAGAGCTGCATAGGCGAAGACATTTCCGTACTGAACGGCTAGCGACGAAAGAGCAACTCGATCAAAGTCCATCGGAGGCGGAGGAGAGCCACTTATTCCTGGAAAGGCGGCAAAATATTTTTGATGGACATTGCCCAAATACGTCGAAAAGGCCCCAAAGTATTGATCGTCGAAGATTGCCAATCCAATGAAGGGTGATAACGCGATTAGTTCTACTGCGAGCACCGCTAGGATATTCCCAAGGTTCTTGTTGGCATCAGCTCGAGGCGATTTTATTGAGATTGCTATGACAGAGAAAATGAGGACTAGGATAGAAAGACCAAAGGTCTCGACATGCGTCAGCGCAGCGATTATCCCGACTCCGGACAACAAGAGCATCTGCCGAAGTCTGTGACTAGCCAGCAACTTATCCAAAATGTAGATAGAGAAATAGAGGAGGGAAAAGGCGAGGGAGTTGGCGTAGGTTCCCCCATTCAATTGGAATGTTTGGACCGACGACATCGTCATCATGAGTGAAATTATGATAGTCAGTTTGTCGTACCCGTTCCTGCGAAGGGTCAAGAATGAACTAGCTACCATGAGGGTCATCGAAACTAACATGAGAATCGACGAAGAGATGAGGTAGCTCGCCTCTACACTGAGTTTGAGGAAGCCTACACCCGTCGTTATCAGAGCGAAAAAAATGTCCACAATTGGTCGGGTGTCGTAAAACAGAGACCAACCGATGCCAAAGTGCAGGAACTGATTTGCCTTGCCAACATAGGCGACTGTATCTCCTCCAGGCAGAAAGTATCGGCTTCTGGTTATCGCGTACGGAATAGCAAAGAGCGTTGTAAGCAGAACGGTCGTTATGATGATGACGCGATTAGATGTCCCCGAAACGGCACTAAGCGCTCCCGCGTGGATTCTGCTTCGCCTGAGGAAGTAAATGATTCCATAACCTAGTGATGCGATACTTATGATGAAGAAGAACAATAGAAGCCAGGCTGACGACGGGTACAATATTTGAAACAGGGGATAGAACACTCTAACCGAAGAAACAGAGAAAGGGAACCCAAATCCCAAGAGAAAACCAAGAATTATTGCGGAAATGAACACCAGGAAGAGGGTGTTCAATTCTCCTCGATGTGAATTATTCAATCGTCAGTCTGATGCTCGGGTATCCGCCTCGTCTTAATGATTGCTTGCAATGAAGTGAGTAACAATTGATTGAGCGTTCAGCTCAATATCAAGAAAACGATTTGCGACTTAGTTCCAATTAGGTTTCACCGTTTTTCCAATCACGGTCCAGGGGGCGAATAAATGGACATCACAATATCGCCGACAGCCCGGGCGGAGTAATGATCAAGTGCGAATTGCCTTGCGTTCTCGCCCATTCGTTGTCGTTCTTCGGGCTTGTTCAAAAGCTCCTCTACCAGATTCGCCAATTGGTCGACGTCTCCCACTCTAAAGAGGAATCCTGTCTCTCTATCGGCGACGAGATCACGGAGCCCTCCAATATTGGAAGCCACTACTGGCTTTCCGCAAAAGAAGGCTTCAAGGACTACGATTCCGAACGACTCGTACCGAGAAGGGACGACGAGAAAATCGGCCGCTGCTAGAGCCTCAATCTTCGCCGATCCGTAAAGTGCCCCAGTAACGACTATACGCGAGGAACACTTGGATCTTTCGAGAAAACCTTGGATGATCTTCAAATATCCGCTGTCCGGTCCGACTAGAACTAACCATGTGTCCCGTCTCTTCTGAAAGATTTGTATGAAAGCCATAATGAGAATGTCCAAACCCTTAATTTCATTCAATCGGCCTAGAAAGAGAATGATCTTCTGATCTGGTGCTATCCCGAATCGTTCCCTGAATCCAGCTGGTTCAGGAAGCTGTGAAAACTGGTTCGCGTCAAGAAAGTTGGGTGTGACTACCATCTTCGAGCTACTGATGCCGAAGCGTGTGAATTGGTTCTGTTCCTCGGAACTAGTGGCAACTACCCTTCTGGCTCTCCTGAAACTCGCTTTCAGAAACGCATTATGGAAAACGTATAGCCACCTTCGCAAGCCTCCTTCGATAGACCCGTAGGAGTAGAGGCTTCCGTGTGGGACTACGATGAGTGGTATCCTTCTTATTACTGAGACTAGGGCTGCCGCGTCCAGTTGAAAGCTTCGCGCACACTCGGCAACAATTTGACTTATTCGGTCATGCATGAGGTCCTTGATCAAAGCCGGGGTTATCCAATAGCCTGCAACCCACAAAATAGGATGATAGCGTCTGACAGTCACGCCGGAATACACCTCGTGGCGGGGCAGATTCGACCTAAGCCGGGGTTTGGTAGGGTCGATTACGTCGGTAGTGTAGACTATTACTCTACATCCGCGTTCTTGAAGGAGGCTGGCCCGGTTCACGATTGCAGTGACGGGGCCGCCGTAGGCTTCAGCTGGTGCGAACGCAGGAGTTACTATGGCAACGACGGGTTTCATGACGACTCAATCTGTGCCATCGCATTCAATCCTGCTCGAGAAATGAAACCTTCTCCCCCAAGAACTCCTTCATTCTTGTCAGAATTTTTTCGGCTTTGGTTCCAACTACCTCTGAAAATCCTGCCTCCACAGCCTCTGGTCGCTCTGTGCTTTCTCTCAACACAAACGACTTCTTTCTAATGTTCGGAGCACTCGTTTCCTCTTGAACCCCTCCGCTATCTGTAAGCACGAAGTTGCAGTTCATTAAGAGAGTCAGGAAATCAAAATAGGTTACCGGAGGGAGTAAGACTACGTCCGGGCAATTTTCTAGATCGTCCCAAAGGCCACCTGAAACAAGACGCTCTTTAGTTCGCGGGTGAACCGGATACACCACTGGGACTGGAGATCTTCTGAAGAGTTCTACAAGTTCTCGTAATATTGAGGGATTGTCGACATTCTCTGCCCTATGAATTGTGGCCAGGGCGTACTCTTCGAACGGAATCCTCGACATTATTGGGGAAACTCTCCGTGCCTTGGGACCATACTGTAGGCAAGCATCAATTACCGTGTTCCCGGTGACATATACCGAACCCCAGCAGGATTCAGCTCGCAAGGTGCTCGCCGCCCGGGTGGTAGGCGCGAACAAATAGTTCGAAAGATGATCTGTGAGTCTGCGATTGTGCTCCTCAGGCATACGCAAATCGTAGCTTCTCAATCCAGCCTCTACGTGTCCGACTTTGATTCCAAGTTTGCTAGCCGCTAATGCGCCAGCAAGGACACTGTTTGTATCTCCCTCAACCAGGACAAAGTCCGGCGAGAAGTTGCGAAACGCTTCCTCGAGCCTTACAAGGGCAGTTGCGGTCTGTTCGGCCTGCGTTCCGTTCCCAATATCCAGATTGATGGTTGGCGAGGGCAGCTCGAGCTCCTCGAAGAAAGAGTTTGACATATTGTTGTCATAGTGTTGGCCAGTGTGTATGAGTGTAAAGTCTACTTGACGGTCGCGAAGTTCGTTTATTATGCTGGCCATCTTGATAATCTCTGGTCGAGTACCCACGACAATGCAGAGTTTCAAAGACCGTGTCAACTGTGCACTAGACCGGAACAAAGAGTTCTGTGAAAGAGTAGGGCAGGCGGTCAGTCTCTGTGGCTGTGGACTTCATCGATCCGGCGGAGATTTGCACTAATCCACTTGATGGTGCGCTTTATTCCCTCGTTGAGAGAGATTTTCGGTCGATATCCGAGTTGCTTTGAGGCCAACTCAATAGACGCCCTTCGTTTGGAGATCTTGTCCCAATCCCTCCGAGGTATGTTGACCACACCACCATCGTTCCCCGCGAGTGTGTTCACTAACTTTGCGACCTCATTAACAGTCGTCTCTATTCCAGACGCCAAGTTGAAGGATCGCCCAAGCGCAGCGTCTTGTGTAGCGCACCGTAAGATCCCATCCACAATATCGTCTACATATGTCCAGTCCCTAGTCTCGTTGCCGGTACCTGTAATTGGAAGTGTCTCTTTCTTCAAAGCCTTGTAGATGAAATTCGGGATGACATTGCGATATCTGCCAGGCACCTCTCCTGGGCCGTATACGTTGAAGAACCTCGCGTTGACAATAGGGAGACCATAGTAATCATGGAAGAAGTTACAGTACAGTTCACCTAGGAGCTTCGTCACTTGGTACGGCGTGTCTAGATGCAAGGACACAAAATCCTCTGTAAGCGGTAAGGGAGCATTTCGACCATAGACTGAACATCCTGAGCTTGCAAAAACGAACCGCCGAACGTTAGAGAGGTGAGACCTTCGCAGAACTTTGAGCGTTCCTAGGCCATTTACAAGAAGGTCGGTCTCAGGATGCTCGATGGAGTTTTGATTTGCAAAATGGGCAGCCAGATGAAAGACATAGGCCGGCTTCTTAGAGAATGCAGTATCCAGAGACTCATCATCTAGTATGCTTCCCTTGATGAAGAAAACTCGCGGATCTGCAGGAATGTTCCATTCGAAAGAGGATGACAGATCATCGAGTATCGGGGATCTACTAGGCAGTTTGTAGGCGTCTTGCATCCACAATATTGTCTCTTGGAGTCCTTCGTCAAGAGATGTCCGACACTCGTGATGAAGATCGCGTTTTGCCTTTGACGAGTCGCCCATCTTGGCGACGGTTGTGAACGGTTCTGCATCGCGATATTCGACAAGATCGTCGCGTTTGCCCAGAAGGTCAAGGATAGTATCGGAGACGTCTTTGATTTCATATTGTACATCGCCTGCAATGTTGTAGACTTCACCGGGTTTGAAGTTGTCAACAAGGTTGGCCAAGGTCCTGCACACATCTCTGACGTATTCGAATGTCCTTTTGTGTCCCTTGTAGACCGTGAAAGGCATATTGTGGAGTGCTTTGTAGATGAAAGTTGGTACAACTCCTCTGTAGGGAGTGTAATGCTCTCCCGGACCATAGACGTTGAACGGGCGTATGCGAACGGTTTCAGTCTTGAACATCGAAGCGGAATTCAGGACTTGCATCTCATTCACCCACTTTGACATGGCATAATCGTTCATTTGCTTGATAGGAACATTGTCCATGACATTCTCTCGCATCGCTTGGTCGTAGTCGCCGTAAACTTCAGCACTGCTGAAGAGGACCATCTTGAACCTGTGATGCTCTTGGAGTCTCACAACATTTTTCGTTCCGATAACGTTCGTGGTCCACAGGTTCTCATAAAACTCCTCCCCGTTCCAGCGTCCATATTCTGCTGCCGCGTGATATACAATGTCGAATTCATGAGTCTCCAATAGTTTGGAGAGTTGCCGGTATTCTCGTACATCACATCTAGAGTAATGCTCTCGATCGGAGTTGTAAACGTCGCAGGCCCATGTGTCGTGACCTCTGCGGTCAAGTTCATTGACGAGCTTTGTCCCAATGAAGCCATGCCCGCCCGTGACTAGTATCTTCAAGTGATGTCTACCTCATCAATCCGAGAATCAGATGGTCTGCTCAGCAATCTCCAGAATCTTCTCCACCTTGTCCTCGAAAGAGGCTGGAGAGAGATGGAGTTTTGAGTACTCACGCCCCTTCGAGCAGAGTTCATGATAAAGTGATGGCTCGTTCCTCAGGCGTCCAAATGCCCTAACCAGACCCTCAGCGTCTCCAGGTGGAACCAGGAGACACAAGTCGTTTGCCCTCAACGTAGCAGCGAGACTGCCGTCTGCCATGCAGACCACTGGACGTCCAGATGCTAGATACTCCCCAAGTTTAGAGGGGAATGATGTGTCACCGAAGCCGCTTCTAAGCGGAAGGACCAATGCGTCAGCTTCATGGAGCCACTTTGGGACCTCATCATGGCTGATTGGTCCCTCCCGAAAGTCGACATTCTGGATGTTCTTCTCTTTCAAAGACCGTTTAATGCTTGCCGCCAGTTCGCCTGCTCCTGCGATCGTGAATCGTAAATCATTATCAGACTCGAGTTTGCTCGCCGCTTCTACGAGAGTCGGAAAGTCGTTGGAAGGACTTAGTGTTCCCAGGTACATGATGTGAAATCCGTTATCACGAACCCCTGGAGACATCCGAAGAAATGATTCCCCAACTACGTTTTCCATCACATTGATCTTGATCGATTTTGACGTTGTCTTGAGCAAGGTCCTACGCATCGAGGCTGAGAGAGTAACGATTGCATCCGAAAAGACATAGGAGACTCGAGCGAGAAAGCCAGCAATTCCTAATATGCCTCGAGGAAAGGAGTAACCAGCCGCGAGGAGTGCACCTGGCCAAATATCCACAACATCGTGAATTATTTTCGAATTCGATTCGGCAATTTTGAGCGCGAGGGCAGGTATCATGCAGAGATAATTTGGGCTCATAGCCCAAACCACTCGATTCCCTCGACAGAATGGAAGAGCCATCAGGGCCGAAAAGGCAAAGGATGTGTACATGATTAGGCGCTTAATGATCCCTTCGTGAGCGATCGGTGGGACCCAGACTCTCAGAACCCTTGCGCTACCATAACTTTCGAGCGAGATCAGTTTCAATCTATACTTCAGGGGGATCTTGCCCTCGGGATAGTGTGGAAACGCCGTAACCACGGTCACTTCGTGGCCCTTGCGCATCAGGCTACAAATTAGGTTAGAACTACGAGTGCTTGCCCCCCCAGTGTCAGGTGGAAAATATTGGCTGACTACACAAAGTTTCATGTGGAGGACTTGATCTCCTCTTTCTCTGTCCGAGTATGCCATTGAGGGTTGGAAGATGATACCTTCAAGACAGCAATCTCCTGTGCCATTATTCGATTCTGTTTTTCGAGCATCGATATTTTGACTGAATAGTATATGCTCACGATGATTAGAAGTGCTACAAAGGCAGCCAGTACTACATCCGAGACCTTTGCCGCACCTACGATTTGATTAATCGCGATTAGAAGATCTGTCCAAGTAGACAGTAGGATGATCGCCGCTGCGGCTGCAATCCAAAGAAGCGCATGATCCTCTTTGAGCCGACCTCTTCGGTAGAGAATCACAACCCAAATGAGAATTGCAGCACCGACTATCGCTGCAATTGTTAATGCGTTGCTCACGTGGTGTGACTCGGTCTGTGTGTTAGTGATATGAGGATTGAGAAGATCTCTTTGAATGGGTAGTAGAGCAATCGCCAAGAATGCAAGCTACTATGACCATTCTCCCTGGATCTGAACTTCACTGGAATCTCGCTTATCCTAAGCCCGGCCCGGTGAGCTGAGATGAGGGCCTCTGCGTCAGGGAAATCAACGGGATATTGTTCCGAGAAGAGAGTAAAGGCTTTCTTTCCTAGAGCTCTGAAGCCCGAGCTGCAGTCGGTCACCTTGACTGATATCAGGCAAGATGTCAGCCATGAAAAAAATCTCATTCCGGCCTCCCGGGTTATCGAGGATTTCGAGTTTCCACCTAGCAGATGACGAGAACCGATCGAAATATCCGTACTTACACTGGTTCTGACCTCATCGATGATTTTGGCGATCGTGTGTACTTCATTGTGTACAGGGATAATGACTAGCACTCTTGATGAGTTCTCTCGGCTGGAGGTGTCCGTGGGAATCAATCCGACCAAAGATGTACGGTTGCCTCTGAGTCTACATGTTCGAACCCTAATTTCTCATACATTCGGATCGCATGAGAATTGGCAGCCTGGGTTCCCACATATGTGGAACCAACTTTAGCCGAATTTTCGAACCAATCGAGGGCCTTGTGAATGAGTAATTGACCGATGCCACGTCCCGAAAACGAGGGATCTACTCCAACGAGGTCGATCAACCCGCGTTTGCAGCCGTTCCCCACGCGGTCTATTTAACCGCTCCTTCCAGCTCTAAGGCTTGAATTGTTCTCAAGTCTTTGAGATTGACTCGAGCTGAAACCATCCTCACTCTTAGCTGCTCAACGATCCTCTGAAAGACAATTGCTCTATCTCCTGATTTTGTTTCGGAATCGAACAAAGATAACACAATTTTTCCGATGGGTTCGCCGAAGATTCCGGATTCCCATGGGGCTGGTTCAGCGATTACCAATCCACTGACCGTGCCACGTTCTTGGTCGATTATTGATTCCGCAACCGACGAAGCTCCCAGGATTCGTTCATTGATATTATCGAAGAGATGTTCTAGCGCTTGCTTTTCAGGAATGTGTTTGTCACCGTTAAACTTGCTCAGAAGATAGGGCTGATTTTGGAAGACGAGTGATCCGATTTGATCCTTACGAATGGAAGGATTTATGGAAGATATGTTAGTTTGTACTTGCATACTGTTCCACGAGAGGTTCTATTGTTTCTTTCCACTTTGCTTTCACGTAGTCAAACTCGTCGTTACTCATTCCGTTGTACATGGGGAGGGCGAGAGTGTTGCTTCCGAGCTCTACAGCGACGGGACATGAGGGAGCTTCAGCCAACATCTGTCTGTATAGCGGCTGGTTGTGCGCTGGATGGTAAAGGACGCTCGTTCCGACACCTTTCTCCTCGAGTTTTTTCATTAGTTCGTGTCGTGGGATAGGCGCTGTTTCGGCGAGTCGGACGATGTAGACGTAATAGGAACAAGTATCGGCGTCGTTTATTTTCTGAGTTCTGATCCACTTCGTCTTGGACAGGAGAGCGTCATAATTAGCCGCAATCTGCTGGCGCTGGTGAACGAATTTCGACAGATGTCTCAATTGACTAAGTCCGATGACTGCGTGCACGTCCGACATTCGATAGTTGTAGCCGAAGTCCGTGATCTCTTGTGGGCCATAGCCTCCCCTGCCTTGGTTGCGAATTCTCTTTGCTTTCTCGGCTAGTTCCGCATTGTCAGTCGTTATGAGTCCTCCTTCACATGCCGTTACGACTTTTGTGGCATAGAAACTGAAGGCTCCCGCTGTTCCAAACGATCCACAGTTTATTCCTTGGAACTTCGAACCGTGAGCGTGGGCACAGTCTTCTACTAAGTCAAGTCCATGGTCGTGTGCGATTTCTGAAAGCCTCTTCATGTCACATGGGTTGCCTGCAAGATGAACCGCTATGATTGCTCTTGTTCTCGGTGTGATTTTCTTTTCGCAATCTTTCGGTGACATGTTGAATGTGTCAGGATCAGAATCTACAAAGACGGGTTTTGCACCGGTGTAGAGTACGGAGTTGGCGGTTGCAACGAATGTGTTGCTCGGTACGAGAACTTCGTCCGTAGGTTTCAGATTTAGTGAAATGAGGATCGAATGGAGTGCTGCAGTGCAGGAATTGACCGCCACGGCAAAACGAGTTCCGACAAGCTTTGCAAATTCATCTTCAAGCTGTTGGACATTCTTTCCCGATGTAAGCCATCCAGATCTTAGGACCGTCCTGATTCCTAATAGGATCTCGTCTTCGTCTTCTATTGAGAAGAACGGTTTAGCAAAGGGAACTTTCATGGTTTCGAACCGGAACTTTCTCGACTAGCAAACTTGCTTACATGGTCGGAGATTCCAGTCTTCGAAGGCCGAGCGACGAATTGTAGAGTACTTTTTGCAGCATTGACATTTGCCACCAGACCCGTACCATCGTCGGGTGCATCTTCGACTATGATCTTTGTCCTTGGAAAGAAGGAGTTGACTATAATCGCGACCTGTTTTAGAGTGGTTTTGGCTCCGGTTCCGATGTTGAGGGTCAAATTCTCTTGACCACTCGCCTGTACCGCCCGGGTAACAGCCTCTGCAACATCCTCAATATGAACAAAATCGCGGAATTTTTCCGCGCCTTTCACGGTAATCGGATGATCTTGAATGGCTCTTTTTATGAAGACCGAAATTACCTCCTTTCCAAGCTTCGGGTCTCCGCCGTAGACATTGAAAAGGCGCAAGATGGTGCTCCTGATACCATAGGCTTCACTGTACGACTTTATCGCCTGCTCGGCGATGAGTTTGTGCCAACCATATACTGTCGTTGGTTTCGTAGGATCTTTTTCGCTGAGAGGCTTGTCGCAATTGTCTCCGTAGACTGTCGCTGACGAGGCAAAAACTATCTTGCGTATGTCTGACATTCTCATGGCTTCCAACGTGTTTTGCACAGAGGTTACGTTGAGTAGAAAGCTGAAGTGAGGGTTCTTCTGGCAATAATCAATCGCAGGCAAACCCACAAGATGTACGATTGAGTCAATGTCGTAGTCGAAGAACACTCTTTCAATTGCTTGTGAGCCTAGAATGTCTGAGCGTATCCAATTCTTCTGAGGGCCGGACGACTCCGTGTGTATGAGGTCATAGCTTATCGCTTCGATGTTTTTCGCAGTGAGAGATTGGACCACAACGCTTCCGATAAAGCCGGAGCCGCCGATCACAAGGACTGCCACTTAGTCACTAACCTCCAACGCGCTTATATCGGAGTAATTGGACAAGGCAGGCCTACAGCGGTTAAGGTTTTCAATCAACTTCGAGTGGTATTGCAGCAAAAATTATCACTTCGTGTAAAGAAAGACGCCAAAGTCTCCAAATCGTTGCACTAGTAAGAACCCGGGCGGAACGGATGGTTGTCCATACCAACCTTGTCCATTAGCCCACCAAACCGTGTAGATACGAGTGTACCCTAACTGAATGGTCGCTTGAAGTGCTTCACTCAATGTAGTGCCCGGATAGTACCAGATGAGGGGATTGCTGGCGCGGAAATATTCTCTAGCCCAACCATAGATCGCGTGGTGGGCCATGAATCCGTCCGAGGGGCGAATATTCGAGGAAAGCCATTCGATGGCGTTGATGACATTGGGGCTGTCTTGCGCTGGGATGGTACTTTGTTCCATTGAGGTTGGTTCGAAATATCTGTAGTATGGAAACGCTTGCGAGGCTGGGAGGATCATGAAGGTGAGACCCATAACCAATACAATCATAATCCAAGCAGGAAAGATTGTGGACGGAAATCGAAAGCGTTGATGATTTCGCCAGGTCCATCGAGAGATGCCACTGCAAGCATAGGCTCCAAGTGGGATTATCATCATTAGTGCCCACCGATCAGGGGAAACCAACTGAACCGATAGCGCTAGCGAGCTTGTACTCGCGACGAAGCCGATTCCGCATACGAACAGCCATTGAACTAAGCTCGGCGCTCGAACTCTACGGAAACCTAGAGCCGCCATCGGAATAATTGGGAGAAAGATGTACGCGAGGTAGACATACGGTGTAACAGATGGTATCGTGAGTTCTCCGTTCGAGAAAGTGGTCACTCCTCCAAGAGTCAGGCCGATTAGTGAGACGGTGTACTGTGCGATTCCGGGAATTGCGAGTAGCACTTTACGAAATTGAGTTGGAGATGCCACGGTTTCTATGAATATCATTCCGAATAACAGAGTGGCCACGAGTAGATGTGTAGCAGTTACGAGCCAGGCAAGAGAGGCAAAGATAATTGCGTTACGGGGAGTTTTGACATCTCGTCCGACTGCTAGGGCAAGGAGAAGTAGGGCGGTTCCTAGAGTATTTCTGAATAGGTCTAACGAGACTCGTAATGATACAAAGTAAAACGACGTTATCACTAAGAAGAGCAGGCACTTCTTTGGCTCCCATCCAAGGGATCGACGCGCGAAGAAATATTCCGCAACTCCCAGGATGCCGTACAATACTGGTCCGGCAGCCTTTGCAATAAGGATGGGATCAATACGAGTGGCAGAATACATCATCCCAAGGACCCCGAAAATCAACCATCCTCCGATTAGCGGGCTGAACCCTCTTAGGTTACCGGATCCCCAATCGAGCATTAACGGAACATAGGACGCAATTGTATCATACCCAATTGGATACGGTCCTGCCAAGATCTCGGGTAACGCTCTGATTCCTAGTGGTATCGCAAACGCTACTACAAAGAACCTGTATCGGATCAACTTGTCTAGACATCCATTCAGCAATTCCTTGCGGGAAACTTGCAAGTTTCCAGGAGCGTTCAGTAGGTCGATAGACAATGAGAATTCTGACTCGATTCTGTTGGATTGCATTTGACGGTAGTCGCGGCTACTTTGGGCCTAGCTGCTCGTTTGTTTCGTTAGATAGGTCGTTAGAAATGTCGACCCCGGTCGCTCGTACCCTCAGATAGTACAATGTCGTGTTTCTCGAATCTACAGGCGGCTCCATCGTTCGAGTGCTCCTCTCTCTAGCCGACGTTTCCGCTTGCTCGGGCGAGGCCAATCCAGAATCCACGTTCAAACCTCCATGAGATAGCTTGATTGTTACCCCACTCCACTGCTAGTCGGCTCGCGTTCAAGGCCAAGTCCT
>WNFX01004792.1_pt1 | contig 13190 bp, 15 predicted proteins | sample 5400111 | NCBI WGS metagenome assembly WNFX01 (sample SAMN13153363, study PRJNA577476) | soil metagenome | isolation source: 40 cm soil or saprolite under grassland replicate 1 | place: USA:California | collected 2016-06-15
AAAGTAGTAACCAAACCCCTCTCGCCGAGGATGGACCAGAAATATCGTCATAAAATACCGCAATCTTGTCTTTCGCTACTCCGATATTTGAAAGAAGAAGCCTCATTTGAATATTGAACTGCTTGATCCCTTGCTTAGAGCTATCAATCCAATGAAACTGCATCAAGTCTAGGTTTACAGCGCCTGGAATGTGTCCTTTAATGTAATCGGAAAATGGCCTTGTATCAATCAATAGCAAATTCGTTTTCTGTCTTCGATTATCCGATAATTCGCTTAACTGTTTAGAAGAAATGACAAGTTGCATATCATAGAAAAACTGGTTAGGTAATTTATTATCTTTTAGCCGGCCAGCTCGATATAATACAACCCACACTAAGCGGTATTGTCTGGCGATGGGATTACATGATAAATCGCTGGCCCTTCCGAAGGAAATCAAATGTACCGTATTATTCATATCCAAGGATTGCGATCTGTTTTGGTAAATGGTTTACAAGTATATTGACATCGTAGGGACATCACCAAAAGGAACTGATTACGCAATAAAAAATGCCATCCAAGAAGCTTCGAAAACTGTAAAAAATATTCAATGGGCTGAACTAGGTAGGGTGACAGTAAGAGTTGAAAAACAAGTCTTAGAATACCAGGCAGAGGTAAGAATTGGCTTCAAGGTTCAACGTGGGAGGAATGACTAGCAGCTGCAGCTAACGTAGCGATATTGACAGATGAGTACTGGCTTGTCTATCTAGGAGTACTAGCCTTCACTAGTGCCATTTTTTTTGGGAGTTTCTTTTTTTCGACATTCGATAATACCTTATTCGTTAGCGTTGGACGAGGTAAGTTCGGTTCGACAAGTTTTCGAATTCGGCACTGAATTAGAATCTAATCCAGTGTCAGTGTTCTGTTGTTTTTTTCTATTGTGTTTAAATCCGATGAGCACGTCTGCACCTCCGGCAAAAACATATCTTATGCCTTTTCTTATTAATTCGGAACTCAACATATTATTCATTTGTTCTATATCTTTCTTAACCTTCTCTTCGGAGAATTTGTTCGTTCTAGCAACAACATATTGAAAAACATCTTCTTGATAACAGTGGATTTCATAAAACTGAGCCATCGTCAACTACCCAAACTGCCTTGACAAAAAGAGTTGTTGTGTTAAGAAAGATTTCCAATTGAATGAACAAAATAAGGCCTCGTTTGCTCTAAGTCGGCTTGTTGTATGGGGAATTGCGGAATCGTAAGTCGCCTTGAAGAGTGAAGAATTGATCCTCACTCGCTTGTGAAGCAGATGCCACGCTTACTACATATTTGTTGAATCGTAGGCATATTGAGCGTTATCAGTCCAATGACCAAAGGCTAGAGACTCCTGATTCTCAGTCTGCTCCTGAAACGCAAATAACAGGATTGCACTGGGAATCATGGATGCAATTGACATTGACGTGGCATTAGCGATGCACCTTGATTGATGCAATACATTCTGAGATAATTCTAGCGGCTAGATTTGCCGTGGTATGGTTAAAATCAAAGTCCGGAGAAAACTCTACTATGTCAAGACCAATTAGCCCGAAGTCTATTGCGTGCTTAAGCAAATAGATAAGATCGAGACTAGATAACCCCCCAGATGCCGGTAGAGACACTCCCGGTGCAAAAGCCGGGTCGATGCAATCGAGATCAATAGAGATGTATTTCCTAAGCCCTGCGCCTCTTGCGACCATTTTATCAGCAATCTTCAAAACGCCCAATTCGACGAGGTCTAGTGGAGAGACGATTTCTAATCCAGCGTTCTGAGCATTTTCTAATTCTTCTTGTTCTGCAGCCCTCGTTCCAATAAGCATACTTTTATTATATTCTATTGATTGAGCAGAATCGGTAAGTACTGAACCGTAATAGTTTCTCATTGAGGAAACGAAGTCAGGATGCGCGTCAAAATAAAGCAGACCGATTTTACCCAAAACGCTCCCTATTGCCCGTAACGCTATCGTTGTTATAGAATGATCTCCGCCAATGATAATGGGTGTCTTCTTCGATGAAACTAAATCAGCTATCAACTGATAAAGTTGTTCCCTGGTGATGTTACCTGCATCTAGTATCCGCTTACCATCGAGACTACCACGCATGGGTGCTATAGGAATATTTTTTCCTTCTCTCTCGAAAAACTCCGAGTCATTGGATGCCCAACGAATTATATCAGGTGCTCTACTCGTTCCTTTCCGCTTTGCTAGTGACTTTGATTCGTCGGCCACACCAATCAGGATTATATCACCCTCGGAGGTGGACTTGTCTATGGTAGAACGATAAAAACGAACCATGGCCTTTCGATTAATCTGTATAAGAATTCAGTCTCTATAAATACGCATTATATTGCTTTAACATATATCAGTGTCAACATCTCTATACGCAGATCACATGTAACTCAGCTTGGATTAAAACAACTTCCATTGTTATCTGACAGAATCTTTTCTGTAATCTAGATCATTCTCAGATTTAGATCAATACGCAGTGTTTTTGCTTCATAATTTCATCAAACCGCTTTGGAACGTATTTGACTTTATTCATATTAACAATAAGGCAAATATGAAGCGTTTAAGAGCCGATGCGGAATCGACGTTTAATTCGGAGATTGCCTTCATTATTGTTCCCAGTAATACGGTCGCATCCCCAAATTAGTGAGGTGGATCCTGAGAAAATCTAATATACTAAGAGTCTTTACCACAGTGTATGGTATTTGGCGCACTTCTTCAGCAGATCGTCCCGGCAACGACCGACAGTTTTGGAGTATGGATCCCATTGACATTTGGCTTGGCCGTAGGATTAGCTTACGTGATTGCATCAGCCCTAAGGTCTCGTAGGAAATAGGCCTCGAGCCCATACGTTTTCTCTTCCTTTTTTTCTATATCGGAATATGATTAGTTCAGCATCTGTTTGGGGACTGCGAGCAGATGCTTAATAGGAGGAGAGGAGGAATTAACAGTATGATCCTGTTTATTCCTGAAAGAAAACGTTGTGAACATTGTCATGAGAAGTTCAATAAAGTAGACGATTTAATAGAGCATATGAAAAATGTGCATCGCCAATCTGTTTTGAAGTGTCATAAATGCGGCAAGGAGTTCTTGCATGAAAAAGACAGGCTGCACCACGTGCGGGAAGAAAATGAGAGAAAGGCAGATGCGCGTAGGCATAGCAGAACAGGATTGAAATGAGAGACAGTCATCATTTGATAGATTGACAAAATTTAAATTTTTTATCTGTCTTGCGTGTGTTAGATGAATTTTGCAGTAAAAGTTGGTTCAACCAAAGAGAGAACGATTAGGATTAGTTCTGCCCAAACAACAAGTTTTTTGTGGGAAGGCGAGAACGTACTTTCAACGCCTTCAATGATATCCGAGATGGAAGAAACTTGCAGGCTACTGCTGAAGGAGCAATTTATCCTCCTTGGGGATTGGGATTCTGTTGGGACTCTCGTGAACATTCGCCATTTAGCAGCTACTCCTGTGGGTGCCAGGGTAGCATTCAAGGCCAAAGTTGTATCGGTTGTTGCAAGAAGAGTCTTATTTGATGTCGAGGCGTCTGATAGGCTCGAAAGAATCGGCGATGGAAAACATGAGAGATTTATAATAAATGTGCCCAGCTTTAGAGATAAGTTCAGAAGCAAGCAAAAGCAATTGGCCGGCTTATGATGTGAAAAACTATAAAAGGGGCATGAGAAAAAGTTGTAACATTCTACTAGAGGAAAATGAATATGGCCACAATTCAAACTACAGCTGGCGGAATGCCAGTCTTAATTTTAAAGGAAGGAACGAGGGAAAATAAGGGTAAGGATGCGCAAAAAAACAACATCGCAGCGGCAAAATTGATTTCAGAAATTGTTAGGACAAGTCTGGGCCCGCGGGGCATGGACAAAATGCTAGTCGACACGCTGGGGGATGTAACAATCACAAATGATGGTGCAACTATTCTGAAGGAAATTGATGTACAGCATCCTGCTGCAAAAATGATGGTTGAGGTATCGAAGTCTGTTGACAATGAAGTTGGCGATGGAACAACTTCCTCAGTCGTTTTCGCTGGTGCCTTATTAGAAAAAGCTGAGGATCTGATAAGCAAGGATGTTCACCCATCTGTAATTGTAGATGGTTATACAGCCGCGGCTGAGCAAGCATTGAAATTATTACAAAAAATTGCAGTCAAGGTAGACGTAGAAGACAAAGAATTACTGATAAAAATCGCGCGGACAAGTATGGATTCCAAGCTTGTTTCTGAGGACAGCCCAACTTTGAGTCAAATCGTGGTTAACGCTATTAAACAGATAGCCGAGGAGGGCGGACATGATGCTCTAAAAGTAGACTTAGATAATATAAAGGTGGAAAAGAAAGCAGGTGGTTCTATGCGTGACACCAAGCTTATCAAAGGTATTGTTCTTGACAAGGAAGTTGTACATGCAGGTATGCCAAAGAGAGTCGAAAATGCAAAGATAGCGCTGATAACTTCTGCTCTTGAAATCGAAAAAACGGAGATGAGTGCTGAGATCCGCATCAATGATCCCCAGCAGATGCAAATGTTCCTTGATGAAGAAAACAAGATGCTCAGATCTATGGTCGAAAAAATCAAGTCTGCTAAGGCCAATGTGGTATTGTGTCAGAAGGGCATCGACGATATTGCGCAGCATTATCTTGCCAAGGAAGGCATACTCGGAGTAAGGCGCGTCAAAGAGAGCGATATGTTCAAATTATCTAAGGCAACTGGGGCGAGGATCGTAAATAATCTAGACGACCTGGTGACTAGGGATTTGGGTTCTGCAGAGTTGGTTGAAGAGCGTAAGGTGGAAACTGACAAATGGGTCTTTATAGAAGGATGCAAGAATCCCAAAGCAGTTACAATTCTAGTGAGAGGCGGATCACAAAGGGTAGTGGATGAGGCAGACCGTTCCGTGCATGACGCTTTGATGGTTACCAAAGACGTAGTTGAGAAGCCTGCCATAGTGGCTGGCGGGGGTGCTCCTGAAGCATATGTCGCGAGTCAGCTGAGAGAGTGGTCAAGCAATTTAGAAGGCCGTGCACAGCTCGCGGTTCAGAAATTCGCAGACGCGCTTGATTCAATTCCACTTGGCCTTGCCGAGAACGCAGGGATGGATCCGATTGATACCATGACTGAGCTGCGTGCAAAACAATCGAAAGGAGCTAAATGGACCGGTATCAACGTGCGTGCAGGTGTTGTCGCCGACATGTATAAGCAAAATGTCCTTGAGCCACTGGTTGTCAAGGAACAGATCATAAAATCCGCCACTGAAGCGGCTACCATGCTTCTACGAATAGATGATGTCATAGCAGCAAGCAAGTCTAAGATGCCTGCTGGACCACCTGGTGGTGGTGGCATGGGTGGCATGGGTGGCATGGGTGGCATGGGTGGCATGGGTGGCATGGGTGGCATGGGTGGCATGGACATGGAATAAGATGCTATAAGCGCTCACCTGTTCTATAACCCAACCTAACGCTAGGATTAGATTAGCCTAATACGCGTCATTTATTTTCTTTCTCGGAATAATTTTAGATAGCCTTCAATTTTCATACCGGTTTAATAATCAAATTGCTTTCTCAAAGCATCGGTAGTAGATTACTCCATTGATTGTAACATCTTCTATTTTGGCCACTTTATTATTTGAATTCGTGCGGCGTTTGCGTGTAATCATGCCCCCTGTAAGCCCACCAAACAAATCGGTGAGACCTAACTTCACCATCGAATTATTTACGTCTTCTTCCTTTAGTCCTAAAGCTTCTCCGATCTCCTTAGCTGAGAAACCTTTTTGTTTGTTTCTACATAAGAACTGGATGATTATTGCGCTTAGGTCTTTGTGAGCGTCAAACTCGGCTGCATCTATCGGGGGTGGTGGGGGGTTCATGCATCCATCATTCTACTTCTATTAACCGAGCATCTGATTAAAAAGTAAGTATCCTCAAGCACAAGTTGTAAGTTCGAAGGTAGACCTGACACGCCCACTTTGTCAGGGCCTGAGATATACATAAAAGAGTAGCAGCATTCTGACTGTTTGGGTGTCTGAAAATTAGATCTCCATTGTCAGAAAAAATAAGGGCTTACTACTCCTATATGAATCCCATTGTTGTAATGCCTGATTTTTTCGTTGATCGCGTCATAAAGTTAAAATCCAAAGAAGAATTCTTTAACATGATTAATAACAAAGCCAATTTAGGTGGTGGCAGTATACGAGGTGTTCCAACTACCGATATCAAGGGAGGAAATGCGACTAATGTTGCATATTGCCTAGCCAAATTAGGTGTAAAGGTCGCCTTATTTACTATTGCAGATGACATCGGAGCAGCTATCCTTAGACAGACTTTTTCAAGATTCGGAGAAAACGTCAAGCTCATGGTTACGTGTGGAAGACATGGCAGTACTACCGCATTTGAATTACTTAATGAAAGAGGTGTTAGGGTCAATATAATGATAAGCGACGTGGGAGACAACAGCAGCTTCGGTCCAGACAGGGTTAATTCTCCAGACCACTTGAATTATTTGAAAAATTCTGATGCTGCTGTCGTTGTCAACTGGGGTAGCAATCTAAAGGGAACACAATTGGCTGAACACGCGTTTAAAAATTCTCCGAAGTCGCTTCACTTTATTGATCCGGCAGATATCGAAATTAGGAAACAAGACTTCAGAGACTCACTTGCGTATATTGCAGAATTCACTGATGTTCTGAGTATAAATGAGAGTGAATATAACTCCCTCGCAGAAGTTACGGGTCTCGAACATCTCGAATTCACTAGTGAGGATATTGTAGATCCTATCAAAAATGCGGCCAAGCAACTTGCCGAAACAGTTGGTATCAGTGTTGATTTGCATACTAGGAAAGGAGCGGCATGGTCGAATGGAAAGGAAAGCAGCTTTGTCCGTGCAATCAAAGTTGACGTAAGGACATTAACTGGTGCAGGTGATTCCTGGGATTCTGCAGACATAATCGGTTATCTTGCTGGCTTGAATGCCACTGAGCGATTGACATTTTCTAATGCAACTGTTTCACTCTACCTGAGAAGCCAAATTGCAGAGCCGCCGTCTAATAGTGAAGTCTTTGAACTATTGGAAAGGATTGGCGTGTAACTGGGTTAACGAAGAATTAATTAATCATGCTATATCACGCAATCCAATACATAGCTAAGGATAAGGAAATTCTAGGTGTGTTCCTGGCAACAGCCAATGTACTAAACCTTGTCATAACGGCATATTAGTGAAGAATAAATTAGCATCGACTGATTCGATCGTAGTGATAAAGATAGGGTTAATCGGCAAGACTAACACAGGAAAGACTACCTTTTTTAATTCTGCTACGCTTGGAAGCGGAGAGATTTCCAATTATCCGTTTACCACCCAGCAGCCAAGCGTCGGGAACGCTAATGCAATCACCCTGTGCGTTCACAAAGAATTAAACGTCCAAGATAATCCGAAGAATTCTCGTTGTTTAGACGGCTGGAGGTTTATTCCTATCGAACTAGTCGACTTGCCGGGATTAATTAAGGGTGCTTGGAAGGGAAAGGGGTTAGGCAACCAATTTCTTTCAATTGCAGCCCAATCCGATGCGCTTTTACACATAGTAGATGTCTCTGGAAGTATTGATGCATCAGGAAAAATAACAGAACCTGGTACTGGCGACCCTATAGCAGACATAGCGGACATTGAAGAAGAGCTGGTGATGTGGTACCTCAAGCTCCTAGAGGGCAATCGTGACAAGATTTCAAGAGCAATCAATTCAGGGATTGATGAGGTAGCTGCCATAACAGACATATTTCGAGGCATAGGAGTCCGAGAACAGCATGTTAAGTTTGCTCTCCAGGCTAATAAACTTCTGGGCGTTAAGTTTGATGACTGGGATCCGGCAAAGGCTAAAGATTTCTCATGGAGTCTAAGGGAAATCTCAAAGCCCACTCTGATCGTAGCCAATAAAGTAGATTTGCATTATGCATCTGAAAATTTCAAGAGACTAAGAGAAGAATATAAAGATACAATAATCGTACCCTGTAGCGCAGATGCTGAACTCACATTAAGACGAGCAGAAACCCGCGGCATGATAAAATATCTACCAGGAGACGAGAGATTTGACATAAAAGACCAACAAAAGCTGAATGATAAACAAAAATGGGCTTTAAACTTCATCCGAAAGGATATACTCGGTGAATATATGCGGACTGGCGTTCAATTTGCAATAAACGTAACTGTATTCAAGCTCCTACGAATGAATGCCGTATATCCTGTTGCAGACACAGGTAAACTATCAGACAAACACGGGAATATTTTGCCAGACGTGTACCTAATGAAAACAGGCTCTACTATTGAAGATCTTGCAAGGGAGATCCACACGGAGTTAGTTAAAGGGTTACTTTATGCGATTGATATACGCGATGGTTTAAGGCTGCCGAATAACTATCAAATCAAAGACAGGGACATATTGTCCATTGTCTCTGCTATTAAAAAGAAAACCTAAGTAACGCGTACATAATGAAATCAAGCTTACTATTGAAGATCTTGCAAGGAATATCCAGACGGAATTAGTTAGAGGGTTACTTTATCCGATTGATATACGCGATGGTTTCGAATAACTAAATGTCGAATGGTAAAAAAAGGGAAAAATATTGACATCACACAAAGAAACCGTTATCTGTGATGGTTCTGTATATATTCAGACAACTTAAGAATAACTCAATCTAAATGCTTTAATTCACCATCACTTAGTTCCGATCTGATTAACCATCATAAATGTTTGAGGCTATTGACTCCGACCCGAAGCTAGTTTCTGCTAGATGAGCAACATGACGGTTCGTCGGATTGAAAAGACTATCAGAACAAATTTGCATGAGAAACCAAATTCAATTTCTTGGCTTGTAATCATCAAGGATATCGCGGTATCGTGCATCTTTATATGCGATATACTTCACATAGGATCCGTAACTCATCTCAAACGAACACTCAGAACACTTTACTAAGGTAAAATCATCAGAGAGTTCTGCTGCATTCTTACAATCGGGGCAGCGAATTTTCATGTATTCCATTCACGGGGATGACATAAGAAGCTTTCATTCTGCTGTAGATTATGCATTATGAAAATGTGTGGATTTAGTATTATTATAATACATATCTCAAACGCACATTAAATGGCCTTCAATTGTTTCACAATTGGCTGCCTGGCTTTACGAAATACACGGAAGCCGCATATGCACTTGATTTCAGGCAATCTAGATAAATCCTCAACAGTGACCGGTGTCCCACATCTCATACACTCGTAACTTACGCTTCCAAGACTCTCAGACCCACTCATTCATTATTTGTCGAAAATTATTCAAATTTAAGCCTTTTGAACCCTGATATTTCCTTGTTGTTGAGGTGGAGGGAATGGGATTCGAACCCACGGCCCCCTGCGTGTAAGGCAGGTATCATAACCAGTCTAGACCATCCCTCCATTGGGAAGCAACTGCAACCAGTCGTCAAATTGAGCGTATAGATATTAATATGTTATTTGAGTTCTAATTCTCGAGAAGTCGTAACGACAGAAATTGTATACGAATTCGAGAGTCGATAAGAAAAAATTCAATATGAATAAGCGTCAGGTGTGCTCCGAGCTATCTCATTAGCAGTGAGGCTAGCTACTTACATGACTGACCTTGACATGAATTCTTCCAAGGATACTTCAGGTTCAAACTTTTATTAGTCACTCATACAAAAACTGTTCCAGCAATGTCCGTTGACCCGAAAGATGACAGAGTGAGAGCCGTAGCAGAGAAACTAAAGCAGCTCACCGATGATACGCAGGAGCAGTACGAAGCATTCGTCGACGCAAGTCAACATTATAAAAAGGGAAACGTGAATCAAAAAGATTTCCTAGCTAAGTTGGCCGATTATCTAATTGGGATGACTTCATTAAATTTTATTGCCATCCAAGTATTATTCGAAGTTAACTCATCAATCCAGACAAATCTCTCTAAAAAGAGCCCTATTCCCGTCCCTTCCAAGACGGACCGTGACACGGAGAAAGTTGGCTTGGTAGACGTTCGAGAGCGTGCTGGAGTCGTCGCCAACACGCCTCAAATGACGCCACTTAGCAACCCGGCAAAGTCCACAAGGGTCAAGAATTGCATTGTCTGCGGATCCACTATTCCTTCCCCAGCAAAGTTCTGTAATAAATGCGGTAATTCGCAATAATTAAAAACACGAGAAGACACTAATTGGTATATGAAAGTATTCAATGCCAGGGCTGCAACGGAAGAATATATGTCCACTCATTCCCTTACTTTTTCTACTCCCGAAATGAATCTGAAGAAATTTGCTATGTGGCTTGGGGAACAAGTGGATGTCCCTGGAGGCAAAGAAGGCGCTGTGCCACGAGTGGTGCTCTATTTTGAAGAGAAACAAAGTAAAAGTAAAGCCTCCTTCCTAGAATTAATGCCAGATATTAGTGAGACGTTCAAACCGAGTGGGGCAGTTACAACGATGTATGACTTTACTGAAGAAAGAATATCGGCGCCAAAGTCCACCCCGCCAAGTACAGATAACTCAGTCCCTAAGAATGGTAAATTCTGCATAGAATGCGGATCCAAGATAAAACTTAACTCTAGATTTTGTACAAAGTGTGGTGTAAAACAAGAATAGTATGACGACAACAGGACTCGCTGTTTTAGGTACAATTTAATTACATAAACACGGGTTTCATTTGAACTAGCTGACACTATGGGGGGAAAGTGTATGAAAGACAATAATATAAATAAAAACTGTCTGCTTAGTGTTATTCAGTGCTACGTGGCCTAAATCCACACATGTAACATTCATTACAAACAGATTTTGAAAAAATAAAGTTCAATGAGTAAAATCTAATTCTGCCGCAGGACTCGCACTTTATCATATTAGGATATCGATAAAGTCGACGAGATATAGTTTTTACCGCTTGCTCCTTCGTACGTATCGAGATTGAAAGTATTATTTCCATGAAGACGCTTACACCCATATATAACTAGCAATTAGAAACGTGGTTCGGCTCCTTTGAAAAGCTAAACTGATAATAGTCCAATTGTTGTGTAATTTTACACAGTGGGCATACCAGAGAAAATAAAAGCTATCGAAGATGAAATTCACAAAACACAGATCAATAAAGCGACAGAACACCATGTTGGTCTATTAAAAGCAAAGATGGCACGTCTCAGGCGAGAAATGGAGGAAAACACACAGAAGAGAACACTATCAACGGGGGGAGGAGCTTCAGGGTTTGACATCAGAAAGGGCGGGGATGCCACTGTCATTCTTATCGGATTGCCTAGCGTTGGAAAGTCTACCCTTCTTAATCGATTAACAAATGCTAGATCTAGGGTTGCTTCTTATCAGTTCACAACCCTGACAGCTGTTCCCGGAATGATGCATTATCGAGGGTCAAGGATTCAAATTCTTGATATGCCCGGGATTATAGAAGGAGCAGCCGCCGGAAAAGGATTGGGCAAAAAAGTACTGTCCATCGCACGAAGCGCAGATCTGATCCTAATTGTTCTTGATGTATTCCAACCACACCACTTGATGATTATAAAAAAGGAACTGTTCGGAATCGGTATCAGAGTCGATCAGAAACCTCCAGATATTCAAATAGAAAAAGCGTCATCAGGCGGACTTTCAGTTAACATTCTGGTTCCTATCAAGATATCTGAAAAACTAGTCCAAGAGATTTTGCTAACGTACGGTCTTCGCAATTGCCGAGTGGTGATAAGAGAACAAGGATTATCAGATGATCAATTAATTGATGTCTTGAGCGGTAACCGAGCCTACATTCCTTCGCTTGCCGTATTGAACAAAATAGACCTGGTAAACCAGGGTTTTGTTAGTGAAGTGCAATCAAAAATTGGAAGTAGTTTTATTCCGATTTCAGCGGATGCAGACGTGAATATCGATGCTCTAAAAGAAGAAATATACAAATCATTAGATTTCATTAGAATTTACATGCGCCAAAAAGGGAAAGAAACTGACTTTAAGGAGCCTATGATTATGCAAAACGGATCTAATGTTGGAGATGTTTGCAGTAAGATACATCGTAGTATGATTAGGGACTTTAGATACGCACAGATATGGGGTAAGAGCGCTAAATTTGGTGGGCAGAAAGTAGGAATGGATCATCTGCTCGTCGACGAGGATGTTATAACCATCACAAAGAAAATTTAATCGATGGTGATAAGTATTGAACGAAGCAACACCATAACCGCCGATATCAATGCGAATCGGAGGGCAAGCCACTCTCTACCGAGTGCATCTAGAAGTGATTAAACAGGCCATGATTTCATGTTACATGACATTAGTAAGATGAAGTAATGGCAGCTCGGTCAAATGCCTTCTCCTCATATTTTGTAAAACAAAATCGGATCAACTCTGAGTCCTCACCGCTGCCGTCGATTTAGATACTGCGATTTTTATATTTAATTCGTTCGTCTATCGCTTGATTAGCCAATGAGTCAGCATATCTATTAATTTCCCTGGGAATATGCCTGTAAATTACCGTTCTGAAATACTTTTCCAAATTTGTGATTTCCCTGAATAGCACCTTTAGTTGCTTATTCCTTATTTTGTAATGGTTAGTTCTCTGATTTATAACCAATTCACTGTCAGACAAAACTGTGATTTCATCGTCAATGGACGAGGCAATTTCCAGCGCTTTTTTCAATGCAATGTATTCTGCCTGGTTGTTAGTCTTCATCCCAATGAATTCTTTATACTCGGCAATTTTGTTGTTATCTTTAGTGATTACAATGCCAATCCCCGAATACCCGGGGTTACCTCGACTTGCACCATCAATATGAATAGACAACAACGATCTCGCTAGTTATTTTTTGCGAGGTACAGAGACATAAATAGTATCTGACTCGAGAATGAGATAGCTACAGTTTGTCTGTATTTGTGGTAGTATTTATGACAGTATTTGTGCCAGTCATGATCCCTCAGGTTCCAAAAATGGCTTATATTTATTTACGAGATTTAGGAGGGGCATGCGTTTGCCTTCGACTATCTTTATGTAGATTTGTGATTTTCCGTTCCTGACATCTACAATATTATATGCATTCTCAAAAAATCCTCTGAACCGCGTTGAACTGGCTGTTCCAGCATAAGCAATCTCCAACGAACCCAGCTTCCACACCCAAGGTCTATGTTTATGACCGCAAAGC
>WNFX01004801.1_pt1 | contig 13178 bp, 12 predicted proteins | sample 5400111 | NCBI WGS metagenome assembly WNFX01 (sample SAMN13153363, study PRJNA577476) | soil metagenome | isolation source: 40 cm soil or saprolite under grassland replicate 1 | place: USA:California | collected 2016-06-15
TCGCCCGCGACCCGAACGCCCAGTTCTATGACAACTGCGATCCCAGGGACCAGCAGAGCACCCAGCCCTCGGAACCCTCGGATCAGAAATACGCCCGCTGGTATCCGTCGGCAGTTGCGCTGCCGAACGACACAGTGCTCGTCGTCGGCGGCTTCGACCAGGACAACTCCGTGGGACCCGATCCCGCCCGCGTTGCGAAGGGCCGCCAGAACGTTAGCCAGACGGACACGGCGTTCACGGCCACGCGTGTCAACCAGGTGGTCCCCGAGGTCTACGACCCGAAGACTGATCGCAACATCGCGCTGGAAAACGCGCGGATGGCGTTTCCGCTGTACCCGCAGCTCGAGGTCGTCGAGACCGGCCCCGGGAGGGACGACTGGAAGGTGTGCACTTTCGACGGCGAAATGGATTATGGCAACGAGCGCGTGCCCGGTGGCGCCAGGTTCGGCGTCGGAGGAGGCACGCCCGACTTCAAGAAAGGAACGACGTGGTGCCTGGACGTGCTCGCGGCGCTGAAGGATCCTAACCGCAACATCCCTGCGAAGAACCACTGGACGCTGGTTGACACCGCTTCTGAGGTCAGGCCTTACTGCTGCCCCACTGCGAGCCATGTGGAGATTGACCGCGACGGGCACACGGTGTCGCACAAGTGGTTCATGATCTCGGGGCAGGATCAGAACGGCGATCAGACGGGGACGGTCGAGAGCATCGATTTCACGCATGCGAGGCCGCGCTGGGAGAAGGTGGGCAGCATCCTGCAGCCGCTCGCCACGACCAAGGCAGTGCTGCTCCCCGACGGCAAGGTGCTCATCGGTCAGGGCGTGAACCGTTCGCCGGGATGCAACGTCGATGGCCGTCCGTGCACATTCGAGGAGCGCGAAGGCCATCACTTCCAGATGTTCGATCCCGGGACCGGCTCGGTCACCAAGCTAGCCAAGACGACGGTTTCGCGAGGCCTTCACGGCACCGCGACCCTCCTGCCCGATGCGTCGGTGTTCTTCGCAGGAGAGAACCGGGAAGCGCTGGTTCGACCCGACGACCCGTCGTTCCCGCTGATGAGCTCGTACGCCGGGCTGCTTCCACGCGGGGATCCCGACCAGGGGGTTCCCGTCGGGCAAGTGTTCTCCCCGCCTTACCTGTTCATGCATGACGGTGGCCGAGCGGCGCGTCCGGTTATCGCAAAGGCGCCCAAGAAGGTCGCGTACCGCGGGAGCTTCGACGTCAGGGTCGCGGGCGATCCGAGCGAGATTGCCTCGGTCGTGCTGCTTCGCAGCGATCACAACACCCACAGCCTGACCACGGGTGACCGCTACGTGAAGCTGGCGTTCCGGGCAAAGCGCGACGACGACGACGGCGAGCTGCGGGTCACGGCGCCGAAGCTTCCCGCCCAGGCGGTTCCGGGCATTTACATGCTCTTCGTCGTGGACAGGAACGGCGTGCCGAGCTTGGGCAGGCGGGTTGATCTCAAGCCGGAAGCCCGCGGGGGCGACGAAGGCGACCACGACGACGACGAGTAGTAATCAATAGCAACTTACTTAAGAGAGGAGAACAACATGCGGAAGCTTAATACCACGCTGTTAGCGGGCTTGGCCGTGACGTCCCTGATTTATGCGGGGACCGTCGGGGCCGACGACGAGCGTCACAGGGTCAAGGCCACCCTGAGCGGCTTCCAGGAGACGCCGTCGACGCTCTCCACACCCGGGTCGGGCAGGTTCACGGCGAAGATCGACGACGATGCCCAGACCATCGACTACAGGCTGAGCTACGAGGGGCTGGAAGCTCCCGCCATCGCGGCGCACATCCACCTCGGCGCGCGCGCGACCAGCGGCGGTGTCAGCGCCTTTCTCTGCGGCGGCGGCAACAAGCCGGCGTGCCCCCCTGCCGGCGGCATCGTGACGGGGACCATCACTCCGGCTGACATCATCGGGCCGGCAGCCCAGGGCATCGCGCCAGGAGAGTTCGCAGAGGTCGTCCGCGCCATCCGCAATGGCGCCGTGTATGCCAACGTCCATTCGACGCTGAGAACCGGCGGCGAGATCCGGGGGCAACTCCGGGCAGACGAGGAGGACGACTGAGACAGAGGACGCAGGCGGAATCGAGCATGGAGGACATGGAGGCTATCAATCGGACCAACGGCTCTCAAAACGCTTCAGATCGATTGCCCTCGCAATAGCCCGACCACCCGCCAAATTGGGATGGAGATGATCGCCGCTGTCGTAGATCGCCAGCAGGCGCGTCGGCGCCGCCGGGTCCCGGAGCGTGAGGTCGGCATCCACCACGCCGTCGAATTCGCCGCTCGTGCGAATCCAATGGTTAAGGGCCACGCGCGCGGCTTCGTGCTCGGGGGTATCGAATCCTGGAAGGCTCGTGTTCCCGCCCATCGGCGAAATCGTGCATGCCTGAACGGTCAGTCCTTGTTCATGCGCCCGGGCGATGAGCTGGCGGAAGCCGGCGATGAGGTCGGCCTGCGACACGACTTCGGACGCCGGGTAGAACGCTCCGGGTCCCGCGATGTCGTTCAGGCCGATCCAGACGATGACGTGCTTTACGCCGGGCTGCCCGAGAACGTCCCGATCGAAGCGCGTCAACAGGCTTTGACCCCATCGCGGATCGGGCCCGCTGGGTCCAGCGCTGTTGTGAAGAAGCCGGTTACCGGCAAGCGCTACACTGACAACGCCAAGATTTCGGATGTGTTTGGCGGCGAGCCGCTCGGCAAGGGCATTGGGCCACTGCGAAACAATCGTTGCTGAATCCGCAAACGCGACGACCGTCGCGCCGTCGTCCGGAGCCGAAACATCGACACCAAACAGAAACGGCCATTCTCCGAGCGCCGAGGCGCCTGGCAGATCGATCGCCGCCACTTGGTTGCCAGACGCTAGGAAGGTCGTACCCTGGAAGAAGGTCGTTGTTTCACCCGCCACGGCGCCCGGCAAATAGATACTGACGGCGACGTCGGTCAGACCATGCTGTCGGAAGTCCGCCGCGTCGCTCAGGGCGACCGCGCCGGCCGGAATGTCAATGGACTCGCTACCGCCGAAAGTCAGGGATTGGTCCGTGCCGGGTACGATGCTTGACCCAGAGCCAGCCAGTGCGATATGCACCGACCCGATGTGCAGGGTTGCGCTTCCAAAAGTATTCGCAATGCGTACTCGAACGTGGTCGCTGCCGATATTCGTATGTACGACCTCGCGCAAAGTCTGGTTCGAATATTGCACAACGCTGGACGGCAAAGGAGTCATATGGCCCGTCGCCCACGATCCCACAGCCAGGGCTCGACCCTTGTCCGCCCAGGCATCGTGCGCCACGCCCATTGACGTCAGCACAAACAAGGCTCCGGCAGCAGCCACGTAAGTCCCGGCCGCGAAATTTCGGAACAGGCGATCCTTCCGGAAGGAAGGCAAAGCGCTGAATCTGGCGATCGAAGCCATGGCCGACCATAGTCTGCACATCTTGGCGTCCCCCTTTCCTACAACGCGAGTCGTTCGGAACCGCGGTTCGCCGGTTCAATAATTCTAGAGTTGATCCGCGCTCGTGTATACCCGGTCTGCGGACGCGCCTTACTGCCTTACTGCGATGGGCGGCGACGGGACGATAGCCGACGTTCCCGTCAGACGTTGAACCGGAAGTAGATTACGTCGCCGTCGCGCACGACGTATTCCTTTCCTTCCAGTCTCATCTTTCCGGCTTCTTTCGCGCCCTGCTCGCCTTTGCAGGCGACGTAGTCAGCGTAGGCGATCACTTCGGCGCGGATGAAGCCGCGCTCGAAGTCGGTGTGGATCACGCCCGCGGCCTGCGGCGCGGTGGCCCCGACTTGCACGGTCCAGGCGCGCACTTCCTTCGGCCCGGCGGTGAAATAGGTCTGAAGGCCGAGCAGCGCGTACCCGGCGCGGATCAGGCGGTTCAAACCCGGCTCGTGCATTCCCATGTCGTCTAGAAAAACCTGCTTGTCTTCGTCGGAAAGATCGGCGATCTGCGCTTCCAGGGCCGCGCAGATCGGCACCACGGGTGAATCGTGGCGCTTGGCATACTCCTCGACTCGCGTGAGCAGCGGGTTGTTTTCAAAACCGTGTTCGGCCAGGTTGGCGATGAACATCTCGGGCTTCGCCGTCATCAGGAACAGGGGGTTCAGCACGGCCTGCTCTTCCTTGGAGAGCGGCACGCTGCGCGCCGGCTGCGCCTCGTCGAGCGCCGGACGCAGCTTGTCGAGCACGGCGACGATGCGCTGCGCTTCCTTGTCGCCGCCCGTCTTGGCGACTTTCACGTAACGCGCATAGGTCTTCTCCACCGTCGCGAGATCGGCGAGAGCGAGCTCGGTGTGGATCGTTTCGATGTCGGAAACCGGATCGACCTTGCCCGCGACGTGAACGACGTTCGGATCCTCGAAGCAGCGCACCACGTGCGCGATCGCGTCGCACTCGCGGATATTGGCAAGGAACTGGTTCCCCAGGCCTTCGCCTTTCGACGCGCCGGCCACCAGTCCGGCGATGTCGACGAACTCGACTGCCGCCGCGACGACTTTCTGCGGCCGGGCGATCGCCGCAATTTGTACGAGCCGCGGGTCGGGCACCTCGACAATGCCGATATTGGGGTCGATGGTGCAGAACGGATAATTCTCCGCCGCGATCCCCGCCTTGGTGAGGGCGTTGAACAGAGTCGATTTGCCGACGTTCGGCAGGCCGACGATGCCGCATTTCAAGGACATCAGGGTTTCGTGTGCAGCTTGAGCATCGCCGCTTCCATGTCGCCATCGAGCAACAGGCCCGAGGCCTCCATGCAGCGATCGAGCGCCGCTTCGATCAGCTCGCGCTCGCCCGCGGGCGGCGGCGTCAGCACGTAGCCGGCGACGAGGTCCTTGTTTCCCGGGTGGCCGATCCCGATCCGCAGACGCCAGAACCCATGGGTGCCGAGCTGCGCCGCGACGTCCTTCAGGCCGTTGTGGCCGGCGACCCCGCCGCTCAGTTTGAGCTTTGCGACGCCGGGCAGAAAATCGAGCTCGTCGTGCACGACCAGGATTTCCTGCGGCTGGATCTTGTAGAAACGCGCGAGCGCGCCGACCGATTTCCCCGAGAGGTTCATGTAAGTCTGCGGCAGCAGCAGCCACAGATCCCCTGTAGGCCGCCCGAGCTTGCCGAGGAGGCCGTGATACTTCGCGACCGATTTCAGCTCGATGCGCTGCGCGACAACAAGGCGCGAGGCGAACCAGAAGCCGACGTTGTGCCGGTCCCTCTCGTGCTTCCTCCCGGGGTTCCCGAGGCCGGCGATCAGTTTTAGAGAATGCATGGATGAAAAAGGGCGCGGGGGCCGCCGCGCCCTTTGCCAAGGCAATAGAAAGGGCTACTTCTTGTCGCCCCTGTCGCCCTTGTCGGCCTTCTCGCCTTTGCCGCCTTTGCCGCCCTTCTCCTCGGCGGCGGGCGCAGCGGCTTCCGGCGCCTTCTGCTTGACGGTCGGCACGTCGGCTGCGGCGGGTACGGCTTCCGCAGCAGGCGCGAGGGCTCCCTCGACTCCGGCACCGGCAGCCGCAGCAGCGGCGGCGGCCTCCTCCTCCTCGGCGATCGCCGCCTTCGGGATCTGCGCCGAAGCGACGGTCGGATTCTCGTTGCCCCCCAAGGCGAGCTCCACGCCCTTGGGCAACGGGAGTTCGCGCACGTGGATCGAGTGTCCGATCGCGATCTGCGACAGGTCCACCTGGACGAATTCAGGCAGATCCGCGGGCAGGCAGCGCACGTCGATCTCGCTCAGGACGTGAGTGATGAGGCCGCCCTGCTCCTTGATCGCGGGCGACTTCTCGGCGTTGACGAAATGCAGAGGCACCTTGATGTGGATCTTCTCGTCCGCCGAGACTCTCTGGAAGTCGACGTGCTGCACTTCCATCTTGAACGGATGCATGTTGACCGCCCGCAGGAGCACCTCTTCCTTCGCGCCATCCAGCGCGAGCGTCAGGACGGACGCGTGAAACTTCTCGTTGCGCAGATGGTGGTACAGCGGGTTGTGATCGAGCTCGATGTTGACCGCGGGTTTCTTGCCCCCGTACAGAATCCCGGGCACCTTCCCGCTGTGGCGCAGGCGGCGGCTCGCACCCCTCCCTTGCCCTTTGCGCGATTGCGCGACGACTTCGAATGCCATGTTGCCTCTCCTCGATTGAGGCGGCGCCCGCGACCAGGCGCCGCCGTTGAAAAATCTATTCGATGAACAGCGAGCTCACCGAATCCTCGTTGCTGATCCGCAGAATCGTTTCCGCGAGCAGCCCCGCGACCGACAGCACGCGGATCTTCTTGCACCCCTGACCGGCCTTCGACAGCGGGATCGAGTCCGTCACGACCAGCTCGTCCAGCGGCGACTCGGCGATGCGCTCCACCGCCCCGCCCGAGAGCACCGGGTGCGTGCAGTAGGCGACCACGCGGGTCGCACCTTCTTCCTTCAGCGCCTGCGCGCCCTTGCACAGCGTGTTGGCCGTATCCACCATGTCGTCCATGATGACGCAGTTGCGGCCTTTCACGTCGCCGATCACGTTCATCACTTCCGACACGTTCGGCTGGGGCCGGCGCTTGTCGATGATCGCGAGGTCCGACTCCAGGCGCTTCGCCATCGCGCGCGCGCGCACCACGCCGCCGACGTCCGGCGATACCACCAGCAGGTTCTCGTACTGGTGCTTCCATACGTCCCCCAGCAGCACGGGTGTGGCGTAGATATTGTCCACCGGCACGTCGAAAAATCCCTGTATCTGGTCGGCGTGCAGATCCATCGTCAGCACGCGGTCGACCCCTGCCGACTGCAGCATGTTCGCCGCCACCTTCGCGCTGATCGCAACGCGCGCCGAGCGCGGGCGCCGGTCCTGGCGCGCATACCCGAAGTACGGGATCGCCGCCGTCACGCGCGCCGCCGAGGCGCGCTTCAAGGCGTCGACGATCAGCAGCACTTCCATCAGGCTGTCGTTCGCCGGCGCGCAGGTCGACTGGAGCACGAAACAGTCCTTGCCGCGCACATTCTCCAGCAGCTCGACCATGATCTCGCCGTCGGAGAACTTGCCCACCGTAGCGTGGCCGAGCGGGATGTTGAGCCTTCGCACGACCGCGTGCGCGAGCAGCGGGTTGGCGTTCCCGGTGAAAACCATCAGGCTTTCGTAGGCCATGCGTTTTAGTCCAGGGGCTAGGGGCTAGGGACTCGGCCCGAGCCTTGCTCACAAAAAATCAGCCGCACCGGCGGCTTGCTGTTTCGCTAGTCCCTAATCCCTGGGCCCTCGTCTCGAAATCTGATGGCTGGGGAGGAAGGATTCGAACCCTCGCATGGCGGAATCAAAATCCGCTGCCTTAACCAGCTTGGCGACTCCCCAAGCGCTAAACCTGCTCCAACAACGCCGCAAGCGGATGCCGATCCAGCCCGCGCACGGCAAAGCCGCGCATCTCCGCGGGCATCCTGGACAGGACAGCGCGTGCTTCGCGCTCGGTCGCAAATTCGACGAATACGCAAGCGCCTGAGCCGCTCAGGCGCGCATCACCGAATCGCCTGAGCCATTCGAGATGCGCCGCCACCTCCGCGTGGCGCCGGCACACGACCGATTCCAGGTCGTTCCTTCCGAAACCGGCTGAAAAGCCGGACATTTTGATGGTTTTTGAATTTCGTGTCAATTCAGGCGCGGTGAAAATCGCATGCGTAGCCACGGCGACGGGTGGAGCGAGAACGACATACCATGCCTGCGGCAGTTCGAGCGGAGTGAGCCGCTCGCCGATGCCCTCGGCGAAGGCGTTCCCGCCGAAAAGAAAAAACGGAACGTCCGCCCCGAGCGAGAGCGCCATCGCCGCGAGCTTCTCTTTCGGCAGATCCAGCCCCCACAGGCGGTTCAGGACCGCGAGCGTGGTTGCGCAATCGGAGCTGCCGCCTCCGAGTCCCCCGCCGATCGGTATGTTCTTTTCGATGTCGAGGTCGACACCTCGCTGCGTACCGCCCTCCGCCTGCAGGAGCCGGGCGGCGCGCACCGCGAGGTCTTCACCCTCGGCAATGCCGGGCAAGGCCCGCGCGCGCCTCACCTCGGCGTCCGCGCGCGGCGAGAAGCGCAGCCAGTCGCAGCACTCGATCAGGCGGAACGCGGTCTGCAACAGGTGATAGCCGTCGGGGCGCCGCCCGACGACGTGCAGGAAGAGATTGAGCTTGGCGGGGGCCGGATAGCGGCGCTCCCACGGGTTCAATTTGTCCATCGATCCACGATGAGGTGAATTTCGAGATCTTCGCGCGTCAAGCGCATCCGGTAAGGCCTTCCTCCCCGGAACTCCTCGTAGTCGACGCGCCAGCCGTCCTGCCTGAGCTCCAGGCCCTGGTCCGCATCACCGCGTATCTCCACCGGCCGGCCGGGGCTCGCCCGCGCCTGCATCCAGTCCGAGAGCCCGGCGAGCGGAAGCCGCCAGCCCAGCGCCTGCTCGGTCAGGCTTTCCGCGTCGTGGGCGCGGTACTCCTTGCTGTCGCCGGTCACCAGCCGGAACTGATCGCGCTCGCGGCTGATCCGCGCGATTCCCTGGCCCAGGGCTGAGGTGATGAGCAGTTCGTCGGAGTCGTCCGAGTGACGCCAGAAAATCTTTCCGGATGCGCCGTCTTTTCCGTGGCGGACCGCGACGCGGCCGGACAGCTCGAAGCCGCCCGGAAGAGGACGCCCGGCATCGGGCAAGGACGCACAGGCGCCGAGAGCAGCCGCCGCAGCGATGGCTAGCGCAAGGCGAAACACGAAGGACTCAGCGCGTGAAGCGCTTGATCGTATTGGCGAGGGTTTCGTTGTCCGGGCTTTCCCGGGTGGCATCGCCCCAGACGCGCTCCGCCTCGGCGCGCTCGCCCATTGCCCAGAGCACTTCGCCCAAGTGAGCAGCGATTTCCGGGTCGGGCCGCCCGGCGAATGCACGGCGCAGATAGCCGAGCGAATCGTTCAGCTTGCCCATCCGGTACAGCACCCATCCCATGCTGTCGATGATGAACGAATCCTCGGGGGCGAGCTGCAGCGCCTTTTCGATCAGCTCGCGCGCCTCGGGCAGGCGCTGATTGCGGTCGGCGAGCGAATAGCCGAGCGCATTGTAGGCGTGCGCGTGCTCGGGCCGTATCTCGATCAGCTTGCGAAGGGAAGCCTCGAGAATATCCACCCGCTCGATTTTCTCCGCGAGCATGGCGTAGTCGTAGAGCAGCTCGGGATTGTTCGGAACCCGATCGAGCGCCTGCCCGACCAGGTCGAAAGCGGTCTTCGGCTGGTTCGCGTCGCGCAGGAGCTGCGCTTCGGCGAGGATCAGCTGCACCCGCTGCTGGCCGTTCTTCGCGGCCGCCTGCTGCAGCCGCCCCCGCGCCTCGTCGAGCTTGCCCTGTCTGGCGAGCACCTGGGCGTAGCGGATCTGCGCCTGCACGTATTGCTCGCCCTCGCCCACTTCACCGTACCAGCGCAGCGCCTCCGGAAGATCCTTCCGCTCTTCGGCGACCTGGCCGAGATACAAGCGGACCCCGTCCTTGTCGCGGTAGGGGCTCTCGATCAGGCTCCTGAGATACTTCTCTGCAGCGTCGTAGTCCTTGAGCTGCAGGGAAAGCAGCGCCACGGCAAAGGCCATGTCGGTGCTGTCGGGAACGCCGGCCATGAGCCTCTGGAACTCGGCGCGCGCCTCGCCGAAGCGTTTTTGCGCCACCAGCAGGCGCGCGTAGGCGAGGCGCGTTTCCCGCGCGGCAGGATATTTTTTCAAATAGCCGGCGAGGAGCGTCGCGGACTCATCGACCGAGACCTTCTGCAGCAGCTGCGCTTCGAGCAGGACAGGCGCGTCCCAGTCCGGCCGCAGCTGTCCCGCCTTGCGGGTTTCCTCGAGCGCAAGCCGTTCGTCGCCCGCGTTGACTGCCGCCCGCGCGACGGCAAGATGCGACTCGGCGAGCTTGGGATAGTCCGCGGCGAGACTGTGCACGAGCTTCAGAGCGGCTCGCTTGTCCTGGGCATTGGCCAGCGTGCGGGTCAGCTGCGTGAAGCCGTTTGCGAGGTCGTTGGCGGAGCCGGTCAGCAGCTTCCTGAGATTGGGCAGCGCCTCGTCGTAGCGGCCCGCGGCGACCAGCAATCCGGCGAGCGCCTGAAGAGGGGGCGTCGAGCCGGGCTCGGTCTCGTGCCAGACCGTTGCGGACTCGATCGCGGCGTTGTTCATCCGCGCGTACAGCGCGACTTCGGTGGCGCGCCGCGCGATCCGCGGATCGCGCGTGCGTTTCGCAAGATCGACGTACGCCTGCGCGGAGAGCGCGGCGTTGCCGCGCTGGCCCGCGATTTCGGCGAGCAGGAATTCGTAGAGCAGGTTCTCGGTCAGCTCCTGATTGGGAAGAGCCGTGCGGTCCACGGCTTCGGGTGCGAGCGGCTGCGCTTCGCCGGCGGGCGCATCCGCATCGGATTCGTCCTGCGCTTCCTCTCCTGCCGTGACCTGCTGCGGCGGAGTCGCGGCGCATCCCGCAAACGCTACGAACGCCATCGCGGCGAATAACCGCAAAGCGGCCGCTCGGATGGACAACTGGCTGTGTGGACCAAACATGGGGGCACTTGCTGTGTTGAAGGGCTAGTTTAGGTATATTTCAGAGGCCAGACAAGGACATTGGGTTCCCCGTGCCAGAGCTGCCCGAAGTCGAGATTACCCGCCGCGGCATCGAGCCTTTCGTGCTCGGCAAGACGATTACGGGCGTCGCCGTGCGCAATCCCAACCTGCGTCAACGCGTCCCCCGCAAACTCGCGCGCACCCTCGTCGGCCAGCGGGTGAAGCGCCTGGTGCGACGTGGAAAGTACCTGCTGTTCGAATTCGACACCGGCTCGCTGATCGTGCACCTGGGAATGTCGGGGAGCCTGCGCGTGGTCGAACCGGGGACCCTCCCCCGCGAGCACGACCATGTGGACCTCGTCTTCGGCGGTATCGCGTTGCGCCTGCGCGACCCGCGCCGCTTCGGCGTGGTGCTGTGGAAAGACGGCGACGCGTTCCGCCATCCCTTGCTCGCGCGGCTCGGCGTCGAGCCGCTCGGCGAGCATTTCTCGCCCGAGTTCCTCTATCGGGCCACGCGCGGCCGCGACGTCGGCATCAAGCAGCTGTTGATGAACGCGAGCGTCATGGTGGGCATAGGAAACATTTACGCGAACGAAAGCCTGTTCAGGGCGGGCATCCATCCGCGCGCGCGCTCCGGGCGTCTCTCCCGCGCACGCTGCGAGCGACTGGTTGCCGCCGTGAGGGACATTCTTCTGGCTGCGATAGCCGCCGGCGGATCGAGCCTGCGCGACTTCGTGCACTCCGACGGCTCCTCGGGGTATTTTCAGCAGCACTACTACGTCTACGACCGCGCCGCGCTTCCGTGCCGGGTTTGCGGGGCCGCGATCCGGGTGTCGCGGATGGGCCAGCGCTCCAGCTTCTTCTGCGCGGCCTGTCAGAAGAAGTGAGGCGGCGGCTTACTTCCGTCGCTTCCCGACCTTTGCGGCGAGAGCGCGCGCGACGAGCGGCTGCACGAACTTGCCCACATCGCCGCCCAGAGCGGCGATCTCGCGAACGATGGACGCCGAGATGAACTGGTATTGCTCCTCCGGAGTCAAGAATATCGTTTCGACGTCCGGATAGAGATTGCGGTTCATCCCGGCCATTTGAAATTCGTACTCGAAGTCCGACACCGCCCTCAAGCCGCGCAGAACCACCTGGGCCTTCTGTCCTCGCACGAAATCCATGAGCAGTCCCCGGAAGCCCTCGACCTTCACGTTGCGGTACGGCTTGAGAACCTCGCGCGCGAGGTGCACGCGCTCCTCCAGGGTGAAAAACGGACGCTTCGTCTGGCTGGCGGCGATGCCTACCACGACTTCGCCGACGAGCGCTGCGGCGCGCCGCACCAGGTCCTCGTGGCCCCGCGTGATCGGATCAAACGTTCCCGGATACACCGCCTTGATCATCGGCCTCCCTCGCCAGAAGATGAAAATGCACGTTTCCCGCGCGCGCGCGCCTTAAAATAGCCCAGCCCCGAGGCGCTTCGAAGGCGGAGTCGCCTTCCAGGTATACCCGCCCCCCTTCGGCGAGAAGCCCGCGCAACAGACCGAGCGCCGCGACCTGCATTCCCAGACGGTACGGCGGATCGACGAAAACGACGTCGAATCGGGAGCGCGCGCCGCGGACGAATTCTAGCGCATCGCCGCGGACGACCGTCAGTCCCGTTGCGCCGAGCTTTTGCGCATTGTCGCGCAAGGCGCGCAGCACCGCGGGATTCTTCTCGACCATGATGACCGAGGCCGCGCCGCGCGAAAGCGCCTCGAAGCCGAGCGCGCCGCTGCCCGCGAAGAGGTCGAGGCACACCATGCCGCTCAGGTCCCGGCCGAGCCAGTTGAACAGGGTCTCGCGCACGCGGTCCGGCGTCGGTCTCAAGTCCGCCGCATCGGGGAATTCGATGAGGCGGCTGCGCCACAGACCGCCGATGATCCGGACGGTGTTGGGTCTAGTCCTGCGCACCGACGACGACGATCGAGAGCTTTTCGGGAGCGATGCGCCGCGCAAAGGCGCTCTTGACCTGCGCGAGGGTCACCCCCTGCACTCGGGCCGGGAACTCATCGAGCCAGTCGAGCGGCAGCCTGTAGAAACCGATCGTGGCGATCTGCTCGAGGACCTTGCGGTTGGTGTCGATGCGCAGGGGAAAGCCGCCGACGAGGCTCTTTTTCGCCGCTCTCAGCTCAGCTTCCGTGGGACCGTGTTTCGCAAATTCATCGACAACCGAGCGCGCCAGCCCGAGCGCCTCGCGCGCCTGGTCGCGCCGCGTCTCCAATCCCACCAGAAACGGTCCCTCGCGCCCGTAGGGCCGGAAATAACTGTAGGCGCTGTAAGCGTAGCCGCGCTTCTCGCGTACTTCCCTCAGGAGCCGCGACATGAATCCGCCGCCTCCCAAGGAGTAATTGCCGACGAAAAGCGGAAAGTAGTCCGGGTCGCTTCGGGTGAGCACCGCGACGCCCAGCAGCACGTGGCTCTGGGTGGAGGGGTGCGCCACGCGCAGCGTCGCTCCCGCGGGCAGGGTTGCGACTGGCGCCAGCGCGGAATCGGCCCCTTTCGAAAGGCGCGAGGTCAGCTCCTCGGCGAGCGCCTTGGCTGCGTCGCGGTCCAGATCGCCGACGATGGTGACCACCGCGCGGGCGGAGCCGTAGCAATCGCGATAGTGGCGCTCGACGTCCTCGCGCTTGATCG
>WNFX01005218.1_pt1 | contig 13178 bp, 11 predicted proteins | sample 5400111 | NCBI WGS metagenome assembly WNFX01 (sample SAMN13153363, study PRJNA577476) | soil metagenome | isolation source: 40 cm soil or saprolite under grassland replicate 1 | place: USA:California | collected 2016-06-15
GGATCTGCGTGGGAGGATGTTGACCGTCGGCGTCGAGAGTAACGATGACGTCGGCACCTCCCGCCAGCGCAGCGGCAATGCCGGTCGCAAGGGCTGCCCCCTTCCCGCGGTTCGTTGGGTGTCCTAGAACCGTCGCACCCGTCCCCCGTCCCGCGTCCCCCGTCCCATCTGTGGAGCCGTCGTCAACGACGTAGACGGGCCCTGCCGCCCGCGCGCCCGCCACGACCGCAGCCACGGTGGCGGCCGCCTGATAGGCGGGAATCACGACCGCGACGAGGGGCTCAGCGCGTGCCGGCATTCGGCGAGCTGTTCCCCTCGAGGATACCCAGGACCGACTTCAGCTCGGCGCGCAGCTCCTTCACCGTTTCCGTGGCGAGCGCGCGGCGCGCTTCGGGCTTCAACTCTCCGGAGCGGCGGTATTGCTCGATCTTCTGGCGCGCCCCTTCGATCGTGTACTTCTCGGTGTACAGGAGGTGCTTGACCAGCATGATCAGCTCGATCTCGCGGCGCTGATACACGCGGTTCCCCGAGCGATTCTTGGCGGGGTTCAGGAAGCGGAACTGGCTCTCCCAGTACCGCAACACGTGCGGCTTCAGGTCGGTGAGCTGGCACACCTCACCGATCGAGAAGAACTCCTGTACGGGATGGGTCGGAAGACTCGCGCTCATCGCCACTGCTCCGCCTTGAGGTCACGCTCCATGAGATCGGTGACGGCCTGCCGCGGCGCCTTGCCCCGGAACAGCACGTCCGCCACTTCGCGGGCGATAGGGAGCTCGACGCCGTGCCGCTCGCCCAGCGCCACCGCCGTGCGCGCGGTGTTCACGCCTTCAGCCACCGTCGCCTTACCCGCCTGCGCCTGGTCGAACGTTTGCCCCTGCCCCAGGGCCACACCCAGGCTGCGGTTGCGCGACAGCGCGCCGGTCGCCGTGAGAATCAAGTCGCCCATCCCGGCGAGCCCAGCGAACGTCATCGGGTCCGCGCCCAGGGCGACTCCGAGCCGCGTGATCTCGGCGAGGCCGCGGGTGATCACCGCCGCGCGCGTGTTGTACCCGAGCCCCAACCCCTCGAGGATTCCCGCGGCGAGCGCGATCACGTTCTTGAGCGCACCGCCCAACTCGACACCGACGACGTCGGTGTGCGAGTAGACGCGAAAGTAGCCGGCCGAAAACACCTGCTGCGCCCGCCGCGCCACCGCGTGGTCATCGGCGGCTGCGACGACGGCCGTGGGTTGCCGCTCGTAGACCTCCTGCGCGAACGACGGCCCCGACAGCACGGCGACCGGCGTACCCCGCGGCAGCACCGCGCCGAGGACCGATGACGGCCGCTCCAAGCCCTCCGGATCGAGGCCCTTCGAGACGCTCACCACCAGGGGCTGCTCCCCCGTCTTGGGGAACGCGGCCGCCGCCTGCGCCATGACCGGACGTATGGCGTGCGACGGCGCTGCCGACACCACCACCTCCGCGCCGCGCACGGCGGCGCCGAGATCGCCCTCCGCGCGCAGGGCGGGCGCCAGGGACGCCCCTGGAAGGAAGACGGGGTTTGCGTGCTCGCGGTTCACAGCCTCGATCACTTCCGGTTCACGAGCCCACAGGGTGACCGCCTCTCCCTTCCGCGCGAGCAGATCGGCCAAGGCGGTCCCCCAGGCGCCGCCCCCGACGACCGCGATCCGGGTCACGTCGCCACCTGCCCCCGCGTCCGGAATCTGTTCTCCGTCCCTGCGAGAAGACGTTTGATATTCGCGCGGTGCGCGAGCACGATGAGCAGCGCCAGAACCACGCTCGCCCAGAATGTCGGGCCGACGCCGCCCGCCGTCAGCCAAACCCACAGCGGAAACGTCAGGGCCGCCACAATCGAGCTGACCGAGACATACCCGGTGAACCACAAACACAGGCCCCACACGGGGAGGGCGATCACGAATGCCAGGGGCGCCAGGGCGAGGAACACGCCCGCCGCGGTCGCGACGCCTTTGCCGCCACGAAAGCGCACGTAGGGCGAGAACATGTGCCCAAGGACCGCCGCGCCGCCCAGGGTGACGGGGAGCCACTCGGGACCGCTCGCCCAGCGCCCGAACAGGGCCACCGGGATGGCGCCTTTGGCCACGTCGATGAGGCCCACGGGAATCGCGTACGCCCAACCCAGGATCCGATAGACGTTCGTGGCACCCAGATTCTTGGATCCGTGCTCGCGCAGGTCGATCCCCCGCCCCAGCCTGGCGGCGATGTAGCTCGTCGGCGTGGCACCGAGCAGGTAAGCGGCGACGATCCAAAGCGCGGCGCTCACCGCCGTCCCTTCTTGCGGCGGAACTTGATGGTGAGCGGCGCGCCGGTGAAATCCCACGCCTCACGGAAGCCGTTGTGCAGGTACCGGGTGTACGACTCGGGGACCGCCTCGGGCCGGTTCGCGATCACGGCGAAGCGCGGCGGCGCCGTGCCAACCTGGGTAGCGTAGAAGAGGCGCAGCGACTCGCCGACGGGTTGCGGCGGCTGCTGGCGGGCCAGGAGATCCTCGAGCACGCGATTCACTTCGGCCGTCGGCACGCGCTTCTCGCGCTCGGCCGCGACCTCGAGGATCGCATCGAGCAGCTTGACCACGCGCTGCCCCGTCTTGGCCGAGACGTAGTAGAACGGAATGAACGAGAGGAACGGCGCGCGCGCTTTGAGCTCCTTCTCTCCGCGCACGGCGGTATTGGTGTCTTTCTCCTCGATCAGGTCCCACTTGTTCACGGCGATGAGCACGCCGACGCCCTTTTCCCAGGCGTCGTTCGCGATCTTCATGTCCTGCTGGTGCAGCCCGTCCTTCGCATCGACCACCAGCACGCAGACCTGCGCTTGCTCGATGGCGCGGGAGGTGCGTAAGGTCGAGTAGAACTCGAGGTCCTCGTCCACCTTGCTGCGTTTGCGGAGGCCCGCGGTGTCGATGAAGACGAGGTGGTGCCCTTGGTACACGAGCGGTGTGTCGATGGCGTCGCGTGTCGTCCCGGGCTCGTCCGCCACGACGAGCCGGTCCTGTCCGAGCAGCCGGTTCACCAGGCTCGACTTGCCCACGTTGGGGCGGCCCACGACGGCGACGCGAATCGCGTCTTGGTCGGGCGCGGCGCCCTCGGCGGGCAACAGCGTCACCAGCTTGTCCAGCAGGTCGCCGCTGTTCTTGCCGACCGACGCCGAGACCGGGAACGGCTCGCCCAATCCCAGCTCGTAGAACGAGAGCTGGCGCGTTTCGTTGGGCAGGTCGTCGCACTTGTTCACGACGAGCAGCACCGGGCGCTTGACCTTCCGCAGGTACTGCGCGATCTCGAGGTCCGCCGGATGCACGCCTGTCTGCACATCGACGAGGAACACGAGCACGTCGCTCTCGGCCACCGCCTGCTCCACCTGGACCCGGATCGCCCGGTTCATCGGGTCGGTGGAGCCGGGGACCAACCCGCCGGTGTCCACCAGCCAGAAGCGGCGGCCGTTCCACTCCGCGGGGGCGAAGTGACGGTCGCGGGTGACGCCCGGCTGCGCGTCCACGATCGCCTGCCGCCGCCCGATGATCCGGTTGAAGAGCGTGGACTTGCCGACGTTGGGCCGGCCGATGATCGCGATGGTGGGGGCGCTCATGCCATCCCCCCCACCCCGGGGCGCCGCCCCGGGGTCAGCCGCTCGGAAACGGCGTCTGCGACGGCTGACCCCGGGCCGACGGCCCGGGGATCCCCCTCCAATGCATCCGCAAAGTCATACGAAAACCGCACCGGCATCGGCAACTGCGCCGCCAACGCGTGCGCCTCCACATCGTCCATGAAGAGCAGATCGTCGTTTACCGCCTCGGCCGGAAGCAACACGAGATCGAGGTCGCTCCGCTCCCGCAGCGCCGCGAGCAGCGTCGCGCCTGGGAGGAGGCCCGCTGTCGTCACGGACGGCCCGAACAGCGAGTTCTCGAGCGTCAGGATCTCGAATTGCGCGCCCGTCGCCGCAGCGAGGCCGGTCACGACTTGGGGCATCAGCGCGCCCATCGCGGTCCCGGTCACGACGCCGATCCGCTTGCCTTGCCAATCCCCTGCCCCGAGCCGCTCCCGGGCCGCCGCGATCCGCGTCTGGAGGTAGCGCACCGACCCCACGCCGTTCTCGCGCTGATCGAAATCGCCGTACCACTCGGCGGGCGGCAGCGGTTGCTCGGCCTGGAGGTACAGATCGTCGGCGCCATAGCACCAGGGGCTGCCCCGCTCAGCGAGCGCGCGTTGCGCGAAGTCGTTCACGGTCGCGATGGCGGCGCGGCACTCCTCCCGCGCCGGTTGGCGCACGAGATCGTGCTTGCTGAACTCGGTCAGCGCCACGGGCACGACGGAAACCGACAACACCGCTGTACCAATGCCGTACAGGTCGGCCAGCGTGCGGACCAGCTGCGACCCATCGTTCACGCCAGGGACGAGCACGACCTGCGTGTGGAACTGAATCCCCCGCTCCGCAAACCACGTGAGCTGCGGGACGATGGCCTCGGCTTCCGGGTTCCGCAGCAACCAGCGGCGCACTACGGGATCGGTCGCATGCACCGACACGTAGAGCGGCGAGAGCCGGTATTCCACGATGCGCGCCAGGTCCCACGGCTTCAGATTCGTGAGGGTCGCGAAGTTGCCGTAGCGGAATGACAGCCGGTAATCGTCGTCCCGGATGTACAGGGCCGGCCGCAACCCCAGCGGATTGCCGTCCACGAAGCAGAAATCGCAATGGTTGGCGCAGCGGCGGATGCGTGGCGTCTCGAGCGTGACCCCCATCGGCAGCCCCTCGGGACGCTCCACGTCGTACTCGATTTCCTCGCCCGACGGGAGCCGCGCCCGCAGCACGAACTGGTCGTCGGCTGTCAGGAACTCCCAGTCGAGAAAGTCCTCGAGGTCTCGTTCGTTGACCGCGAGGAGCTGCGTTCCGGGGATGAGACCGAGGGCGGCACCCAACGTATCGGGCGCCACCGCCTGCACGCGAAGCACCGCTGGCCCGCCTAGAGGTTCAAGGAGTTTGTGAAGCTTCGTGGTGCAACTTCAACGGCTAATATCGCTTAGGAGGGGCGGTAACGCCAGGCGACGAGGTCGCGCCCGGGGATGTGGACGTCGAACTCCTTGGTCCCCTGAGGCGCAAGCGGCGGGATTTCGATGACTTGGGTAGCCCGGACCGCCCCCTGGGCGTCCAGGAACTCGAACGTCAGCCGTTGGACGGCGGATGCCGCGCCCCCGCCATTGCTCGCCACGCCGCTCAGCGTGAACCCGGCCGAATCCGACAGGAAGGTGGTCACGCCGATCTCGACCTGGAGCCCGCCATCGGCCAAGTCCTTGTACTTCTGGGCCGAGTCACGGCGCGCACGCAGGTCCCACCCCGCGGCGATCAGCCGCAATGTGGCGCGGTTGAGGGGATCGACGGCCGCGAGACGCTGAGCGGTCGCGAGCAGCCGCGTGCTGTCGCGCTGGGCCAGATAGCCATTGGCGAGATCGAGCAGCGCATCCCGGTCGTAGGGGCGCCGCTCGAGCGCGCGGGTGAGCAGCTTGGTCGCGGGGACGAAGAGGTTCGCCCGCAGGGCGCCCCGGCCGGCCTCGATCAGCACATCAGGGTTGCTGGCCCCGCCTGCGGGATAGATAGCGTCGAACGCGGCTTCGGCGTCGTGCGCGCGACCGCTTTGGTAGTAGAGGCTCGCCATCCCCGTGACGGCATCCGTAGCGTCGGGATACGCCGCGAGGTAGCCCCGAAACGCTTGCAGCGCCGGCTCGAACGCCGGTTGAGCGGCGGCGCTGTCGGCGGCCACCTGGCCGGCGCGTGCCGCCAGCGCCGCGCGACGCTCGGCCACCCCCTGAGCGCGCTGCCCCGAGTCGCGGGAGAAGGCCTGTTGATCGGCCGGCGCGAGTCGGGCTCCCCGAGCACGGCGTGACGCCGCCGACGCCTCGACCCGGCTCAGGACCATCGAATCGACCGCCAGGAGCCGCTGGATCGAGTCGCGGCCGAAGCGAGTGTGCTGCCAGCGCTGGGCGGCCGGGTCGTCCTGCACCCGCCGGAGGGAGAGCCGTGCCAGGCTGCCGAGCGCGTCCTTCTTGCTCTCGGCCCATGCCGTGTCGCTCCCCGCGAGCTGGGCCGCCTTCGTGTAGTAGAGACCCGCCGAGTCGAGCCGGTCCTCGGATGTGTACAGCTGCCCGAGGGCAAAGAACGGGCGCGGGTGGTCGGGCAGAAGCGCCGTCGCCTGGCGCAGGAGCGCCTTGGCGGAGTCGGGGCGGTTCTCCTGCCAGTTGCGCAGCCCCGCCGCCACGACGTCGCGCCACAGCGTCTGGCGATAAGCGCCGATGTCCTGGTGGCACTGGGGGGCCAGCGCCTCGGCTCGGTCGAACGCGCTGTCGGCGCCGCCGGCGTCGTGCATCTCCACGTAGTAGCGGCCCAGGTAGTACCACGCGGCGGGGTTCTTGTCCTGCCCATCCCCGGTGATGGTGCGCGTCAGGACGTCGAGCGTCTGGCGCAGCAGGTGCTCTTTGTTGTTGGGTTTCTCGACGGCGGTCTTGAGGTTGACGATCGCGGTACTGACGCGGAAGTGCCCCGCCTTGATGTCGCACGGCGGCTGGGGTGGGTTCCAGGTCTGGCCGGCGAGCGGAGCGGCGCCGCCGAGGACGGCGAGCACGAAGACGGCAGAGCGAGACGGCATGGTTCCGGTGTTCGAGAGCGGGCGACGGGATTCGAACCCGTGACGTCCAGCTTGGGAAGCTGGCATTCTACCCCTGAATTACGCCCGCAAGATGGGCGGAATGTGGCTCCACATCCCGCCCCGTGTCAATCGGTTCTCACTCCTTGTGGTAGCGCCACGCCTGTAAGCCCGCCCCGATCACTTTGAGATCGAACTGGTGCGTCCCCTGCGGTGGAATCGCCGGCACATCGACGGACTGCGTCGCGACGACGTCACCCTTCGTGTTCAGAAACTCGAACACCAGCTTGAACGGCTGGTTGGGCGCCGGCCGCAGGTTGGTCACCAGACCCTTGACCTCGGCGCTTTGGTCCTGCGGGCTGAACTCGCTCACGGTGACATCGGCCGACAGCGTCGAGTCGGCCATCCGCAGGTAATGCAGGGTCGAGTCGACGTGCCCGACGCGCTGGTGCGCGAACGCAAGCAGCCGGAGCGACATGCGATTCATCGGATCCACGTTCACGAGCCGCTGCGCCACCGGCAGCATGGCGGTCGAGTCGTTCAACTGCAGATACGTATTCACGAGGTTGTAGAGCCCGTCGCGATAAGACGGGTTCACCTTCAGGCCCGCTTCGAAGGCCTGCGCGGCCAACCGGTAGGTCACGTTGGCCCCGGTCGTGTACTCGCGCATCACGTTGGTCAGCGAGTCGCGGCAAGCCCGGATGCGCGCCGGCGTCGCGCGGGCGCCTCGGCAGCCCTTCCCTGCGGCCGCCGTGTCAGGCTCGTCGGGCACGCCCTGGAAGATCTCCACGCCGACGCGGAACAGAGGTATCGAACCCATCGAGTCGCCGCGAGCGATGATGCGGCGATACAGCGCATAGGCGCTGTCCCGCTGGCCCGTCTGGCCCAACACGCTGCCCAGGCTCGCCAGGCCTTCCGGGTCGTTCGGAACGACGGTCAAATACTCCCGGTACGCCGCTTCCGCCTCCGGCCAATGCTTTTGGCTGTGGTAAATCCGCGCCAGGTTGAACAGCGCGTCGCGCCGGTCCTGCAGGAACTTGGGATCCTTGGCCGCGATATCGGCCGCGAGGCGGAAGGAGGCAGCCGCGGAGTCCAGCTGGCCCGCGTTGTACAGCAGCGATGCCAGATACTTGAACCCCATCGGCTCGGTCTTGAGGATGGCGTTGGCGCGCCGGAACGAGACGATCGCCGAGTCGGTGTTGTTCGCCTGCCAGGCGGCGATCCCCGCGTTGAGCAGCGGTACCCACACGAAGCGGCGCCAGATGGTGATGTCGTCCGAGCAGTCGGGCTTCAAGGTCTGGGCGCGCTGGAACGCCGAATCGGCGCCGACGAGATCCTGCGTCAGGATGTAATAGCGCGCCAGATAATACCAGGCGGCTGGATTCTTGTCCTGATTGCCCGTCGTCAGTGCCTGTGTCAGCACGCCACGGGCGTCACGCAGATCCTTCTGCTTCTGGTCCTCGAACTTCGTCTCGGTCGCGCTCTTCAGATACAACAACCCGCTGTTCACCAGGAAATGGGCCGGCTTGAGGTCGCACTTGGGAGCCGCCCAGCGGTTGGGTTGCTGTGCCCCCGCCTGGGGGGGGGCGATCGCCAGCGCGGCTACGAGGATTCCCACGACTTCACTGCGGAACATGCGCACGAGTCACTCCTTGGTTTTCGCCACGAGGGCTGCGGCGTCGCGCTCGACGGCGCGCGCCACGTCGATCGGCGGTTTCCCGAGGGCCCGGGCCGCCGCGAGCACATCCTCGTACTCCGGTTTCACCCGTATCCCCCCTCCGCCCGCCTGCTCCAGCACCTTCACCCGGACCGCTACCCCATCCAACCGCACCGTCACCTGGTGCCGCGGCAGCGTCGCCCGCTCGGCCACCCAGCGCCGCACACCCGCCGTGGTGCTGTGGCGGAACAGCTCCGCCGTCACCGCGTCGGCCACCGGCTCCGGCGCCATCGCCTCCACGCGGAAGCCCTGGCGCCCCTTCTTCATCTGCACCGGCCACGTCTGCACGTCGAGCGCGCCGGCCGTCAGCAATGCCTGGCGCAGCGGCTCCACGTACTCGGGACTCATGTCGTCGACGTCGGTCGCCAGCAAGACCACGCGCCCTGCTTCCGCCGCTTCGTCGGCCACCAGGATGCGCAGCGCATTGGGATACTGCTTGGGGTCTCGCTGGCCCGCGCCCCACCCGCTCCCCGCCATCCGCCACTGCGGCGGCGGAGCCCCGGCCGAGAGGACTCGCAGCAGGACCGCCCCGGTGGGCGTCGTTGCCTCGCCCTGCACCGGTCCGCCTGTCGCAATCTCCAGTCCCTCGAGCAGCAGCGCGGTGGCGGGCGCCGGAATCGGCAACCGGCCGTGCGCCGCCTCTACCCAACCCGTCCCGACGGCGACGGGCCAGTGATACACGGCGTCTACCCCGAGCCGCTCGAACCCCTCGATCGCGCCGACGATATCCAGCACCGCGTCCACCGCTCCGACCTCATGCAAGTGCACCTGCTCCGGCGCGACCCCGTGCACTTTTCCTTCTGCCTCCCCGACGAGCCGGAACGCTCGGACCGCTCGCTCCTTCACCCAGTCGGAAACGGGCGCGCCCTCCACGAGCCGGACCAATTCGTCCACGTGCCGCCCGTGCGGTTGCTCAGGGATCGCGAACTCGACCTGCTTGCACCCCACGCCGGACCGCCGCACGTCTCGAATCGCGACGCCCACTGCGGCGAACCCGAGGCGCCGCGGAAGCTCCTCGAGCCATGAAGCGGGTACACCGAGCGACAGCAACGCCCCCAGCGTCATGTCGCCGCTGATGCCGGCGGCCGGGTCAATTATGGCGATGCGCATGGGGAGAAGTGTTGAAATATAAACGGGTTAGGCTCTGTAGAGCCACCCGGCACCGGTGTTGAAAACGACCACCCGTTCCCCGGCCTGGATGAGCCCGCGCCGCAACAATTCGGCGGCTCCGGCGAGGGCTGCCCCGCCCTCTGGCGCCGCGTCTACCCCCTCCACGGTCTGCAGGTCGCGCGCCGCGGCCGTCAGAGCCTCGTCCGTCACCGCCACCGCACCACCGCCGCTGTCGCGCAGCGCCCGCAGCATCAGCCGATCGCCGAGGGGACCGGGCACGCGCAACCCGGCGGCGACGGTGCGAGGGTCGGGCCAAGGCGTGCACCGATCAGCGCCCGACTCGAACGCCGCGATTACCGGCGCGCAGCCCGTCGCCTGCACGCTGTACATGCGCGGCAGGCCACCCTCGATCCAGGCGCTCATGCGTAACTCTTGGAATGCCTTCCACATACCAATCAGTCCGGTGCCTCCCCCCGTCGGATACACGATCGCGTCGGGGAGGGTCCAACCGAGCTGCTCCGCCAGCTCGAGTCCCAGCGTTTTCTTGCCCTCGATGCGGTACGGCTCGCGCAACGTCGACACGTCCACCGCGCCGGTCTCCGCGGCGAAGGCTCGCGCGGCCTTGCCGCAGTCGCCGATGTGGCCATCCAGCAGCGCGAGATCGCCACCGAACGCGCGGATCTGCGCCAGGATCGTTTGGGGCGTCGCCCGAGGCGCGTACACGCGCGCCTGCACTCCGGCGCGAGTCGCGTAGGCCGCGAGCGCGACCCCGGCGTTCCCGGCAGTGGGCACGACAAACCGCCGCGCCCCGGCGAGCACCGCGCGCGTGACCGCGGCGGCGAGTCCGCGCGCCTTGAAAGAGCCGGTCGGGTTGATCCCCTCCTCTTTGATCCATAGACGCTCGAACCCGTACCGCGCCGCCAAGCGCGCCGCGTGCAGCAGCGGCGTCCCGCCCTCCCCCAGTGTGACGGGACCCTCACCGGCGGTGAGGGGCAACCACTCGCGGTAGCGCCACATCGTCCAGGGACGCTCGCGCAGCAGCGCTTTTGCCCCGGGGTTCGGCGGCGCCGCGTAGCGCACCAGGTACGGGGCGCCGCACGTCTCGCACACGCCGGGCAGGCCGTCAGCGGTCCGCGTGCGCGTCGGTACACAGGCCGAGCACTCGAGCGTCCAGGACAGTGTCACGCGCTTTGCTTCAACCGATCGAGGATGCGCTCGGCGAGACGGGTCGAGAAGCCCGGCAGCGCGGCGATTTCCTTGGGAGTCGCCGTCTTCACGCCGGCGAGCGACCCGAACCGCTCGAGCAGCGCCCGGCGCCGCGACGGGCCGATGCCGGGAATGCGTAGCAGCTCGGAGGTGATCGTGCGCGCCGAGCGCCGCTTCCGACTGTATCCCACGGCGAAGCGATGTGCCTCATCGCGGGCGCGTTGCAGGAGCTTGAGCGACGGGCTGCGACGCGACAGGCGCAGCGGGTCGGGCTGATTGGGGAGGAAGACCTCCTCATCGCGCTTCGCCAGGCTCACGATGGGGAGCCGCTCTTGCTGCGCCGCACGCGCCGCGTCGACGGCGGCGCCGAGCTGCCCCTTGCCGCCGTCGATCACCATCAGGTCGGGGAGCGGCTTCGCCTCCTCGACCCGGCGCCGCAGGAAGCGCGTGACCACCTCGTGCACGGCCGCGTAGTCGTCCTGCTGCGCCACGCCCTTGATCTTGTAGCGCCGGTACTCGGCCTTGCGCGGGCGCCCGGCCTCGAACCACACCAGCGCGCCCACGGTGTCGCGCCCCTGATTCGTGGAGATGTCGATGCACACCATCGCGCGCGGGACGACGGCGAGTCCCAGGTCGCGCCCCAGCGCGAAGACCGGATCGGCGGAGCGCTCGTCGATGTCGAAGGTCTCGATCTTGAAGCTGTCGAGCAGGTGGCGCGCGTTTTGGTCGGCGAGCTCGGCGAGCTTTGCGTTGGTGCCGCGTTGCGGCACGAGAAAGTCCGCCCCGGCGGCGAGCTCCCGCAGCACATCGAGATCCGCCGGGGCATACGGCAGCACCACCCGCTCCGCTCGCTGGTCGAGGGGCAGGTAGTAGCCCACCAGAAACGCGCTCAGCACGGTGTCCTCCGGCGCGTGCTCCACGTGTTCCAGGAACCGGTGCTCACGGGCGATCAGGCGCCCATCCCGGATGCGCAAGATGACGCCGCATGCATCGTCGCCGTCCCGCGCCAGACCGATCGCGTCCGCGTCCCCTCCCCCGACCACCTCCACGGTCTGCGGCTGCTCGAGCTGATCCAGCCACTTCAACGCGTCGCGCAGCTGGGCGGCGCGCTCGAAGTCGAGCGCCTTGCTCGCTTCCTGCATCCGAGCACGGAGCCGGGTGCGCACGTCGAGCGTCTTGCCCTCCAGAAACAGCACGACGTCGTCGATCATCCGCCGGTACTCGTCGCCGCTCTGGTAGCCCACACACGGCGCCTTGCAGCGGTCGATGTGATAGTCGAGGCAGGGGCGGTCCGGGGCTTCGCCGGGGAGATTCCAATGGCACGACCGCACCGTGAAGATGCGGCGGATGATCTTGAGGGTCTGCCGCAGCGTGGCGACGTCGGTGTAGGGTCCGAAATAGCGCGCCCCCGCGATCGCCACGCGGCGCACGACGAGCACGCGCGGGAACGGCTCACCCAACGTGACGGCGATCTGGGGATAGCTCTTGTCGTCCCGCAGCCGGATGTTGAACCGCGGCTGATGCTCCTTGATGAGATTGTTCTCGAGTAGCAGCGCCTGCGCCTCGTTGGGGACCACGATCGTCTCGAGATCGGCGATCTGGCGCGCGAGGGCTTCCCGCTCCGGTGTGGTCGGCTCGGCGTCGGAGAGATACCCGGGCACGCGGGAACGGAGGCTCTTGGCCTTGCCCACGTACATGATCTCGCCCGCCGCGTCCTTCCAGAGATAGACGCCGGGTTGGTCGGGGAGCGCCGCTAGCTGGCGCGCGAGCCGGTCAGCGATTGCCATGAGCGCAGAGCGTCGGGGTGGCGGAGCGCCAATGTGAGCACTCCGTAGGTCACCCCAAAGATACCAAGCACGGCAAGACCATGGGGAATCGCAAATACGGCGGCGCCGAAGACGCGCCACTCGCCGGGTCCAAGCACCGTCCCGATGCGTCGGTCCAGATCGCGCAGGTGGAGGACGACGTTCAGCGTCGAACCGAGCGACGAGCCGAGGGCGATTCCCGCGGGGCCCAGGCTCCGCATCAGCACCCACGACAGCCCTGCCGACACGGCGAGCGAGAGGGCCGCGATTTTGACCGGCGTGCGCGTGTCGCGCAAGGCGTAGAAACCAGAGGCGAACAGCTTCACGGTCGCCTGCCCCAGGAGGCCGACGCCATACGCGGCGAGCACGCTACCCACGAGCGCAGTGTCGTCGGCGTCGAACCGTCCCGTCTGAAAGAGTGCGCCCACGATCGCCGGTCCCAAGGCGGCGAAAGCGAACGCCGAGGGCACCACGAAGAAAGCGATCCGCCGGAAGCCCACGGCGATCCGGGCCCGCAGCTGATCGTTCGGCGCTGCGCTCGCGGCGTCGCGAGAGAGGTCGGGGAGCGCCGCTAGCTGGCGCGCGAGCCGGTCAGCGATTGCCATGAGCGCAGAGCGTCGGGGTGGCGGAGCGCCAATGTGAGCACTCCGTAGGTCACCCCAAAGATACCAAGCACGGCAAGACCATGGGGAATC
>WNFX01008151.1_pt1 | contig 13175 bp, 11 predicted proteins | sample 5400111 | NCBI WGS metagenome assembly WNFX01 (sample SAMN13153363, study PRJNA577476) | soil metagenome | isolation source: 40 cm soil or saprolite under grassland replicate 1 | place: USA:California | collected 2016-06-15
ATTCTTGTCAGGCCATGCGATTTCCGAAGTTCAAACATGCTCTTTTGGACCGGCGCGCTCTATTTTTAGTCGTAAATCCTTCGAAAGTTCGTCCCAGCGGCTTTAGGAAATAACATCTGCTGTGACGATTCACTGACTAGCGATCAAAGACCCTCATTTCTTCGAGCCGACACTTGAGATGGTCCCTTTCCAAGGGAGGACAAAGGACAACGTGATGAAGTTCACTTGTCCGCTCAGAGTGAACATGCCGGTGGCGCCGGCAAAGCGCCCTGTGCCGTCTGTCACGATCGCGGTTTCATGGTTGTCGAACACTCCCTGCGTTGCCGTCGGGGTCAGGTACCCGGAGAAAGGGCCGGAGATTTGGTCGCCGTTGGCCGCAATCCAGTAAAAGAAGCCAGTGTAGGTTAGATCGCAGAGGTTCGGGATGAATTCTGCGTACCCAGTGAAAGCTCCCAATTCAGTCGCGTTTCCGGAATTGCTCACGAGGAAGTCAAAAACGCAACCGGTTTCGTCCGGCGGACCCAAGTCCGAAGGTATTTGCCCCGAGACAGTACCATTGAACGGCACCTGGTCGCTGGCTGACACGGGAGTGGTTCCGGCGATAAACACTGCCGCAAGGCAGATGAGAAGCAGTGGGATGAGAAGTCCCGCTGTTGGTTTGAACTGAATGTTTCGATTTTTCATAGTTTGGTTGGTATTGGTTTTGGTCTTTAACTGAGGATTGCTTACCCCATCTCTAAAAGAACTGGAAGCCAAAGTTCCGGGATTTTTCGGGGTTTGTTACGGAGTCGCAGCTAACGGTAAATGGGACCGTAGTGTTTGTTTTTGAGGACGCTCCGAAACAGCAAAGCCGCCACGCGCTGAAGCGTGACGGCTGATTGCGAAATGCGATTTGTCTCTCCGCAGTTCTAATGATTATCCACGACCGTTTGCGGAGCAGGGCGGCTCATCACGACTTGTGCGCTCACTTTCTTGATTTGCGCTGCCTGCTCTTTCAGGGTTGCGGTGAGAACCTCCATTCCCTTCTGCCGCTGCGCCACAGTCGCTTCAAGCTTAGTGATGCTGGCTTGGAAGTCTTTGCGCTGCTGCGCAATGGTTGTTGCCTGTTGCTCCACCTTGCGATGCTCCTTGAGGAACTCGTTGAGCAACATCGCGTTCACCGCATCGTAGCGGACGCCGTAAACCTCACCGTTTTCGTCGCGCACCACCAGATCCGGGGTTCACCATCGTAGCGATCGCTTCTCCTGGCTGTGTCGCGGACGCTGCAGCGGACGTCAACGACTAACTTTTAATTGAACTCGCACGGTGCCATTTGTGAATTCTCAGGTGCGCAAAGGCGGATGCGAAAGCATTGGATTAGTTCATAACTGGCTTCCTGTAGAATGCCAGCCCCCCCCTCGGCTGTTTTTTATGTTCGCGATTTAGAAAAACGGTATGTTAATTCTAGCGTCGACGAGCGACCGATGGTCTCTCGTTGCGTCATTTCAACCGTCAACTATTCCATTATGTTTCCGATGAAGCAGTTCCTTCGCCCCTTATTCAAGTTCCTCGCAGCAATTGTTTCTGTTTTCCTTGTGATCAGTGCGTTTGCTGCTCCGCCCGCAGGCGTTCTGGATGCTACGCATGCCGCCGTTCGAGCGGTTATGGCCGTTCAAGGTGAGGTCACGCCAACCCTGATGCAGCAGCCGGAGATTTTGGGAACTGCGGTCGGCGTCGATACCAGTGGTGCTCCAGTATTGACGGTTTACGTCGATCGCGATGCTGGGAACGCAGGGGAAGTGATTCGTAATCTCCCTCGAGCGGTTGGTGGCATCGGTGTGCAGATCCATCGAACGGACAAATTTCGCGCGTCTGGTCGCCGTCGGCATCGCAGGCTTCAAGCGCCTCCAATCCGCCTCGGCACGTCCGGTGGCTGGAGCCAAGATTTAGCGAACGGTTTCTGCTGCGGTGGCACGCTTGGATCGCTCGTGCAGATTGGCGACCAGCAGTACATTCTAAGTAACTATCATGTCTTCGAATCCGACATCGTTCCGGGTGGCAACGGCACCGTCGCGATGACCGGTGACTCGATCATTCAACCGGGCTTGATCGATGTGGCTTGCAACGTGGATGGCGCGCAGAGCGTCGCCACGCTCGAAAAGACGAGCTCATTGCCCGACAACAATGTCGATTGCGCGATTGCCCAGGTTAATCCGGGAATGGTCAAGACCAATGGTGCGATTCTCGAGATCGGGCCGATCTCGTCGCAAACACTCGCCGCATTCATCAATCAAGCGGTTAAGAAAAGCGGACGCACGACCGGATTGACCCACAGCTTCATCGACGGTCTGAACGCAACTATTAGGGTGACTTACGACAACGAGTGCGCGGGCGGCACCGCCTTCACCAAGACTTTCACAGGGCAGATCGTTGTCTTCAATAATAACAAGAGCTTCCTGAACAGCGGCGATTCCGGATCGCTACTGGTGGAAGAGGTGGCGACGAATCCGCGCGCCATCGGTTTGCTCTTTGCCAGCAGCAGCACGAACGCGATCGCGAACCCGATCGACGACGTGCTGACATTTCTCGGCGCAACGATGGTCGGCAATTAGTGATTGTCCATCCAGGTGTAATTGTCGATCTTGCTGCGCTTGAAGCGGATCAATGATTTGTTTTCGCCCGATGTTTGAAAGATGAAGCATGGCGATACGCATTAATTCTTGTGCTGCCCGTCGGTGCCACGTTCATCGCAAGTTGCCGGCATAACATCGCGCAGACCGATTCCTCTTCGCCGAAGCGCGACATCAACGCAAGAATGAGAGAAAACTCAAGACCGATTTCGAAATCAGAATCGATTAACTAGCGCAGGGCTATGGAGTTGACGTCGCGAATACCACCCAGCCTACGATTGGAACCGACCGAACGGGAGTGTTTCCGATACAGGTCGCTAAACCGTAAGCTCACGTCTGTTCACTCGCGAAACAGCGCAACCGGAGAATAAATATGACCAAGCACAGATCTAACCATCATTACATAGACCAAGGCATCACACGCCGAAAATTTATCGGCGCCGCTGCCGGTGGCAGCGCGGCCCTCTTAACTGGCGGGCTCACGTCCCTGTTAAAACCAACTGTCTCGGCGGCGGGCTTTGAATTTGTTGAAGCAACCATTCCCCAGCTCCAGGCCGCGATGGCTTCCGGCATGCTGACGAGTGCAGGCCTGACGATGGGTTACATCAAACGCATCCAGTCGCTCAATCCCACGCTGCACGCAGTGATTGAACTAAATTCCAATGCAGCCGCAATCGCTGCGAGCCTAGATAACGAACGTCGCGCGGGACATGTCCGCGGTCCGCTCCACGGGATTCCCATTTTGGTAAAGGACAATATCGCTACGAATGACAATATGCAGACGACCGCGGGCTCGCTCGCGATCTACGGCAATAAGGTGCTGGCGCTGTAATTCTTGGCAAGTCGAATCTCGGCGAGTGGGCAAACTTCCGCAGCTTTATTCCTATTTTTCCGCTCGCTGTTGGTTGGAGCGCGCGTGGCGGAAATACGATCAACGCCTATGACTTGAGCTACACATCGTGGGGATCAAGTTCTGGTTCGGGCGCTGGCGCTGCCGCGAACTTGTGCTCTGTGGCAGTCGGGACAGAGACCGACGGCTCGATCACCGGTCCGTCCGCCGTTGAGAACATCGTTGGATTGAAGCCCACACTTGGGCTTGTCTCGCAAGATGGAATTATCCCGATCAGTCATCAGCAGGACACGGCTGGGCCGATGGCCCGCAGCGTGACCGATCTTGCAATTCTGCTGGGTGTGCTCCAATCACCGGTCGGCGATTACGCGAAATTTCTCAAACGCGGCGCGCTTAAAGGCGCCAAGATCGGACGCGATATACGTTACTTCGATTACAGCTACTTCGGCAGTGGCATTCCGGGCGACGAAGAGACGGTAGCATTTGCTGAGAACGCCTTGAGCGTGATGCACGACCTCGGTGCGACCATTGTTGACGTCGATACTGGGGATGTATTCGCCTACACTGGCGACGAGTTCACTGCGCTGTTGTTCGAATTCAAGGCGCAGATCGCGGAGTACCTGGCCACGCTCACGCACACTAGTATGCGGACGCTGGCGGACTTGATTGCGTTCGACATTTCGCATTGTCCGGAAGAGATGCCTTACTACGGTCAGGAGGTTTTCGAGTTGTCAGAATCGACAAGTGGCGACCTCACCGATCCCACCTACGTTGCCGCTCGAACACATGCGACTAGCACCGCGCGCGCTGGGATTGATAATGTAATCGCCGCCGGTGTCGATGCGATCGTCGCTCCACATTTGACGAACTCAACAGGACCAGCGGTAGCCGGCTATCCAAACTTGTCGCTTCCCGTAGGTATTCGCGATTCAGGTAGGCCCGCCGGAATGTTGATGTACAGCACGGCGCTGCGCGAGGCTCAGCTGATCGGTTTTGGGTACGATCTCGAGCAAGAACTTAACGTGCGGGCGCAGCCGCAATTCTTGGGCTCGATTATCCCGCTACCGAATGCTGGAATTTGCGAAGGTTTGCCGAAAAAACCTCACGTTTTCAAAGGCAAGGCGCATCTACCGCACGGAAGAATCTTCTAAGGTTACGATGCTTCGTGCTTGAGCACGCGAGCAGAGCAGCGACTCTGCTCGCGTGACGATTTTCCTCGGGTGCGGATTTGCTGCGAAATATCGCGAAGGGGGCGGAAATTTTTCGGTGCCGCTGCAATGGATGCTGGGGCTGCGGCGATTAAAACTGCCTGCGATCTGGCTGGAGCTATTGCCTGGGACAAACGATCTGCGCGCCGACCGGGCCCGGATTGATAACTTTCAAAGGCAATTGCGAGCGTACGGGTTGGCTGGCCGATATTGTTTGCTTTATCAAAAACCCGCATCCGACACGCACGATCTCGACGGAATCCGCTGCATTGGAATGTCGAAGAGCGCGCTACTCGAGCGATTGGTGGGACCAAACACGCTGCTCAATCTCAGTTATTCGATTCATCCGCCACTTCTTCTGCGATTCGAGCGGAGAGTATTCTGCGATCTCGACCCGAGCGAAATTTTTTACTGGATGACCAAGATGGAGATGGGTCAGTCACATCACCATGAATTTTGGACGCTTGGCTTGAACGTCCAGGGACGTAATTGCCGGTTGCCGAAATCGTCGATTCGATGGAAGACATTTTATCCATTGGCCGACACCCAGCTCCTTCGTCGCCAGCGGCGTCCGGCGATAGCTAGATTTCGGACGATCGGTCAATGGTATTGGGGCGGGGCCGTGGAAGTTAACGGCACATTTCCCGATCTTTCCAAAAAATTTGCGTTTCAACCGTATCTCGATTTGCCAAAGCGGGTCCCGGAAGCGCGTTTCGAGTTAGCAATGAATATCAGAACGAATGATCCAGAACGCACGCGGCTCGCCAGGCGCGGTTGGCACCTTGTCGATCCACATCGCGTTGCCCGTGCCCCCGGCGTTTACCGCCAGTTCTTAGGCGGTGCGGTTGGCGAATTCACCGCCATTAAAGGCGTCGACGTTCTATGGCGGACCGGATGGCTAAGCGATCGTGCAGCAGCGTTTCTCGCGCTGGGACGGCCGGTCATCACAGAGGATACTGGCGCCGCTAGATATCTGCCCAAGCAGAGTGGCTTTGAATTTGTCAATGGGATAGACGAGGCGGCTGAAGCCGTAAAAGAGGTGCTCGGCGACTGGCCGCATTGGTCAAAGTACGCTCGCGACTGCGCCGTAGAAGTTTTCGATTCCGCGAAAAATTTGCGACAAATTGTTGATCTTTGATGTGGCGCAAGCTTCGCACCTTTCGAACTACGACGAATCACGCTGGAAACTTGCCCCGCAAAAAACATGTTTGATTCGCCATTGCAAAACGGTTTTGGGATGTTACTCGTTCCCGAGTTATGGCTGAGCTGATTAAATCGGACGAATTGAAAGCCCGTCTAAAAAAGATCCCGGAATGGGAGCTGGAAAAGAAACACATCGAGCGCACCTTTGAATTCGATGATTTTGCCGATGCGATCGATTTTGTGAATGCGGTCGCCGAAGTAGCGGAAGACGAAGAGCACCATCCGGATATCGACATCCGCTATAACAAGGTGCGCTTGATCCTTTCTACCCACAGCAAGGGCGGCCTGACCGAGCTCGATTTCGCTCTCGCGGAACGAATCGACACCCTGGCCGAGTAAGACGTTCGCGTTGTAGCCGCTAGCGTTGCGTCGGTTAGAAATGATTGTTCGCAAGCGAGCGCCCTTCGTCGGCGTCGATGAATTGGAACGCAGTGTGGATGTCCGAACGGTGGGACATGCCCGCCTCTCGTTTTCGCCGCTCTAGTGTCCCGGAAACTTCGTCATTCCAGCCTCGCTTGCGCATGAATTCGTTCCAGACGTAGATGTCATCTGCGGATGGCTTGCGGCCGACACCGAAGCACCATTGAAGGATTTCCTCGTCGGAACCGCCCTGTCTCACGCGTTCAACTAACTGGTTGTAATTGATTCGGAGAAAGGTCACACATTTTTCATCGAAGCCTTTTCCAAGGTTCGCGTGATAATCCGGATGCAATTCGCCTTTGGCATGACTACGGATTTTGTCCAGCATCCTGCCGAAATAAAACAAATCGCCCACCTTTTCGGATGGACTACGGAGATCCACGCTGCTCATCTAGAAAACAGTTTGTGTGTTTTCCCGCGTGTTTCAAGCGGACGCCCGCCGTGAAGGTGAGTTACGGTAATAACAACTTGTCCGAATCGCTGCACTGATGGATGCTCGTTAGGCGATGGATCGGATCGTTGGAATAGAAACCGAATACGGCTGCCTCCTGAGCGAAGAGGAGCCCCATGCCAATTCCGAGCTCTGGCCGGCCAAGGTAAAGAACTATCTTTTCCGAAAAGCCGAGGCTGGCACGATTGATCTACACTACAGGGATTATGAAGAGCCGCCGGGTAATGGAGGCTTCCTTCTCAATGGGGGACGTCTCTATCTCGACATGGGACACATTGAATACGCATCACCGGAGTGTCTCCATCTGCACGATCTTGTGAGCTACGAATTAGCCGGGGACGACCTGCTCCAATCGTCCCTCGCCGCCTTGGGTGCGGAGGGTCGCGTGTCGTTTATCAAAAATAATGTCGATCATCACAGCGGGGCCACATTTGGTTGCCATGAGAATTATTTGATGAAACGGGAGGCACAATTCACGCCACCGATTCTCGGAACGCTGCTCACTTTTCTGGCTACCAGGCAGATCTTCACTGGCGCCGGTCGAGTCGGCCAGTCTAACCCGTTGGCATTCGATTTTGAGCCGCCTCAACCCGAGGCGCAGGTGAATTTTCAGCTTAGTCAACGTGCCGATCATATCGTGAATGACATCTATCAGTGGGTGCAATTCAACCGCGCCATCATCAATGCGCGGGATGAACCACTGGCTGACTACCGAAAATATCGGCGACTTCATTTACTGATAGGCGATTCCAACATGAGTCCGTTTGCCACCGCTCTGAAAATCGGCACCACGGCTTGCGTTTTGTCTCTGCTTGAAGAGGGCCGTTTACCGTCAAACCTTGTGCTCGCTGACGCTGTGCAAAGTACGCGTGACATCTCGCGCGACCCGACTCAACGGTGGATTGTCGATCTTGAAAACGGCAAAACCATCGGCGCACTCGACGTGCAATGGGAATTTCACCGGTTAGCGCAAAAATATCTCCGGAACCGGGACGCGGAAACTGACTGGCTGCTGGAAAGCTGGAGCTTTGTCCTTGAGGCGCTCGACAAAAACCCTCAGTCACTGATTGGCGGAGTTGATTGGATCACCAAGAGATGGTTGCTCGAAACATTTATGGAATCGGAAAAATTGAAGTGGAATGATTCATGGCTACAAAGCATCGATCTCGAATATCACAACATCGATCCAGGTCGGGGATTATTCTTCGGCGTCACTGCGGGCAAGCGGATCGCGGAGTGGAACAACAGCGTCCGGCGCCCACGTGCGACACGTGGTCCGCCGCTTAATACGCGCGCATTAGGTCGCGCTCACGCAGTTGCCTTTTTCCAGAAATGCGATTTCCCGTACGTGATCAATTGGGATTCGATCGCCTGTGACAGCCGCGATTTTCTTGTCATGGGCGATCCATTCAAAACTTACTATGAAGAAGTGGACCGGTTTTTGGCCAAGCCCCGCTCACCGGGCCCGCCAATGGAAGAATAGCAGGTAGTCGTCTGGGGCGCTTGCTCGAGCGCAATCCATCGCCTGCGCCTGGTGTTCCGCTCAGTCGAGACGGTGAAGTGAAGAGATACCGTAATTTTCCTGGAGAACCGGAGCTTCTGTAGATACCTGAGCTGCGTCGAGTTCGATCTGTTTGGGATCTTCCTCGGTCTCGATCTTGATGAAGCCACCGATTGGCTGTTTCACCGCTTCGGCCAGATCGCCTAACGACTTGATTTCTTTGCCGTTCACCTTTGTCACGGTCAGATAAGAGAGGTCATCGTAACCGATCGTGCTATTGGCCGGGAGCACCTGGCTAAGAATGACGACGCGGCGATTTCCTTCAGGAAACAGCTCCGACTGAAAGCGGTCGAGGTAAACGAATCGCTGGGGCGCTTCTCTTTGCCAGTTCGGACCCCATTCTTTCAGATATTGACGAGAAAGCTCCTGAAAAATAAGGCCACCGAGTACATAATACGAGGGCGGCTGATCGAGATTGTATGGTGGGCTGACGTAATCTCTTGCGTCTCGGTGTTCGAGCGTGACATTTAGTTCCATTGGTTTTCCGCTACGCTGAATGCGAAACGGCACGATGTCCCCAGAATAAACGTGAGCGGTGAGTAGATTTGTGAATTCGATTTTGCCGTAGAGGGGATCGACATAGTTACCATTTTGATCAATCTCATTGTTCGCGACCGCTTTCACAATGTCACCCACTTGCAGTCCCGCCTTCATCGCCGGCGTGTGGGGTTCGACATTTGTAACGTAGACGCCGCCGCTTTTCCCCGTTTCTCCTGAGAACCTACGCAGTTCCGGGTCCCGCGTCGGAAAAAATGAAAATCCGACGGCTGGGAAACCGCGATAATTTTGCCCCTCAGCCTCCTTTAAAAAATGCGTTATGATGGGTGCGGGGATGGCATCGAGTAGTTGCGAGCGCGAATCATAGCGAAGTAGCAGTCCGGCGAGCTTGTTGTTCTTCACCAGTGGCACTGTGTAGCTGTTCTCGCGGTACTGCATCGGGATACTAATGCGGTAGGTGAGAAATTGCCCAATATCGATGGGGTACTGCGTCATTTGCACAGTTGTGACCAAGCCCTCCGTTGCGAGCAAGGCGCCAGTAGGCTCAAGTTGCCACGCTGCAAGGCGATCGCCGACCACTGTGTCGACTGCGATTTCGAGTGGAATGATTCCATCGAGGAATGCTTTCTCCGTTGGCTCGAGCAACGCCAGGTTTGCTTCATAATCAATCACCTCGACTCTGGCCGCGGTTTTTTCTCCAGATTCGGCGCGCTCCAGCTCCACGTAATTTTGATTCGCAACCAGGTCCGCCGTCACCAGGACATGGCCTTTCGACAAAACAGCTCCAAGTGCACGCTTCGAAAACGGCGCTTTCTTTTGCCAGGGTCGAAAATAGTCGTAGGACTGGCCGGTCACGTTCACGCGGACGAGCGCGAGCTGCTTTTGCGTACTCATCGGTGCTGGAACAGCCGGTTCCTTTTTTCCCCGCGCGCCGGTGATTCCGACAAGAAGTATTCCCAAAACGATGACTAAATGCTTTTGCATTTCTAGGTCTTGTTTGCGTGTTCCGGCGTTTTCGTCACCGGCTGTTCTTCGAGATTTTGCTCTTTCAAGACATTGTAACGGGCCTTGATTCGTTCGCGTGCGGATTCCACTTTGTTGCGATCGAGCACCAAAGGCGGGCCATCGCCAATCATGCGGATAACAAAGTGCTCTGGCGTTTCGGCAAAGGCACTCGCAACCTCGTCCAGCGTCCGAACTTTCTTGCCATTGATTTCGTCGACAACGCCGCCGCGGTACGGTGCGAGATAAGTGTTGATCGGGTCTGGTAAAATGTTGGTCAGCACAATGACGTCCGGATGCTGCAGGTAAAGTTGCTCCACAACGAAGTATTCGAAGAAATGACGGAGGCGCAGATCAGTTGGTCGATAGGCTTCGAGCAGATCGAGGTTTAGTGGCTGAAAAAGTAGACCCCCGTAAAGCACATAACGAGGACGAACATCATAGCGGTGGGCCTGAACCATATACGGCCATGGCGTGTATAATTTTATCGCTACCGTGATCGGTTGCTTGTTGCGCCAAACGTCCAACCTGACCGAATCGCCATTGAATTTTCGTTCCACTACTTCCTGAAATTCCGCGCGCTCCCCTTCGAGTTCGACATTCGAATCGCTCGCGATTGGATGATCATCGATCGCAAGAAGAACATCACCGGGCTGGATAATACCGGCCGATGGTCCGGCCGTTACCACCGTGCTCACAAGCACGCCACGATCGTCGTCTTTTAATCCGAGAAATCTTCTCTGGGCTGGATTTTGCAGCTTCGAATAGGTGATCCCGAGATCGGGATATTTATCGTAATGCGTGTCACTAATGTCTTTTAAGAACCGGTTAATGACCGGAGTGGGAATCATGTAGGCGACGCCTTGCGCGACATCGCCGCTGTAACCTTGAAACGCAACGCCGACCACCTTCGCATTCTGCATCACTGGTCCACCGCTGTTGCCCGGGTTAATCTGCGCGCTGATCTGGATCGCGAGATGCTGATCGATCGACGAATGGGTGTAGAGTTGAAAGTCAATCCGCGAGATAATCCCGGTCGTGACCGACATCCGTTCGCCGCCGATTGGATAACCATAAGCCGACACTGTCGATTCAAGCGCAGGAATTCCGCCGAATTTGAGTGGCAACATGTTCTTAAAAAAATCCGGAGCTGATACGGTGATCAACGCCAAATCGCAATCGTGGGCCACGAATTGCACGGTCGCCGGATATTTGTTGGGATCGCCCTCACGTTCCACCGTCAAATAGCGGCTGTTGCTGACGACATGCGCGTTTGTGAGAATTCGATTACCACTTATGACAAACCCAGCTCCGACCCCACGCTGGATCCCTCCGGAGTTCCACGGTGCTTTGTAATCTGGTTCCACCGATGTGGCGGTGATCCGCACCAGGCTTTTTTGAACAGGGCCATTTGGTTTTGGCGGCGCAATCGGGACTGGGACAGGAACCACTGCTTGCGCAGGCGCGTTCGGCCTCGACGGACCCGCGGGCGGTGGCGCTTCTGGCGCAATCGGAGAGGGCGCTGGAGTGCCTTGCTGCGCGTACGATGTCGATCCAGCCAGCAGGCAAGTGCAAACAAAAATGAGAATACGTTTCATGGACGAAAGTTTAAGAAATTGAAACGAAGTAATCGAAAATCAAATCGCAATCTGTAGCACAAATCGCGTCCCAGACAGAACAGACATGATAAGTGCCCTTGCCGTTCAAGAACTGCGATTTGCGCCGAGGATGAAGGATTGACCGGCTTTCGTGCCTTTTGCGTTTTTCACGGTTCGGCCGTCGAGGTGAACAAATTAAATTCCAGCGCGATCGAGGAGTGATTTGAGGACTTTTTCCGCTTCAAAAACGTCACGCGCCAGCGCGTGGGCGGCACAGGAATGTTTTGCGTAATCGGCATTGATTGTTTTCACTGCGTCGACAATTTCGTCCAACGATCGGAACGACAGCAGTCCCGCTTTGCCGCCATAGTTTTTTGTGAAACCTGTTTCCTGAATTATGACGGGCCGCCCGGCCGCGAGATAGCAGGCGCTCCGATCGCTGAACCAACCCGTGTTTAGTCGAACGTATTGATCCTTTGCGACTGTGAACTCGCCTTTCGAACGGCGAATGTAATCGCGGTAAAGCCAATAATCGACGCTCAGTTGAAGCGGCGAGACCAAACGCCAGTCATTTCGCTCAAATTTCCATCGTGTTCTTCGATCTTCAATGGTTGTGGCGAGTTCAAATATTTCACCGGATTTTTTCGGGGCGGCAGCGAATCGGATGAATTCACGCGATTTGCTCCAAAGATATCTGTTGCCGCGCCAGGTGATGTCTTTTAAACCGCTTGTGGACCAATTCGCGACCGATGTAAAGACCGCGACGGGTGACGGTGCGCGATTTGTCTTCCACAGGTCAATCACGATTGGTTGTCGCGTGGGCAACCACTTGAATCCGTGTTTCGGTACGGGGAAATTTCTTGAGCCCACACTTTCACCGAACGTGAACAGAGCGTGGTGCCGCCATAGATAATCGACGGTCGATCTTACACCCTTGTCGACCTTGATCTGCTCAACCCCCGGATCGCTCTCAATATAGAGAATGCGATCACTGGTGAGCAGATCGTCATTGAATTCTTGTGTGCCGCAAATGTTCAGGATTGCGTCGGCGTCGCGATAGAGCTGCCGGATTCTTTTTAATGGCAGGCCGGCCGTCGGATTATCCGCCAAATAACGCGCGCAAAACGCCCAACGATTTTTGAATCCGAATTCCCGTGACAGGCGGTTGAGAAGCCGCGCAGCATAATCGAACTCATTGTTTACTTCAAACGTCTCAGGATTGTAGGGAAGCCGCGCTGAGTCCTCGATGTAATAGACGGCGTGACCGAGCCGCTGGAGTCCAACGACATAATGGATGTGCTGCCAGACCACGCCCGCGATCGGGCACGATCCCATGAAGCCCATGACCACGATGCACTTGCGCTTCATGAGAAGGAAAACATCCAACCCCCAACATCCAACATCGAACATTGAAGACACAGCGTTCGGCGTTGGATGTTCGACGTTGGTTGTTCGATATTAAATTGAATCACGCTTCAAATTGCTTAACGACAACAGCCGGATTTCCTGCGACCACGATGTTGGGCGGAACGCTTTTCGTGACGACTGATCCTGCGGCGACAACGGAATTCTCGCCGATAGTCACGCCTTTCAGAATGGTCGCATTCATCCCGATCCAGACGTTGTCCGCGATTTTTACGGGAGCGGTTTTTAATTTCGGACGCGGAGGGCGATTTTTGAAATAGGGGGCGAGAGCTTGCGCGTCGATGAGACGCTGCGCTGGCTCGAGCGGGTGAAAATCGGAATCGGCGATGCCGACGTTCCACGAAATCAAG
>WNFX01004803.1_pt1 | contig 13173 bp, 17 predicted proteins | sample 5400111 | NCBI WGS metagenome assembly WNFX01 (sample SAMN13153363, study PRJNA577476) | soil metagenome | isolation source: 40 cm soil or saprolite under grassland replicate 1 | place: USA:California | collected 2016-06-15
CCATCCAATAGCCAAGGCCAGTGATTACCCCCTCTTGGAAAGCGACCACGCCCGGACGAGCTTGACGCGTCTGACCAGTAGGGTCTTCTGAGGTAGCAACGGCAATGTCTTGATCTCGATACTCTATCATCCCTGCACCCCCTCTACGTTGTACCCAAGTTGCTGCATAGCCTGGAGCGTCTGCTCTGGTGTCTCTGTTGCAAGTGCGGCTATGTTGTCATTGACATACGAAGGAACCGTACTGAGTTCTTGCGGTGCGTATGCCGCAATCACATCTTCAAGGGTATCTGTTACTACCGACACAACCTGCTCAGATTTCATGGTGTTCCCTTTCCCTAGAAACACCGCTCCTACTTGCTTGCAACAGGATCAAGCATATGGTATCTTTTGTAGGCGGTGTTCCCGTACACCTGTAGCCTTTTACCTGGTGACCAAACTCAGTATGAGGCTCAGGTGTTCTCTTTTGCAACTAAACAACTAGTCCTAAATCATCTATCGTGACAGGTGGTCTACCAACGTCGTTAAGGGCACTGTTGAGTCCTTGAAGGATCTGAACAGCAGTCTCAAATGAGATCCTTTTCCCTTCCTCTGCATTTCTGATAGTACGAGAACTGACTCCGGCTCGACGTGCTAATCCTTCTAACGATAGGCCTACACCCTCCCGTATCTGCTTTAAATTTGCCATAACTTTCATAACGCTCCCTCTCAAGAGATAGAAACGTTACAGCATCTTTCATAACTCTTTCCTGTACGTTTCCTCTTAGCAAGGAGTATACCCTACTGTCACCGTTTTGTAAAGACTTTTCAGGCAAATTTCCTAGAGCTTTCATAATTTTGGCCTGAACTTTACATAATCATTCCCTAAACCACGTTTGCACACTACGGTACACTATGCAACATCAGGAACCGATGGAAGAAGAGAAGGAGCAGCCTTCATGGCCTCCTCAGCAACTATCGCAAGCCTCACCGATCGCCATGCTATGCCCTTACCGATATTCTGAAGCAGCATATTATGGATGATCGGACTCCCACCATTCTGGAGCGTCTGCAATTGCTCTTGCGCCTGACTGACTAACCAGGTGAGTTCACCTACCAGGGACTCAGCCGTTGGTTGAGCGGGTTGTACTTGTTCAGATTGCATCATGATGTTTTTCTCCTTACTCAATCGGTGATTGCATTGCTCGATGCCACTGTCGATATCGTTTCAATGCTTTCCGATCCCTACGACTCTGAAACCAATGTGTGATATACCCAACCATATAAGCCACAATCCCAACAAAAAAGGTAAGAAGGACAATACCCATGGACACCTCACTAGCGATATCCTGCACTGCGGGATGGGCGGAAGAAGATCCCACAAAAGATCATGCCTAGAATAAAGGCGATAAGCAGAAAGGTTACGAGCTGCCAAGTATCAAGAGTAATATTCATGTGCTACCTCCTACAATCCTCAGATGTACTACCATGAAGTTTTCTACACTTCGTGCTATACTTCTATCGGTCAGACCGTTTTTGTTTCTATGCAGAGTATATGTGGACTTTAGAGAGTTCGGAATATCGTTAACTTGTCGGTAGAGACAAAAACATATCGTTCACATATCGCTTCCTCATTTGAGGCTATAGCAAGACCATTTTTCCTTGACCTGTGTACTCAGCCACTTTAGAATTTGAAGTAGGTAAAGCGCATGAAAAACGAAAAGTTCATAGCTGCAAGAAAAAGGAAACACTGGACACACGAATACATCGCTGGGAAGATCGGTGTCAGCGTGCTTACCCTGAGTCGCTTGGAAAACGAAAAACAGAAGCCAAGAGACTCTACTATTCATTTGCTTTGTGATCTTTTCTGTATGAGCGCTTGTGACCTTGGATTCGAGAGGGAAAATGAGCAATCTGTACCAGGAGAAGACGATATGAACGAGCAAAGAAGGAAACTGTTAACTGAACTTTTCGGCATTGCAGCAGGCGCAACCCTCGTGCCTATTGCAGGATCTGAAGTCTGGGAGCGCTTCAGCCGTCCTCGTGTAGATGAAACAACTCTTAATAAGTTTCAACAGATCACAGATGCGTGTTGGGAATTGAGTGCAGGAACAGATCTATCCACAGCAGAAAATGTTATAAAAGGCTATCTTCCTAGAGCAATCACTATTGCTAACACAGAACATCATCCAGCAGCAGCTAGCATTGCATCTCAAGGACTACAGCTCACCAGCATTCTTGTAGCACACAAACTTGACCTGAGCGCAAAGATAGCCCTCTGCCAACAAGCAGTCATTTACGGAAGAATCTCCGATGATCCTAACGTCTATGTTGCTGCACTTATTCAGTTAGCAGTTGCCTACCAGTATGCAAACATGCCACAAAAAGCGCTACAGACTTATCAAGAGGCCTTGCAGTATAGCAACACTTCGCCGCTTCTACGCGCTCGTACTCTCGTAGAAGGCGGAGAGGCATTGGCTAGATCTGGGGGATCAAAACAAGACGCATTGCGCTATCTTGGAATGGGCTATGAGGTATTCCCCGAACAGCCACAGAATGATCCCGCGCGCCTATACGCTGATTGCGGAACACATACACTTATTCTGTATGAAGGGCTAACCCGGCTTGATATTAACCAACCGAAAGAAGCGCTGCATGCACTGTCACAAATTGAGAAAGTACCGTCAAATATTATCATTCCTGAGCGCATCAGACTGGAAATTATCAATCACCAAGCAAGAGCGGCTGTAGCAGCCGGGGATATGGGTAAAGGTATCGCTACCTTGCAAGCAGCAGTCACAGGAGCCATAGCTCTAGACAGCAAAAAGCGATACAGTGAGGCAAAAGACGCTTACAACGAAATGCTTGTAAAATGGCCTAAAGAGCAGCAAGTCAAGCAGTTAGCAGGATTATTCCAACAAGCATGACAACCCATCATGAGGTTTTAGGTACTCAGCAAAAAGCAGTTGTTGCTATTCGCCAGTAACCCAGCCTACCAGGGTACTGTCTTACTGGTAAGCTGGAATCCTTTATCCTTCATCCCATACCTCTACTTTAAGCGGCAAATCTCAAAGTACCCGATTCTTGCCAGAAAGCCGGAGCATGTTCAATAATTTATGATAGATACATTGGCAATGGTTGCCATGATAGCAACAGTTGGAGGGACGATATATGACGGAGAAAGAAACGGCGCTTCTACCCATTGACGAGCAAACCATCAACTTCTATGGCGATGAGATCACGACTGCATTAGTGACGGTCGACAACCGTCCGCAAATGTATATTCCTATCCGGCCCATCTGTGAGTATCTAGGACTTGCCTGGTCTGGACAACGCGAAAGAGTCAACCGCGATCCTGTACTCTCCCAGGAGGTCAGGTTTGTACGTGTTACACGCACAAACCTGGGTGGCAATCCGAACATTGTCTGCCTTCCCCTTGAGTTCATCAACGGCTTCTTATTTGGTATCAATGCATCACGGGTCAAACCTGAGTTACAAGAAAAAGTCATTCGCTATCAGCGTGAGTGCTACCGTATCCTCTGGGAAACGTTCCAGGCTGAATCCCTTCCAACTGGGCCAACGCGCGAATCCTCTGACGCTATTATCACCTTGGAGCAGATCCGTGCAATGGGGTTAGCCATCGCGCGCATGGCCGAGCAGCAAATCGAAATAGAACAGCGTCTTAACAGTCGTCTGGACCGCGCAGCTCAAGTGGTAGGAGACATCCAACGAAGACTCAGCATCGTTGAGCGCAGACTCCACCCACAATCGCTTATTTCTGATGAGCAAGCTGAAGAAATCTCAACGACCGTGAAGGCCCTCGCTGAACTTATGACCTCGCGTAATCCTAGCAAAAACCACTATCAGAGCATCTTCGCCGAGCTCTACCGGCGCTTCGGTGTAAGCAGTTACAAAAATATTCGCATGGAACAGCATGAGAAGGTTCTCCAGTTCCTCGAAGACTGGAGAACAGCGGCAGGAACCGATTGAAAGAACGATTCTGGGAGCTTAAAGGGAGCGGATATGTCAGAAGAGAACAAACCAATGAGCCTGAACGAACTACGAGAACGGATCAGGAACGAGCATCTAGAGATCACGTGTGTAACTACTGTCCCCGTATCCATCACCATCGTGTATACAGACGAACATAAAGAACCAGGCTATATTGTCAGTCTTGACTATCCACCTCCCTCTCAACAAGGTAAACCCTTCATAGGAAACCCACGGATAGCTGAGGGAGATCTGTACCTTTCGGGTGATTTGGAGTATCCAAGCAGCTCCTACTGGCCCTTAAAGCTCGATGATGTGATAAGAGCAATGAATATCAATCCCGAAGCAAAAATGTGGACAGCAAGCAAAGATCCTCACTACATAATCCCACCAGACAGTTGAGGGCAGTTCCAGTTTGTTTACAGGAGTCAACTGTCCACTGACAGACAATATAGCGGGTACCGATTGGATACCCGCTATATTTCTTACCAGCAATCTAAGAACCAACATTTCAATCCTCATCCAGCATTAAAGCTAGACGCAACTCAAGTACACCAATTTCTGCTACGACACACTACCAGCCTAAAAGCCAATCACGCCTAACGCGAACAACGCTCCAGCTATGAAGTACATCCCCCAGAGTACGAGAGAGGGACCAGCGGACGTATTCGTGAACCGCATATCCTTGGGAATTACCCCTACCAGCGTGTCATCAGGCCAGAATGCACGCACACCCATCTTGGTCAAACTATCGGCGAGAATGTGCATCACTACCGCGAGAAAGACTGCAATCCCCGCCGTAGTCAGGAGCTTCGTCATCTCTGGATCAAGCACAACGTGATGAGAGACGAGGAACTGCCAGCCGAACACGCTTACCAGCAACCCTATCAGAATGAGGAATGCCAGAAAGAAGCAGCTATGGGTAAACCCCCGATGCTTTCCAGGGATGCCGAAATCCCCCGTTTTTCGCCGCTCCAGTCGATCTGGAAGGCTAGCTAACTGAACCAACACTAAGTAAAACCTACATCGGCAATCTTTCCTTGATGAGTTTTTCTTCAAGGGCTGCGAGATAATCTTCAGGAGACTTGCGGAAACGATGTTGCATGCGCCGCGTCTCGTGGCGATGATCTAGTTCGCTCCGCAAAGCGCGCCACCGGGTGAGATCCGTTGGGCAAAGTTCTGGCCCAGAAAAAGGATGCAGGCGGGAAGCGACAGATGCGACCACCCGGACGGCTCCACGGACGACTAAGCCTGGTGAAGCCTGTTTTCGCCCGGTTGCTCGTCGTTCATGATAGCGGGCTGAGCCGAAATATTGCTCCAGTTCGTTGTTGGTACGGGGGAGATCAGTATGATCGTAACAGTGAAAGAGACCAGGCCAATAGCTGGCGGTGACTTTGCGAAACGTGGAGAGCATCATGGCAAGTGCTTCGGATGAGGTCGGTGTTTGCTCCATTTCGGCCAAAAGTTTTTCATAAGCATGACGCACCTGGACAGCGGTCTGTTTTTCGTCATTAGTAAGCAGATGCGCGGCGCGGTGGACCCATAGATATCCTTGTTGCACATCTGACCACAGTGCATCTGTCTGCGTGAGTCCTTTCATCAGAAAAGACCGCATGCGTTCTAACTCACGCGGTAATCCCCCTTTTCAGAAACCCGCGTGAGTGAGTTAACAATGGCAGTCATCCGGGCATTCAGCTTGAGACCAGGAGCCCCTAACGGCGGTTTGCCATCGTCGGTCAAGGCACTTCGGACAGCGAGACAATAGCCGCGGATCGCCTCGGCCTCTGCATCGTTGCGCTGTTCGACAGTTCGCTCAATCGGACGAACCCCACGCAGATGCTTTTTCAGTTCCTTTTTCGCGTGTTTGTCGGCTTCGTACACCGGTTTTGCTGCTTCACGCAGGTAATGAAAGTGACACAGTTGATGGGGAATATCTGGCAACGCCGCCTGCACCGCCTTGCGGATGGAACGTTGTCCATCCGAGATCACTCCACGAATGGGTACGTCAAGCTCTTGTTGTACCTCGTGAAGGAGACTCGTAAGATCCGCTTCACAGGCACTTAACAGACTTCGAGCGAGGAGGACTTCCCCGGAAAGACAGTCACGTAACACCCAGAGGACTTCATGGCCCACATCCGGTTGTAGCCCATCCAGAGCCAGAATGACCTGTCCTTGCCCTTTGAAACGTTCGCGCAACCGAGGCTTTTCAGCCAGACGCAGTGCTACCAACTCCTCATAACGTTGGAGCAGATGGGTGACCGTCCGCTCGGCAATGGGAACTCCACGATCATAGAGGGCCTGATGGATCTCAGGAATACTTCGATGAGCGGTATAGCGCAGTGTGCCAATCAAGGCAATCACGTCCAGGCCAAACTCACCATGCGGTAAAGCCCACCATCCCTCCTCCTCTGGCCGATAGGGTCGATGATACCATTGGCACTGGGGATTGCGACAACGACGAACACAGAGTGTGAGACGGCAGATCCCCTGTAAGGTGGTAATGGTTCGCTGGGTGTGGTAGGCGACCCATATGGGTTGACCACACTCAGCGCAGTGGGTACGCAGGGAAGTCAGCGTCTGTTCCGTTGTTGCAGCAGCGCGACATTTTTTCCTTGCCATAGCATTGTTCTCCTTTGAGCATCCATTTGTGTCAATCCCAGAATGAAATGGGCAGAAGCTGTACCATTCTGCGGGTGGCCAATCCTTTTTCTGCGTCAGTGGTCACCCGTGGAATGATCGAATTCTCTCCCATTTCAGGGTGTATGAAATGGTTGTAGGCAAGCGAGTAGAAAGAAGCATATGCCCACGCCTCCTCCTTATACACCTGCTCTTCACCTTTAGCCTCGATTGTCCTGCTCTGCTTGAACCTTGCTAGCTGAACCGCCAGCGCAGGTGATCCGCATTGCGCAGTAATCGCTCCATGATGGTACACCGCACACGATAGATCTCTTGTACATCGCTCCACTCCCCTGGACAGAATTGCACAATCTCCCTGGGCTTGAGCCCACAGTGATAGAGCAGGTAGGCCAGTCGCTGCTCGCGCTCATTGGAAAGCACCGTTTGGAGGACCTCCCACACCTCACTGCTGTCGGCATGCTCTTCCACGAGTGGCTCTCCTGGTTCTGGCAACGGCGCCTCTCTTGACCGCGAGTAGGTCCGCAGCGTATCCAGGATGGCCCCATTCAGACTCGCACGCAGGTACTGCAACGCAGCTGCCAGCGTCTTGAATTCTACTCGATGGGTCAAGGTGGTGGCCAACCAGAAGCGCTCAAACGCCTGCGCGACATAGTTCTCTTCGCTCTCTAGGCGACAGGCAGCCTCTCTGCTGGGATGACGATGCAGCCAGCCGCGCACCACCCCACCTAAACAGTCTTGCATGCATATCCAGGCCTCTTGGTCCCCTTGGATCGTGCAGCGGCGTAACAACTCGAGGCCAAACGTCTCATTGCATGGCTCGCCCCGGCGATAGTGGTCGATTTCCCTCGAGCACTGTGCTGTCAGCACTGAGAGGCTCAGCGCGATGCATGCTGCCCCTCTCCTCAAAGAGGCAGGAGATGATCCCTCAACTAGGGCGCTCTGTAAAGTCGTCTGGTTTGCCCCGTCCTCGATACAGGATGCGTCCCTTGTATCCTGTCTCATGCCCATACTCCTTTCAGGCGTTGCGCTCGCTTGCTCAGACGCCTCGGGTGGATGTGGTCCTACTGCAATCGGTGAAGAGCAGGTGTATAAGGAGGAGGCGTGGGCATATGCTTCTTTCTACTCGCTTGCCTACAACCATTTCATACACTCCCCATTTCATTCTGGGATTGACAGGAAAGCACACCAGGGCGAGGCCTCAAAAAACAGATCACGGATCTCTCATCTTGCTCTCACCAGAACGTTTCGACTTCCTGCCAGATTCATCCGCTTGTTAGGAACTCATCCTTCGTGCAAGGTATGCGCGTTCGCCCTTGTCCCTCTTCACTTTCCCGTTCCTGGGACAACGCCTAACTGTTGCATCAGACTCATGAGGTTCATCAGCAACCGACTTTCTTTGAGCTTGCCATCCACACAGGCATCACACGTCATACAGGGCACCGTCACCTGCTTGCCTGTGGGAGGAATACCGAGAAACACGCCCTGGTGGGTGCCGCGCCAGATGCCATAGCTTGCCACCTTCTGCCCTTCAGCCACCAATTCTTCAATGGTCCAATGCAGGTCCGGGAATGCCGTGCGCATCATGATGATCGCCTCGATCAGGCCTACGCGCCCAGGCTGTTGCCCAGGGAAGGGGTCCAGTTCGACGTAGTCCTCCGCCACCAGTTCAGGGGCCAGCGCCATATTTCCTTGGTTGAGGATCTCATTGACGAAGCGCCGCACCAGCGCTTTGTTCTCTTCTGCTGACATGGAATGTTCTCCTTCTCTTTCATAGGACGAGCCGCGAGTGGCTCGTCGTTTCTACCCAGAGTGTACAGGAGCAAAGGGGTGGGAGACAGTGAACGAAAGTGGATACTGGAGGTGTATTTTTTGCCGAGAGGGGTGGGAGACAAAGGCGTTAGAAGAGATGGAGGGTGCGCGCACGGGCGAGGGCTTGCGTGCGGCTCTGGACGCCGAGTTTGCCACAGATCGTATACACGTACTTCTTGACGGTTCCCGTGCTTACGACCAAACGGCTAGCGATCTCACGATTAGAAGCTCCCTCGGAAAGCCAATGCAACACTTCGCGCTCGCGCCTGGTGAGCGGTTCGATGAGCGCACCAGCAGAGGATGAAGATCTGTCCTGAGACCCCTCCACTGGCTCGCCAAATGCTGTAAGCAGCCTGGCAACAGCGTGTGGAGCCATCCGGCGCGAGCGAGCCTCTCGCAGCAGGTTGCGCATTGGCACCCCTTCATCGACAAAGAGACGAACATATCCCTCCGGCTCGGCGAGGGAGAGCGCACGGGAGAACGGAGAGAATGCGGCGTTCCGATCACCCAGGGCCGCAAGGGAGAGGGACTGCAACAGCAGGATCTCCAGGACACTGCTTGCGCGTGCTTTCGCTTCTGCATCCTGCAACCACCGATCCAGCAGGGAAAAGGCGTCTTGTAAGAGGGAAGGTGATGGGCTGTCGCGTCCCTGCACGATGAGCACCCGAGCCAGGGTCAGATAGGCTCGCTCTCGTGTGTAACTGAGGTCGTTATCCGAAACTGTGAGGCCACACTGTGCGACCCAGGAGAGCGCTGCTTTCAGGTTGCCCTGCGCCAGTTGGATATGGGCGCGCCAGGCCTCGCCACGAGCAATCAGATGAGGGGCAAGAGAGTGCTCGCGAGCCAGGCGCGTGAAGGTGTCCAGGACAGCGAGCGCCTGATCATACTCGAAACGCGCCATCAAGAGTCGTGCGCGCGTGGTGTAGCCCAGCGTGACGACCTCACCTTCCGCCGTGAGACCTCCCTCAATCAGCTCCATGCCTTGTGCGAGCAGGTGCTCGGCCTGCTCCAGTTTGTTCCACTCGCGCAGGATCTCAGCCAACCCCAAGGAGTAGAGCGGACTTCCCATAATGGCCTGCATCTTCTCTGGCTGTGGCACCACCCGCGCTGCTTGCTCGAATGTGGCTGCTGCCTGGCGGAGCCTGCCCTGGAACCTCTGAAGCTGTGCCAGGTTGGTGAGACTTCTCATGGTCAACGACCAGTTCCCGTATGTCCGCAGGGATGCGACCATCTCATGGGCAAGCCGTTCTTGTGGAGCGGTCACATCTCCACTTTCGAGGAAGGCGAGGGCGATATTCAAGCGGGAGACCGGACCCGGTGTCCTCTCTGGGTCCGGCAAGAGGGCGAGCGCCTCCTGCGAAAACGCCACCGCGCGGGCAAGATCCCCTAAGAAGAGAGCGATTACCCCCCGCGTCGCGGCGATAAGCCCCCTGAGAAAACGTGCCTGTTCGGATGGGGTCTGCCCATCGAGGCAATCTTCGGCCATCCGCAGGCGCGCTTCGGCTTCTGGTAACTGATGGGCGAACATCAAGGCGACGGCGTGAACGATACAGAGCAAGGGGCGCGTGCTCACCAACGACTCGGGCATGCGAGAGAGCCAGCCGAGCACGCGCTGGACGGCTGACCCAAGCCCGGCCCAGCTATCCACGTCGATGCGCTCTATCAAGTCGGCGGCACGCTCGACATCAGCAGCGGCAAACGCATGCTGGACCGCTTCGGCGAACAACCCTTGCTGCTCATACCAGCGACTGGCTCGCAGGTGGAGGTGGGGCACCGACGACGGATCAGTCTGCTGTAAGCGCGTACGCAGCGCCTCGGCAAAGAGGTGATGATAGCGATACCAGTACCGCTCGTCGTCCAACGCGACCACGAAGAGATTGGCCTGCTCCAGCGCGGAAAGCTTTGTCTGGCTCTCAGGCTTTCCCGTCACCGCGTTGCAGAGGGGGTCACAGAGCCGCTCTAAAATCGAGGTAGCGAGCAGAAACGACTGGACAAGAGCAGGCTGGCGCGAAAACACTTCTTCGGTGAGGTAATCGAAGACAAAACGATGGCTGCCTGTGAAGGTGCTGAGAAAAGCAGAGATATCGCTTCCGCCTTGCAAGGAGAGCGCGGCGAGTTGGAGCCCGGCAATCCAACCTTCCGCCCGGCGTTCCAGCGTCGCAAAAGTCTCGTCAGGCAGGTCGAATCCCATCACTGTGCGCAGAAAGGCATGCGCTTGGCCGGAATCAAACCGCAGGTCCCTAGCTCTCACTTCGGTAAGCTGTCCCCTTGCCCGCAGGCGTGCGAGTGGCAGTGGCGGATCGGTGCGCGTGGCCAGAACCAGATGCATCTGAGGTGGCAGATGCTCCAGCAAGAAACCCATCCCGCGATGAATAGCCTCGTTCTCAATCATATGATAGTCATCCAGGACGAGCGCGAAGTGGCTTGGTGTACTCTCCAGGAGATCGTTGATGAGCAAGGTGAGCACGCGCTCCAAAGGGATGGTTGGTGACGCTTCGAGTAGCGCTCGGGCTAACGTCCCCACTTGTGGGGAAAGGGTGTGCAGGGCCGCGAGGAGATAGGAGAAGAAGCGCATCGGTTCGTTATCCTCGGCTTCCAATGAGATCCAGGCAGCTGGTGTCTCGTGCTCAGCAAGCCACTGGGCCAGTAGCGTGGTCTTGCCAAAGCCCGCAGGGGCCGAGACGAGTGTCAATGCACGCTCCATACCCTGTTGCAGGCGGAGCGTGAGATGGGAACGGGAAACCAGGCGGCTGCGCGGACGAGGCCGATGAAGCTTGGTTGCCAGCAATGGATCACCCGGCGGGCGTGCCTGTGCCAGTAACACCGAGGGAGCCTCTGCTTCCTCAATCGCTTGCTCATCACCATCTTCTTCCTCCTGATGCATGCGCTGCTCATTCACAGCGAGGGAGGAGGAGAGTGCAGCAGGCGGAAACGCGGCGGCAATCTCCTCTAAACGCGCCAGGGTGAGGGTTGTGCTACGGCCCAGGTATTTCTTCATCATCCTGGGACCAACTCTGCGATAGGCATACCAGTACTGATCCCCTCGTGGTCTGGCCTCCTTGCGAACAGTCAGGTGGCCTTGTTGCCCTTGAAAGGAGAAGGCGGAAATGCTCTCCAGCCAGGCCACCCAGGGCTCCTCGTCGCTGGTGAAAGGAAAGAACTGTTTCCTGCCCTGTTCGTCCAGTTCATAGAGCTGGCGATCAGCGTGCCAACGCAGGCAGGGATGAGATGTTGCCATCGGCTGTGTCCCTCTTCTGCTCATGTGCTACCCAACAGAAATCTCTGCATCAGTATACGTGTTGGGTAGCAGAAGCGCAAGAGGGATTCTCCATCTCTCACCTCGCCAGCCATCTTCCTTCCCTAAAGGCGTTTCCTGATCGGTAGCACTCCTCCAGCAAGGGGACGCTTTTTCATTCTCGATATGTGGCCTGAGAAGCATATCTCGCGGCGAGTTGATCATCGATGAACTGTGTCAGCTCACCAGATTCGTCGGGTACATGTTGTCGCTTGCTCATTTTTGAGGTAAAGCAGCCACTTGATGGACCTCGCGCACTTTTGATGATTCGGGGTTGCATCTCCCTTCGAGAGGCTCGAAGTAAAGCTCATCAAGGAAAGATTGCTATTGTAGAGTAAAACACTCCCTTCATTACCACTGTCTCAATTGAGTCGAGGTGGAGCCCGTTGTGGACAAGATACGGCCATGTCCAGGGCACTCCTTCAGGATGTAACACATTCACCATGGTTCCCGAGCTAGGCTTGGGTGTCAGATTGTACACTAGGCTCGTTACCGTCATTGCACCTGCAACTGCAAATCCTTTGTGATCAAGACCTTCCATCTGTACCGCTCCCTAAAACAGAAACTACGAGTAAATCCTGCTAGAGAGTTTCTTACGGTGATAGAGAAAAACGGAATCGATCTATACACAGACGGTAAAAAGGGCTTCTGGTGAACACAAGTTCTACTATATACTGTCCACTCTACCAGGGTACCAATATACCAGCTTACTGGTACCCTGGTATTTGTTGCTTCTTTGCCTCTTCCAGTACACGCTCCAGTTCTTTTTGAGTGTGTACCTCGGCAAAGCGATGCCATGAATTCTCACCAGGAACAACAGACGAACTAGGAAGCCAGCGAAATGCAGCCCAATCGAGAGCACGGCCCAATTCTAAGACAGCTTGTTGCAAGTCATAAGGGGCCTCAGCGATACGAAAATCCACATCGGTACTACCGCCAGATTGCCGGGTGAGCCTACCACCTTCATAGGAAAATACAGTACTTCCATAGAAAGCTTCTCCATCGCCATCATATACATCAAGACGTATTGTCTCGCCAAGCTTTACCGAAATACGCATTGATCCTGACCCAATTACCCCGGCTGCACGTCCATTGACATACGCCTTTGTTCGGAACCACGCATCAGCCGGTTGTGAGATCTCCAAGCAATCGTCTTGCAAGAAAAGCACAATCTTCTCCATCGTTTTCCTCTTACTGGTATACCAACATACTGCTACCCTATTCACTCTCCTCTTGTTCTATCTCCTGAATGCTACCTTCTATTGTCATTCTCGGTCGGTACTTCTGCAATATTTCGTACAGGACACCATAGAGGTTGCTTCTTTCATACAGACGAGGATTAAGATAAGCTGTGCTGTGATAGTCATTATCGAAGATGAGATGTAGAAAACCACATCCCTCATTATCCTCAACGATTTCTACCTGTATCGTGACACATCTAGGCCACTTTGGTTCATTCATTGCTT
>WNFX01006676.1_pt1 | contig 13170 bp, 11 predicted proteins | sample 5400111 | NCBI WGS metagenome assembly WNFX01 (sample SAMN13153363, study PRJNA577476) | soil metagenome | isolation source: 40 cm soil or saprolite under grassland replicate 1 | place: USA:California | collected 2016-06-15
CGGACCCCGGTCCCCCAAATCCAGTATCAATACTCCCTGGAGAAACGATATTGGCCCGGATACCTCGTGGGCCAAGTTCCTGTGCGAGTACCTGGGTGAAATAGGCACTTCCAGCCTTTCCCGCACCATAGGCGGCCATGTTTGGGAGAGGATGAGCGACGATACTACTTCCAATCGTAATGATGGAGCCACCAGAGGGGATAACGGGTAAGAGTGCCTGGGTAAGGTGAAAGACGGCGGTGAAATTACTCTCAAGACCCTGTTGCCATTGACGAAGAGTGATGTTTTCGATAGAACCGCGTATGCCAATACCAGCATTGTGAATTAGAATATCGAGATGATCCGGAAAGTCCGAGCGTACTTGTTGAGCAAGCGTCGTAATGGAGGAAGCATCTCCTAGATCAGCTTGATAATTGCGATGGGTTCCCGTGCCAAAAGTTTGACGTTCTTGCAGTGAAGCAAGAGCTGCATCCTCATTAGAGTGGTACACGGCTGCCGTATTGGTTCCTGCTTGTGCAAAATGGCGAGAAATAGCGCCTCCAATCCCTCGCGTTCCGCCGGTAACTAATACATTTTTGTTGCTTAAATCGAGATGAATCACGAGAAACCTCCAGCGCTTTACTATCTACGGCAGTAAGCTACCAATTGAGCGTTTTTTACTGATCTGCCAGAAGTATAGCCAGCATGGAGGTAGAGGAACATCCTCCACCGGGTGTTTGTGTGGGTGGTTTTTTGGGTGGATGGGGAGCGATCAGGAAAGGTGCAAGCGGCGGGCCACCTCGCGAGCCTCCACGCGACTGTTCACCTGGAGCTTGCGATAGAGATGCTTGACATGATCTTTCACTGTATTCACAGAAATCACCAACTCGCGCGCAATTTCCAGGTTGGTGAGTCCGTCTGCCAGCAAGCGGAGCACACGGCGCTCCTGCGTCGAAAGTGGCTCTACAGGCAAGCTATAGGGCGCATGCAGAGAGCGCTGGCTCATGTCTACACGCTTCAGCATCTCAGAGGAAAGAGCAGGAGCGCTTCCGCTGCTGGTATCCTGTTCGGCTTGAAACATGTGGAGAAGGTGCTGTGTATAACGAGAGAGCCCCTTTTCCTGTGCCGTAGGCAGGAAAGAAAGCAGCACTGCGGCCAGAGGTTCACCCTCATCGAGGAAGAGACGAATAAAACCTTCGCTCTGTGCTTGCGAGAGCGCCTGCTGGAGCGTCATTTCTGCCTGTAAACGCTGCTCACTGGCGGCATACGCCAGCGTCATCAGGATCAAAATCTCCAGCACATTGCGCATCTGCTTTTTGGCAGATGCCAGGCTGAGGTATTGTTCGAGCAGTGGGAGCGCAACCTGCGCTTCTCCTCGCGCGAGCAGAAGACGTATCTGGAGCAGCTCTTGTTTGAAGAGGAGGGCACCGGAAGCCTGTTTCTCATACCGTGCAACCATTTCCAGATGGCGCTGCGCGGCTGAGAGATCGCCAAGGGCGAGGTGGAGACGGACCAACCAGTTGAGCACCTCGAAGATCAGTTCCAGAGGAGCAGATGGGACGCCTTGCAAGCGAGCGAACAGTGTACTAAGTTGCTGCTGAGCTGCTCTGGTTTCGCCACGCCTCTGCGGTGTAAGCACGAGACGGAGGAACGAGAGTTCGCGCAGTTCCACCTCTATGCCCTGTTTGCCGCTCTCACAGGTCTCCTGTGCCAACTGTTCTACCTTGTCCAGATCATTCCATTCATAATAAATGCCTGAGAGGCTAAAAAGTGCAGCGGTCACATCACTCCAATCCTTGACTTCTCTCGCCTCAGAAATGACCTGACGAAGGGCCTGGGCTGGCTGGTGAAGTTCTCCTCGTGCCAGATCAATGGAGGCAAGCATCATCATCGTCGCGCGTGTGAAGCCCCGATGCTGCGCGCTGGCACAGTTCTCATAGGCCTGCTGGAGGAACTGCCGGGCCTCGTCCAGCCCCCTTTCTCCGGCGGCTTCCATGCCCAGCACCGCCAGGCAGAAGCTCCGCCACTTCGTGTCCTGCGGGTGCGAACAACTCCAGAGCCTTGCGAGCATACTCAGCTGCGTTCCTAAGCTCCTCCAGTTGCCAGGTGACCAGCGCACGAAAGGCGAAAAGCTCTCCGAGCCTGGGCACATTCCCGCGCTCACGCCAGCCTCTTTCCGCCATCTGGAGCATCTCCTCCATCCGTTCCGTCATCTTGTCTGCTTTGAGCGGACTGAATGGAGTGTTCTCCCGCGTGTAAAGCAATGCCCGCGCATAGGAGAAGCAGAGCGTGGGATGCAAGGGAAACACCGTTTCTGGTATCTGCTTCATCCAGTGCAGCAGGGTATGCAGTTCGTAGAAGTGCTCTTGCTCGCAGATCGTCTCAATGAGGGCCACTGCTCGCTCGACTTCCTGGGCACGTAGCATCGCCTCTACTGACAACTCTCGTAAGCGTGCATCTCCCAGGTGGCTCCGCGCCTCGCTTCTCATGGCCTCTGCGAAGAGCGCATGATAGCGATACCACGGCTCGGACTGCCCCGGTCCATCCAGCGATTCCAGAAAAAGCCCGGACCGCTCTACCGCTGCCAGCAGCGTCGCGCTATCTTTCCTGCCAGTCACGCTGTCACAAAGTGAGTCAGTCAGGCGACCGAGCACGCTAGTCTGGAGCAGGAAGCGTTGGAGCGGCTTCGACTGGGCGCTCAGAACCTCGCTGATAAAATACGCCATAATGGCTCGCTGAGGAGAAGCAAGAGGGCTGCTGGAGGGAATAGGATTACTCACCAGCTGTACCAGATGCTGCTCAACCTCGTGCTGATCTTTTTGCCCTTGTAAGGTTAACAACAGCAAACGCAGTCCGGTAGCCCATCCTTCCAGGCGTTCGGTCAGGTGTTGGAGCGTTTCCTGTGAGAGTGACAGTGCAGGCATCGACGAAGCGTCCCCCATCTGATGCAGGAACGCGGTTGTTTCCTCCAGGGAGAAGCGCAGATCGGCGGTCCGAATGTCCTGCACCTCTCCTCGTGCTCGCCAGCGGAGCAGGGGCAGTGGCGGTTCGCTGCGTGTCAGGAGCATCACATGCAGCGTCGGGGGGAGATGATCGATGAAAAAAGCCATGGTTTCGTGGATAGCTGGCTCGGTGATGACATGGTAATCATCCAGAATGAAGAGCCCATTGCTCACAGAGTGGACGATATCATTGAGCAGGAATGTCAGCATTGTCTCTAGCGGAGGCAACTCAAAGGGGGACTGGAGCGCAGAAAAAAGCAGCGCCAGGGCCGAGCGTCCCAGATCAGGGTGAAAGGTCTGGCAGGCAGCAATGATGTAGTGTAAGAAGCGCATCGGGTCGTTATCGCCCTCCTCCAGCGCAACCCAGGCCACGAGCGCAATGGACGGAGAGGTATGAGGAGAAGAGAGAACCTCGTCCGAGGACTGGCAATGGCGCGCGTTGCGCTCGGCCAGCCACTGGTTGACAGCCGTTGTTTTGCCAAACCCTGCCGGTGTCGAGAGCAACGTGAGCTTATGGGCTGAGCCTGCATCAAGCCGGGCACTGAGTCGGGGTCGTGCTACCAGTGAGGCCGGAAGCCTGGGCGGGTACAACTTGGATTCGAGTAGCGGCATCATCTGTGCTGGTGCGGGCTCAGATGAATAACTCGTTGCCGTAGTAGATGCGGGTAATTGAGGCACGAGAGCCTGCCATTGGCCACCACCATTCTCATGGACCTCTTTCTTTTGTGGCTGGCTGCTCAGGCGAACCGCAACCTCCTCCAGACGGGCCAGAGAGAGATCAGCCGTCCGACCAAGATACCGCTTGATGGTCTTGCCCTGGAAAGATCGATAGCCATACCAGTACAAACCGCCGCGCTGCATCTGCTCCTTGCGCACAGTATAGTCTGCTCCAAAGCGACTGGCAAAAGCAAAGGAAGTCACCTGCTCCAGCCAGTCAAACCAGGCATGAGTGCCCGGCCTGAGATCCTGCGGCTCGACGATGGGAACGCCGATGCCGGTGAGTTCGTATGCCTGCTCCTCCTCCAGCCAGCGGAGCAGGTACGTTGTGCGTCTGGGCATGAACCCTCCTCATCCTGAGAAAAAATGGATATTACCTAACATCCCGCCAGCAGTATAACACAGAGCGGCCTGTTAGGTAATACAGGGATAGACAGGGCGTTTCGAACGTCACCACATCTCGCGTAGGAGGTCTCCTCGTGGGCGTCTGGAGCGGGGTCGAGTATGATCGGAGAAGAGGCATGTTTATGGGGTCCCAATACTTTTACCTTACCGTTCGCTTAAATTTGAGGCCGATTCTTAGGAATCATCGGCAAACCGACGATAGACAGCAGCAGAGAAGCCGCAAAGGGCTAAAATCTGCTGCTGAAGAGCAGCAAGAGGTGTGACATGTCGCTGGACAAGCCCAGGAGCAGAAACAATGGTCAAGGTGATGTCGCGGAATGTCTCCAACAGACGTTCCGCTGTGGGCTGAGCTGTCCGCCGTTTGGGATTGCCCGCAAACAGGCCAGCCAGTTCCTCTTGCTGCTTCTGAAGCTGCTGACGTACCACCCCTTCCAGCACGGTCAGCACCCGCAGAGCGATGGTGAGCAAGCGAACCAGGCCAACACGGTGATCATCTCGTTGCACATACAGGGGTGCCAACGACAACGGACGGCCTTTGAGACGGCTGAAATTGCGTTCGACCAGGTATTCATCGCGATAGGCTTCTACCGCTTGCTCCAGCCCCAGATGGTCGGCCTGATGATTCGTAGCATACACCCGCCAGCCGAGCTGGCTCATCACCTTGGCGATGGCGGTCTCCTCTCGCGAGACGGAAAGCCGGAAGGTCCACTCCCGGCGCGCGGGCGACAAACGCCCTCCAGAGGCCCGGACGGGATACTCGTTCACCTCCTCCTGGATCTGCACCTGCAACAAGCCCTCCACCCGGAACTGCTTGAGCACGGCCTCGATGTGCTCGATGACCTGCGCCCGCTCCGTCAGCCGAGGGTTGCCTTGCTTGCGGACCGCCAGTTCCGCAAGCGCATGCTCAGCTTTCTGCAGCCGTTCCTGCAAGGTGGCCTGCGCGGCCTGGGTGGCGGCCATCGATTGGACCAGCAAGCGACGCTCCGCCCAGGTAAGAAGGCCTTCAGGGAGGTGGACCGTCACCACTTGGATGGTCTCATACCCTTGCGCAATGCAGGTGGGCTGCCCCTGCTCATTCGTGCGGATCACCTGGATCAACGGCGCCCCCTGTGTTCGTTGCGCTTCCAGCTCCTGCGAAAGTTGGGCAGGGGAGACCTGCAGAGCGGAAAGGGGACACAGGTAATAATCGCCATGAGCCTGAAGACTCGCTCGCGTGTGCAAGCCAGCCATTTTGCAATCACCTACATACAGCAAGCCCTTCTGCGACACCCCATGGCGAACCCGGTCGATGAGAGGCACATACACCGGATCATCGGCCTGTTCCCCGGACAACACTTCTGTGACCAAAGGCAGGCCAAACGGGTCCAGACTGGCCAGGGCCAGTTTCAGTTGGGGCAGGTCGGGACGGTGATCTTTGCTGTATCCCAATTGCAACAGTCCCTCTTCGCTGACCTCGGCATAGCTGCTCGCAGTGGTGGTGTCAATGCGCACACAGCGAGCCTCCCACTCGTACACCCGCAACAGGCGCCCCATCAGGTCGTGCTCAAACGCCCGCCAGTTGCCATCATCCGAGAGCAAACGCAGCACATCTGCCAGCCGATCATCGGTCAGATCCTGCGAACTCAGAACCTCCAGTCCGCATCCCCGCAAGGTGGAGAGACGCCGGCTCCCCCACTCCTGCACGCGATTCATGCGATGGTCCGCTTGGGAGAGCACATGAGCCAGCCAGACCACCGTCAAATCGCCCATGCTCAGACCTTTGCGCAGGCCGTGGGTTGGGAAGTGTTTGTCCAACAAAGCGGCCAACTGCATGCGCTGCATATGCGTCAGCAGCAAGGGAATATCGTCCATTCGTTCCGTCTCAATACTCAAGGCTTCTTTCATGCCTTGAGCTTATCAGAATCGTGTTTTTACGTCTAGATTTAAGCGAACGGTAAGTTTTACCTTGTAAAATCCCTCTAAGCAAGAAGGGTCTCGTTTCCTCTTCAAATACTTCTTCTCCTTTCTCTTACCCTTCTTGCTTAGAGGGGAAATCGGGGGAAGAAAATGTTGGGAGCCCAGGAAGGCTTGATCCACAAGAGCCGCCTTGATCTGGCGGATATTCGTCAATTGCATATGTCACTCCTTTTGCGATGCCGCCGATGCGCGACATGCCCCCTGCCCCCTTCATGTGCCGGTGCTGCCATTGGAGATGGTGGATAAATCGACCAGCCCTTTACAGATCCACTTCGGGCCGGTTTTTTGTGGTGAGGCAGTCCAGACAGGCCTTCTCTTCCCAGAGTGAGGCTCCCTCCGAGCTCTTCTGCGGGTACCTTCACCCATTTCCCACCACATGATACAGCTCCCATCTGGCTTCGATGCCTCTCAAGCGGAAAGCGGCGGCAAGGGGCACGAGAGCACCTCGCGCGCCGTCCATCGTCGGGTGGTTCTTCCCGCCGCCATGGCAGGAGTACGGTGCCGGTAGCGTTGCGCCGCCAGTTTGCCCCCTCGCTCGTGTGGCTGCACGAGCGCCACTCGCAGTGCTTGGTGAGGACGTACAAAGTGATAATATGCTCGCCACCATTCCAGGTGGGAGAGCAGGTGTGGGGACTGCTGAGCTGTCGCCCAGGTTCGCCGAGACAGTGCTGCCACCCCATGACGGACGGTCAGATTCACCCGTTCAATAAAAGCTGTATTCAGTCGCCCAGTGAAGCCCATCTCCTGCAAAGCGATCTTGAGAGCGGTATCTGTTCCAAGGCGCATGACGTGCGTCACCCGCACCAGCTTGCGCCGCTGGTAGCTCTTCTTCACTTGGCCATAAATCAGTCCTTCTGCCACTTGCCACCGGAGTATTTTTCGCCCAAGGCTCGCCACCTGGAGCCAGTGTCCAAAATGGGCCGTCAGTGCATAGAAATAGAGATTGAGCCCGTCACTGGTGAAGAGCGGGAGACAGCCTGGAGCCAAGAGTTCTCGCAGGGAGTGGATGACGCGATGGGCCATATGTTGTGTTCGGGGACCCAGATGGAGGACAGGAAGAATCTTCGTGCAGGGATCAATGACCAGCCAGAGCCAGAGCACGTGTTGAGAGCAGCGCAGCCTGGTGCGCAGTTCATCCAACTGCAGATGCGGGAGCCGGAGATGGCAGAAGAAGCGTTCGTGCAAGGTCTGAGCGTGCTCACCAGCCCGGGACAACCAGGTCGTGATGGTCGCTTGCCGGTAGCCGAAGACCCGCTCGGCGGCGGAAAGGTCCAGTCCTTCGGCCAGCGCAGCCAACACGACTGCGATCTGGTGGGAGGGAGTTTTCAGGCGGTACAAGGGAGTATGGTAGCGAGCAGAGAAGGTGGTGCGGCAGGCTTGACAACGAAACGTCTGGATGCGCTCGGCATGACCATGCATGCCATCGCCAACAAGCGCGTGGATCTGATCATCGGTGATGCCGAAGTAGAGGCACTTCGGGTTGGGACAGGCGTAGCCCTCGGTGTTCACGCGCTTGGGAGCTCCCCGCCGGCTTTTCACCTCGCGCCAGGGACGCAGAGGAGTAGGCACTGGCCCTCCAACTGACGAGGGAGGGGAGGCGAGACGACAGGCGGGGCAGTCGTCTGGGGTGCGAGGCTTTAGAAGACGGTGGAGCGTTCTACGCCTGGCTCCCCCTCGTGAGCAGGAGGGCCGGAGATGGGGCCAGTCATGACACAAAAGCCGCGCCAGAGAGAGCAGGAGGCAGGCCACGAGCAGGAACACGAACACATGAAGCACCATAGCGATCCTCGCTGCTAAAAATGGGGAGTAAGGAGAGCTCCTCGAGAAGCAAGGATACGGTGAGTCTACAATGCTGTCAAGCGATGGGGAGAGAAGTCCGAATTATCCACCACCAAGAGAGGCAGTACCCCCTGATCAAGGCGATGGTTTCTGGGGCGACCTTCGGCGTATGAGAAGCCGTTTTTGACTTGCGCTTCCAGACCAGACGAAAGAGCTCCCGATGCCAGCGTAGCAGCGTCTCTGGCTGAACGATGAAGAGGGTCTGCTGCCAGGTTCGAACCAACCTAGCCAGCAGGACGAGGAGCACTCGATCCGTTTTCGTGCATGCCGGCCGTTTCACCTGGCGCTTGAGGATGATGAGTTGTTGGCGCAAGAGGGCATTTTCCGCGATGAGTTCGGACTTGCTTCGACCAAGGTCGGCCAGGGTTCCCAGTGGCAAGGAGGACGTGAGCGGTTTGCTCCACTGAAGATAGCAAGTTCGCAGGGTCTTCACAGAAAGACCGACGAGCTGCTTGAGACGAGTCAGAATCACGGTGCGTTTCTCCTCGAGGAAGATGTGTTGATTCTCTCACTGCCATGAGAGCACCTCCCCATCCCCTTCCATTTTACCCTGTGGACTCATCCATTTGCAACGAATCAAGAGAGTCGCTCTAGCTCTCCCAGTGGCTTTTTTCGAACGGATGTGCCAAGTAGCCAGTACAGGGATATCACTTCTATGGCTGCCCCTCGCGTCCCAGCATGTTCTCGCATTCGCTGCCACACTGCTGAGATGCGTTGTGACACCATGAGAACGGCGATCTGAATCGAAACCGAGATCACCATAGCGATCAAAGAGTGAATGGGGGCCAGTCTTACTGCCGAGGTGATGGTCTCAATAGGCGTCTCATGGCGTTGCAGCAAGGAGTTCATGGTCTCTCCTTGTAGAATAGCAAAGAAAGCGCTAACCGAGGTGTACACCTGAACACAGTTCATTCCGATACCCCAGATGACCTCAAGCCCGCCAAGGCTAAAGAGCAGCCAGGGCGGGACTAACGTTGCACCTGCATGCTCATCATTAAGGCGTATGGTTGGTGTAGCCAGTGCGGTGTTTTTCGGCGAAGGTGTCGACGACGTTCCACTTTTTGTTGTCTGATGCTGCGATTGGTTTGCGTGCATGCTGAACTCCTCCCTTTTTCCTGAAATTGGTACCTTGAGCCAGAAACTAATAAAACGAAACTCCCCCGAGCCTATTCGCACTTTTGTAATAGGCTCACGATTTGATTGTGATTACCAAGTTCTACTCTGATAATCATAATCAATTTATGAAATAGTACCATTATATGAGAGGAAAGTCAACGGTAATCAGGACTTGAAATGCTGGATCAAGCAGGAGGTATGCTATAATGAAATTGCTTACCACCTCTTGTTACCAATTTTGTATTGATGAAAGGCTTCGTAGATGTACACAGATCAGCCTGCGCCCAACATGCTTGCGGAAACACGTCGACTGGTCATACTTCCAATCGGCAGCTGCGAGCAACATGGCCCATATTTACCCATAGATACCGATTTACGCATTGCCCAACTGCTGGCAGAAAAGCTTACCCGTTCTTGCTCGAATCTAAAACCCCTTCTCTTACCGGCTATTCCTTTTAGTTGCTCATGGGAACATAAAGGACTTGGTACTTTGGCACTCAATGTCAGCACACTGGCGGCGGTAATTCACGATGTTGCCTACAGCCTTAAAACGTGGAACGTGCCTGTACTCCTTATTCTTGTCAACTGGCATGGAGGGAATGATATCCTGGCACCGCTCGCAACTGAGATTACTGCACGAGAAGGCATCCCTACTGCAGTTATTCCCAGCATTTCGCAAATTGGGAAGGCCTGGGACGATAGTCACATCACTAGTGCGAAAGATATTCATGCCGGCGCAGTAGAGACGTCGATTATTCAAGCCTACTGGCCAGAACTGATACAAAGGCCTATTCCTGAAACAGCCCATCGCGAGCCCGAGATCGCTCCTGCGAAGACACAAGCCGTTTTGCAGTCCATTGGCTCCTATTCCATCACACAATCAGGTATTTGGGGAACACCAGAACAAGCCAATGCAGAGAAGGGAAAGGCTCTGATTGAGGCGTTGGTGGGAAACATGCATGAACAGGCTGCGAAACTGCTGGAACTGGTGAACGAATATCACGTTTAGGGAGGATGAACATGCGGGGACCAACACCAGAAGAACTGCTCAATACACCACCGCCGGAGCTACGAATGAGTAGTAAGACTACCCAGGCCTATCTCGACATGCGGCGAAAGATTATCGTTGGTGAATACAAACCTGGTCAAGTGATCGTTCCGAAGGGCATAGAGGAAGTTTACAAGATCAATAATACTGGGACGCAAATGCTGCTGCTGCGGCTCGCAATAGAAGGACTCATAAAAGTTCTCCCTATCAAAGAGAGGACCTGGCCGAACAATGCTGCTTTGAATGAATACCGGGTCGCTGATTTGAATATCAGGCACCGCATGCTTTCGACACGACATGGCGACTTTGTTGACGATATTTCAAAGGGTGGTCATCCAGCCTATAAGGAAACGCTCACGTTAAAAGTCCAATACGCTGATGCTGAGGTGGCGCAGCTTCTGAACATTGCGGAGGGAGATAAGGTCGTCTATCATCGCAATCTTCAGCGACGCGATCCTGAGACGATTGTTGCGATCAGCGACACCTACCTCCCCTTCTGGTTTGCTGAGATGTTGCCCGAACTCGAAAAGCCAGAGAGCGATATCTACAAACTCATGTTTCAGCTAGGAAAGAAGCCAACCTGGTGTACCGAAACGATCGATGTCGTTCAGGCGAGCAGCAAGGAACGGGTGATGTTTGGCTTGTCTCCTGACGACCCGTCCGCTCTTCTCAAGATACTGAGACGTTCTTTCGATGAGGACGGTACGCCGCTTGACGTACAATTTCTTACAGATAGAGGTGATATGTATCGCCTCCACTATTCGTTCCCGTTATTTCCTAAGGATATACCGGAAGTAGTACGGGAGAGGTAGGGCAAATTATTTTTTCTACAAGCTGCCAATTATTCGATTGTGAAACCTTCCCAGCAGCCATTACAGGTCCATGCTATCAATATGTCACTACTCTTCGCATACTGAACTTGGTCGGCTTGGAGTTGCTTGATAGTTTGCACCTGGACCTCGGTGAGATCATATTCTTGGCAGATGTCCTTGACCACCATGCCATTCACAAGATGTCCAATGATGAGATTGTCGTATTCCCTATAGCCTCTAGTAATTAGGCTAGCTCCTGACAATATCCTGGCGGAAAAGGAGAGGGCTAAAGTTGGTTTGATAGTCGTAGGTATCGAGGCTTTCTCGTCGTTTGAGGAAACCTACGACTAAGTAGGTAAAAGGAGTAGCAATCACTTCATACAAAACTTTGAAAGCCCACTGCGTGAGAATGGCGGTGAGTAGCAACTGAGATGGAATGATCCCCCAAAAAGCGATGCTGATAAAGATAATTGTATCGACGCCTTCACCTAACAGCGTTGAGCCAATGGTGCGAGTCCATAACCAATGTCCCTTTGTGGCAATTTTTAGCTTGGCAAGCACAAAAGAGTTGGTAAACTCTCCCACCAAATAGGCGATGAAGGAAGCTAGAAGCAGACGGGGAGTGAAGCCAAGAATAGTCTCATATGCAGCTTGGTTATGCCAAAATGGAGCCGCAGGTGCGAGCCCACCGAGATAAATAGCTATCACAGCCAACAAGTTACATGCGAAGCCAAGCCAAATAACACGTCTGGCTGCTCCATATCCATAGACTTCGGTGAGAACATCACCAAACAGATACGAGAGTGGGAAGATGATAATACCAGCAGGAACCAGAAACCCAAACAGGAAGATCAGCTTCACTGCAATGATATTTGCCGTGATAAGACAGGTAACAAAAATAGAGGCGATAACTACAAACCAGAACGAAATCTTCAAGCCAGGCCCTCCTTCTCATACAATATCTATCACAACTCCATAAAGCACACCAATTGCCATCTATTATGCCACAACTTTGTCCTGCCTCGCTCCCTTGAGCGAAATCTTAAAGCGCAGGGGGTACCTATCACTAGTTAGTGTGGGTTACTTTGTAGCATTGAAATCTTCTCTATGCTAGACTTACACCAGCGACCCGTCGGCTCAGTAGGAGACAACGTGATTCCTCTCTGAGAAGGCGGTCTCATATCTCATAGAACTGATTTCTACTCTACTTTTTGTGGAGTGCTGTCTCTTGTTGGCGACTAGCACATCTTGTCTGGTATGGTAACACGATACACTCCCTTTTTTACAAACGCACAGAGTTACACTACTTGAGGAGGAAGTATGCCTGAGTCTAAAGCTATCGCTATTGTCAGTGGGGGACTCGATAGCGTTACCTTAGCTTACCTGTTACATGCAGAAGGCTATACACTGCACTTGTTATCATTCGACTATGGGCAGCGACACAAGAAGGAACTCATTTTTGCTCACCTTTGTGCTCAACGCCTCGGTGCGGCATTTGATGTGATTGATTTAAGCAGTATCACCCGATTTCTCAAAGGCTCGGCTCTTACGGATGCTATTTCTGTGCCGGAGGGACACTACGCGGCTCCAAATATGGCTATCACGGTAGTACCCAATCGCAATGCCATCATGCTTTCCGTGGCGTATGCCGTGGCTGTTGCGGAGCAGGCTCACTTGGTAGCCGCAGGCGTTCATGCGGGCGACCACTTTATCTATCCAGACTGTCGGCCCAACTTCATTGCCGCGTTTGATGCTATGCAAAGGTTTGCTGTTGAGGGTTTTGGTGATCCAAACTTGAGGCTCGAGGCCCCTTTCATGCATCTAGGCAAGCATCAGATTGTCAAATTGGGTACCTCGTTGGCCGTTCCCTATGCCGATACTTGGAGTTGCTACAAAGGGGATGAAAAGCATTGCGGTAGGTGCGGCACCTGCGTAGAAAGGAAATACGCCTTTCGCGATGCATGTGTGGCGGACCCAACTGAGTATGAAGACCCGGAATACGGTTTGAACCTCGAGTTCAGCGCGCAGGCCAGTTCCTGAAAGGCCTTGCTCGGAGAGAATGGTAAAAGAGAACGCATTTGCTGTCTAGAGTGAGAGAGGGGGGTTTAGAGGTTGGTGCCAATCGCCATTCTATATTGAGGAACTTGAGTGTTTTTCACGGGAAAACGTGGAGGTGGGGGCGATATGATCGCAACCGCCAGTGTGGGAGGATCTATCAATGAAAGTTGCTATTATTACCAAAATATTTCGCTTTGAGTCAGCACATCACCTGCCCGGTCATCGCGGTAAATGCGCT
>WNFX01008301.1_pt1 | contig 13167 bp, 10 predicted proteins | sample 5400111 | NCBI WGS metagenome assembly WNFX01 (sample SAMN13153363, study PRJNA577476) | soil metagenome | isolation source: 40 cm soil or saprolite under grassland replicate 1 | place: USA:California | collected 2016-06-15
TGTAGGTGTTCCTCCTCCGCCTACGAAATTAAACTTACCGATACGGGTGGCGTAATTGAAACTACTGTTTGAGGGATAGTATTCGTTCACGTGCCAGAAGGTCATGCCATTGGCGGGATCGATAGTGGTCATGCTATAATCGCCCCAGCGCCCGAAGCTGTCGGTCTCGCTGCCGGGGCCGCTAAACATTGTAGCTTCACCTTGGCCAAGGTTACCAGGCGGGTCACTTTCAAGGCGTCCGGCATAACGAATGCTTGGGTGGATGCTGCTGCTGGATGCGGAATAGCCAATGGCAGTGTTACCCGAGTTATCGACAGCTATGCTGGGCATAAACCGATACAACCCGTCATTGGCATTAGTAAAGGTCTGCTGCTGCACAGGCGCTGCCGGAAAGGTGCCACCTGTCACATCGAATTGATACCAGCGAACGCCCGTCGGCTGGGTGCAGTTCGCGTCCTGACAGACGGTGTAATCCGCCCACAACGATTCCGTGCCACCGAGGTTCTGATAAACAACAGGCGTCATCATTCTATCGCCGAGGGTATCGACTCGATCAGCGGTTCCCTGCTGCGGAACGATGGTAAAACCAGCGCCATTCGTGAAGGCGTCGATGAACCCGTTGACTGTGATCTGAGCATTCGGGCTATGGTTGGCGCCCAGGCCCAAAGTTGAGTTTGCTGGCGTGCCGAAATCGACATGAAACTTCCAAGCGTGCACCTGGGTCAAGGTCACGCCGCCGGTGGCCGGGCTGTCGATGGCGAGCAACATTTCATCTCTGCCCGCAGGTGGCGGATTGCCAGTGCGAAAACCAGCAGGCACCAAGCTATAAGAATCGCCAAGACCGGCTGGAGGGATGGTGAAAGCGATGGCGTTGGCAGGACCGCCGGTGAGCATTGACGCCCGATCTAGCGCAAACGCGCGCACACCAACAAAGGTCGTGTTGTTAGTAAACAGGTTAACCGTGAAGAAATAGGCGTTTTGGGTCCCGCCGTCGTTCCATATCGCGAACTTCGGGTAATCGCCCAGCCGATTGTTGTTGGCCCCCGTGTCAATCTGGATCGCGTATTGGACCCACGGGCCTGCCACGGGGTCGGGACTCTGGGATACACCGATGCACTCCCAGAATGAAGTGCCAGGAAACGCGGGGAACGCGAAGTCAGTGATCACCCAGGCATCGCCCTGATGATCATAGAAGGCAATTGGATCGCCTTGGTTGTTGTTGTCGCAAGGAGTGCCGGTGCCGTTAAAGAATGAGTTATATGTGGTCGGGCCGGACAGAGTGTTACCGTTCTTGTCAAAAACCTTGAACGCGACGTTGACTGCTTCGACGTAATGATTCGGCCCGACATCACCATCGCTGTCAGGCGGCACACAATTGCACTGGCCCTCGGCTTCGTTGATTCCATCAAAGGTCAGCAGCGGCGGCGGCATCGTGGGCGCCGGCCGAAACATGTTCTTCATCAGCCTTTGCAAAAGCGGCGATGAAGGAATCGCTGGTGGCGGCGCGCCTTTCCCACGCGGATAACGCGTCAGCGGTTGCTCTTCAGTTTCCGTTGGGTTGGGAATGTAAGGCAGGTCTCGCAAGTTCGTAGTCATCATCACCGGTCCCACCATCCGCACCACGGTCGGTCTCTGTGTGCCGGGAGCGTCCTGTCGTGTCGTGGAGCGATTGCTTTGTTTGCTGCCTCTTGTTTGGGCGAACAGCGCTACAGCAATGCCCAGGAGACAAAACAGCGAAGCAGTTAAAACGCGAAGATTAAAGAAGGCGGATTGCGAAGTGGATTTCTTTTTCAAGGACGTAATTTGGGATTTGAGTGAGCGGTGACTTTAGCTGAAGCACCGTAACACATTCTCCGGAAACTGGAGCGCGAAGTTCTCAAAAACTTGTCAAGAGAAAAAGAGAGCTTCGGAAGCGTGTCAACAGTTTTGATTATTTTCTATTTTGCTTCGTTGTCTTTAGCTCCACCTCGGACAGATGCCGCGTCTACGGGGCTAGGCATCGGATCAATTTCAAGCTATAAACATTTCGCGCCCACGGCGCTGGTGCGATGCGACTTCGCGTCGCACTCATTATCAAGACGCTTCTCGACGATGGATTCCGAATGACAAATGATGGGGAATCAAACGAATAACCCGCCTTCGCTAAAGCTACGGCGCGGCAGGCAAATGAAGAAAGAATTACAACAAATGAGCGAGAACACCTTTACCCTCGGTCATTCCCCGGACCCGGATGACGCGTTCATGTTTTATGCGATGGCGGAAAACAAGATCGATCTGCGCGGGTATCGGTTTGAGCATCGACTGGAAGACATTCAAACATTGAACGAGCGCGCGCTTCGAGGCGAGTTGCACATTTCCGCGGTCTCCATCCATGCCTATGCGCACGTCGCTAGCAAATACGCGATGCTGCCCTGCGGAGCTAGCATGGGCGACGGCTACGGGCCGATCTTAATTAGGGAACGCCCAACGCCCAACGTCCAACCTCCAACGTCCAATGAGAATTCAATGGAGGAAGTGGCAGCTCGGGAATTTTTAGCAGGGAAGAAAGTCGCTGTGCCCGGCACGATGACCAGCGCATTTCTCGCGCTGCAACTTTTTCTTGGGGAGTTCGATTACGTCGTTGTGCCATTCGATCAAATTTTTGACGCGGTGCGCACAGGGCAAGCAGACGTCGGTTTGATCATTCACGAGGGTCAACTCACCTATGCGAAATCGGGATTTGAGAAAATCGTCGACCTTGGCAAATGGTGGAAAGGACAAACTGGCTTGCCACTCCCTCTTGGCGGAAATGTCGTGCGCAAGGATATTCCGCCGGCGGTCCGTAGAGATTTGAGCGAAATTATTCGCGCAAGCATCGACTACGGGCTGGCGCACCGGGAGGAAGCGGTGCGGCATTCGCTTCCCTATGCGCGCGACATGGACGCGAAGCTGGCTGGAAAATTCATCGGTATGTATGTGAACGAATTTACTCGCGATTATGGCCAAATTGGTCGCGACGCTATCCGGCAATTTCTGATGGAGGCGCACGACAAAGGTTACATCGACGTCCCAGTCGAAGTGGAATTCGTCGAATGACGCTTCGGGCCGCCGCCGGTGCGTGACTACGGCGTTGCATAACGCAGAGACGGCTAGCTCTGCTGAAAATTTCCGGCGGCCCAAATGACGAATGTCGAATGACGAAGCACGAAGGAATGACGAAATCCGAACGTGAAAAACGACTCCGCTTGCCTTTTCGTCATTAGGTCATTCGGGCTTCTTTCGTCATTCGACATTCGTGGTTCGTCATTTCGCGCTAAGAGTATTTCAACCGATCTAGACAGGTTCTCGGCGTCGTACCCGGCCTTTTGTTAGAAACTGTCAAAGGCAAGCGATTAGAATTCTCTTGCCACACGGTTCGCGACGGACATATCAATGATTCCTCGGTGAAGGCGTTCCTCCAAGCCAAACGCGATCTTCTCCGTCTCACCCGGGTCGGAATTTGCCTTGGCGCCTGCCTGTCTCCGGCGTTTTCCAGTTGCGAAAAGAACGAGCCAATCGACGAGGCGAAAGCGGCGGGAAAAACCACCGCGGATTTCCCGCAAATCACCGCGGATATTTTTAAACCGATGGATGGCGGCATCAATCTCTCGCCTGAGGAAATCATGGGCCGCAATACCTGGAACCTCTGGAGCGGGGGCAACCAGCATTTTTGGAATCATGCGGCCCAGGACAGCTACGGATTAATGGATCTCTAAGATTTTGGGCGTCGTGAACGAGCCGGGGTTTCGCGCCGCGACCAAGCCGGATGAATTTGGTTTGTGGCTCGATGAGCAAGCAGAACCGGAGCCGGCAGGCATCGACGAGATTGTTTACGGCAAACCATCCGGCGTTCTCGGATACAGACTATTTCCAAATCCGGACTTCAACGAAGAGGCACGCAAAAAATGGGACGGCGATCGTTTCATGAACGATCCGACTTATTACAACGACCACAAGCTGGTTCGCCCGTATCGCGTCGGTGTCGCTTGTGGCGCCTGTCACATCGCGCCGTATCCAGATAATCCGCCGGCCGATCCGGAGAATCCGCGCTGGGAAAATCTCGCATCGGCCATTGGTAATCAGTACATCAACGAAGGAAAAGTCTTTGCCTGTAACGTCGAAAAAGGCGGCTTCTTTTATGAGATGCTGGCCGCGCAACCGCGTGGCACTTCCGACACCTCCCGGATCGCAACCGATCACATCAACAATCCAAACGCGATCAATCCAATCTTTTTGCTTGCCGAACGGGAGCGGATCGCGGTCCCGGAAAAAATGGCGGGAGGCACGCTCGGTTTGCCTGGAGAAAAGGAGGAGATGCCGGTGCCGCACGTGTTGAAGGACGGCGCAGACTCGATCGGCGTCGCTGGCGCAACGATCCGCGTGTACGTCAACATCGGCATGTTTTCCGAATACTGGCTGACACTTCACAACCGATTGATTGGGCTGACTCCTCAAAAGCCGTTTGAGATCCCTTATGCGCGGGAACATTCGGTCTTCTGGCGCGCAACTGAAGAGCGCCTGGCAAACATTGCCGCATTCTTCCGTCGCCTGAAACCATTTCATCTCGCAGACGCGCCGGGTGGCCAGGCTTACATCACAGCCGATTCAGCGGTGATGATGCGGGGAAAAGAAGTTTTTGCAGAGAGTTGCGCGGCTTGTCATTCGAGCAAACAGCCGCCGCCAAACATCGATTCGCATTCCGGCGAGGGAAAAGCCTGGTTTCGCACAGCGGTAATGGCGCCCGATTTCCTGGAGAACAATTTTCTATCCAACGACAAGCGTTATCCATTGACCAAGATCGAGACGAACTCTGCTCGCGCGTTTGGGACGAACGCAAAAGCCGGTCACGTCTGGGACAACTTTTCCTCGCTGACTTACAAAGAACTTTCGCCTGTCGATGAGTTGGAGTTTTTCAATCCATTTGATGAAACCCGGCCGATCAAATTCAAACCGAAAGACAGGAATGTCGCCCCCGGTTACTATCGGACTCCTTCACTCGTTAGTCTGTGGAGTTCGGCACCCTTTTTACACAATAACATGCTGGGGAAATTTACCGGCGATCCTTCCGTGGCCGGCCGGATAGACGCCTTCAACGATGCAGTGGAGAAATTGTTATGGCCGGAAAAACGGCTGAACAAGGCTTCTATCTGGCGCACGCAAAACGAGAGCGCGCTGCATTTGCGCAAGGAATTCGTGCCGAAACCGCTGCAAGCGCTGGCTGATAAGAATGGCTACATCAACATTGGACCCATCCCCAAGGGCGCACCGATCAACCTGATCGCTGACGTTGAGCCTGATTTTGGGCAGTTGCTCGTTTTGCAGGCAAAAATAGCGAAAGCATTGCTGAAGATTCACACGCAGAATCTTTCATCGGAACAAGCCACGGACGAATTGATCAAGGCGGTCCCTGAACTGCTCGCGGCAAATAAGTGTCCCGATTTTGTCGAGGACAAGGGCCACTATTTTGGCACCGATTTACCTGATAACGATAAACGCGCGCTAATCGAATATCTGAAAACCTTTTGATCGAGATCCAATCCAACCAAAGGAGAAAACATGGCCGTCACGGTTGCTGAAATGCTGAAACTATCGCAAGCGCAGCTAGACGATCTCTTCACGCAAAGCCCTGTCGGTGAAATCCCGAACGGCGAAGCTAAAGGGACAGCGATCGTCGCACCGGGAACGACTTACACGCAGGACATCGCGAATTTCATAAATCATTTTGCGTGGCAGGGGAAAGTGTTCGATCCGGCCAAGGGGGTTTTGCGAAATAAGATATTACCATTTGGACTGAACGCGATCATCGCCAAAGTGTACAAGGGGCCCAGCTGGCTCGATAACAAGGAATGCATCGTTCTCGATTATTCGGAAACCTCGCTGCTGGCGCATTGGATTCGTGACGAAATCCGCGAAGTCGCATCGCGGGTTTATCTGGGCAAAGTCTATTTGGGCAAAAAGCGATTGATTGATTTCGCGCTTGAGTTTCCAGCGTCGGGGTAAGTACGTTCTGCGGCCATGGCCCTAATCCTCAATTGTCAGTTTGGGAAAAAGGGCAAAGCGAAAGGCTCGACCAACCAGTCAAGAATGCCGCCAAATCCTATTCCACGTGAAACGCGCAGTGATCCGCCTCTCCCCGGCTGCGGGGAGAGGAATGAGGTGAGGGGCGGTCATCGCGTTGTTGACTCGGGCATTCTCTTTCTCGCAAAGGGCTTTCGTTAACCAATCTTTTCGTTGTGAGTCGCGCTGCATCTCTCCGAAAGAAGGCGACAGATTGTGAGCGGATTGTCTGGCGCCGTCTCCGAAACCGCAATTTTGCGTGTTACAAGTTTCGGCGGCAGCACCCGATCGATCCCTACATCCTCGATTTCTATTGTCCGGCTGCAAAGCTGGCGATCGAACTCGATGGTGGTGGGCATAACTATCAGATGCGGCGGATTCGTGATCAGAAACGGGCGGAGTTCCTCGCTCGCCGCAGGATCAAACTGCTACGGTTTTGGAATCATCAAGTTCGCCAGGAACTTGATAGCGTCCTGCAAGCGATCTGGTTCGCGCTCGAGGAACATTCCAAGCTGCAAACCCTCACCCTACCCTCTCCCTTGCGAAGGGAGAGGCGACCCATTCGCGCGCATGCTGATGGCGCGCTGGGAGCGAATCGCGGCGCACCTCGCGTGCGCCTTAATCCGCCTCTCCCCGACTGTGGGGAGAGGATTGAGGTGAGGGGCCCTCATCGTGTTCGGCTGAGGAATGTTCCTTGTCGACAATCGGCTGCATCAGTTAGCTCTCGCGGTCACCGGTGCGCTCCTTTAGCGCCTAACGAGCGCACAAGGTCACATCTATGATGGAGACTCCAGATCAACCTGGAAAGAGCAGGCGCTGGAAGTGGCGGATTGTATTGCTGGTAGCGGTCGCGCTCGTCGCTATCGGGTTTTCCTATTTCGCCTGGCGTTTTACCCGCGACGATCCGGTCACTTACGCGGACCCGGAAGAACATTTCAAGTACGGTTCAACCGGTGGCGAGCGCGAATCGGGCATTCCCTACTGGATTTGGAAAGTGCTTCCCAAAATGTTCCCAGAATATTTGCCCGGGAAAACCTACACGCCGGGTACTGAATATGCGTCGTTAGGCTTTCTCTACGAACCAGGCAAGGATCTGCCGATCGGTGTCTCACGTCGCAACACGCAGGGAATTGATCGTGTCTTCCTGAACTGCGCGATTTGTCACGCCGGTTCCCTGCGCGGCAGCGCGCAAAGCCCGCGCGCTATTTACACTGGCATGCCGTCGAACACTGTCGATCTCGAGGCGTTCGAGCGTTTCATTTTCGCCTGCGCATCGGATCAACGTTTCAACGCTCCACGGATCCTCTCCGAGATGGAAGGGATCGGTGCGAAATATGATCTGATCAATCGCCTCCTGCTCCGTTACTACGCCATCCCTCTCATGCGCGAACGGCTGCTCATGTTGAAAGGCCATTTCCGTTTCGGCGATTGGGAACCGGACGCAGGCCCCGGCCGCACTGACACGTTCAATCCAGCGAAGACGCTCCTGGAATTTCCTCTCGAAAAACTAGAAACGCGCGAGCTGGTTGGTCTCTGCGATTTGCCATCGATCTGGCTGCAAGGCCCGCGCAAAGAGAAAAACATTCACGCGCATTGGGACGGCAATAACAGCATGATGGAGGAGCGCAACAAGAGCGCGGCGTTCGGCACCGGCGCATTTCCACCGACGATCGATCTGAAACAAATGGCGCGGATCGAGCAGTGGTTACTTTACAAGGAACCGCCTAAATATCCGTTTCCAATTGACGGGCCTCTCAGCGGGCAGGGGGAAAAACTCTACGCGCAGTACTGCGCAAATTGCCACGGGCGCAATGGCCGGGATTTCAACGGTGAGTACGTCGGCGACATAGTGCCTATCGATAAAATCGGCACGGACCGTCACCGGCTTGATTCATATACGGAAGAGCTAGCTGCGGTGCAGAATACGCTCTACGCCGGTTATCCGTGGCGCTTCAGTCATTTCCGCAAAACTTTTGGCTATGTAAATCTGCCGCTGGACGGCGTCTGGTTGCGCGCGCCGTATCTGCACAACGGTTCGGTACCGACGCTGCGAGATCTGCTGAACCCAAGCTCCGAACGTCCCACAGTTTTTTATCGCGGGTACGATGTCTTCGACCCAGTGAAGGTCGGTTTTGTTTCGGACCCAAGCCGGTTCGATGCACAGGGGCGCAGCAAAGATGAACCCGACAATATAAGAAAATATTTCAGGTTCGATACGCAAGTGAAGCCGGGCGGCACGACGCCACGCGATCGGAATGAGGGCAATTCGAACGCTGGCCATGAAGGCTGGGAATACGGCACGATGCTGTCAGCCGCGGAAAAGGACGCGATCGTGGAATATCTGAAAACGTTTTGAGCAACGCGCGATCGGTAGACCCATGACACTCCAACCTAAAACGAAACGCATCATTTGGGTCTCCGTGGCTGTGATTGGGATCCTGCTCGCGCTTGGCGCCTTCTTTACGTGGACAAAATTTTTCCGGGAAGAGAAAGAAGTGTTTGCGAACGAGGAGGAACATTTCAAATACGGCTCGCTTGGCGCCGAGGGCGACCGCGGCATCCCGTATTATCTCTGGATGGTCCTGCCGCGTATTTTTCCGGACCTGATGCCCGGGCCGGGCGGGTACAAGTCGTTTGGCGTGGTTTGGGAAGAAGGCCATGAAATTCCGGTGGGCTTTTCGAAAAAGGTCGTCGGTTTCGCGCGAATCACGAACAACTGCGCAGTCTGCCATACTGCGACCTACCGATTGAGCGAAGATGAAGTGCCGCACGTTGTCGTCGCGGGGCCGGGCCATACGAACAACCTCCAAAGCATCCTGCGCTTTTTGTTCAAAGCAGCACACGATCCTCGCTTCAATTCGGACATCATCATGAACGAAATCCGCCTGGTGAGCGCAAACAATTACGGAAATGGCGGGCTCTCGTTCATCGACCGACAGATTTACCGGTACCTGTTGATTCCATTCACCAAAAAGGCGCTGCTCCAGCAGGAAAAACAATTCACCTGGATGGAACGCTACGTCACCGGCGGCAAGCCAAAGCCACACTGGGGGCCGGGCCGCGACGATGCCATGAACCTCACAAAGTATTTCATGACCAGCATGGCGGAGGACAACACGTTCGGGCCAACCGATTTTCCTTCGATCTGGAATCTCGGAGTCCGCAGTGGAAAAGATAATGCCGGAAAGCAGATGTTGTTGAACTGGACTGGCGATACGCCGGCGGTCCGCTCAGTTTTGATTGATTCTGCGCTGGGTCTCGGCGCACCGGCGCGGCCGTGGTTTTTACAACGCATGGCCGATCTCGATCAGTACTTGAGCAATTTGCCGCCGCCAAAGTGGCCCTTTGCCGAGAGAAATCCAATCAACCACCAAATGGCCGGCGAAGGTCAGACAATTTACGCTCGCGACTGCGCGGCGTGCCATGATCCGCGCGCTAAATTTACAAACAAGGTGGTTCCGATCACTGAGATAGGGACTGATCCCGAGCGGATGTATTCATGGTCGAAAGATGCTGCTGCGGAAGCGAACCGGCGTGTCAAACAGCTGGGCATCGATCGTCCGCCCATGGTAGAAACGCAAGACCCGTACGGATATGTCTCGCCACCGCTGGATGGAATCTGGTTGCGCGGGCCCTACCTCCATAATGGCTCCGTGCCGACATTGCGCGATCTGTTGAATTCACCAAATGAACGACCGCAAACTTTTCATCGCGGCTACGATGTTTTCGATCCGGTCAAAGTTGGATTCAAAGAGCCGCCACCGCGGCCAACCGGGCCAACCGGCGAGCTGACGCAACCTTACTTCCTTTTCGACACCACAGAGAAAGGGAACGGCAACAAAGGGCATACCTACGGCACTCAACTGTCTGAGCAGGACAAAGAGAAGCTGCTCGAATATTTGAAGACGTTGTAGCCGGCGCGAAGCGTTTGTGTCTGGGTAGCGCAGGCGTCCGCGTGCTGGCGAGCGCGTCTCGCGATCGCGAACTTTGCCTGTTTGCGAAGGCTCGCACCGCAATTCGAGTTTCAGGCAAAGGTTGTTTCGGCGCGAAGCCGAAACCAGACACGCGAGACGCGTGCGCTACCCAGAACGCACCCAGCGACGCCTGTGAAAACCTCTTGTGCGCGCGGCGGTTCTCCGGCAGTTTCGTCCTGTCATGGCGGGGAATCGCAAACTCGGTTGTCTCAGCATCTTCTTGTTCGTCGCGCTTTGCGCCAGTTTGTTCGTCAACCTGATGTTGATGGCCATCGCGTTTCAGCGCCTTGGTGGGACCCGCGAGGCCGAGCCAATTCCGCGTTTCCGTGAAATCCTGCTTCAGCGGGGGGCACGCGCGACCACGGACAAGATTGCGGTCATCACCATGCGCGGCCTGATCAGTTCTTCGCTCCCGGGCACTGTAAGCGATTCAATGGTCGATGACATGCGCGCGGCGCTGCAACAGGCTCGCGATGACAGCCGCGTCAAAGCCATCGTTCTTGAAATCGATTCCCCGGGTGGAGAAGTGACCGCTTCCGACGCGATCTACAGCGCGCTGGTCAAGGTCCGGGCGAAGAAACCGGTGGTCGTTTACATGGATTCACTGGCGGCATCCGGTGGCTATTACGTTTCCTGCGGCGGCAAATTTTTGATGGCAAACGAAACGACCATCACCGGCAGCATCGGCGTCATTATTCAAACGCTGAATTACGAGCAGCTGTTCAACAAGGTCGGACTCGCTTCCGTGGTTTTCAAAAGCGGAAAATTCAAGGACATGCTGAATGGCGCGCGGCCGATCACTCCGGAAGAACGCGAGCTCGTGCAGAGCTTTATCATGAAAACTTACGACAAATTTCTCGGCATCGTGGCAAAGGAAAGAAATCTTCCGGCAGACCTCTTGCGCAATACGATTGCCGACGGGCGAATCCTGTCGGGCAAGGACGCATTCGAGCACAAGCTGATCGATGGCCTTGGTGAGCTGGACGACGCATTCAGCAAGGCCAAAGAACTGGGAAACGCGCCGGACGCCAAAGTGGTGAAATATGGTCCGCCGTTTAGTCTGAGCCGTTTCTTCCGGATATTTGGAGAGACCGATTCAAAGATTGAGCTCACACTCCCAAAGCAACTCATTCCGCAACTGGAAAGTGGGCGCGCGTATTTCCTGCCCAGCTATTACGCGCCGTAGAACAGAGGGCCCATGCGATCCGGCAGCCTCTTCGCGGCATCGGAAGCCGTTCCCAGCTCGGTCTTAGGCGTTCTCCTCTCGCTTCTTTACCTTCTTGCCAGCCTTTACATCTATATTTCGCTGATTTATCAGATCAGCGCGCGAACACCGGACGCTTTTGGTGCTGACGCAGCGACCACGCGACGATTTGGACTGCCCGAGGCAATACTGGCTGCGCTGTTGATCCTTTTCCTTTTTCTGACCATTGGCGCCTCAGTTTCGCAACCCTCGATCCAGTTCAGCGCGCGCAATCTTCTGGCAAATTTTCTTCTCACCGGTTGTGTGGTGCTGGTGATAATCACCTTCCTTCAATTTCGCGGATTTGATGTTGGTTCGTTAGGCGGGTTTTTCAGATTAAGTTTTGTCAGGACTCTGAGCACTGGGGCGATTCTGCTGTTTTTTGCCTATCCATTGATCTTGTCGTCTGACGCGATTACGCAGCGGCTTTTTGGGGGCGGCTCCAGCAAGCAAAACATCGTCGAGTTTTTTAGCGGATCGCGCACGATCCAGCAGCGAATGATGATCATCGTTTTCGCCGTGGCAATCGCGCCGGTATTTGAGGAGTTTCTTTTTCGATTTTTTATTTACGGTGTACTCAGGCGCTATTTCGGCCGACTTCTGGGCGTCACATTCAGCGCACTGCTCTTCGCCGCGGCGCACGCGCACTTACCTTCATTTGCACCACTGTTCGTCCTGGGAAGTTGTTTCGCGATTGCATACGAATGGAGCGGTTCCATTCTTGTCGCCATGACAATGCATTCGCTCTTCAATTCGCTTACTCTTACCGCCCTTGCATTTCCGGAGATCTTTTCTCCATGACCCTCCAAAGGAGCGGCGGTCTCCAGTCCGCCGAAAGCTCTACTTCCGTTCCAGGGATCACGGCGCCATGAAATTGCGCGACATCGGCGAAGACCGGCTGCTCGGCCGGCTCTTGTCTCGTCTTTCGCTCGGAAAAGAAGTCGTCAACGGCCCTGGTGATGATTGCGCCATTGTGGAAACCCGCGATCACCGAAACCTCCTTGTACTCAAGACCGATTGTGTTGTCGCAGGCGTGCACTTCCTGCCGACGACGAACGCGCTCGACGTCGGCTGGAAAGCGATGATGCGTCCGCTCAGCGATTTCGCTGCAACGTCGGCCGTGCCTCAATCTGCGCTGATCACTCTCATTGCTCCCAAGCAAACGAACGTCGAATGGGTGGAGCGGCTTTATCGCGGATTGGGCCGGGCGGCCAAGCGGTTTAAAGTTAGCATAGTTGGCGGAGAAACAAGCCGGACACGCGGCCCTGTGGCGATTTCGGTTAGCGTGGTTGGCTTTGTTGAAAGAGACCGGTGCGTCTCGCGCCGGGGCGGCAGGGTGGGCGATGATCTGTTTGTCACCGGCCGACTGGGTGGCGCCGTGAGACAAAAGCATTTGCAATTCATTCCGCGGATTGCCGAGTCGCGCTGGCTCACAAAAAATTTCTCCATCCACGCCATGATGGATCTAAGCGACGGATTGGGAGCCGATCTTCCGCGACTTGCAAAGGCGAGCGCAGTTGGATTTGCCATCGAAATGGAGAATCTCCCGGTCGCCCCAGGCGCAAAGATCGATAAGGCAATTTCAGAAGGCGAAGATTACGAATTGCTCTTCGCCATTTCGCCGCGGGAGCGCGACCGCTTGTTGCGGAGTTGGAAGAAAAAATTTCCGAAATTGTTACTCACGCGCATCGGTTACTTATCTCAGCGCTCAACTAGAAACGATCAACTTTTGCCTGGTGGCTACGTTCATTTCCAACAGCCCGCCTGAGACCGAAGCAGTCGGACGGCGACTTGCAGAGGATGCAGGAGTGGGATCGGTTTTGGCCTTGCAGGGCGAACTGGGCAGCGGCAAAACTCTATTCACCAAAGGCTTCG
>WNFX01009097.1_pt1 | contig 13167 bp, 11 predicted proteins | sample 5400111 | NCBI WGS metagenome assembly WNFX01 (sample SAMN13153363, study PRJNA577476) | soil metagenome | isolation source: 40 cm soil or saprolite under grassland replicate 1 | place: USA:California | collected 2016-06-15
TTCGGACAAAAGCCGGTAAAATGAAATTGCTGACCGGCAATCAAATCGGATCGCTGCTTGCCTACTACCGAACGAAGACGCTGTTCGAGAAGGGCGTGCTAAATAAGGAAAACGCCTCCCGCGCGGTGATTATCAAAACATTTGTCACGACCGATCTGCAAAAAGCGATTGCGGAACATTACGGTTTGCGCTGCGTCGAAACATTGACCGGCTTCAAATACATCGGCGCGAAACTGGGCAGGTACGAGCGTGCCATTCCCGAAGAGATGCGACAGAATTATGTCGATCTTACGGAAGAAGAAACGCGGCGACTTCGTCTGGCTCATTCGTCGTTTTACGTTTTTGGCGGTGAAGAGAGTTACGGTTACAGTGGCGCCGATTTCGTTCGGGACAAGGACGGCAACGGCGCCGTGATTATGTTTTGCGAGGTGGCCGCGTATGCGAAATCGCGCGGTCGAACAGTTGACCAATTACTCGACGAAGTCTTTGCGATGTTCGGCTACTTCGAAGAAAAGAACGGATCGCTTGTTTTCGAGGGTGCGGAAGGCGCGAGCAAAATTGCGCGTCTCATTGAATCGTACGCGACCAACCCGTTCTCAGAAGTGCTTGGATCGAAAGTGACGAGCGTCAGAAATTTCGAGACGGAGACAATTCGAGACGTGGAAGGCGACGAGATTCCCAAGGAGAAAATGTCGATCTTTGGGTTGGAAGATCGGACACGAATTGCGGTACGCCCTTCGGGCACGGAGCCGAAGATCAAGTATTATCTTTTCGCGGAGCATCGCCCCGAGAAAGGAAAATTCGATTCCGCGGAGCTCGAGCGAATCAAGGCGAAAATCGGAGATAAACTCGAGCGACTCTGGGATTGGCTACAAAAGGACGCTCAGTCGCGTCTGAACCGATGACGCGGTGAACTGGTTACCAAAAGCACTGCGGTTTTGGCCGTGGCTGGCAGCGATCTTAAGCGGGCTCCTTTGCACAGGTTGCTTTGCGCCATTTAATCAAACCTGGCTCTGCTGGATCGCTCTGACACCGCTGATCGCGGCAATTTGGTTTTCAGGAGAAAATTCGCGCCGCTACTGGCTTCGTAATCTCCTGCTCGGGTACGTCGCGAGAAACATTAGAGGAAACAAGCTCAAATAAATGGAACCAGATGTTGACCCGAGCCGGCCGCGCTACGGCCGCGCCGCGATCAGCGTGGACAAGATCGACAAACAATCTGCTGCTCGCGTTTGTTCTCGCCTCTGCATGGGCAGCGCAGGAATGGTTGCGTGGCTGGGTTTTTTCTGGTTGGGGTTGGAATGGTCTCGGCATCGCCTTACACGCGAATTGGCCACTTATTCAAATCGCGGAGTTCACCGGTGTCGCCGGATTATCCTTCATGGTCGCGTTTGCCAACGTCATCGCGCTGACAACAGTGAGGCGTCTAATTCTTGAGGCACGCGCGCATGCAATGCGGCCGCACTTCGACCTCACCCTTACGATGGCGGCAATTGTCGGTGTGCTGACTTTTGGTGTGCGCGCAGTTCAGATTTCGCCGCCAACAAAACCGCTCCGGGTTGCCGCCGTGCAATCCAATATTCCGCAAAATCAAAAGTTCGATCCGCAGTTCACGAGAAAAATCTTCGACCAATTCAAGAGGTTGAGTGAAATCGCGCTGCAATCAAATCCCCCACCCGACCTGTTGATCTGGCCAGAAAGCTCCATGCCCGGACCCGTCCTTGAAGACCGGGAAAGCTATCAGTTTGTCATGAGTTTATCCGAATCGACAAAGAGCGACCTCCTGCTGGGCACGATCGACGAAGAGGAGGGACATGCTTACAATGCTGCGCTACTCGTTTCCGAGGGCGGCGAACAGGTGCAGCTTTACCGGAAGCTTCATCTGGTGCCGTTTGGTGAATACGTTCCGGGACGCCATCGGGTCCCTTTGCTCGCACGGATCGTCGGCGACCAAGTGCCCGGCGACTTCGCCGCTGGCAAGGATCACACAGTATTTCGCCTAACGAATGGCGATGTCCAAGTTGCACCATTGATCTGCTTCGAAGACACGATTGGCGAGTTGACGAGAAGATTTGTGCTGCCAATCGATACGGATCCCGGCGCGAATTTGCTGGTAAATGTAACGAATGACGGCTGGTTTTTGCATTCTGCCGGCTCGTATCAGCATTTGGCGAACGCAATTTTTCGCTGCGTTGAGACACGCCGACCGATGGTTCGGGCGGCCAACACCGGTGTCACCTGTTTCGTAAATGCGTTTGGCCGTGTCACGCAAACATTGCAGGATGAAACGGGCAGCACGTTTACGGAAGGCGTGCTCACTGGCGAGATTAACGTTCCGACCAAACATGAGTTGACCTTTTACACGCGGCACGGCGACCTGTTCGCGAAAGTCTGCGCATGGATCACTCTTCTGACGATTATTGTGGCTGCTTCGCTGCGCGGATGGCGCAGGGCTCGATCGCGCTGAAAAGCTCTAGGAATCCACCTCGCGAGAATTAGCTGCGTGTGGTACAACTCGCGCGCATGTCTGTTCAACTGCCACTGGATCATCTGCGCGAACTTTGGCCAAAGAAATTTCGCGGCGCGCGTGTCGGTGCATTGCTTCATCCGGCATCGGTTTCAGCAAACCTCGAGCATGCGTCGCATGTTCTGGAGCGACATAACGGCGATCTGTTTCGCCTCGCGGCGTTCTTTGGTCCGCAGCACGGTTTTCGTGGTGAGACCCAGGACAACATGGTGGAATGGAAACATTACGAGCATCCACGGCTGCGCATTCCGGTTTACAGTCTTTACGCTGAACATCGCGAGCCGACTGCAGAAATGCTGGAGAACATTGATCTGCTTCTTATCGATCTTCAAGACGTCGGCGCGCGCTATTACACGTTTATCTGGACGATGTACCTCTGTATGCGCGTCTGCGAGAAACATAATGTCGGGATTCTCGTGCTCGATCGCCCAAATCCGATTAATGGCGTGACGACAGAGGGGCCGCCGCTTGATCCGAGTTATAACTCCTTTGTCGGCATGCATTCGATTCCTGTACGCCATGGAAAAACGATCGCCGACCTTGCCCAGCAATTTCGAAACGAAGCATTCCCCGAATCTCGACTGTCGATTTTGCCGATGAAAAACTGGGAGCGCGCAATGTGGTTTGATCAAACCGGTCTGCCTTGGGTGATGCCGTCGCCGAACATGCCGACGCTCGATACGGCCACCCTTTACCCGGGAATGTGCCTGCTTGAAGGCACAAACATCTCCGAAGGTCGCGGCACCACTCGGCCGTTTGAAATCTTCGGCGCACCATTTATCGACGCAGACCTGCTTTGTCGCGAGCTCAACAACTCAAAGCTGCCGGGCGTTTTCTTTCGCGAGAATTGTTTCCAGCCCACGTTTCACAAGTTCAGCGGTGAACTGTGCGGCGGCGCCCAACTGCACGTGATTGATCGCGAAAGGTTCCGTCCGTTTCTCACCGGAGTGGAAATCATCAAACGCATTCGCAAGATTTACCCTGAACAATTTCAATGGAAGCAGCCACCCTACGAATACGAATGGAAACGTCTTCCCATCGAAATACTAATCGGCGGACCGATCGAATCGCTCTTCGGCGATTGATCGCCCGGGCAGTCGCACTTAGTCTTGCAGTGGCGAGTTCCGCGGAGATTCGCGCGGATATTCCATGGCCCGAAGTCGTGCAGCGTCTTGCCTACGAAAATGAGAAGTTGGCACGGCGTCCACAAGGTCACAGCGGCGAATACTTTGTTGTCTGCACACTTTACTACACTCCCAAGGAATCTGGCTTCACCTTCGAGCGCGGTTTTGATGCAACGCCGATTACGAAACCCGGGCTGCATGGACGCAAATATCCACGCGATTTTCTGCGCTCGGTCAAAAAGGAGGGTTTCGGCCGGATAACGATCCCTATCAGCGGGCGTAACTACATTCGTTCTAATGGTGGCGATTCGTTTGCCTTTGCGTCGACTCCTTCCGGAGGAGGTGGCACTCTCGTCGCACGTTTTTCCGCTGCCGCAAAATTGGGTCAAAGCGGACTGCGCCACGGTGCGATCATTGAGACGTCGTCTCCCACTGTGAGGGAAGTTTTTGGCAGCACGCGGTGGAAAATTGTGGTGCGATCATTGAGACGTCGTCTCCCACTGTGAGGGAAGTTTTTGGCAGCACGCGGTGGAAAATTGTCGATACTGGCGGCGGTTTACGGCGGTGGCAGGTTGACCTGTATTACGGGGAAGATGAGCCGCTTGGGCCAGGTCGATTCATGGGCCGGCCCCGTGGAACTACCTTTGAGTACGCGTATTCGGACGCGAGACTGCAGAAGTAAAGTGAGCTTTTTCACAGTTCGATTCAATTTTCATGGCGACCTTCCTTTTTTTCTAGGGTCGAGAGCACGTGACGGGATTATCGCGCGCAGTCTAAGTGAGAAAACTTCGGTAAAAGATGTAATCGAGTCGTGCGGTGTTCCGCATCCAGAAGTCGATTTGATTTTGATAAAAAGGCGGCCCGTTAATTTTACCCACATTCTCGACCGTGATGAGGATATCGACGTTTTTCCTGTGCAGTGTGAGAGCACGTTGTTCAAGGAAAATCGATTACAAGCGAGCTCTGCCTATAGATTTGTAGCAGACGGTCATCTTGGAAGACTCAGTCGGCTTCTGCGCCTGCTCGGCTTCGATGTTGCTTATGACCGGCAGGCGCAAGATCGAGAATTACTCAGCATAATGAAGCGCGAGAACCGCGCCCTCCTTACGCGCGATCGCCGTCTACTTATGCACGCTGTTGTGCAAACGGGATATTGTCCGCGTTCCCAAAATGCTGACGAACAAACGATCGAGGTGCTCCGTCGGTTTAATCTTTTCTCATCCATCGCGCCATTTAGCCGTTGCTTGCGTTGCAATGCGCCGCTCCAAAAAGTCGACAAAGCTGAAATCATTGAGAAGCTCGAGCCACTTACAAAAATCTATTATGAACAATTCCGCCGTTGCACCGGGTGCGACCAGATTTATTGGCCTGGATCGCACTTCTCAAAACTCGAGAAACGCCTCGAACAAATACGCGCGCAATGTTTGATGAGTCCGCTCTAGCTCATTCTTGCAGAAGATTGCTGCGACTGACAGACTTTGCGCGTGCAGCGTTCATTTTTAAGTGTCGCGCTTGTTGCCGTCTCTGGAGTTGCTCATGGACAGGGCCCGGCGCCTTCTCCACTTGTCCCGCCGGCGGCTCAACCCGCAGCGTTCAAAGCAACGGCCGTTACTCCGTTACCCAGTCCCGCAGCGGCGCTGACGAAAGCGGATTTGGAGCCGTTTCTCGACGGCCTCATTCCATCGCAATTGCAAAATCAGAACATCGCCGGGGCGGTTGTTTCTGTAGTGAAAGACGGACAGCTGCTTCTAGCGAAGGGATATGGCTATGCGGATTTCGCCGCTAGGAAACCCATCGTCGCGGAGGAGACATTGCTTCGGCCAGGCTCAATCTCGAAATTGTTTACCGCAATCGCGGTGATGCAGTTGGTCGAGCAAGGCAAGCTCGACCTGGATCGCGATGTGAATGACTATCTCGATTTCAAAATTCCGAAGACATATCCCGAGCCAGTCACGCTGCGCCGGCTTGCTCACTCACACCGCCGGCTTCGAAGAAGTTGTGAAAAATCTTTTTGTTCCCACTGTGCAACGAATGAAACCCTTGCACGACTACCTAGTCGCCGCCTTGCCAGCGCGGATTTTCCCGCCCGGAAAAATCCCCGCGTATTCGAACTACGGACTGTCTTTAGCGGGTTATATCGTTCAGCGCACCAGCGGCGAAAGATTCGAGGAATACATCGGCAATCACATTTTCAAGCCGCTCAAGATGCAGAACTCGACCTTCGCGCAACCGATTCCAGAGGCGCTCGCAGCTCACATGTCGCAGGGGTACCTCATCGCGACCAAGCCTGCAAAGGGCTTTGAATTTGTCCAGCCTGCGCCCGCGGGCTCGCTTTCAACCACGGCCGCGGATATGAGCCGCTTCATGCTGGCCGTATTGCAAGGTGGGACGCTTGAAGATGGAACGATCTTGAAACCGGAAACGATGCACGAGATGGAGAAACGCCAATTCGAATTGCATCCGGCGCTGAATGGATTGGGATTCGTGTTCTTTGATTATTCGGCCAACGGCCAGCGAATTGTCGGACACGGCGGCGACACATTCTATTTTCATAGCGACATGTTTCTAATGCCCGACGCGCACGTGGGAATGTTCGTTTCCTATAACAGCGCGGGGCTGCCGCGGCCGGGCGCCGGTCGCGGCCAACTCAAGCGGGCTTTTCTCGACCGCTATTTTCCAGATACAAGATCGCCCGAAAAAGATGTCGATCCGACTGTCGCGCAAAAAGACGCGCGCGCGGTGATCGGCGTATATCAGGTGACGCGCCGCGCAGAAACGAATCTGCTCAAGATCGCTACGCTGTTCGGGCAAACAGCGGTGGCCAAAAATCGTGACGGGATCATCACGATTGAAGACGCAAAGAATTCGCGGGGCGAATTGAAGCGGTGGCACGAAGTCGGCCCTCTAATTTATCACGAGGTTGATGGACCGGACATGATTGGCTTTCGCCGCGACGCTTCCGGCAAAGTAAACGAAAGGTTGCTGCAGCCGGCGGTTTTCGAATTTCAGCGTGTTCCGTGGTATGAAAACAAGAAGCTCATTTTGCCGATCATCGGCGCCAGCGTTACATTGTCGATCTTGACGCTCTTGCTTTGGCCCGTCGCGGTGATCATTCGAAAACGCTACCAGCGGCCGCTCTTTTCCGATTCGGCAAGTCGTATCTTTTATTTTATATCGCGCATCGTCTGCCTGTTCGAAGTGACTTTTGCTTCGATCATGCTCGTTCTGCTCACTCGCGCGGGCAAAGATATTTCGCTGTTAGGCGATGGAGTGGACGGATGGCTCAAATTTCTGCATGTGTTGGGCTGGGTCATGGTGGTTGGAATTATTTTTCTCGTGCTCGCTGCCGGATGGTTTTGGAAAGCCCGCGGCCTCCGCTGGTGGACGCGGACACATGCTACGCTTCTCGCGCTCGGCGGTGTGACATTTGGTCTATTCGCCTGGCACTGGCATTTGCTCGACGCGTCACTCAAGTTTTAGTGAGCGGCTCACTGGGCAGAAAACCGCTTGGGATTCTTCTGGGCAACGTGGGATTCAATCGTATTGTCGCCCGATCTGAAAATGCGATTCGCGACTCGATGCGTTGTTCTTGCGGCAATTCTTCTTACCGCTGGATTTTCGCCCAGGTTGCAGGCGTACGCCCCGCTGGGGCATGAGATTGTCGGCGCGATTGCGGATGAACGATTGGCGAACACCCCCACTGCAGCGAAGATCAGCATGCTGATCGATGGGATGACGCTGGAAGAGGCAGCCGTAATTCCCGACGAAATCAAAGGCTGGGACAAAAAGGGCGTGGACGTTCCGAGGGCTTTCCATTACTCGGCGCATTCGAAAATTGACAGGCAATTACGCGACTTCTGGCGCGCTAATCAGCCGACGCATGACATGAACTCAGCGGTGCCTTCGCATCATTGGTTTCACTATACGGACGTCCCAGTGGTGCGAGTGGAGAAATACGCGGAAGGTAGAGCCGGCCGCAGCAAATGGGACGTAGTCCATATGATTCCGTACTGTGCCGCAGTGCTGCGGGGACGAGTGCCCGAACAAAACGAACGCAAGATCACCAAGCCAGTTGCGATCATTCTGCTTGCCCATTTCGTCGCCGACATTCACCAGCCGCTGCATGTGGGCGCGGAGTATTTCGACGCGCAAGGCCACGTTGCCGATCCGGACAAGGATAAATCAGCTTTGGGGGACGAAGGCGGAAATACGTTTACATTGCAACTGAGTGATGAACCGCCGCGTGCTCGTGGTGTGCACAAGAAAAAGCTCCACGGGTTTTGGGACAGTGATGCGGTTAACGCACTCTTCCCGGAGCTGCCGAACGCGCTGCCAAAAAGCGAACGCCAGGTGCTGATCGACCCAGTAAAAAAACAGCTCGTTCATGAGATGGCGATGCGCGAACCAAAAAACTGGCGGATGCCGTTAAACGTCGATGTCACATATTACGCTGAAGCCTGGGCAGATGAAATTCTGCCAATTGCGCGCGAGGCACATGAGCGGTTGCAATTTAGGAATGCACACCCCCAACAGGAAGAAGATCGCGTCGTCGCCGCTGGTGAAGCCGAGGAAAAATCTCAGCCGGACCACATGTCTTACCGCACATGGGCAACCGGTGTCGTGCGCGAAGAATTGCACAAAGCCGGCTGGCGCCTCGCCGACCTACTCGAAAAAACTCTTAGATGACGTCGGGCGTTCTCATCCTGAACGAAGGAATTAGCGTGTGCAAATTTTGAAGAAGAAAAATCGCGCCGAGATTTCTCTCGGCGCGATCATGAATTGAGATTTTTTTGGATCGTATCTATGGGACGGTTAGGTCTCGGTTTTCTTTGCGTGCGCGGATTTCGTGCACTCCGCCTTGAGTTGGGCGAACTGCTCAGCGGAAAGAATTCCTTTCGCCTGTTTGAAGAATGTTCTTCGGCTTTCCTTGGTGCAGCCTGCCTTCATGCATTCGGCCTGCCACGCTTCGATTTTTGTCTTTTGATCGGGCGTTAGATTCAGTGTGGCTAAATCAACGCATGCCGTCTTTTCCGTGTTTGACACGCCTTTGGCGCAACACGCCTTGTCTTTGTCTCCCGCGAACGCGCTGGATGCAATGAGCATCGCAGCCGCAACTAACGCTGTACCTGTAATTTTGATCATCGTGAATGCTGAGACACCGGTGGTTTGAAACCCGTTCAATCTATCCTGCCCGCCGGATCTGCTCGCGGAAACCGGCAGCGACGAGGGGTGTCCCTCGCAAACCGTGAGATTGCAGCTGGCGCACCCGCCTCTACAATAAAAATCAACAATGACCATGATGCTCGAACGTGTCCGCCCGATTGAACTGTCCGAGATACGAGAAGCGCGTAAGCGAATCGAAAAAACGATCGTGCGCACGCCGCTCATTCGCCTGGAGCTCGGACCGGACTATCCAGACGTCCGGCTCAAGCTGGAGAATCTGCAACCGATCAATGCCTACAAGCTGCGCGGCGCGACCAACGCCGTGGCGCTGCTTCCCGAGGCCGAACGCAAACGCGGCGTGTGGACGATCAGCGCAGGAAATGCAGGACAAGGCGTCGCCTACGCGGCGAGAAAAGCGGGCGTGCCATGCACCGTCGTGGTGGTCGAAACCGCGCCGACATCGAAGCTCGAACGGATGCGTGCGCTCGGCGCAAAACTGATCCCTGTGCCGTACGACGTCGCTTGGAAAGCGCTTGAGGAACGTTTATTTCCCGGAGCCGAAGGGACATTTGTGCACCCGTTCGACGATCACAATTTCATCGCCGGTCATGCAACAATGGGTCTCGAAATTCTTGAGGATGCACCCGACACAGTTGCTGTGATCGCCAGTATCGGGGGCGGCGGGCTCATCACCGGTGTCGGGAGCGCAATCAAGGCACTTAAACCCGGGGTCAAAGTTTGGGGCGCTGAACCCGAGACGGCTGCACCCGCTGCGTTGTCGTTCGAAGTTGGATCTCCGCAAATCTTCAAGAATTGGAAGCCTTCTTTCGTGGATGGCGCCGGCGGCCAGAGCATGTTCCCGCGGATGTGGGATCGAATGAAATCGGTCGTTGATGGCTATATCGTGGTCAGCCTGGACGACGCGAAAAACGCGATGCGGCTGATGGCGGAAAAAGCCAGAATTATTTCCGAAGGCGCAGGTGCTCTGCCAGTCGCCGCTGCATTGACGGGAAAAGCTGGCAAAGGCCCGATCGTCGCGATCGTCTCCGGCGGCAACATCGATCTCAAGAAGTTCTGCGAACTGATCGGTGCGTCAGCAAATTGAGCTCTCCCTTAGCCTTCCTGTAAAAGCAATATTCGGTTACTCAATGGCTCCGCGATCTGTAGTGGCAGCCCTGCCGGCTGCATTCGAATTTCAATAGAGGGCGAGGCGTGTGCCTCTACAGAGATGTTATTCGTCGCGCAGCGCGATCATGGGATCGACATGGGCGGCGCGGCGCGCGGGGATGTAGCACGCGAGCAACGCAACCATGGCAAGGAGGAGGCTGATGCCAATGAACGTGACTGGGTCGCTCGGACTCACGCCGTAAAGCATGCTGGTCAGGAATCGCGCGAGCACGAAGACGACAGCAAGGCCCAGAAAGAGTCCAATCACGGCGAGCATCATGCCTTGTCGAAGAATGAGTTGGCGAACGTGACGCAATTGCGCGCCAAGAGCGATGCGCAATCCGATCTCGCGCGTGCGCCCAGCTACGACGTAGGACATGACCCCGTAAATGCCGATGGCGGCTAGAACAAGTGCGAGCGCGCCGAAACTTCCCAAAATATTCGCAGCCATGCGGGCGGGGAAGAGCGGAATGTTCATATGCTCCGTCAGCGTCTTGACGTCGTAGATGGGGAGCGTGGCATCCAGCTTTTGGATTTCGTTGCGGAGCGCCGGAATAATGGAACGGGGATCGCCGTTCGCTCGCACAACGAGCGTGCAAACTGTCTCGTAGTCACGAAATTGTGGACGAAAGACGGCAGGCATCGGAGTTTCGCCGAGACTGTTGTATTTGCCATCGCCGCACACACCGATGACTTGCCACAATGGATCTTTCGGTCCGGTGAAATTGAAACGCTTGCCAATCGGATCCTGATTCGGAAAGAATTTTTGCGCGAATGTTTCGTTCACTACGGCAACGCGCGACTCTTTCTTGTCTTCGTTCTCGGCGAAATCACGGCCCCGCAGGGAGATTCGCATCGTTTCGAAGAAGCCGGGACTGACCGATATCGGGATGGCGATCGGAAGTTTGCTCGTACTGGTTTCGGGCTGACCCTCGAGATAGATACTGGAGTAATTATAATTAAGACTGAGCGGGACGTTGCTGGTCAGCGCGGCGGAGCGCACTCCCGGCAGAGCACGCGCACGCTCCAGCACTTGGCGATGAAACGCGCGGCCCCTTGCTTCTTCGTAACCTTGAAGTCCGACATCAAATGACAATGCCACCGCGTTTTCCGGATCGAACCCTGGGCGCATTTGCTGCGCGGCTTTCAGGCTGCGCACGATCAAACCCGCGCAAACGAGCAGAATCAGTGACAAAGAAACTTGCGCGACGACCAGCGAATTACGCAATCGCGAACGCCGAAAGCCGGCCATTGAGGCGTCGTCTTTCAAACTTGGAACGAGCGCCGGCTTGGAAGATTGGAGCGCAGGCAAAAGGCTAAAAGCAATCCCGGTTAGGATCGACAAACCAAGCGCGAAGAACATTACTCGCCAATCCAGTTTCAGATCGAACACGAGCGCGATGTCCATGGGGAGTTTAATTCCGCCGACCAAGCTGTTGATCCACGCGGCCAATAGCAGACCGAGTGCTCCGCCGGCGAGTGAAAGCAAAACACCTTCCGTAAGTAACTGACGTACAAGGCGGGTACGACTTGCACCGACGGCCAACCGAATAGCGATCTCTTTGCGGCGACCAGTAACACGCACGAGCTGAAGGTTCGCCAAATTCACACAAGCGAGCAGCAAAACCAATCCGACAATCACCATGAGCACGCCGGTAAAAGTGATCGATGCATCGCGAATGCTTGGAATAAACAAACCCGGCGATGAAAGGGTAACGCCGCGGCCTTCGTTTTCGGCGGGATATTCCTTAGCGAGCTGAAGCGTGATCGAATCAAGCGCGGCTTTCGCTTGTGCCAGCGTCACACCGGGTTTCAAGCGGCCGATCATGAAAAGATTGTCGCTGTCGCGTGAATCGAGCCATCGGCTCCCGGGCTCGATCTCTTTTGCCATCATCATCGGCGTCCAAAACGCCGGCGCGTAAGCGACTTCAGTTCCGATGAAGCCCTTCGGCGCCACGCCTACGACGCTGAAGGTGTGATTGTTAAGCGAAATGCTCTTGCCGACGATCGATGGATCGGCTCCGAAACGGCCCTGCCAAAAGGAATAACTCAGGACCGCAACAGGATGTGATCCGGGGGTCTGATCTTCCTCGGTAAGAAATCCGCGGCCGAGAATCGGTTTGACGCGGAGAACGTCAAAATAGTTTCCGGAAACGAGAAAGCCCCAAGCGCGCTGATTGTTGCCCTTGTAGCTCAGGCTTGAAACGACAATCCGGTAAACAAACAATCCCGAAAAGACATCGTTTCTATCGCGGTAATCTTTGTAATTCCGGTACGACTGAAGGGTAAAATCAGCGCCGTTATGCAGCGCGCCGTAAACTTCGATCAGCCGCGACGGCTCCTTCACCGGCAATGGCCGGAGCAAGACCGTGTTAACAAGGCTAAAGATCGCAGTGTTCGCGCCGATGCCGAGCGCGAGCGAAATGATCGCGAGAATCGTGAAAGCAGGATGTTTGAGCAGCTGGCGAATACCGTAGCGAACGTCGCCAAGCAGCGTTTCCATGTGGATTGGATGCAGTGCCAGCGGGATTTGGATTCACAAACTTTCGGAGCGCCGCACAAGACTGCGCCGCTATTCTTCGTCGAGATGGCCTAACCAAGGAGAGGCTGCTTCCGATGCTCGTACATGAGACGTTAATAGCGTTTGTTGCGAAAACCGCGAGGGGCGTCTACGGAAAATATGGAGCGAGCGACATCCATGAAGAAGTCCGCTGGGTTTAGCGGGACCGAGCGAGTGAAACCGCAACTGAAAGGCAACAAACCCGCATCACGTGCAAAATATTGTGCATCACCATGTCCGTCTAAGCGGGTGCGCCTCGGTATTGAAGACAACTTGGTTGAACTCCAAAGTCCGGGGCGGAGCGAAGAGCAGGTAGAAATATTTGAAAGTCTCGGCCAGGACGAAGCTTTCCATTTCGTCGCGCTGCTGCTTGGTGACCACGTCGGCGAGGGCAGCGTAGCCGGCATCAGTGCGACAATATTTGGCGAAGTCGTTGAAAAGCTTCTCGCCCATTTGCCGATACTGGGGGTCACGCGTGAAGTGATAAAGGTAGTAAGTGGATTCGACAATTTCAGGACGGAGGTGATACGTGCCGCTGACGACGCGCATCGTCTTATAATCGAGAATTTCCGGTTCGATATCGTACAGATTCCACATCTTGAAGGATGAAGCTTGGAGACGACGCG
>WNFX01004808.1_pt1 | contig 13166 bp, 19 predicted proteins | sample 5400111 | NCBI WGS metagenome assembly WNFX01 (sample SAMN13153363, study PRJNA577476) | soil metagenome | isolation source: 40 cm soil or saprolite under grassland replicate 1 | place: USA:California | collected 2016-06-15
GGTCCGCCAATTGCGGCAGATGATCATTGCAATCGAAAGAGAGGCGCACCAACTCGTCGCCGATCATCTCCAGCACGATTCCCACGTTGTTCAGATGGAATGCCGTTTCTGCTAACACGGCTTCGCAAGTCAGGAGCGGTTCCGTCACGTGTTCAGCCACGCGCGTGGCCCAATCGTGGTGCATGTCGCGGCTTCGGGCGAAAGCAACCAGGAAGCCGGTATCGGCGATACCTTTCATTTAGCTGAAAAGCCTTTTCGCTGAGAGACATCACGGGGACCGCCGCGAATCAGGCCCGCGAGCCGCATGAATTTTCGCGACTTACGATCGCCGGCCCGCGCCTGTTCGAGGTGCGAGCGGATGAACTGGCCTTGGGACACGCCCATTTGCTCTGCGGCCCGTTCGATCCATCCCGCTAGCTTTTTTGTCGGACGAAAAGTAATTGTCTGACCCATATGGCAAAAATGTAAACACAGAGCTTCGAACTTGTCAATGGATCAGGACTGAAATTTAATCAGATCGCCATGATCGGACCTGGAGCGAGACATTGTCGAAGAGCGCCCGGTCGTCGAAAGATTTTGGAAGTTGGGAAACGGTCAGCATTGCGGAAAGCGCGCAGTGTCTCCTCGTTCGATGCCCGGCGCAACTCCTTAACCACGAATGAACACGAATCTTGAGACTACAGAGTGATGATGTATTTTGAGAATTGGCTTCCCCAAAACATTACTGTCTCGGCATAGCGCAGCCCGGTGTTTTCAAGCACCAGCGGGAACGGAATTGCCAACATCCGTCGTGATGAAAGTCCGCGCGATGATCAAGCTCATCGAGGAGGATGGTTGGTATCTCGATCGAATGCGCGGTAGCCACCGGCAATATAGGCACGATCAGAAAAAAGGTGTGGTCACTATTGCGGGAAAGCCGAGCGACGATCTTGCGCCGGGCACGCAAAATAGTATCTTTAAACAAGCAGGATTAAAATGAGCCGGTACTTGATCATCATTGAAAAAACTGCGACCGGCTATTCCGCCTATTCGCCCGATCTCCCCGGCTGCGTCGCCGCGGGCAAGGCGCGAGACAGCGTCGAACGCGAAATGCACGACGCCATTGAATTCCACCTCGACGGCTTGCGCCGGGCGGGAGAACCGATCCCGGCGCCTCGTTCGCAAGCATCCTACTGCGAAGTAGCCGCCTGATTCAATCTGTAGCCGTGGTCGCTGAGCGCGGCTTGCACTCCTATCTGCCAACTTGCTATCGTGCCGTTGGATGAAATTCAGCGAACTGGTGCGGCTGCTCAAACGGATCTTGGATTGACCCTGCAACAATTCGTGTCGATTCGTGTGCATTCGTGGTTATCATTGGCTGCCCCATGATCACGCTGCCTTACTCGCTCGTTATCGAAGCTACCGAAGATCCAGATTTTTTTGGCTTTTATTCTGCCGATCTGGATGGATTCACCGGTATCGGTCACTCGATTGAAGATTGTCTGTACAAAGCGCGTCGGGGAATGGCCGACCATGTCCAGACGTTGCGCGAGCAAGGCTTGCCCGTCCCAACGCCGAATCCAAATCCGGCCATTGTGATTCAGAACGATTCGAAGCTACAACTCGCCTGATTCCGCTCTCGCCAAAACGAACTTCCAAAAGAAGCGAAAGATTTTGAAAGTTGTGAAACGGTCAGCATAGCGGAAAGCGCGCAGTGTCCCCTTGTTCGATGCCTAGCGCAACTCGTCACTTGCTTGCGCGCCGAAACGAAATGAAAGCGGGTCACGCCGGCTCGTCCCGCCGTAGCTTCAGCGGAGCAGGTAGCGAAGGTGGAAGCGCCACGAAGGCGGATCAACTCTCAACTTTGCAGATTCATCCTTCATCCTTTCGCGGCCTTTTCTAAGGCGGCAATGTCGATCTTGTCCATTTCCATCATCGCTTTCATGACGCGCGCTGCTTTAGCTTTATTGGGATCGGCCAACATATCGCCGAGAACGACCGGGTTGACCTGCCATGAGAGACCGAATTTGTCTTTGAGCCAGCCGCACCGCCCGGTCGATCCGCCATCGGCGGAAAGTTTCTCCCAGAAATAATCGATCTCATCCTGGGTCTCGCAGTTGATTGCGAACGAGATCGCTTCGGTGAACTTGAACTGCGGTCCACCGTTGAGCGCCACGAACTCGACTCTGTCGAGCGTAAATTCCACCGTCATGACCGATCCCGCCGGACGACCGATTTTTTGGGCGGCTTCTTCGCCATAAGGCGCGATCTTCCCGATCTTCGAATTCTTGAAAATGCCGACGTAGAATTTAGCTGCCTTCTCCGCTTCCGAATCGAACCACAAAAAAGGATTTATCTTCTTCATCCGATTTTTCTCGGCGGTTTTCTGCCAGGACGCAAGCATTTGCAGCTGGTCACTGGTCACAGGTTACTCATCACCTGTGCAAGTAACATTCTGGCTTTCGCTTGCTTATTAGCGGTCGGCGCAGCAAATTTACGCGCCGAACAGCAAAAAACTGGTTCCGGCGTAATGAACAAAATTGATTTCGCAGTCGGCATTGGGGGCGAGAACGGCCAGGGGATCGCTTCCACTGGGAACATTCTGGCGCTTATCTTTGCGCGGCGCGGGCTGCATCTCAACGCCTACAACGCTTACCAGTCGATCATCCGCGGGGGCCACACTTTCCTGACAATCCGCGCCGGTGACGGGCCCGTCCGCAGCATGGGTGACAAGATCGATGTATTCATTCCGCTCAATCAAGACACCATGGATCGGCACCTGCATCTTTTGAAGAGCGGCGCGTGCGCGATTTACGACAAAGAGAAGGTCACGCCTGGGAAGGCGGCGGACGGTGTCCAGCTCTGCCCCATGCCGATGAAGGAACTGACCAAGGGCAACAAGCTGGCGGTCAACACGGCTGCGCTCGGCGCGACGCTCCAATTGCTCGGGATTGAATCGGAGCCGCTCGAGACGGTCATCGCGCGCCAATTTAAAAAGAAGGGCGACGCGGTTGTGGCTGAAAACCTGGCTATCGCTCGCGCAGGGTACGACTACGCGGCTCAAAATTTTACGGCATTTTCCTGGAAGGCGCCGCGAGGAGCCAAACCGCTCGGAATAATTACCGGCAACCAAGCCATCGCCATGGGTGGAGCGGCCGCCGGCGTGAAGTTTTACGCAGCGTATCCGATGAGCCCATCCACCGGCGTGTTGATGTGGATGGCGGCGCACGCGCGTGAGCTCGGCATCATGGTCCGGCAGGTCGAAGACGAGATCGGCGTGATGAACATGGTCATTGGCGCAGCCCACACCGGCTGCCGTGCCATGTGCGCAACCAGCGGTGGCGGATTTGCGCTGATGAGCGAGGCCGTCGGGATGGCGGGAATGATTGAAACGCCGATTGTTTGCATCGATGTGCAACGCGCCGGACCGGCGACAGGCGTGCCAACCAAGACCGAACAAGGCGATCTCTGGCAGGTGCTGGGCGCCGGCCAGGGCGATTATCCGCGCATTGTTGTCGCGCCAACAAATCAGTTGGATTTATTTCAGACGATCCCGGAGTTGTTCAATCTCTGCGACAAATACCAATGTCCGGGTCTGGTCCTGTCCGATCTGCTGATTTCCGAAGGAACCACCAGCATCGATCCGGATGATCTGGACTTCCGAGTGAAGATCGACCGGGGCGAATTGATTCTGCCCAACGGCAATGGAAACGGCGCGAATCCCGCGAGTGGCTACAACGACAAAGCGTATCTGCGTTTCAAAAACACTCCGAGCGGAATTTCTCCGCGCGCGGTGCCGGGAGTGCCCGGTTACATTTTTACCGCCGCGACCGACGAGCATGATGAAGACGGCACGCTCATCAGTGATGAATTCACCAATCCGCAGAAGCGGCGGATGATGGTTGAGAAACGCGCCCGCAAAATGGAAGGCACGATCGAGGACATGGCGTCGCCGAAACTCGTTGGTCCAGAGAAGGCCGATGTCACGCTGGTGGGTTGGGGCTCAACCGCGGGCGTAATCCGAGAAGCGGTGGAGAAACTGGCGGGCGAAGAAGGCATCGTGGCCAATCAGCTCGCCATTAAATGGATTGTGCCGCTGCACGCGGCGGAGATCGGCGCCGTTCTCAGGCGCAGTAAGAATGTCATCCTGGTCGAGAATAATCAGAGCGGCCAGTTCGCCCGTTATCTCCGGAGCGAAACCGGTTTCGCGGCGCACGGTCACATCCGCAAGTACGACGGCGAACCGTTCATGCCGCACCACATTGTCGAAGCAGTGAAAGCGCAGTTGGCAGGCAAGACCCGGCTGTCGGTTCCCGTGCATGAGGTCAACGCCTAACGAATCATGAACGCGTCTGTTGCACCGCCCGCCACCACCGAATCCGGCAAGCTCACGAAGGAGACTTACCGCGGCCGCATCCATCCTGATTGGTGTCCGGGCTGCGGCGATTTCTCCGTGCTCGTCGCGCTTCAAAGGGCGCTGTTCGAGTTGGAACTGCAGCCGCATCAGGCCTGCGTCATCAGCGGCATAGGCTGTTCATCGAATCTGCCGGGTTACATCAACACTTACGGAATGCACACGCTCCATGGCCGCGCACTGGCGGTTGCGACCGGCGTCCGGCTTGGCAACCACCAGTTGAAAGTGATTTGCACTGGCGGCGACGGCGATGGTTACGGAATCGGTGGCAACCATTTCGTTCACACTATGCGGCGCAACGTTGACCTGACTTACATCGTGATGGACAACCAGATTTACGGTTTAACGACCGGCCAGTGCTCGCCCACCAGCGTCAAAGGAATGAAGACCAAGAGCACGCCGTACGGAAGCGTTGAGAACCCGATTAATCCGATCCCGATGGCAATCGTGGGCGGTGCCACTTACGTAGCGCGCGCTTTCAGCGGTAAACAGAAGCACATGGTCGAAATGTTCAAGGGCGCCATTCAACACAAGGGCTTCGCGCTGGTCGACGTATTCAGTCCGTGCGTCACCTACAACAAGGACAACACCTACCAGTGGTTTAATCCACGCGTGAAGATTCTGGAGGAACAGGGCCACGACCCGACCGACGTCCACAAGGCAATCGAGCGCGGTTACCAATGGGGCGAAGAGATTCCAATTGGATTGTTCTGGCGTCGGACCGATCTGCCAACCTTGGAAGAGTTGGAACCAGTGCTGCACACAGGCGAAGGTCCGCTGGCTTTTCGCAATCTAGCTGTTCCTTCGGAACTCGCGAAGCCGTTGATTCAGGAGTTGCTCTAGCGGCAGCCTGGGGAGCGCACGCGCCTCGCGTGCTGGCGATCGCGCCCTCGCGATCGCGAACTTCCTTACAAATCACTCAAACCCTCAACTCTCAACCGGCTGATGATCTTAGCCGCCCTGATCAAGAGCCTCTTCGGTCCCCAAGTTATTTCGTTCTCCGCTTAGTTCGCCCTTCGGTGCAGGCGCGCCAGAGCGCTGTTCGCCGGGACGCGGCTCGGCCCGCGTTAATTTCTGTCCCTGGCGTGAGAGGCCTGGTTTCCCGACGGAGACGCACATGCAACCAGTGCCTTCCGCACAACCCTGGCAACAATAGGTTTCGCCGTCGTGTGTGTATCCTTCGCCAGGCCACTCGTTCTTGACCATTCTGCAACCGGGACACGCCGGCACTGGAATCGAGTTCACCAACGAATCGCTTTCATCGATTTCTATCGGCATAAGTTTCCTGTCCCTCTTGGCGGACCGCCTTTCATAAAATAGCAATCGATTCTAACGGGACTTTTGCGCGGGTCGTCGCAGCAGGCGCCAACCAACCTGCACAACCGCCACCGCGGCCTATTCCCTCTCTCTTCCTTCCTACTTCTTACTTTTCGTCGGCAGCCAGCGGCTGACGCGGCCGAAGTAGACTTCGTATTCATCGCCGAAAGTTCGTCGCAAAGTCGGCTCCTCGTACAACACAACGAACAGGTGAGTTATGACAAAGAACAAGCAGGTGTAGATGAAGATCGATAGCGACTCGTAATACAGCGCCGCGCCGGCCAGGGTCATTCCCGCGCCGATATACATCGGATTACGCACGAAACGACCCGGCCCACGGATCACCAGTTTTCTTGGCGGATCGAACGGCGCGGGCGTGCCTTTCCCGATGAACACGAACGTGAACACGCACCAAAGCGCAATCGCTGTTCCGATCGCGACCATGATCATCCCCGTGACGTGCGGCGCTCCGGTAGTTGCAGGCGCAACAATCCCCGACCACGACAAAAACCGACTGGGCAAATAAACCAGCACGGAGCCAATAAAAAGCGCAGCGTAAATGACCGCTCGGACAAGAACGAACATGTTTTATAGTTTATCAAAAACCTGATATCACAAACTGTGATACCAACCCGCGGAAGTTACGAGGCGGCTTGTTTGGGGTTTCATTTTGAAACGTCAAAGCGCCGTCGTGGTGAACTCAGTGTGCGGAGATGCCCGCGAATATTTGAATTGGAATACAAATGACTTCTGAGATTGTTTCGGTCAAAGCGATTGCCCAGGTGATCTATCTCGTGCGCGGCCAACGCGTCCTGCTTGATCGTGATTTGGCCGCACTGTATGGCGTTGAGACGCGAGTCCTCAATCAGGCAGTGAAGCGCAATGCGAATCGCTTTCCCGAGGATTTCATGTTTCGACTTTCGCGGCAGGAGATCGCGAGGATATCACAATCTGTGACATCCTTATCGGGTCTGAAATTCTCGAAACAGGTCCACGCATTTACCGAAGAAGGTGTGGCCATGCTCTCGAGTGTGCTAAATAGCGAACGGGCAGTGCAGGTGAATATCGCGATCATGCGCGCGTTTGTGAAACTTAGAGGAATATTGGAAACGAACCGAGAACTAGCGCGAAAATTTGACGAACTCGAAGCACGTGTCGGAACACATGATGAACAGATCGGTTCGATCATCGAAGCGATCCGGCAGTTAATGGCCCCGCCGGAAAAGCCGCGGCGAGAAATCGGGTTTCATGTTCGCGAAAAAGCAACGCGCCAATATGACGTGCGAAAGAGGAGCTGACACATGGCCGCCGGCGTCCTCTGATCTCTGCCCTCGTCATTCGGCGTTGGATGTTGGGCGTTGAGCGTTGACCCCTCAACTTTCTTCTTTCTTCCTTCTCTTCTCTTCGACCATCAACTCTCAACTTTTGGGGACTGTGGCTTCAATGCGGAATAGTTAGAATAATGAAGACAAATGACATTCTCGAAGGACATACTTCTGGACCTTGCCCGTCGCTGTTTTTGGCAGCTCGGGTACGAAGTGAATTTTCTGTGGCGCCTTGAAGTGCGCCAGATGATCACGAGCGTAATTGCGCAGCTCGGTTTCCGTCGCGGTCGCGGCTATTTTCTAAGACGACAAATGCGTGGGGCGCCTCGCCCCAGCGCTAGTCGGGCATTCCTACGATTGCCACCTCCTGAACGGCTGGATGTCGCAGCAAGGCGCCTTCGACTTCCACCGACCGGGTGCTGGCAAAGCACTATGGTTCACCGACGAACAGCTAGATTTCATCACCAACTACGACATTAAATACCGCATGGGACTTGACGGGGAAGCGGAGAACTAGCGGGAAGCCTGCTGCTGGTTGGAAGGCGCCCAAGCGTGAGTTCCCTGCTTGCCGCATTTATAGCCATTTATTGGCATCTCTAGCAAGAATCGATTAGAAACATATAGAACTCGATTTGCGCCGGCGGTTGAGGCCAATTATGTCCGGGCTCGCGAGATTCGACGATGAAACTTCCAAATGCGGACCGTGCTTTTGTGGACATCGCCAAGCTCCGCGATTATTCGCTAAACGCAGAGCACAAAGAGGGAAAACATAAAGCGCGCGTGTTCGCGGCTGCTTTGGGTTTGGCAATCGATGACGCTGAATGGTTGCGCGAGAAATTATTGAAGATCGCAAAGAGCGGAGATTGCCGGCTGGGGAGGAAAACCGACCTTGGACAACGATATCTGATTGATTTTGAGCTGAGCCGCGAGAGGAAAATCGCTCGACTCCGCAGCGTTTGGATTGTCCGAACGGAAGAGGCTCATCCTCGATTAGTAACGTGTTACGTGTTATAGTTGCGCCATGCAAAACGCGCCGGTGAAATTGTCCGATGTCGTGGCGTTGCTCGTCGATAAACCCGAAGAAGGATTGGGCGTAGGACAGGTGGGCACCGTGGTCGAGGTATTGGCGCCAGATGCCTATGAGGTCGAGTTTCTTGATTCCAAAGGAAAAACGATCGCAGTGACGGAACTGAAGCGAGCAGATTTATTGCTGCTTCAACATGAGCCGGTGATGGCGGCCTGACTTCTAGACTCCGCCACGAGACATCTCTAGCATCGCCGTCATTTTGCCGGACATGCTCCTGCGGAACCCAACATCGATTCAACACAACGGCAGAACGTTGTGGTACCATGGAAATCGCGAACTCCTCGATGAACGCTTGCACGCCGTTCTTTGTTCAAAAGCCTGTCCAGGCGATAAGATCATTGAAGCTATCGATCTCGCACAGCGCTGGCGCGCAGAAAATTGTGCGGTGATTAGCGGCTTTCACACCGCAGTCGAAAAAGAATGTTTGCGCATATTTCTCCGCGGCCCGCAGCTGATCGTAATCTGCCTTGCGCGCGGTATCGACCCCTTCCAATTGCCGAGCGATTGGCAAACAGAATATCAGCGCGGTGAACTGCTCATCGTCTCGCCCTTCGATTCCTTAGTCCGCCGTCCCACCGAAGAAACCGCCGAAATTCGCAACAAGTTGGTTATCGATCTTGCAACCAGCGTCACAGTCATTCACGCTTCACCGGGAGGACTGCTTAATCAGCTCGTAAGCGCACGAGTAGATCGTGTCGGCGGTAATCCTAATACGCTAGTGAAGTGATGGACCAGCAAGACCTATTCGATCCAGATGTTGTTCGCTCCTTACTTGATCAGCTTCTCGCTGATGCGCGTCTTTACAAATCGGGCAAAGACTACAGAGCTGCTCAATTTCGTCATCAGGCTGCGGAACTTCGCACCCTTCAACGCCATGTTGCTTCAAGTACAGAAGCCGGGGCTTCGATTCGCCGCTTCAGCGCGAGCTACATCGTTAGGCCTGTCACTGTTTCGAAATCGCAGGCTTGCCGCAAAGGACATACTTCTGGACCTTGCCGGTGGCTGTTTTCGGCAGCTCGGCCTGTCGGCGACGTAAATCGTTAAAAGCGTTACATCGTTACAACGTTGTAAAAGCACCAGCGTTGGAGTTATCACTGTTTGGAAATGGCCGGCTGCTTTCCTCGAAGGACGTACTTCTGGACCTTGCCCGTCGCTGTCTTCGGCAGCTCGGGTACGAAGTGAATTTTCTGTGGACACTTGAAGTGCGCCAGATGATCACGAGCGTAATTGCGCAGCTCGGTTTCCGTCGCGGTCGCGCCTGCTTTTAAGACGATAAATGCCTGGGGCGCCTCGCCCCAGCGCTCGTCCGGCATTCCTACGATTGCCACCTCTTGAACGGCTGGATGTCGCAGCAAAGCGCCTTCGACTTCCACCGACGAAATATTTTCGCCACCGCTAATAATAACATCTTTTAATCGATCCCGAATTTCCACGTAGCCATCGGGGTGAACGGCGGCGGCATCGCCGGTATGAAACCAGCCGCCTCGCATAGCTTCGCCTGTCGCTTCGGCATCTTTATAATAGCCTTTCATGACAGCATTCCCGCGAACGATGATTTCACCAATCGCTTCACCATTTTGTGGAATATCGTGTCCTTCTTCATCGACGACCCGCAGTTCGCCTGAAGTGAGCAGTTCTACTCCCTGGCACGCTTTAATGACGGAGCGCTCAGTGCACAAAAGCTTTTCGTGTTCAGGTCGTGATTCGCAGATCGCAATGAAAGGCGATGTCTCGGTTAGCCCGTAGGCTTGGGTGATCACCCATCCGAGTTCCCCTTCAATTCGCTCGATCGTTGTCGCCGCCGGAGGAGCTCCTGCAGTCAAAACGCGCACGCCACGGCGTGCTTCGCGTCTGAGTTTTCCCGGAGCATGGGCAATGCCGATTAACACCGTTGGTGCGGCGCAAAGCATACTCACAGACTCCTGTTTAATTTTCTCGAAAACAGCACTCGGCTGAACTTTTCTCAGGCAGATGTGCGTCGCGCCTATCGCGGTGACAATCCAGACAAAGGTCCAGCCGTTGGCGTGAAACATCGGCAGAGTCCAAAGATAGCGATCCGTCAGCGTCATCGGGTGATGAAGGAGTGTGCCGACTATGTTGATGTAGGCGTTGCGGTGCGTGATCATCACTCCCTTCGGCCTTGAAGTAGTGCCACTAGTGTAATTAATGGTCAGCAGGTCGGTTTCAAGAATGGGCGGTCGGCCAAATTTTTTCGGCGATGCTGCAATCAATGTCTCGTAATCCAACCACCCTGGCTTGCTTCCGCCGAGCGCGACGAAAGCGGATACGTCTGGGATTTTCGATCGAATCCTATCGACCCGTTCAAGGTAATCGATGTCCACACAGACGACGCGCGCGCCGCTGTGTTGAATCAAATACACAAAATCGTCGGCGGTTAATCGGTAGTTCAGAGGAACCAGAACGGCACCGATCTGCGGCACGGCGTAAAACGATTCCAGCTGCGCATGGGTGTTGGGGGCGATGTAAGCGACGCGGTCGCCTTGTTTCACACCGAGCGCCTGCAACGCCGCCGACCACGCGTCGCATCGGCCGAAAAATTGCTCGTAACTTAGCCGTAGATCGCCATCCACGACGGCTTCGCGCTCGGGGTAAAGCTTACGACTCCGACGCGCGAACTCGAGCGGAGTTAATGGGGTCTCCATAGCACCGAACTATTCTCGATCAGCCGTGGCTCCTAGCGTGCACAGGTTGCGAGGCGGCGTTCAATCCAATTCTGACTAAACAGGAGTATGCGAGAAGGGGTCAGAGTTAACAATGGACCAAAGATCAGAAATCAAGGTACCAGATGCCAGCAAAGCCTTAGTCGACGATAGCGCGGCAACGACCCCCGCGGCGCAGCAGCGCCGGATTATCTAAGCGGGTCCCATTCCCAACGTCTCCGCAAGTCTTGAGCTCGGCGACGAACGACAGTCTCTCGCTCATGGCTTCGGGACTGCGATCCGTGGCACCTGCACCTTCAATTTCTGGCAGAGCGCAGCGAAGCGCGGGTCATCCCTGTAATTCAGAATGAAGGGCGTGCCTAACAATTGCGTCAAACCGGGGTCGTGTTCGGTATAAGCGCGTTCGAGCCACTGAAACATCTTGTCGGGTTCTTTGCGCAGACCGTAGACGGTGGCGATTTGGAAAGGGCCACTCACCGCATGGTTGTCGATGAGTGTTTGCAAGGCAGCGTCAGCCGCGGCGTGATCACCCTGCGCCTGCTGGGCCAGAGCCAGTGCGTAATATTGCCAGAATCCTTTCGGCTCCAGCTGTGCATCATGCAGCGCGGCCGCGGCGTTCCCACGTAATACGTCGAGGGTTGTAAGATAGGCATGCAGTCGAGCGGCGGCCGGTTGAAGCTCGATCGCTTTGCGCAAAGCAGCCTCGGCCTCGTCGTATCGGCCACCGGCAATCAGGATGCGGGCGAGATTCAAATAGCGAGTCACGCCTAACGGATCGAGTGCCAGCGTCTGTCGCATTATGTTCTCCGCCTCCGCCAGCCGACCTTGCACAGCGAACAGAAAGCTCAGGGCGAATTTGGATCCGGCGTCGGCCGGGGCCAGTTTCTCGGCCTTACGGAATTCGGCTTCGGCTGCGGCGAAATCGAGGTCGGGTGTCACCAATACGAAGCCGAGCGCTTCATGCGCAGCGGCGAGATTGGGTGCGAGCGACAAGGCGGTTTGTGCTGCGCTTCTCGCCTTGGCGTAGGCTTCGTTGGCTTCAGCGCCATCCAGCCAGGTGGCGGCGAGTTGTCGCCATGCGGCGGATAGCTGCGCATAGGCGAGCGCGTAGCGCGGATCGAGCCGGATGGCTTCGTTGTAGAACTCTGTCGCTTTGCGTGTGCCCTCCTCGGTACTGAGACGGAAGTAGAACGTTCCCTGTTGCAACGCGTTGTAAGCTGCCAGGTTGTTGTTAGACGGCGCAGCATCGGACTTTGCAGGTGCGCCGAGGAGCTTGATCTTGAGCTGCTCGGTCACCGCGGTGGCGATCTCGCTCTGGACGGCAAAGACATCTTTCAATTCTCGGTCGTATGTTTCGGACCAGAGGGCGCGGCCGTCCGCGGCATTGATTAGTTCGGCGACGATGCGCACGCGGTCGCCCTGTTTGCGTACGCTGCCTTCGAGCAGGTTCGTCACGCCTAACTTTTCGCCAATGCTACGGCTGTCATCCGACTTGCCTTTGAAGAGGAAGGACGAGCTGCGGCCGATGATCTTTAGGCCGGGAATCTTGGCGAGGACAGCGATAAGTTCCTCCGACAGGCCATCGGAAAAATAGTCATTCGCTGCGTCGCCGCTGGTATTGACGAGCGGCAAAACCGCAATCGACTTTGCATCGCTGGTAGCTTGCGCCGAATCGCGTCGAAGCACGGTACGGTCCAGCACGAAGTAGCCGATTGCCATCACAAGCAGAAGAGCCAGCACATAATTCAGCTTGCGATCCATGCCCACCCTCTCGCGTTGCATGGCGTGGCTTTCGCCAGTCGCTGGTAGGTCGTCGGTTCGAACGATGCCCTTCGGTGTGATGTCGAAGAGCCATGTTAAAATAAGGGTAAGGGGAAACCCTGCGACGATCACCAGCACGATAATTCGCTGCGCCAGCGCGGACACTTCGAAAATCGGAAAGACCTGCGTGACGATCTGGACGACAAGCCAGCCGGCCACGGCATAGGCGACGCCGACCTTGTAGACATGTCGGCGCTGCAACTCGGCGAAGAAATTCGGGAGATTCACGGCGAAGCCCTACCGTGGTTTGACATGTATATTTTCGCAACAAGCGCCGGGAAGAGGGCATTACTATCGAGACTAATTCAAAATCGTGAAATCTGATCCACCTTCGCCAATGCTACAGCGCGACCCACCACGGCGGGTTCGTCCCTTGGCGAACAGGTGAGAGTTGAGAGTTGATAGCGGCAACATATTTTACCTGCGATGAGACGGAGAACGTTTTTGGGCGCGATTTCTGCCGGTGCAGCTGGTGTTTTAACGGGAGGAGTGTCGAAACTTATAGCGGCGGCGAGCCCCCACCTTCGCTTGGCTACGGCGAG
>WNFX01008565.1_pt1 | contig 13166 bp, 14 predicted proteins | sample 5400111 | NCBI WGS metagenome assembly WNFX01 (sample SAMN13153363, study PRJNA577476) | soil metagenome | isolation source: 40 cm soil or saprolite under grassland replicate 1 | place: USA:California | collected 2016-06-15
CCGTCACCACGACTTCGCCAAAAGTGAAACGATCGCCATCTTTCACTTTTTCGTGCTCGAATCCGTACTCGGCGCCGCCTTCGTGGCTGACAAATATTTTGGCAGACTCCAGCCGCGCACAAAGTTCACGGGATCCGCTCATAAGGTCCGCATGAATGTGCGTTTCGAAAATGTGCGTGATCGCCAATTTCGCCTCGCGTGCCATGTCGATGTAGACGTCCACGTCCGGTCGTGGATCGAAAATTGCGGCGACGCCTTCGTCATCGTCGCCCAACAAATAGGAAAGTTCAGCGATCCCTTCAGTTTGGATCGTTTTGAAAACGAGCGACATCGCCTGACTTAAACCGAAGCGACACCGAAATTCAACAAGATCGACATGTGCCGTGGGCGAATTTCGGTGCTGCAGTCGCTCCGCTCTGCCGGGGCGCGGACGAGAGACAGAGCGACCGAGCGCCGTAACTACAAGAATTTAGCGAACCTCGACCGTAATCGGCAGCAAATGATTGATCATGTAAGTGCCGCGATCTGGGTCGCGCTCGATCGGTTGCGTTCGCCCGCGTGAATCAGTCGCGCGGGCGACCAGCGTTTGTTTACCCGCCGCGGTAGGGGTATGCCATTCGAACTCCCATAATCGCCACGCGTTACGGATCGGTTTGTCGATCAATTTCGTTTCGCTCCAACTCGCCCCGCCATCGGTGCTCAATTCGACCGTGGTAACGTCGCCCTCGCCACTCCAGGCTGCGCCGCGAACGCGCACGATTGAATTTGCTGCGACAACTTCGCCTTCAACCGGTCGCGCGATCTCGGCCTTGATTTGCATCTCCGCCAGCGGAACAAGCTCGGCCAAATCCTCTCGCCTCTTCCAATACGCGTAATCCAGCGTCTGATAGTAACCGGTAAACGGTTTGTCCGTGACGATGATTCGTTGCAGCCATTTGACTGACGCCATCGCATACCAACCGGGCACGATGGCGCGTAAGGGAAAACCGTGCTCGGGCGGAAGATCGACATCGTTCATTCTGTAAGCGAGCAACACATCTCCGCGCGCCTTATCGAGCGGAATGCTCCGCGCAAATTTCAACTCGCCAGCCGGCCTTTTTGGATCTTCCAGCTCGCCGCCATCCGCCCCTTCCAGAATAACTTCGCGCCCATTCGCCTTCACCCGTGCGCGCTCAAGCAAGATCGACAATGAAACGCCAGTCCATTCCGCCGTTCCCACTGCGCCGAGTTCCCATTGCACGCCTTTCACTTTTGGCTCGAGAAAATTTCGACTGTTGCCGGCGCACTCCAACGTCACCGGGATCTTTCGCGATTCGAGTTTCAGTAAATCGTCGAACGCTATCTCAAATGGGGCCTCGACTTCACCTTCAACGCGCAGCCGCCATTTGTTCCTCTCGATCTTCGGAACCGGGAAATGTGTTCGCACATAAAACGATTCCGTCGGCGTGATGAACCCATTCAGTTCCTCAAATGGCATCTCCAAATTGAGCGGGTCCTCACCTCGCACAATCTTTCCGTCTCGAAATCTGGTTTCTTCCCTGCGCACCGCGTACTCCAACTGATGGCGGCAAACTAAAACAAAAACCCTTTCCCGAGCAACGACCGAATGGATCGGAAGTCTAAAATCGACGCGACGGGTCGCTCAGCATCGCCGGAACGTACCAAAGGCGCTTGCCGCGAAGGTGATAATTTGCGAAATGAAGGTCGTCCGACGATATCAGTGCAGACAAGGGCTGGATGAAGACCTTCGTTCAGGAACTGAAGAATCGGCGCGTTTATCGCGTAGCCCTCGCCTACCTTGTTGCCGGTTCGGCCGTCGTCCAGGTGGTGGGGACAGTGCTACCGACGTTCCATGCTCCGGATTGGGCTCAACAAATCTTTGTTGTTGTCGTTGCCATGGGCTTCCCCATGGCGCTCGTTCTAGCCTGGAGTTTCGATGTAGAAGACGGATCAATCAAAAAGACCGGGCCGGGCCGCGGCAGTACCGCGGTCACAAACCGACGCCGAGTGTGGATTGTGGGCGCCGTGGGTTCGTTTGTCGCTGCTTCAGCGGTGGCTGGATATTGGTTCTGGCATCCGTGGACAACTGATACCCACACCAAACCGGCGATAACGCCCGTCATTTCCGAAAAAAGCATCGCCGTCCTGCCTTTCGAGAATCTCAGTGCAGACAAACAGAATGCTTACTTCGCTGATGGAGTACAAGATGAGGTCCTTACCGACCTCGCCAAGGTCGCCGATCTCAAAGTCATCAGCCGCACCAGCGTAATGCAATACAAGAGCGGCGTTGCGCGGAACCTGCGCGAGATTGCCACAGAACTCGGTGTTGCTCACGTGTTGGAAGGTAGCGTGCAACGCAGCGCCAATCGCGTGCGGGTGAGCGCCCAGCTGATTGACGCCAGGACAGACACGCATCTTTGGGCGGAACACTACGACCGCGATCTAGCGGATGTCTTCGCCATTCAGAGCGAGATTGCTAAGACAATCGCGGACCAGCTTCGAGCGAAAATTTCTCCCAGCGAAAAGACGTCGATTGAAAAGGCGCCGACAACGGATCTTGCCGCATATGACCTCTACACGCGTGCCAAAGCGCTCTGGGCCGACGTGTCAAATCCAGTTTACGCTAGGGAGAAACTCTCGCAAGCTGCGCACCTGCTCAATGAAGCTGTTGCCCGTGATCCGCAGTTCCTGCTCGGCTGGTGTCTGCTCTCCAGGGTGCATGGCGCCGTGTATTGGTATGGATTTGACCGCAGCCCCGCGCGGCTCGATCTCGCGAACGCCGCGGTCCAGACCGCGTTACGCCTTCAGCCGGATGCGGGTGAAGCTCACCTTGCCTTGGCGATTTACTACTACTACGGCTTTCTCGATTACGACCGGGCCGGCAGCGAATTGGCAATCGCGCAGCGAACGCTGCCGAACAACGCCGAGGTATTCGAGTACACCGGCTACATTGAACGCCGCGCCGGCCATTGGGAAGATAGCACACGCAATCTGGAGCGCGCTCTCGAGCTGGACCCGCGCAACGTGTTCACCCTCGAGCAACTGGCAAGTTCGTACAAATCACAGCATCGCTACGCGGACGAGGCGCGTACTTATGATCGCACGCTGACGATCATGCCGGGCGATCCATTGACTCGCGTTGTTCGTGCACGAGTTGCTCTCGATTGGCGCGCGGACATCAAGCCCTTTCAGACTACGCTGGCCACACTGATCGCTGAAAATCCAAGCGTCGGACCCGATGTGGACTACCCTGATTATGCCCTCTGCGAACGGACCGCCGCTGCTGCCGCCCGCGTGCTGACAAACTATCCGCGTGATGGCGTGACGACCGAGTATGGCGTCAACTGTCCCCACGCCTATTGGGAGGGTGTTGTTGCTCATTGGCATGGCGATGCAGCTAAAGCGCATGCCGCCTTCACCGCCGCTCGCCGCGAAGTGGAAAAGATTGTGGAAAAACAGCCGGACTTCGCTGGCGCTCTCAGCCTGCTGGGCATGATCGACGCTGGCCTCGGGCGGAAGGAAGAGGCACTGCGCGAAGGCCGCCGCGCGTGCGAATTGCTGCCCATATCCAAGGACGCCATTGCCGGCGCCGCCCTCGCCGTTAATCTTGCGCAAATCTACGCATGGACCGGCGAGAAAGATCTCGCTATCGAACAGATCGCGGCGATCGAGCGTGTCCCGAACGAACTCAGCTACGGCCTTCTCAAGCTCCATCCTTACTGGGACACGCTGCGCGGCGATCCACGATTCGAGAAAATTGTCGCATCACTCGCACCGAAGCCATAGACCCATCCTGCAAAACGACAGGTTTGTCGGGCTCGGCCACACGTGCTGTGACTAAGTCATCCTTTTGCGCCGGAAATGGCGGGACACTCACGAAGTTGCAGGAGGAAGACCGACGCCCGCTATATAAAGGACCGACTCGCGTATCCCATCTATTCCAAGATCTTTTTCGATCAGTGTGTCCTTTAACGCCGCCGTGCAAAATGGCGCGAGCCCCAGCCAGGTTGCCACCAGACAAAATGTCTGGCAGAGGTGACCCGCGTCGAGAAGCACGACGCGATAGGCGCGAGCGTGACGATACTTCCACATCGTGCGCGGAAAGACGGCGGTCATTAAAAACAAAGCAGCTGCGTTTCTTACATAATCCTGGTAAGCGCAGTAGCGCCACGCCTTATCGCGCGAGATCCTTGTGCTGATCGTCTCAAGATGGTGATGCGCGGGATGGTAATGATACAAACCCGGTTTCAGACCTTTGACGCGCAAAGCCGCCAAGTACACTTCGCCGGGATGCCGAGCGCCACCTGAAGGGCTGGTTTTACGGGCTAACTTTCCGAACAAAGGGGAATGAATGTAGCCGGTAACGCCCCACACCAGAGAAAGCAATTGGGAGACAGTTTCAAGCGTCAGTTCTTGTTTTGAAAATACTCGATGAGTCTTCCGGGCCATAAGGACTCGAATGAACTCGTCATCGGGAAAAGTGCGCCTTGGAAGCCGCCTTTTCTTCGACCCCTTCACCGTCTTGAAAATTCCGGGCGGCCGTGTCTTTGACTGGGGGGGCTTTAACCGTTTTAGATTCCAGCTATTGGGCAGGTAGACTGCGTCCTTTGTCGAAAAATGAAAACTGCCTTCGGGCAACCAGGCGGCCCACTCCTTTGCGATCCGACTATCTATCGCCAGTGCGGGTGAATCTTTCGGAAGGAGCAGCCCTTGCTTCACCAATTGAGAGAGGGCAGAACGTACGCTTCTCGGTGTATAATGGGCGAAATAGGTGACGGCTTCTTGGGAACTTCGCCAGTGACTAAAGAAATCGAGGACTTCGCAAGTAATCGGTCGGCCAGAAACCGTAAGTCGTCTGGCGAAATTGTAAAAAAACAGCCGCCCCTCTGCCCAGTATGCGAACAAGCTCCTGGCTCGTCGCAATTGGGTCCTCTGCTCCGGCATCAGGGTGCAAAATAGTGAAAAGCAATCAAATCCGAGAGATGTTTTTTGACCTTCGACAGTTCAAGTTGCAACTTTTTATTAGTCTTGAGCGCGTTTTTGGCGTCCGCCATCGTTCGTTTTGAGCGCGCGCGGGCAGCTTTCGTTTTCGCAGATTTTTTCATGGTAGGCATTGGTATTGTTCTCCTTCTCGACATGGAGCTTGCCTCTTAATAAGCCGAAGCTTCAAGTTTTAATTTCACACGGCCAAATTTTGGAGCCTAGGGGATTCGAACCCCTGACCTCCTCAATGCCATTGAGGCGCTCTACCAACTGAGCTAAGACCCCGTGAAGAATTTCAGATTTTAGATTTCAGATTGCAGATTGCAACTAACGAGCGACGATCGAAATATTGGCGCAGTTGGCAAGATCGACAATCGTCCGTTGCTCGAGCAATAAAGTTTTGCCGGCTTCAATGGCGACGACCCGCAGGTTTGCTGCGGCGGCCACTTTAATTGTTTCCACGCCAATCACCGGCACATCGAAGCGCATATCTTGATTTGGTTTGGCGACCTTGACCATGATTGCGCCTTTCCGCGCGAGCGTGCCGCCGCGCCTGATCGCGTCATCGGTTCCTTCAAACGCTTCGACTGCGAGGACGGCCCCATTTTTTACGATCACCGTCTGGCCAATGTCGAGCCGCGCGATTTCTTTTGCAATTTTCCAGCCAAGATCGACATCCTGGTCTTCACGGCGCGATAGTTTTGGCCCGACGACCAATCCAGCCGGAGCGAGACAATCTTCCAGAAAACTCGTCGCCGGTAAAAGATCGATATTTACTTTTGCGAGTTCGCCGGCAATGCCGCTGAAAATTGATTCGGCATTCCGTTGTCTCATTCGGGCGAGCAACAACAGCGCTTTCCAGTCCGGCCGCAGGTCAAAAAGATTCTTTGGCGCGATTTGTCCGGCCATGATCGCGTGATGAACTTCTTGTTCGCGAAAAAATTTGAGCAATCGGCTGAGTTGTCCGACACGCATCCATTCGATTAGATCGACATGTTGCGCCAGTGCAGGATCGGTTTCGTCTGAAAACGCGGCAGCGATAATTTTTCTCACGCCGGCTTTGCGTGCGGCGTCAGCCAGTTGTCGCGGATAAACGCCGTTGCCCGCGATGATGCCGAGAATCTCTGGATTTTGCATTGCGCCTGACGGACAGGCGAGACGTCTTAGGAATGCCGGCGGCGTTTGACGCGCAATTGGGCGAGCGCTTTTTGGAGCGACGCATGAATGGCAGCGACTTCCTCCGCCCCATGATCTTCTTTCATGGCCGCCTTCGCGCGCTCGACCGCGGCTTCGGCGGCCGCGACGTCGATCTGCGCGGACTCCAAAGCCATGTCGGTCAAAACTGAAACTGCATCCCCTTTGATCTCTACAAATCCTTCACCGATCGCCAGCAAAGTTTCACGTCCATCTTTCAACACGCGCAGCTCACCCGGCTGCAACGTCGTCAACAATGGAACGTGCTTCGGGTAAACGCCGAGCTCGCCTTCCGAGCCGGGCAACGTGACCATCTCCACGTCTTCGGAATAAATCTTCGCCTCCGGTGTGACGATTTCGAGTTTGAGAGTAGCCATGGTGATTCGTTAAATTGTTAAAAAAGTTACAACGTTAAAATAGTTAAACATAAACTCTCAGCCATTGTAACTATGTAACTCTTTTAACGAATTAACCTTCTTTAATCATGTCGATGCTGCCTTTCATGTAGAAGTTCTGCTCAGGAACCTCGTCATGTTTGCCATCGAGAATTTCCTTGAAACCGCGCACGGTCTCCGCGGTCGTGACGTATTGACCTTTGTGTCCGGTAAAGACTTCTGCGACGTGGAACGGCTGGCTGAGGAAGCGCTGAATCTTGCGCGCGCGATAAACCGTAAGTTTGTCGTCCGGATTTAATTCGTCCATGCCGAGGATCGCGATAATGTCCTGGAGATCTTTGTAACGCTGCAAGACGCGCTGCACCCCGCGCGCGACGTTGTAATGTTCCTCGCCCACAATTTCGGGCGCGAGCGATTTTGATGTCGATGCCAGAGGATCGACGGCCGGATAAATTCCAAGCTCCGCGATGGAACGTTCGAGCACAATGGTCGAATCCAAATGGGCAAAGGTGTTCGCAGGCGCGGGGTCGGTCAGATCGTCCGCCGGAACATAGACGGCCTGGAACGACGTAATCGAGCCTTTGTTGGTCGATGTAATGCGCTCCTGTAAATCGCCCATCTCCGCGGCGAGCGTTGGTTGATAGCCAACCGCGGATGGAGTGCGCCCGAGGAGCGCCGAAACTTCGGAACCGGCTTGGGAAAACCGAAAGATGTTGTCGATGAACAGAAGCACGTCCTGGTTGCGCTCGTCGCGAAAGTACTCGGTCATGGCCAGGGCGGAGAGCCCCACCCGCAGGCGCGCTCCCGGTGGCTCGTTCATCTGGCCGAAAACCATCCCGACTTTCGATTTCGACAAATCTTTTTGGTCGATCACGCCGGCTTCACTCATTTCCTTGTAAAGGTCGTTACCTTCACGCGAGCGCTCACCTACACCTGCAAACATGGAGACGCCTCCGTGTTTCATCGCAATGTTATTGATCAACTCCTGAATGATGACGGTCTTGCCAACGCCGGCGCCGCCGAATGCGCCGACTTTTCCGCCTTTGGAAAACGGACAAACCAGATCGATGACTTTGATTCCGGTCTCGAGAATCGAAGCCTTTACGTCCTGCTCCATGAGATTGGGTGCCGGTCGATGGATTGGATAACGCTTCGTAAATTTGACCGGCCCGCGATTATCAACTGGATCCCCGGTCACGTTAAAAAGCCGACCGAGGACACCTTCGCCCACTGGAACGGAGATCGGGCCGCCGGTATCGGCCACGCTCATGCCGCGCTTCAAACCTTCCGTTGACGACATTGCAATGGAGCGCACCCAATTTTCGCCGAGGTGCTGCTGCACTTCGAGAGTGAGCTTGGTCGGGTTGCCGTTGACTTCATATTCGATTTCCAACGCGTTATAAATGCGCGGCAATTTTTTTCCCTCTGGAAATTCCACGTCCACCACGGGGCCGATTACTTGAACAATGTTTCCTTTATTCATAAATCTTGATTAAGAGCCCACCGCCATTTGTGCGGTCGCGATTTCGAGCAACTCAGTGGTAATTCCGGCCTGGCGCATCTTGTTATATTCGAGAGTCAGATCCTTGATAAATTGATTTGCGTTGTCGGTCGCGTTTTTCATTGCCACCATCCGCGCGCTGTGCTCCGACGCGCGTGCATCGAGGATCATCTGAAAAACCTGATATTGAATGTAATACGGCAGCACCATATCGAGCACCGCCTCGGCATTCGGCTCGAAAACATAGCCGAGCATTGGATCGACATCTTCGTTCAGGTCTGAGTCCTCATGCTTCTTGGGAAGATCAAAACTGCTGATCGGAAGTAACGTCTGCACGACCGCACGCTGATTGATCGTGTTAATGAAATGCGTGTAAAGCACGGAAACCTTGTCCACCTCGTGCTTAAGAAATTTTTCCGTGCAAAATTTAGCGATCGGCTTTGTCTCAACGAAGGTAGGCGAGTCCTTCAATTCGAAATCAGCCAGCAATTCGCGTTTGGTCCGAGCAATAAACTGTCGCGCCTTTTTTCCAGCGACAACGTAAACCGTTTTTGCCGGCTCGAAATTGGCCGCCTCGCGAAAAAGATTGGTGTTCAGCGCGCCGGCGAGGCCTTTGTCGGTGCTGATAATCAAAACAAGCTCCTTCTTTAACTCGCGAATATGCAAAAGCGGATGCAATCGCGGGTCGGCGCGCTTTTGCAGCGAAACAAGTACCTTGTTCATCAAACTGGCATAGGGCCGACCAGCCAGCGCGTGCTGCTGCGCCTTGCGCATCTTCGATGCGGCCACCATCTGCATCGCCTTCGTGATCTGCGCGGTGTTGCGAATCGATTTGATCCGGCGCCGGATGTCTTGCGTATTTGCCATGTCCTAAAACCTTTTCTTCGTCGAATAATGCGCAGAGCGTTCGCGGACGTGAAATCCAATCTCGCGTTTCTTTTTTGGCTCCGCTGGCTCGAGCAACCGCTTCAGCGCAGCGAAAAGATCTACAATCGCTTCGTCGTGCGAATCGAACCGGCATTCGAGTTCTTCGAGCTTCGCAGCCAGTTGCGCGTTTGCCGCAACCATCTCGCGCAAACGGACAAACGCCCGGACCACACGCACGCTTGCTTGAACAGCGATGTTGCTGTTCAGCACACTCGCCAGCATGATCGCGCCATGTTCGGTGAATACCCAAGGCAGTGTTCGCCGACCTCCGTGCCGCTTTGAGGTCGCAGATGGCAACGTCAAACTTGATATCGCAATTTGCGATATCAAGTTTGTAAACTCCTCGCGTATAAGCTGAAACGCAAAGTCCAGGGGAAAGCGTTTTCGATTTCTTCGCAACTGCTCATCTAATCGCATGGTGGTGGTGCCGTAGATCGCCGCTCCTCGTCGAGCTGCTTCTTCTCCCGAATCGATTTGAGCAAACCTTCCTTCCGGGTTTGCAACCAGTCTTGTAGCTTGAACTGGAACTCCTTCACCCGCTCGACCGGCACAGGATCGACAAATCCATTTTGCATCGCCCACATCACTGCCACCTGTTCCTCCACCGGGATGGGATTGTATTGAATTTGCTTGAAGAGCTCGACGATGCGCTGACCGCGATCGAGTCGCGCTTTCGTCGCGGCATCCAGATCGGAACCGAATTGCGCGAATGCGGCCAGCTCGCGATATTGCGCGAGGTCGAGTTTCACTTTGCCGGCCACTTGTTTGATGGCCTTGATTTGCGCGGCTGATCCGACACGGCTGACGGAGAGACCGACTGAAATCGCGGGACGCACGCCTTGATAAAACAAATCGGTCTCGAGATAAATTTGTCCGTCGGTGATCGAGATAACGTTGGTCGGAATGTAAGCGGAGACGTCGCCGGCTTGCGTCTCGATGATCGGTAGCGCAGTAAGGGAGCCGCCGCCGAATTCATCGGTCACGCGCGCGCTGCGTTCGAGTAGGCGCGAATGCAAATAAAACACATCGCCGGGATAAGCTTCGCGACCGGACGGTCGTTTCAACACGAGTGACACTTGCCGATAAGCGACGGCATGCTTCGACAAATCATCGAAAATGATGAGTGCATCCATCCCGTTGTCCATGAACCATTCGCCCATTGCCGCGCCTGCGAACGGCGCCAGATACTGATTTGTCGCGGTGTCGGAAGCAGTCGCGGAAATGATTGTGGTATAGGGCATGGCTCCTTCTCTTCCCAGAACATCAAGCGCGCGCGCGACGTTGGAATTTTTCTGGCCGACGGCGACGTAAATGCAGTAAAGCGGACGATAATCTGCGTCCTTCGCGTCTTCGGCCGCCTTGTTCAATCGCGCCTGACTGATGATCGTGTCGATGGCGATGGTTGTTTTGCCGGTGGCGCGGTCGCCAATAATCAGCTCACGCTGGCCGCGACCAATGGGAATCATCGCGTCGATCGCCATGATGCCGGTCTGAACCGGTTGACTGACACTGCGCCGTTGGATTACGCCGGGCGCGATCTTTTCCAGTGGATAAAACGATTCGGTTTTGATCGGGCCTTTGCCATCGAGCGGTTGACCGATGGTGTTAACGACGCGGCCGAGAAGCGCTTTGCCGACTGGGACCTGTAGAAGCTTGCCCGTGGTTTTGGCTTCGTCGCCTTCGGATATTTTCGTCGTCTCACCGAGCAAAATCGCGCCGACCTCGGTTTCTTCCAGGTTCAACGCGATACCAAAAACGCCATTCGGGAATTCGATCATCTCATTGAGCATGACGTCGCTCAATCCTTCGATCCGCGCGACACCATCACCGGTCTCCCGCACGACACCGACATTGCTCTTGGTCGTCGATGTTTTCAATCCCGCGATTTTCGTTTCAATTTCTTCAAGAATACTACTCATGATTTGTCGATCTTGTTGTTGGCGATTTTCAAAGTTGTTTTTGCAAACGTTCCAATCGGTCGCGCACGCTTCCGTCCCAAACGTCGCTCCCGACCCGAATGCGCATTCCACCGAGAAGCTCCGGGTTAACCACAAATTCGGTGGTTAAATCCGGCCCCTTTTTTTTCCTGAGGTTCTCGACGATTTGCGCACTCGTCTCGGGATTTAATGGATTGGAGCTCTCGATTCGCGCGTGCCGTTTGTCGATCTCGAGACGCAGAAGGCGCTTATAGTATTGTAGAATGTCGAGATAACGCCGCGGCTTCTGCGCAATGAACGATTGCACGAGCGATATAACCTTGCCGCGGTCGATCCGACCGTCGGTGAAACTGGCCCGTAACATTCCCCGCGAAAGCTGGCGAATTTCCTTGTTGATTTTCATGAGGCTAGTTGACGCGCAGCCTCTTCTTGCAACCGGTGCTGGTCGTCAGCGGTAAGGACTTTGCCCGTTACTTTCGCAGTGGTATCGACCACCAGCCGCCCGAGCTCGCGCTTCAACGCCTCCATTGTGCGCTCGTGCTCCACCGCACCGGCTTCGCGCGCCTTGGCCATGATCTGTTCGGCCGCGGCAATCGCTTCCTGCTCCTTGCGCTCGGCTAAATGCGCGCTGCTCGCACGCGCTTCGTCGATCATCTTCTGCGCGTCCGCATTGGCTTTGGCCAAAATCTCGGCGTGATGCTGCTCGGCTTCGGCGAGTTGTTTCTTTATCAGCTCAGCGTTCAAAAGACCTTGCTCGATCCTCTGCCGGCGTTCTTCCAGGATCGCCAGAATTGGTTTGTAAGCAAAACGACGCAGAAGCAGCGCCACGATCACGAAGCTGACGACTTGCGACAAAAATAGCTGCCAATTCCACCCAAAGGTGTCGGCGATTTCCTTCGCGGAATCCGCGATGCCGCCGCTGGATTGAGCAAGAATCAAGATCGAAGCCATATCAATTGAAACGGAAGCATAGAAACGTTGTCGGCTGCCGCCCGCAATTCTTTAGTGAGGCAGCAGGTAGAGAGCGTAGAAAACGATCGCCTCGGTAAATGCGATCGCCAGAATCGCTTGCACAAGGATCGGCGTCGCTGCGCCGGGATTGCGACCCACCGCCGAGGCCGCGCCGAGGCCGGTTAACCCGACACCGATACCCGCGCCCATTGCCGCAAGGCCCACGTGAATGCTTCCGCTCATCTCTGCCAATAATGGTAGTATCATATTTTTCTGTTTGGTTTTCTCTCTGGCAATCGTCGCAGAGCTGCTGCGATCGGCTTGCCGAAATTTTCAGTGTTGTGGTTCGTGCCCAGGCTGATGTTGCGCAATCAAAAGCGTGAAAACGGCGGTCAACAACATAAAAACCAGCGCCTGGACGATTCCGACCAGTATCTCCATAAAATAAAATGGAATTGGAATGAGCCACGAAAGCGCGGGCACCATCGTGGACATAGCCTCCAGAATGCTTTCACCGGCGTAAACATTTCCGAAAAGACGAAAGCTGAGCGAGATCGGGCGGAACAAAATCGAGATGATCTCGAGCCAGCCGACCATAAAAAAGATCACGATCATCATGATCTTCAGTAAACCGGAGGTTTCTCCCTTCGGTCCGAAAATGTGAAGCAAAAACCCGCCGACACCGTTGGCCTGGATCGCCCAGATAAGCCAAAGAAGAAAGAAAATCAGCGCCATTGCCGAGGTCATGTTGAGATCGGCGTTTCCTCCGCGCAGGAGAGGCCGAGCGACATGGAAAACACCGGTCGCTGGATCGTGATGTCCCCAACCGATCGTTCCGACTCCGGGAATGAGTCCGAACCAGTTCACGAATAAAATGAAAATGAAGATCGTCGCGAAAAACCAAAATGTTTTTTGCACAAGCTCGCGGCCGATAATGCTCTCGAGAAAATTATAAAGACTCTCCACCAGCCATTCCCAAAAATTCTGTGCGCCACTGGGCACCGGCTTGATCCGTCGGGTGGCTGATTGCGCGAAGATGATAATCCCGGCCGCCACAACCCATGTCACCAGCATTGAGTTGGTGATCGCAAACTTTCCGATATGAGCGAGCGGGGCCGGCTTTAACGGCACTCCAGCTTCGTGTTGCTCTTTTGCCTCAGCCGCCGCCGGCTCGGCTGCAATTGCCGATGTAGCAAAAGCGCATCCGCAAAGGACTGCCACGATCGACAATGATAAGCGAAAGGGAAAACAGTGTTGCATTCGGTTGATGACAAGCCT